>Ga0335077_10014008_pt1 | contig 10025 bp, 6 predicted proteins | sample Lox_Sample_31_FD_207151 | JGI IMG/M metagenome (GOLD analysis project Ga0335077, IMG submission 207151) | Soil microbial communities from Loxahatchee National Wildlife Refuge, Florida, United States - Lox_Sample_3.1 | ecosystem: Environmental > Terrestrial > Soil > Wetlands | place: USA: Florida...
ATCCTACGGCATTCCGCAAGATGAGGCGGCGGAAAATAATGCGGCCGCCTCGCTGCAAGACATCGCGACGACGAACTTTCCGACGGCCGGCACGAACTTCGGCTATTCGTTTGCGCCCTTATCGCTGACGCTCTTTACTTTTGCTCCAAGGCCTCCCGTGCTTTCCACGCTGGGCGTCCAGCCTGGACAGGTGCAGCTTCTTCTCCAAGGCCAACCTGGGGCGCCGTATGTCATCCAATGTTCGTCGAATTTGACGGCGTGGACGTCTATTTCAACCAACCTGCTTATCGGAAGTTCCTTGAACGTCACCAACCTCGTTTCCCCGGCTGTCCCGCAACAATTCTTCCGCGCTTTGTGGCAGCCTTGAGTACCACGCGTAAAGGGCGGCCATCCTCGCAATGCTGTGCGCATATTCGGCGGCTTCGCCGATGAAATCGGCAGGACAATATGGAGTGTATCGGGAGGAAAAACCGTTGAGGGTTCAGAAACGAGAGTTGAGTTCAATTGCAATCCTTGAGGTGTTTAGGTTTGAAGGGCATATCATTCGGGTAATCGACCGCCTGAGATCGCCCACTTGGGATTGTCTTTGCTTCCGGGAAGTGAGAATAGGCTGGCAAATGCGAGCGTTGGGAAGATAATCACGAAAGTGACCATTACCTGTCAATTCAACGACATGAATAACGGGGCAATTGGGAAATCCCGGCAAAATAAGATCGTGCGTGATTCAAACCCTCTGCCCTGTCGTTTCACCCTCGGACCCCGTTCCCTGGCCGCAGTCCTCTTCCTGGCGTTGACCGGGAATGCGGGTCTGGAATCCGCCTGCGCCGCGGTTGGCGATCGCATCACCATTTCGGGAACGGAATTCAAGGCTGGACCGGACCGCATTTGGATCAACGGCGCCAACACGCCCTGGCATGTCTGGAATGAATTCGGCGGACAGTTCGACGCCGGTTGGTGGGACCAGCACCTGCGGCAGTTGCACGAAAACGGGATCAACGCCACGCGGGTGTGGATTTCCTGTAACGGCGAGGTCGGCATCAACATTACTGCCGCCGGCCAAGTGTCAGGCTGCACGCCGGCCTTTTGGGGTCATCTCGACCACCTGTTCCAAATCGCCCGGCAGCGACAGGTTTACCTCAAGGCCACGCTCCTCTCCTTCGACCACTTTTCCAATGCGCACGCGCACTACCTGGATTGGCGGCGCATGCTCACCAACAGCGAAAACATTGATTCGCTGGTGACGAATTATGTCGTCCCTTTCGTAGTTCGTTACCGGGACAATCCCTGGCTGTGGAGTATTGACCTGTGCAACGAGCCGGACTGGATCTACGAAGAAGAAAAGTGTGGCCGCATTCCGTGGGAATGGGTCCAGACCTACGTCGCGAAGGCGGCGGTGGCCATCCACGCCAACAGTCCGATCCTGGTCACGGTGGATGTCTGCATGGGACCGAAATACACCGCGCGCCCGCCTGGCCGCAATATCGTGAGCGATGGAGTTCTGCAAGTGCTGGCTCATGGTGATACCCGGGCCCGGCTCGATTTTTACTCGCCTCATTTTTACGATTGGGAAAATGTCCTCCGGGGCAACCCTTTCTATCAAACGCCCGCGGCTTATGGCCTGGAGACAAATAAACCTGTCGTCATCGGCGAGTGTCCGGCCCGGGGCACGGCCCGTCACACCGTGGTTGAGGATTACGAAAGCGCCGAGGAGAACGGGTGGCAGGGCGTGATGGCCTGGACATCTAACGGGGTGGATAACTATGGCAGCCTGAGCGAGCTCAGTCCGGCCACGCGCGCCATGCGGGACAAGCATGAGCAACTGATCTTTCCCGGTGTGTCCAGCCGAAGACCGGCCACCGCCCCCAGCCGGCCATTCGATTCCCATTAGTTCCGGTTGCAACGCCGCTCGACAATTTTCCCCCGGCACGTCATCCTGCGGCCACGGCATTCGAATCGGATTCGCCGCTTGACTCCTTATCAGCCCGTTAAAAGAGTCCGCGATCGGATTTAATCAAGAACGGTGATGAAGCGTCTGAAGGACATGGCAATCGGCAAACGCAACCCCCAACAAGACGAACTGCGCATCTCCGTCAACCAACTGGCCGCCGGGCCGGACCATCCTTTCTGCTCCAAATGGTGTTTCGTTTTTCCCGTTTGAACTGTCGGGAGCCAAATCATAAAAGCGCCGCCACCGCCGCGTTTCAGTGATTGCTTTTCTTCGGCCAGCCGCCACAATACCATCAAAACGAACGACCAATATGAGTAAAGGACGCAATACCGACGGAATGAACCGCCGTCAATTCCTGCAAACCAGCGCGGAATTTGCCGCCTCTGCAATGTTTTTGAGCCTCGGCAGCGCGCAGTCATTTGCCGCGCCAACTGCCGGCGCCCGCGGAAGCTCGATCCCGCTGGTAACCCTCAATAACGGCCTGCGAATGCCACGGCTTGGATTCGGCACTATGACGCTCAATGGCGACGTCGGCGTAAGGTGCGTGGCCGATGCCATCTCTCTGGGCTATCGCCTTATTGATACCGCTATGATCTACGGCAATGAAGTGTCAGTCGGCGAGGGGATCAAACAAAGCGGAATCAAACGTGAAGAACTCTTTATCACTTCAAAACTGTGGAAGGCCGATATGGGATACGAAAATGCAAAGAAAGGATTTCAAACCTCCATTGATAAATTGAAGGTGGATTATTTGGACCTTTACCTGATTCATCGGCCTTCCGGCGGCGATTGGAAGGGCTCCTGGAAGGCTATGGAGGAACTCTACCATCAGGGCAAAATCAAGGCCATAGGCATGAGCAATGCCGATTTCGCGCAACTGGACGACTTGATTGCGAATAACGAGGTGAAACCTGCCATCCATCAAATCGAAACACATGCCTTTTTCCAGGAAGGCAAGGCGTATGATTACTTAAAGCAACATGGCATACAACACGAAGCGTGGGCTCCTTTTGCCGAAGGCCGTCATGGGCTTTTCACCAACGACACTCTGGCAGCTGTCGGCAAGAAGCACAATAAGACCGTGGCGCAGGTGTGCCTCAGATGGCATTTCCAAAGAGGAATTGTTGCCATCCCCAGATCCTCCCAGAAGGCGCATATTGCGGAAAATTTGAATATCTTTGATTTCAGCCTTGAAGATTCCGATATGGCCTCTATTTCCACGTTGGATTTAAATACCACTCAATTTCCTGAGTGGAGCTGACAGCGTTTGAATTTCCGATACCGCTGTTTCATATCCTGCACTTTCATTTTGTAAGGATATGGCGGCTGATTTGCTCTGGCATCCGTGCAGTGGGCGTGTGTGCGCCGTGTTGGTGCCCGATAGCGGGCGAGGGCTAAAATCGTTGAAGATTTTCCACAAGCCCACAATCAAACCCGCATAAGCAAAGCGTTTTAATTGGAGGCGGGGGTTGGAATCGAACGCGGAACTTTAACCGCCCCGACCGTAACTCACTCAAGTTCGGGTCAATAATAATTTGGTTTTACAAGAGGTTCAAGCACTTTTTGCGACCGCTCGCTCATTGTCCGCCGATGCCCCTTTACTGCACTGTCACTGCTCGTTAGGTGAAGATTTAGGTGAAACTCGCGCCGGTCGCTTCGCACCCGCGTAATGGCGCTCCGGTCGCAAAGGCCGCGCGCGGCGGAGGGCCATCAAACCTCCCAAGCCGACCAGCTCCAGTGTCCCCGGCTCCGGCACAACAACGATGCTCAGCGGGTAATTCAAGCCTGTAACCAACGAGGCGTTCACCATCGCTCCAGACGTCGTGTATTCGCCAATCGTGCCGCCCTGAAAGTTAACGACGAAAAGGTCGGTCCCAGAAATGGCAAGGCCGTAGGGGTCGTTCACTCCCGTGATCAACGAGGCGTTCACCGTCGCTCCAGACGTCGTGTATTCGCCAATCACCCCCTTGCCAACCCCGCCATCAAAACTGCAGACGAAAAGGTTGCTCCCAGAAATGGCGAGGCCGCTGGGTCCCTGTCCGTAAGTGCCCAAGCCCGAGATCAGCGAGGCGTTGACCGTCGCTCCCGACGTCGTGTATTCACCAATCACCCCGCTTAATTCATCGGCGACGAAAAGGTCGTTCCCAGAAATCGCGAGGCCCCAGGGTTTGCCCAACCCCGTGATCAACGAGGCGTTCACCGTTGCGCCAGAGGTCGTGTATTCGCCGATTACCCCGGTCAAATAATTGGCGATGAAAAGGTCGGTCCCGGAAACGGCGAGGCCGAGGGGCACGCTCAACCCCGTGATCAAGGAGGCGTTCACCGTTACGCCAGAGGTCGTGTATTCGCCGATCACCCCGTTACCGCCCCCGCTACCACCGCCGGCAACGAGAATGTCGTTCCCGGAAATGGCGAGACCTTGGGGGTTGGTCAGTTCCGTGATCAACGAGGCGTTGACGGGCGTCCCAGCGGCGTTGTATTCGCCAACCAACCCATAACCCCCATTGTAGCTGCCCACATAAATTTGCTGGCCGCGAACAGGTAGGCTGCCAGCCACCAGCAGCATGGCTCCAGCGCAGACCGCCCCGGCGAATGAATATCTATAGGGTTGAAGAATCGTATTCATATTCAATGTGATTTGAGTTTTAATGGCTATACTTATTCTCGCATAAATGACTCGTAACTAATATGCCGGTTCTTTCAAAAAACTTTCATTTAAATCTGCCTGATGTGCAATTACTTGCGTAAGGCAAACGAACCGGGCGTTCAACCCCGGCTGCTGTTTGAGCAGGCGTCAATGTGACGCCGCTCGCGCTTGCTGCGCCAGTGTTTGGAAACCCCATTTGTGGCCTTGTGCAACCAATCCCTGTCAACAGCCAACCCAATGACCTCGACCGCCGCAAACCACTTGGGAGCGTTCGGTGACGGGTCACCCAGCGGCGTCAGCTTCCCCGCCGCCATCAAAACCGGAATGTCATGCTCCGCGAAACCCAGCAGCTTGGCCGTTGCCGCAACATCCAAACGCGCCGGCAATCCCCTAGCCGCCCACGCCGCCAACGCAGCCTGTTTCACGTCGTCAGTCATCGTTCAGTCAGTCCCATCCGGGCATAGTTCATCTTCAAGCCATCGGGGCGTGGCGCGCGCTAAAGCGCGCGCTCACGCTCCCCGAATTGGTTGCCGAACCCCACCGCCGCCGAGCGTTCGACCAGGCAGTGACAAGCGTATCCGAGACCCGGCTCAGATTCGCCGGCTCCCAGTTTGAATTCGACAACATCACCTCATCCGCCGAGTGCGAAAATTTTGTGACCTCATAAAGATTCGCACCACCATTTGCCACGTTGAGGCGTTTCAGCGTGTATTCAATGGCTGTTTGCGCGTTTGGAGAAGACGATATTAAATTCGACGACAAAGCAAAACACGCGCAGGGTTCGGCTGCGCGTGCGCTGAGAAAGAGGATTCAGGATTTACGGTTACGGCGATGGAGACCCCACAGACCGGCCAGACCCATACCTATGAGCACACCGGCAGAAGGTTCGGGTGCAGGTTGTGGTGTAAAATCCAAACCGCGAAAAGCCTCCGTTGACCCGTTAACGGTGGCGAGAATGTTCGCCGTTGAACCCGGACCGGCATCGGTAATTTCAATCAAATTTTTTCCATCCTCGGTTGTGGCGTAAATTAAAGGGTCAGTTCCGTTGAAATTTACAGCCAGCCCATTCATGCCGGTGCCGCTGTCGAGGGTGTAACTTAATGTCCAGCTACCCCCGCTAAAGTCATAGCGTTGGATGCCTCCACTGGTGTTGGCAACATAGGCGATGGTCATGCCGGTGTTGAACGCGAAGTCGGAGGGGGCCGCATTGGCCAGAACAAGGGTTGGTGTGGCCGTGCCGCTGGTCGGTGTCCCGGCAATTTCATAAATACCCGTTGCGCCTTTGGCGGTGCTGTAAAAAAGATTGCCGCCGATGTCCTGGATGACCAGGCTGTTGGAACTCGTAATTTGAGCGGGTGTTCCGGTTCCTAAATACACTGTGCCACCGGTGCTCGCGGCGCCCGCACCCCAATAGTTGCCGTTGCCATCGCTTGCGCCGCCGCGAATGTTGTTCCCGTTGTAATAAGTGGCCGTGGTGGCGATGAGTGAATAATTTCCACCTGCATCCACGTTGGCAATGCCGCGGGGAACGCTGCTGGAGGCTGCACCAGCAACCCCGGCGGTGCCGGCGGCTACATTGTAACCTGCCAGGACCAGATATTGACCGTTGGCTGAAAGGGTCAACTGCCCTTCAGACGAAGCCGAACCGCTGTTGACCAATGCACCGGAACCGGTGGAGGGAATCGCCAGGCTATTCACGAAACTGCCACCCGTCGTATATTGGTCCACGAAAATGGCAGTGCCCGCACTGGTGAGTGACGCGCTGCCATTGCCAACTTGCAAAACGGCCAAATCACCGGGATCAAAGGATTGAGCGTGGCTGATGGCCAGAGATGACAATAACGATGCTGTAATGGCGAAGATTTGACGGGTTATTTTCATAGGTTTCGTGTGTTAATGTTGATTTAGTTGGAATTTTTGCGGTCTGGGCGGTGGCGATTTCAGCCTGGAATTTCGGGAAATCGCCTTGGGATTCAAAATTTGACTTCATCTCGCGGAAGACGACTCAGGCGCGCGCGCCTGGCGCAATTGCCGGTTGGCTAATGCAAACAGCTGGCAGTCCTGAATTCACGCGCTTCATCTTCAATTGGGTTTGACATTAAAAATACTAACAATTTTGCAACCGGCTGTCAAGCTGGAAACGCGTTCGCTGCGGGAAACCCTTTCACTGGCGTTGGTATGTTTTTCGTCCAAATCTCCACCGCCTCCGCCGATTTTTTGAAATATGCCTAATTCACCAGCCGCAGGTGGAAAAAGCGTTGCGGCGAATCGCCAAAGTCATTGGTGAGCGTCAGCGTTCCGCCAGTCCCAGTCACCGGATCCCCCATCGGCGTCCAGGTCGGCGCCGTCAGATCGTCTTTGTATTCGAGCTGGTAAGTTTGCCCCGGTACGGCCGACCAGTTCAGGAAGATGTTTGTTCCGGAAATCTGGATGCTCACTGGAACGGACAGCGGCAGACTGGCGGAGAAACTCAAATTATCGATGCCCAAGCCCTGGGCTTTGCCGGTTGAATCTGTCATTGCCCATACCAGCCACAAGGCGGCGCCTGGCGGCCAGTTGGTTATGGTCTGATCCAACACGCTCAGGTTGGTTTGATTCAGCGGCGAGGTGCCATCCACCGCAACACCACCCGAATCGCCGGCTACGGTCGGGAAACTCACATTCAAGACCGGCAAGAATGCCGTCGCGCTGCCGGGAAAAGCAGCGGTGCCGGTTGGATCAATGAAATAATAACATTGCAAGGTCTTGGGCACATTGGATTGACGCCATACTTCTCCGGTATATTGAAGATTCATCCGGTTCAAAGTCAGCGTGGTTCCGTTGATGAACCGGACGCCAAAGGCGGTTCCACCCGTGGTGCTGGTGGCGAGCAAGCCGAGCGCGCGGTTGGAGCTGCTGGGCAAACCGAAACTGATCTGACCACCCGTGGTCTGGTCACCGTCGGTCGCACCGAATCTGGACAGCAAAACGCTGGTGCCATACCAGCCGGCCAGGGCGGAGATGCCCAACCCGCCGCTGCTGCCGCTGGCAATGACCGGGTAGGCAAAGTCATAGGGATTGGCCAAAGAATAAGTCACGCCGTTGATGGTCACCGTGTTCGCTGAATTAACCGAAGTTGCCCCGGGGTCGGGCAGGGAATCAAAGTTCTGGGTGTAAACCGAACCCGCCACCGTGTAATCAATGAACGAAGGCGGCGGCGTGGCGGTTCCATTGTTGGGCGCGCCGGGCGTCGCCTGGAAAAATTCCTGGCGGTTGAAGCTTTGTCCGTCGGGGAATGACCCGTAGGAATCATTGACGCTGATGTTTTGGTAATCAACATAGTCGAGCACCTGTTGCTGACCGCTGGTGGCGAGCCGCGTCAACGCCAGTGAGCCCGTGCCGCCGGGCAAAACAAAACCGGTGTGCAATTCATTGGTGGTTGAAAGGTTGGTCAGAGCATCGGCAAAAATAACTTTGAACTGGCCGGCATTGATAACGGCGTTACTCGGAAAAGCCCACTGCAAAAGATTGGTATAGTTATTGGCCAGATAAAGTCCGTTCAGCAGGATGACGTTGGTGCCGGCGTTGTAAAGTTCCAGCCAGCCGGTGTGTTGACCTGCGCTGTTGGTGATGCCCGTCAGGTTATCAGCCTGCAATTCGTTAATCCAAAGCGACGGGAATGGCGTCAGCGCGGCTGCGACGCTGTTGAGTGTGCCGGGCGTGGCGGGCGCAATAGCAGTCGTTGGCGGAGCCGGGTTGACGGTCGCCGCTGTGCCGGAACCGGACAAACGCACGGTGAGCGGACCGCCGTTCGTGCTCTGCAGATACCAGAAACTCAAGGTATAAGTGGCATTCGTCGTCAATGCCGGCGAAATAATTTGCCAGATGGCGCTGCTTTGCGTGCTGCCGGCGCTGGTGGAAATCATATGCAAACTGGCGTTGCCTGAATGTTTGATGAGCGTGCTCAAGCCGGAATTGGTCAAATTGGGGGAGACCGTCCAAGGCCCCGGAAATCCGGATTCAAAACCACCGTCGGCCAGGGTGTTCGCTCCGGCTCCAGGCACGCTCCCGGCCACGAACTCGATGTCGTCAATGTAAACGTCTCCGGCAGATTGCAGATAAACGTAAAGCAGGGACGTGGACGCCGTTCCGGTGGCGGTGACGTAAGTCCATTGCGGCGTCACGGTGGTGTTGGTGGACACCGCCGCCCAATTACCGGCGCGCCAGTTGTCCTGATGGGGGTCAATGAGTTGCAAGGACCCGCCGGTTCCGTTGGCGTTCATTGGCCACGGCAACTGATTTTCATATTCCACTTCGGCCACCGTCACATTGCTGGAAGTATTCAACGCGAGGATTCCGCTCGCCGGTAATGTGCCCCTAAAAATGTCAAACACCGGATTGGTCGCGCCATAAGCTTCGGCGAAGGCCGCGCCATTCTCAGCCAAAACCAGGCAGTTGTTCGGTGCGATGATCGAACCGTTCGGGAAGGTGTAGGACAATGCCTGAACCTGCCAGCCTGACAGATCAAATGTCATGTTGGTGGAGTTGTTATACAGCTCGACAAACTGCGCGTTATTGACCGCCGGCGCATACATGATCTCGTTGATGACCACCTGGCCAACGGGCGAAGAATTTGTTCCACTATATGCGACGCTGACGCTGCTGCTGTCGCCCGTTATCGGCTGCCCGTTTCTGTCCACGCCGATGACGCTCAAATTATTCATCCCATTGGTCATCGGCACGGTGACGATCCAATTGGTCAAGGTGGTCCAGGTCAGTGGATACGCCACGCCATTGATCCAGACAGAGTCCACATTTACGGGAGCCATGCCGGCCACATACGCCACATTGTTGCTCACGGTCACCGTGGGATTGACGGTGAACGACGTGGCATTTACGGCAGCCAGTTGCGAGGCAATGCTGCTTTGCGCCTGGGAAAGCCACGGTTCGATGTTCACGGTCGGATTTTCCACACTCAGCCCGTTGGTGGTGAAGGCGTTGTATTTGGCCATGAGCAGCGGTCCGCTGTTGGCGACATTAAGCGGTCCATTGACCAACTCCTGCAAGGCGCGCCAATACATGCGCAGGAAGGTGGGATTGTTGAAAATGGCCTGTAGATTGGGGTCCGAGCTGTTAACGACCAAAAGATTTTGGCCCGGCCCCCAGGCCTGGCTGTTGCCAATCACCATGTTGAAATCAAACATCAGCAGCGAATACTTTGTGCCCAGTGTGCCGATGTAACCGTAGAGGTTTTGGCCGCTGGTGCCGCCGAAGCTGTCCCAATTGCCCGCTGCGTGGTTGGCGGCAAAAACCCGCATCCAGTTTTCCATGTCCGCCAGGTTTTCCAGGTTCGCCACATAGTTTGCTGTTCCCGACGAACCCGCCGCGTCTATCAACGAGAAAACATTGGTAAAGTCGCTGGCCGAATCCGGCGTGCGTCGAACCAGATAG
>Ga0335077_10014009_pt1 | contig 10025 bp, 7 predicted proteins | sample Lox_Sample_31_FD_207151 | JGI IMG/M metagenome (GOLD analysis project Ga0335077, IMG submission 207151) | Soil microbial communities from Loxahatchee National Wildlife Refuge, Florida, United States - Lox_Sample_3.1 | ecosystem: Environmental > Terrestrial > Soil > Wetlands | place: USA: Florida...
CTGAATATCAAAGTGCTAGTCGCCTGCTCCGGCGCTTAAGTCAACCAGCGGGAACACCTGCAGCCGCGGAATCGATCGCAGCACTGGTCTGTAACACACCACCACTAAAACTAAGGCCACAACCAGATAAGCGAATGCGGCCGCGAAATAGTTGCCCGCAGATGTACAGAACAAGAACCACACTGCACACCCGGTGTATACCGCTATCGTGCGAAACAGATTCCACAGTCCACCACCTGTGATCGGCCGCAGTAACCACTCATTTGCCAGCCACCACACGGCAATCGCGCCTAACATGGCCAGCGCCATCATCGACAGTTCGCCGGTGCGCCGCGCTATCATGAGTAACGCCAGCGCGACAGTCAGACCAATAACGCAACCGGCGAGCAACTGTCCCAGCCGCAGCGCACTTCTGAAATAATTCGATTGCAGGATGTGAATCATTCCCGTAAAACCGGTACCGAGCACGAGTAACCGCAAGATCGGCAAACTGGAGACATAGTTCGGCAGCAGACGCGTAATCAGCCAGTGGATCGGAAAATAACCTGCCAGACTGATTGCCCACAGCCCAACCAAGCATGCCTCCCCCCACCAATAAGCGCGGGTTTGAGTCTCACTGCTCAGCCCATTCGATAGATACGGGAACACCACGCGCGAAACCGACAAGATGATGGTATTGACTACGGCCAGCGCCGTTGCGGCAAAGCTATAGACCGCGAACTCGCGAATGCTGAACGCCACACTAACTACAATCCGGTCGAGCGACAGCGCAACATTGGTAACTAACAACGCCAGTAATACGCTCCATCCCACGCGGATGTTACGTAAGCCGATGCACCACAAACCCGCCGTGCGTCTTCTTGCTACTGCAAACTTGCGCAGCAGTGAAACCCAAATCGGTACCGCTGCCAGCAGCCAGGAAAAAACATAAGCGATAATGACGGTGTTGACGGTCAGCCGTTTCGAATAATGGAGCGCGATAACCGAGGCCAGCAGCAGCGCCGGGTTCAGCACCGTCATCGCCGAGAGCAGCCCGAAAAACTTCTCGGCTTGGAGGGCAAACTGCCCGAGCGTGCTCACGTTGTACACCACCGCATAGACCGCAATGGCAACGGCCAGAAAGAACCATGGCTTGGCATGAAACAGGAGAGCCAAAACCGCAATCGCGGGCACCAGAATCGCCGTGTGCTCCGCCAGCAGAAACTCAAGGCACCCCAACATCTCCGTTCCCAGCCGCCGCTCGGGACGCGCAGCCCAGCGGATCAGTGCTCCATCAAGCAATCCAAGGTGCAGGACCCCGGCAAAACCGCCATAAAGAACAAACAGGCGGTAGTAGCCATAACTCTCCATCGGCAGCAGCCGCGGCAGAAGGAACGTGAGTACCCCATTACAAGCCAGTGCTGCCACATTAGCGAGGCTGAAGAGCAGAACGTGCCTCGTGAATCCTGCACTGTTTGCAAGGGCGGGCACCTGTTGAGTTTCCTGCTCGTTCTGCGTCGCTTCGATTTCTTCTAACACTGCATTATTCATTTTGCGCTGGTTGGGGTTACTAACCGAAGCATCCGGATGCGATCGTTGTACTCAGTTATATGCGTGAACCCTACGATAAACTGCCAATGTCTCCACGGTTTTTCGACGCTCAGTGAAATCGGCGGCTCTTAGCAACCCTTTTTGTCGCAGCAAACTCTTCAATTCGGTATTTGAGAGGACCGTCGATATCGCACCTGCAATTGAGTCGATGGAGAAGGGATCAGCCAGAACGGCAGCTCCCCCGGATATCTCCTCCAAAGAAGAGCCATACGAGGTTACGACAGGAACTCCACACGCTAGTGCCTCAAGAACTGGTATGCCGAACCCCTCACTTATTGACGGAAACACGAATAGTTCTGCCGCATTGTAGAAGAGTGGTAAATCAGACAGATCAACGTAACCAGTAAACCGTACTTTGTCCGTCAGATTTAATTCCGCAACTCGGTGTTTGACCCTCTCAGCGAGCCAGTCATGACCGCCAACAACAACCAACTGTTCATCGATGCCTCGGCTTGACAACCTAGCAAATGCGTCCACGAGCCTTAGTAGGTTCTTGCGAGCTTGTACGCGACCAACATAGAGGATAAATGGCGATCGTATGCGGTATTTCTGAACTAGCTTCTCCTGGCACTGGCCTCGATTCATCGGCCGAAACTCGCGCCGTGGTGCCTCGTAAATCACAGAAACCTTTTCCGGTGGCACATGGTACCTACTCACAATTTCGTTTTTGGAAAATTGTGAAAGCGTAATTATGTGGTCGGCACGCCTTGCCGACCAAGGAAACAGGGTTTTCGACCGGAGTACCTCGAAACGCGAAAAAAACTGTGGGAACTGTTCAAAGATAATATCGTGAATCGAGACCACGGATCTGCAAGGGCAGAGAGGCGGAAGAATGTATTGGGCGTGGAAAACATCCAGTTTGCGCTTACGGAACTCAAATGGAAAGGAAATGGGTATACGGATTACTGGATTCACGGGCCAGATCCGCAGGAATGTAACACGCTCGTGAGCGGCAATGTCCGCAACTCCATTGAGGCGTGTGAAATAGACCATATATTGATCTTCATCACCTGCGGCTTGAACAAGCCCACGCAGGAGCTGCAGGCAATAGCTCTCATTACCCGAAGAGCGGCTGCCCAAAGTATGTGCGTCGATGCCTATTCGCATTACGTCTAAAGGTGGTTGTTGAGTTGAGTTCTACGCACCAGCGGCGGCGGGGGCAGAGAGCGAATGGCCGACCAATTCGAGGTCAGATCGAACCATCATTTCTATTATCTGTTGAAATCCGAGTTCTGGTTTCCAGCCTAGCTTTTGTCCAATTTTACTGGCATCGCCGCACAAACAGTCGACCTCCGCTGGACGGATAAGTTTCGGGTCGATGTCGACATATTTTCGCCAGTCCAAGCCAGCAGCCAAGAAAGCTGTTTCGACCAACTCGCGGACGCTATGAGTTTCCCCGGTGGCAATAACGTAATCGTCGGGCTCATGCTGTTGGAGCATCAACCATAGAGCTCGAACATAATCGCCCGCATACCCCCAGTCGCGCTGCGCGTCGAGGTTACCCATGATCAGCTTTTTGGCCAATCCGTGCTTAATCCGCGCAACTTGGTAGGTTACTTTCCGACTGACAAACTCAAGCCCCCGCCGTGGAGACTCGTGATTGAAGCTGATTGCGGAACATCCGAAAATACCATAGCTTTCGCGGTAGTTCACGGTGATGTAGTGGCCGAACACTTTTGAAACACCATACGGGCTGCGTGGATAGAAGTGGGTCCGTTCAGATTGAGGCGACTCCTGTACCTTACCAAACATTTCGGAGCTCGAGGCCTGCAGAAATTTTGCGGTCGGACGGTGACGACGGATGGCTTCAAGAATTCGCAGGACCCCCAAGCCAGTTACGTCCGCAGTGAGAACTGGCTGTCGCCAGGAAGTAGGGACAAAGCTCTGAGCAGCGAGATTGTAGACCTCGTCCGGCTGGATCATCTGAATCACGCTGTCAAGCGATGACTGATCCGTCAGATCGCCGTCCAGCAACGTAACCGCGTCCATAAAAGATTCAATGCGATCGAACTTCTCTAGACTGCTACGGCGAGCTAGACCAAACACCTCGTATCCTTTGCTCAGTAGCAGCTCAGCAAGGTAAGATCCATCCTGCCCCGTAATACCCGTAACTAGTGCACGCATGTTATCTCCTAAGTTGAGGTTCAGTTTTTTCGGTAATCTAAGTTTCTACTGCGAACGCGCCAATCTAATTTGATTCAGAAGAGCGAGCGAGCTCCGGCGGCAAAACTTGTGTTTCAGGGTTCTTCAGCATACTAAAGTACGCGCGCACTCCGGCTACAGCCGCGATTGCGGAAGGCCCGTCCCCTTTTGAGAGGCATTTAAGAATTGTGAGCGGCAGATACCAGAATGTAAAACAAGGCCAAAAAATTAGTCGATGCGCCCACCGCGAGTGTTTGTGCATTACCAAAAGAATATTGCGGGTGTTGGTGAATTTTCTAACATGCTCCCCGACATTTCGACGGTAGTCGATACCTTCTTTGTGCCAGAGTTTGGAAAGCGGGGCATACCGAATCTCCCACCCAGCCAGTCGCATCCTCAGCGAAAGATCTAGATCTTCTCCGTTTCCAAAAATTCTTTCGTCAAATAGTCCAACGTCACGGAGCGCGGAACACCGCATCAGCATTACGCACCCGGTCGCCCAATCGATCGTCGAAAGGTCGTCGTATGCGCCGTTGTCCACCTTCTTGCGTCCGATATGCGAGGGCACGCCTGTCCACAGGCTGTAGTGCCCGCCCGCCCACCACAGCAACTCGGGGCGATCGAAGTAAAAAATCTTAGGCGAAACGATCCCAGCGCGGGGATATTCGGCCGCGACGCTAAGAAGATTTGAAAGCATCGCCGGATCTACTATCGTGTCATTATTTACCAAGAGTACAAACTCAGAGTTTTCCTCGAGAGCACGTCTCACGCCGATATTGCATCCGGCGGCGAACCCGACATTACGGCTATTCTCGATGAAGTCGACCTGCGGAAATTTCGGACGCAAGTACTCGACCGAGCCGTCGCGGGAACCGTTATCTATAACAACGATACGAAAACTGTTCTCTGCCATCTGCAGCAAGCTTTCGAGACACTGCGCCGTCATCTCCCGACCGTTCCAATTGAGAACTACGACGGCGGTTCGCATATTAAGAAGCAACGAAAGTCTGCATTGACGTATCCGTCGAAACGAGGGCCGTTTGCATCAGCTCAGTCCAGCTGGTACACGGTGAGAGAGCATTCTTATCTAAATGTGTGGCAATTGCTGGCACCGGCACCCAAAGCCGCTTACGCCGACCAAAAAGTATCTGCGTCCAGCAGTAAAACCATGCTTTGGTGAAGATCTTCCAGTAGAACTGACCCCTGAAAATAAATGAAATAGGGAGGCTCATATTAAAGATGCGCATCTTCGTCAAGCTTAGCCATAGAGCGCAGTCATCATTCCCGTAAGCGTAACTCCGAAATACCTTCTCGCAGCTAGCGAGAGCTTCCTTCGTACTGAGAAACGTCAGGCAAGTGGAACCGGCAGTGCGCCAGTGGCGATTCTTGTACGGCCGAATCCACCTTGGCTGTTGGTGCAACTTTAGGTTGTAGCAATCCGGATGATCGTACGGCGATATGAAGTCGACATCTGGATTGTCTTTTAAAAACTCTAACATTTCGCGGAACTGACCGGAGTGGTAGAAGTAGTCGTCCTCGGCGAAGTAAATGAACCGGGATTCATTCTGCTGGAGTAATATATCGATTTGCCGGGAAAAGGTCGCATGATTACCTTCACCACCAAGTGGCAACAGTATGAGATCCTCGGACGAGAAATGTTTCTGGAACATCTCAGCATAGGAATCGGGGCAACCATCCAATAGAACCCAAATCTTGACGCGAAGATCTCCGAGCGACGCTTTTAATGAAGATAAACAAATGCTAGCAAGCTGGAATTTGTCATCAACAGAAATGAGCCCTTCAGATGGCTTAGATACGCGTGGGTAGATACGATATGCTATTGCGACATCGTAATCGGACCTTTTATTTGCCGCGTTGCGCGCCGGACCAGGTAGCATGTCAAGATCGCGAGCGTATTGCCAAGCCGATCGGTAGCCACGTCCATGTAGCGCCCGGAAAATCAATCGGGGGCGAGACGAACGCGTATATAACGGTAAATGCCAATGCCACAGCCGAGGCTGCGATTCCAAACGTACTCCCGTCGCGCAGAGTATATATAATGACTGAAGCACAGAATGCGGCGAACAACAGGGTTCCAGCTAAGCCGTACTCGAGTCCGAAATGCAAATAGGAGCTCTCTGCAATTGGCGCGTTTGGTTCCCGTTCTACGGCACGCACACCTGCACTTCCGGGTCCGCTCCCGAGCGGATGATCGACAACATATCTAGTCATGTCCGACAAACTCTTCATATGTCCTTGTAACGAAGGCTCCTTACCTTTCAAAGTTATGGACAAGAAATCAGAAATACCTACAAGTGGAGCCGCAATGAATAGAGCACATATCGCCGCAAGAAGGAGCAATGCAAGCTTTAGTTTTTGTCGCACACGAACAGCGATCAGGCACAAACCGATCACCGCTCCCATCCATGCGGATCGAGTTACGGACACGATCAAACCGGCCGCCGTAATCACTGCAGCAATCCAGTAGGGCCACTTAAGTAAGTGACGATATGCGACGAAGAAGAGCAGAGCTATGGTACAGATATGACCAAGCTCGATCGGACTGGTTAACGTAGACGCCGCTCTATAGCCGTGAAATGCCTCAGCACCAAATGTTGGCGATAATTGGTCTGCACTGCTGAGGCCTTCCAATAGCATTCGTGGCGCTGGTCCCAGAAAAATGAACTCCACAACACCAAGTGCTGCGACCACGGCAATTGCTACGAGCCCCAACCGCACACAAGCAAATTGTTGCTGTTCGTCGGTTATTAGTACGCGCCCAACTCCATAAGCAAGCACGAAGTCAAAATCGTCTTTCAGGCCAATGAACATATCAGGAGTTGAAGAGGAAACTCCCGATATCAAAGCTAGTAACAAGAGTCCAACGAGGAAAATGTCTGGAACCGTGAGTCTAGAGCTCCTGTCTAAAACCAACGAAAGCAACACCGTCGCCATACCGGCTTCCTTTACCGCCGATACGGCAGCAACCCAGGTATCGGGCATTTGCAAAAATTTCATAACGAGCAACGCCATCGGTTGGACTAATAGAAGTACTAATAGCATCAATAAGCAGGTCTTAGGAAATTTCCATGCGATTCCGAGGACTAATAAACCAGCTACGGGTATTAATATGAGCCTCGCAGGAAGGAAGATGTGCAAGAAAAAGCAAAGTACAACGAAAAAAGCAGCGCTGAACATTAGAAGCGGGCGCCCTACGTACCGCAAACGCGGACAGTCCGCTCGATATGCTGAATTCTCAATCACTGTAACGAATTCATTTCTCACTTATTGGGAAACGCTTTAGCCACAACATTTTTACGCGTTCGCGACATGTCTGATGCATTGTGATTAGCAACAGCTTTCTGGGATTAGTCGAATCGAGGCTATGCCATAGCTCCCATAAGTAAACGCACATTGCTCCTAATAGAGCCGAGAGTATTACGCCCAGCAGCACAATGAGGCGACGAGGCGGACTCGACTTTTTCTCTGGTACATTCGGCGGATCGAGCACCTTAACCACAGGTATTTCTTTGGCTTCTTCGATCTTCGCCAGCTCATATTGTTGAGTCAGGAGTTCGTACACCGTCTCCTGAGTTTTGGTTTCGCGGTAGAGGTCGGTCCACTTCACTCCAAGGATCGGCAACTGGCGAATGGAGGGTAACTCGGTCCCTGAGCTGGGCGTGCCGGGTGTGGCATCAGATGGGTCGCCTCCGATCTTGTGTAACTGGGTGCGGAGTTCGGCGATGCGGGCCTCGAGCGAACGCACGCGCACATTGTTCTTCGAATAGATCTGCTCCAGGCCTTCTTCCTCAGATTGCGCGGCGATCAGTTCGCCCTCGAGCCTGGCTGCCTCTTCAACCGTAGCTTTGGCCTGGGAGGTGATGTCGATCGCCGTATTCTTGCTGGCGAATTCACTGAACTGCTGCGATGCCGAATCGAGCGCCTGTTTCACCGTCTGCAAACGCTGCTCGATGAAGATGCGTTCACGGCGGGCAGAGGAGGTGGAAACGTCTGCCACCAGCCGATCAAGCTCATCCACATAAGCTTGCGCCATTTGGGCAGCGCGGTGGGGATCGCGATCAGTGACCGTGATCGTAATAACACCGCTTTTGCGATCTTCCGAGACGTCGGTGTATTTCAGCAAGTCCTTGCGCGCATCCTGCTCATACTTCTCGCCATACACTTTGCGCAGATTGAACCGGTCGATCAGTCTGTCTTCAACTGTACGGCTGTGCAGGATATCTGTGAACAGCGCTCCTGAATTGTGCATGCCCAGCAGGTCGCCGGCCAGCGACCCGAGTCCCATGCTGCCCTTGCCGGCGAGCGCCGCCATCATAGCCATACCAGAACCGGACTGACTATCAGGCGGCATGAGCGAGGTGCTTGATTCATAGCGCTTGGGAATCAAAAACGCGATCACAGTAGATAACACCAAGCCCCACACGGAGACCCGAAGCAGAAAGCGGCGGCGCTCCCAAAGCATCCACAACCATTCCGCAGTCTCGTCCTGGGGTGGCTCAGGTGGAAAATAATCGGGAGCTACCGGCTCGATCTGCGGAGGCGGCTCTGCAAAGTGGGTTTTCGACGCTGCGCCCTGGGTCACTCGCGTCCTACCTTAAAGCTTGTAAACCGATCACGACTCATGATGTGCTCAGTCGACCGTTACTTGCGGGCTCGCCATCTCGGATAGAAGTTGAATTGCACTGAAGCGGTGGTGTCACTCTGCTGATTTGCATCGAGCACTGGGAACCGCCACTGCTCATACTGCAAACGCCCGGACACAGCGAGTGTGGACGAAAGCTTGACGTCGGCCTGGGCTGAGTAATCCACTAATCGACCGCCTCCCAAGAAATCCGCAGAGACCTCCTGCTGACGATATCCCAATTGAAACCTGGTGACCGGCGATAACCAGTAGGTTAGCCAACCTTGGCCACCACGGCCAGCACGCCCGATCCAATTGCCCATAAGATTGCCATCATTCGTGTAACCAGAACGATAACGACGCAAACCGTAGTAAACAAATCCCGGGGCGAACTCATTCGTTAAAGGCTCTCGCACTCCTTCGGCTCGTAATTCCAGTTTCGACAATTTTGGGAATTGCGGAACGTAGATACCGGGATTCAGAGTTGGCCGGTTTGATCCGATTGGCGAAATCTCGTCAACTACCAGCGAATCGTTATAGATGGTCAGCCAGTTCCGTAATCCCGGAACTCGGTAACTGAAATCAAACTCTGAAAAACGCTTGCCGGGGTTATTTGCTCCAGAAGTATGCGAATAGAACGTGCGCGCGAAGTTACCCCACGTGAAAGGCAGACCCGGGCCCGCAAACATCGCGGTGACACCCATACCAAATTCAAGATCGTTTGTGGGATGAAAACTTGCCTTATACCCACTCAGAAATGGTTGCGGCTCGACTCCACCCGGACCCAGCAAAGTGTTATCTACACTGTTGAACTCGAACTCCTGGCCTGAGAGCTGACCCAAAAAATATTCGTTCCGTACGGGACCTAAGAACTTTGAAAGAAGCGGCACGTGATAGGGGGAGACAGTCTCGACTTTGAACATAGTGACCGACTCGGCATTGTTACTAAATAGAAGAGGACCTGATTCGCCGACCCCCAGCCACAGAGCCTGTTTACCAAACGAGAATTGCAGATTTCTAAATGTAGCTGCTAGCGAAGCATTGATTAGCCTAAATTGATTTATGGTGCCAGTTCCATTTGGAGCCGGGGCCGTCAGATCAGCGCTGGCGACTGCCTGCTGTGCCGCCATGCCGATAGATGGCACAGCCGGCGCGTGCTGGTATTCGCCTTGAACAGAGATTGAAAGCGCGCCCGCTTCGGCGTGGGCGGTCACGCCGTCGACTGAGTTGAAGCCTTGGCCGTACGGCCGACCATAATCATTAATGATGGTTTGGCCGAAGTGGTAGCCGTCGCGCAGCGGCGGACCGGAGATTTCGGTGGCGCGGGCGTAGACGGAGTCGATGCTTGCGCCGAGATTCTCGGCGCCGTTCAGGCGGCCGTTTTCAAATGAGAATTCGTCGGACAAGTCGTTGTAGATACGAACTGCTTCGCCGTCCTGATCGCCATCGTCTTCTATCTTTTCCTGTACTTCCTCGAGCATGCGAGCACATTCCAAGCGCGTCCAGGGGCGGATGCCTAAATATCCGGACTTGATGTACCCCATGGCAATCAGGCGTTCGATTGCGGGGTAAACCCAGCTATCAAGCGGGACGTCGGGCGATCCCATATTCTCGGGGTTGCGAGTCTTCTCGCCAGAGTCATCAGGCAAGA
>Ga0335077_10014014_pt1 | contig 10024 bp, 8 predicted proteins | sample Lox_Sample_31_FD_207151 | JGI IMG/M metagenome (GOLD analysis project Ga0335077, IMG submission 207151) | Soil microbial communities from Loxahatchee National Wildlife Refuge, Florida, United States - Lox_Sample_3.1 | ecosystem: Environmental > Terrestrial > Soil > Wetlands | place: USA: Florida...
AGAAGGACCTTCTCGAACGCCTCGCTCGAGCCACGCGCGTCGAGGTCGGATCTCCCCGCGTGCAGTGGACGGGCCGACAGCGCGTGCTCCGCCCGATCGAGTCGGAGATCCAGAAGGTGTATCCCACGCAGGCTTCGCAGATCGTCCACATCCTCCAGCGCATGGGACCCCGTCGCGGAGCGACACCTACCGGAGAGGAGGAGCTCCGTGTGGTCGTCGACGGCTACCCGGTCCGGATCTTCCCGGCCATGGTCTCCTACGTAGAGACCCTCCCCAGCCGGGTCGTCCCAGTACCGTGGCCACTCGGTGAGATGTACATCGAGCTTCCCGCGTCGAGCGACGAGGGGCGGCCGGCCATGCCCCCCCTTTCCTCGGACGCCTACTGGCTGGTCCGGCGGATCGAACGCCGGCTCCGTGTCGCGGCACCGCTGGAGGGGGTGCCGCCACGCGTGGCCCTCGTCACGGTGAAGGACCCCCTCGCGTCCGAACTCCGCACCTCGGCCCCCGCAATCGCGCAGTACTTGGGACTGGGGGAGGTACGCGTCGTGGAGAAGGTCGAGGAGATCATCCCGGCCCACGCGATGACCGGACGCACCCGGACGGGAGACCGTTGGTGGGTCCACGTCCCGGGTCTCCCCGGGCCGCACCCACGAAGGAAGCAGCGGCGCTCGTTCACCCGGCTCAAGCGAGTTGCCTCTCCCGCACCCGAGGAAGCCGCGACCGAGGTGGACTACGCCGACGAGAAGGTGGTCGCTCGCGAGGAGGCGGTCCGCGCCCTGGGCCAAGAGCTTGACGAGATCGTCGGGATCCCTCTCCTCGGCCCGGCGAAGGTCGCCGGGGCGTGGGACCAGGGGCTGCAGTCGGTCGACGACTTGCGTCGCGCACCGTTCGAGACCGTCGCCGCTCTGCCCGGATTCGGTGGTCCGGTGGCAGAGATCGTGTTGTCCAAGGTCGGCGGCACGGTCCCCGCCCGGCCGCACAGACCGGTCTCCCGACGCCCCGTGGTTACGACGGCCCACCGCCCTGCGACGACCCCATCGATCGTGGCGCCTCCAAATGCGCCCGCTCTCCCCCCGCCCGCCCCCGCGCGTGGGGACGAACTCTCGAGCACTATCCTCACGACACCCAGCACGGTTCTCGGCGAAGCCCCGACTTCTACCCCGCCGCCGGTGCCCGAGCGACCCGGCCCCGAGCCGACACCCTCGTCCGTTCCCGCGGAGATCCCGGTGTCTCCGAGTCCCGACCTGACCGTCGCGGGCGGACCGACCGTGGAGGCGACGGGACCGGAACCGACATCCGCGCCGCCGACCAGCGTGACCGAGATTCCGCCGACGATCGAGCCGGTGGTCCTGCCCGTTGCGGAACCTGACTCCACTGTAACCGCGGAGATCGCCCCTCCTCCGCCGACCCCAGAGACGGGCGTCGTTGAGGAGGGCTCAGCGGATGAGAGCGCGGAATCGCCAGCGCCGATCGCCCCGACAGGTCCCACTGAGCGCGAGCCAACCGAGGCGGTGCCTCTGGAAGTCGAGCTGCCCCCGGCGAACGCGGGAGAGAGTCCCCCGGTGCTCGAGTCGAGCGCATCACCTCCCGAGGTGATCGCCCCAGCCGTGCCTGAGCCGGGAACACCGGCGGCGGTTTTGCCCACTGTACCGGCGCCTCTGGAAGCCGCGACGGCTCCACCGCAGACTCCCGAGCCCGGGCCGCCACCGGTGCCGGAGACTCGCGAACCCGAGCCGTTACCATTGCCCGAGACCCCCGAACCCGAGCCGTTACCATTGCCCGAGTCCCCCGAACTCGAGCCGTTACCGATGCCCGAGACCCCCGAACTCGAGCCGTTACCGATGCCGGAGCCGCAGAGGGAGGGGACCATCGCGCCACCAGCTCCTGTCGTCGTCTCGGACGCGCACGACTTGCAGCAAGGTCCGGCCAACCCGCCTCCGATCGAGCCCACGCCAGTAGCCGCTTCAATCGCCGAAGCAGAAACCCTGCCGTCGGCCGTGGGAGTGTCGCCGGCCCCTCCCACACCGGAAGAGCTCGAAGCGCGTGCATCGCCTCCGATGGAGGCGCTGACCGAGGAGCCGGACCTTTCATCGGCGCCGTCAGAAGGGGCAGGACCCCCGGAGCCCGAGGTAGAGAGTGCTGCGGTCCAAGAGACCGCACCCTCGGTCTCGGAACCGGAAGTATTGGCAGTACCGCCTGCGGTCGAGCCCGCGCCGAGCACACCTGCCGTGGCCGAGCCAGGTCCTTCTGAGGCAACTTCCCCGGGCCCCCCTCCACTCGGACCGGCGGAGCCGGGCCTGCCGTCTTCGACGCCCTCACCCACGGAGTCTTCCGTCGTTCCACCGCCCTCACCTCTCGCGGCGACTGTCGCCCCGTCGGTTCTGATGGCGCCTCCGCCGGTCACGCCCCCTGTTGAACCGACCCCGGTTCTCCCCCCGTCCACCGGTGTCGAGCTGGCCGCGGGAGAGTCGCTCGTGGGGGCCCTGGGCGCCTTCCTCGATGCGACGGCCGCCGGGCACCACGGGGTCTGCGTGGTCCGTGACTCACCCGAGCGGATCCGGGCACGGGTCGGGTCCCGACCGATCGAGGTCTACTGGCTATCGAACATCGGCAGGGGACCGTCCCTTCGGCCCGCGGACCTGGAGGGTCTCTGGTCGCTGCTCTTCCGGAAACTGGTCGATGACCATGCGACGGCGTTCTTCTTCGAAGGGGTCGAGTACCTGGTCCGGATCCACGGCGTCGACGCGGTGCTCACCGGCCTCGTTGAGTTCGACCGGATGGCGCGCGAGCACGACGCGCGCGTGTGGATCTACCTCACCCCGGCCCTGATGAAACCGTCCGACATCGACCGGTTCCGCTCGACCTTCGGCCCGAGCACGCCGTCCGGTTGACGGGCCCGCGACCTCTCAGAAGTCCGGATTTAGCCGACCGCGGGTTCTTATAGCTCACCCCTGTCTTCGGGTCATGCATTCGCCTCGGACCCGCAGGGTCGAGCCAGCCCTCGCTTTCGCCGCACTTGCCATTGTCGCTCTGCTCCTCAACATCCCGGCGCCGGCGCATGCCTCCTCGCCCGTCGCCGCCGTATCGACCCAGCCGGGGGTTTCGTCTTCCGGTTACTCGGTCACGTGGAACGGCGTGGACGTCGCCACGGCGGGTTCGGCGTCCTCCGCCTTCTCGGTCGACCTCAGTCAGACCGCCAGTCTCTGGTACAACTGGTCGACGGGAGTGGCGAATCCGGTCGATATCAGCGACGCCCGCCTACAGATGTTCTACCTCGGTTTCGCTGTATCCACGCGCGACCAGGTGCTGACGAATCCGACCGCGCAGCCTTCGGGAAGCATCTCGCTCAGCTGGACCCCGGTTTCAGTCGCGTACCTACTGGAGGGAGTGTATCGGCTGACCGCGAGCTTCCTCGCGCCGAACGGCACCACGATGTGGAGCGAGAACTTCTACATCCGAGGGACCGCCCCCCTCGGCGTCGCGGCGGTACTCCCGATCGTCCTCCTGGTCATCATCGTGTACGAGGTCTACGGGCTCGCACGCTCGGGCCGCTACGCCGCGCTCGGCCGGAAGGTTGGGGAGTCTCCCCCGGCGACGCCGCCCTCCACCTCTACCGCTCCGCCACCCTCTACGAGCGAAGCGGCCGAGCCGTCCGCCCCTCCAACCGACTCCGCCGGCGGCCCGGCTCCTCCGACAGGAGGTGGCTCATGAGCGCCGGGTCTCACGGTGCCGGCTGCGGAGTAGTGCTTGGTATCGTCCTGGTCATCTTCCTTCAGCAGGTGGGCTACCTCGACCTGAGCGACCTGGCCCCGACCGTGGAGTACCTGGTCATCGGGGCGGTCGCCGGCGGGGTCCTCGGCGCGCTGATCGGCTGGGCCCTCGGTCGGAGCTACCTCGCGCGGCACGCCGCGGACGAGGCCTCTCGCCAGTAGCCCTCCACGAAGGAAGCGAACTTCGACGCCACGGAGACCATCCCTTAGGGGAGGCGGTCTCCGGCGAGCACCCACCGTTCGAAGGCGTCGAACGTGTGGTCGCGGCCGAGGAAGCGGCGGACCAGCTCGGCGGCAGGCCAGCTCCCTCCCGGAGCGAGAACCTCGTCGACGTACCTTCGCGCTACCTGCGGGTCGGTCAACGAACCCCGCGCCTCGAACGGCGTGAGGAGGTCCCGCGCGATCACCGCCGACCAGAGGTAGGTGTAGTAGACCGCCGAGTACCCGGTCAAATGGCCGAAGCTCGCCGCGGGATGGTACTCGGGATTGAACTCCGCACCGGTCCGTCGCAACGACACTTCGCAGAAGAGGCGTGAGGCATCGAGGCCCATGGGGTCGCGACGGTGCAGTTCGAAGGAGAAGGTGGCGAGCGAATCCTGTCGGAGGGCCCAGGACGACCGTCCGTAGGACTCCGACTCCTTGAGGCGGGATAGAACCTCCGCGGGGATCACCTCGCCCGTGTCCGGGTTCCGTGCAAATCGCGCCAGGGTCGCCGGGTCCCGCGCCCACTCCTCGAACAGCTGGGAGGGCGCCTCGATGAAGTCCCACTCGACCGCCCCTTGGGTCGTGTAGAGCCAGCGGCCGTGTCCGGCGACGAGGTTGTGGATCAAGTGACCGAACTCGTGGAAGAAGGTGATCACATCCCGGTACTCCATCCGGGCGTCCTCGGACGGCGTGCGCGGGTCGAGGATGTTGCAGATCAGGGCACCCTGCGGCAGTCCGCCCCCCGATACCCCAGTGCGAACGTCGAACTGTGCCGCGTGGGTGAACTTCCCGTCGCGGGGCGCGAGGTCGAGATAGCAGCGTCCGAGCGGCTTACCATCCCGTACGACATCGTACGTTTCGACGCTCGCGTGCCAGACCTCGGCGTCCCGGTCGAGTCGAAACTCGATCCCGAACAGCTCCCGACACAGGGAGAACAGCCCGTCCCGGACCTGCACGTACGGCAGGTACGCTCGCAGTGAACGAAGGTCCACGCCCCAACGTTCCTGCCGGACTTTCGTGTCATAGTAGCCGGTCGGGGTCCAGAACCGGGCGTCCCAGTCCTCGAGCCGCGCCGCGTCGGGTATGTCCCGGCGCTTGCGCGCCAGCAACCCATCGGTGTATGCCCGCGCCGGTCCCTCGAGAATGTTGGCGATGCGGTCGAGGAAGGCGGTCACGACCGCTGGATCCCCGGTCATCTTGTCCTCGACCGCGTACGTCGCATAGTCCGGGTAGTCGAGAAGACGGACCAGCTCCTGCCGCCGTTCCAGGATCTTGGCCAGTACCCCGACGTTTTCAGGGTACGCGACGTTGAGCAGTTCTCGGAGCATTCGTCGGCGAAGCTCCGGGTCGTCGGCGTAGCTCATCACCGGAAAGCAATCCGGGTACTTCGTCGAGATGCGGACCTTGCCGTCCGGCCCCGGCGTGTGTGTGACCAGGTAGTCCTCGGGAAGCCCGGTAAGTCCCTGCGGACCGTCCACGTCCACGTACCGCGCCGCTGACGAGATCGTACCGTTGAACTCGTTCGCGAGACGGTCGAGCTCGTTCTGGACAGAGAGGATCCGCGCTCGCAGCGCGGCCGGCTTCTCGACCCCTGCCCGACGCATCTCGCGCAACAACTTCTCCACCCCGAGCCGGGTCGGCGGGTCCTGTTCCGAAAGGTCGAGAGAGCGGAGCCGTCCGTAGACGTCCGGGCGACCACGAAACTCGTTGAAGAACTGGTCGGACGCTTCGGAAAGCGCCCGTCCGGCCTCCCGCCCTTCGGCGACCGGGTGGACCTGGAAGATCAACGACCCATGAAGGCCCACGTCGCGCGCGGCGACCAGGATCCTGTTGAGCGGTTCCAGAAACGACTCGACCGAATCCGGACCGGCCCGGGCGAGAAGGTCGTCGAGACGCCGCCGCGCCTCCGTGATCGACTCTTGGCCCCGTCGACGCAGTTCCTCCGCGCCAAGGGCGAAGGTCAGCGTTCCTAGCGACGCCGCTCGTCGGCGCGGAACATCCGCCATAGGGGTCCATCCAGAAGTGGTCGGACTCTTTACGTCAGCGGCGGTCAGGTCGAGAAGGTCGGTCCAAAGGAGCCGGGGTGGCAAGCAGGCTCGAACCGGCGGGTCTCGGGCCGACCGGTCGACGGTGCGGTTCAGATGTCCTGGTGAATGGCCGTGCGAGCGTGAGCGATAGCGCCCTGGAGCTTGGCCCACGACGCCTCCGCGCTCTCTCCCGGAGGGGGGACCACGCCCGCGTTCTCGGCCAGACGGCGCTCCACGAACTCCCGGGCGGCACGGCAGACCGGGCAGATCTGACACTCGTCTCCGATCGGACTGCGCGCCAACCGAAGGAGGTCGTCGGTGTCTCCCTCGTTAGCGAAGACCGCAACCTCGTGCAACTCGCACCGGTCCGAATCGTCCATCATTTCGGTATTCCTCTACCGGGACAAAAAGTGAACGTGGGGTCCCCCGCCGGAGACCCCTGGGTCGAATGGGGCGCTAGGTGGCCCGGAAGGACCACTTACACGAGGAGCATCGCCCCCGACGCGACGAGTAAGCCCACCACGGCGACCAACCCGACGCAAGGGAAGACCCACTGTTCGGAATCGGACGGGCGGGTGCCCGTCGGTGAGCCCGAAGGCCGGCGCGCCTCGTCCGCGAGCTGGACCAAGAACGAGGAGAAAAGGAACAGGACGGGCACGAGCAGGCCCATCGGCACTAGGAACAACGACCCGACGAGGCCGGCCGCAGCGAGCCGTGCGGACGTGACCGCTAATCGCCCCGGTCCGGAAGCGGCGACCGGTTGCGCGTCGACCGACGACTTCGCCGAAGCGTCCGCATTCACTTCAGACCCCTCCGGCCGGGAGGACCCGGAGGCTTGGGCCAGGCGACGGGAACGGAGGTGGAAGAACGCCACGACGAGCGCGTTCACCACCACAACGGGGCCGAGCCGCCACGCCACGGCCCCGGCGGAGGCGGGAACGCCGGGCTCCAGGTCGCCCCAGGCCGTCAGGAGGACAAAACCGCCCACGAGCGTGTTCCCGAGGAACAGGATCACCGGGCGGTCGCGCGGACGCAGAGAAGGCGAACGGTCCAAGAACGGAAGAACGAGGAGGAGAACCACGAGGACGGCGATGAACACCATCACCGCCTCGGGGGTCACTCCCTCGAAGTCGACCAGTTTGAACACCCAAAGGAAGAACCATGCGGGAGTGGAGACCGCTCCGGCCCCGCCGGTCCCACCGGCATACGTCGGGAGCGACCAAAGCCACAGTGTCGCGACGGCGAGTAGCGTTCCGATGTAGAGAAGGCCCCACTTGACCGCCCCCACGAGCATCCGTGGGAAGAGCACCGAACGCTTGTGGAGGAAGACGAGCAGCAGGATCGCCGCCGGGAGGAGCACGACGTGCAGGGCGAACATCCGCGAGAGAAGCCCCTGCGCCGTCCCGTCCCCGAGGATCAGGTCGGCGAGCGAGGGTCCGACGCCCGGGAGCGCCTGGACCAGTGTGATGCTGACCTGCGTCGCATTGTACGAGAGCTGGGTGTAGGCCAGAAGGTATCCGGTGAACCCCATCGCAAGCGTGAGGAGCAGCAGCAACGTTCCCGCCACCCAACTGAACTTGCGGCCGGGAAGCTTGTAGGAGCCGACGTAGAACCCGCGAAACAGATGGACGAGTAGTAGCGCAATCACTACGTACGCTCCGTAAAGGTGGGAGGTCAGCAGGACGGCGCCCATCGGCACCGAGTGGACGATGTAGTACGTGCTGCACCATGCCGCCGGCGATGCCGAGCTCGTTCCGAGCGCCTGCCCGCACGCGGTCAGCGTCGGATAGACGCTCGGTTGATAGTAGAGGAGGAGGAGGCCTCCGCTCACTACTTGGTAGGCGAACGCCACGAGGACGAGGGTCCCGGTGGCCAGTGAAGGTCGGAACCCCACCTTGGTCTGGGGAGCGGAGTCCTCGGAGATCAGGCCGACCTGCCATCGGGCCCACGCCCATAGCCGGTCCAACGCTCGGTTGAACCCGTCCTCGAGCATCTCGCTGACTCCCTAGGGGAAATTGCAGAGGACGACCGGGGACTGCCGTTGCAAGCGGGACAACGACCCCACTCCGACTCCGCCTTGCAGGGTGTTCGAATGGCCCATGACCGTTGGGCCGGTCACACCGACGGCCCAGAGCGTGTCGTCGGCGCGGTTCCATTGGAGCGTGACCTGAGGGAGCGGCCGCGTTGCCGGACCGGACAGATTGACCGCGCCGGCCGTCGGGTCGTAGGTCGAGCCGTGGCAGCTGCAGTGAATGTAGAATGCGAGGGGTCCGAATCTCTTGGCGCACGTTCCGGCAGGATAGAACGCGAGGCTCGGCGCGGCGCAACCCAGATGCTGACAGATGGCGCTGAACGCGACGATCGAGCCGCTCGGCCCGACGCCGCCCGGTACCCCGGACGCCCCCCCAGTCCCCCCGGCGCCGGCCAGGTTGATGAGGAGATTCGGTTCGTTCGAGAGTGGGTAGTCGAACGCCAGGACGTCGGTCGTACCGACGTTGTACTCCTGGAGGACTCTTGCTGCCGTCAGCGCCGAACCGTCAAGGTCCTGCAGCTGAACCTCTGGGAACCTGCTCAGGCCGACGGCAGGCGGCTTCGCGACGAATTCGAACGCACTGCCCAAACCGCCGCCCACCGCGCCGAGCACGCCCGCGACGGCGAGCAGCTTCAGGACGTTCCGTCGGGTTTCGTCGACTTGCTCCTGCGACGGACGGTCGGCCGCCGCGGACCGACCGAGGCCTGCGGGAGCGGGTCCCCGGTACAAGCGACCGATCGCCCTTTCCGACCGGGGAGAGGGGGACCAATGCTTTCTCCCGTTCGCGAAACCTCCCACGCTCACTTCTTCCTCCTTGGGTCGGGGGAAGCCGAGGTCGGGGTTGGAGAGCCCTTTCCGGCAACGAGTGGCCCGGGTCGAACCGTCCCGGTCGGGGTCTGTCGGTAGGCGAACCACGCGACCGCAACGCCCACCAGAATGACACCCACTTCGACTACAGTGAGCAGATCGTCGGCGGAGAGGGTCATCGAAGACGTACCACCTCCCCGGGGGCGCTGGACGTGGTGACCCACCAGGTCTCGGTTCCCAAACCCGCGCCGAAGCCACGGGTCTCGACCGCCCAGAACGCCACGGGCTGGACCTGGGTAAGGATGCCGACGTGCGACGGCAGGATCACGGGGGCCGGGTCCCCCCGGTCCGGGATCCCGGACCCGAAGAGTGCTTCACGTATCGAGGAGGACGAGGCCGTGGGCGTCGCGCTCTCGATCCCGGCAGATGCGGTCACTTCCCTCATGAGCTCGCCCTTGAACTGCAGCAGCCGCCCGTACCAGCGACCCATCTGGCGGACCAACGGCTGGCCTTGGGGCCCGAGGAATAGGAACGCCGCGACCACCGCGATGATCACCCAGTCCACGTCGGAGAACAGTGCCACTCCCTCACCCCGCTCCCACCGCTCCTCGCGGCCCCTCCCGCACCCCTTCCTTCCTCGACTCCCACCGCCCCGCAAAATACGCCCCGCCGAGATACAGACCGATCATCGGTGTCGCGATCAGCAGCATCGTGATCCCCGAGTTGTCCGGCGTCACTACCATCCCGAACACCAGCGCTCCGATCACCGCCCCACGCCAGTGCTTCCGCCACGACGCGGCTTTCACTACCCCCAGCCGCGTCAACGCGTAGATGAACACCGGCAGCTCGAACACCACCCCGAACGCCAGCGAGTAGACCAGCGCGAACGTCACGAAGTCCTGTACTCCCAACACCGGCGCCAGCTTCATCGCCGACACGTACAGGAACAGCAGGCGGAACGTGAACGGCGTCAGGAAGAACACTCCGATCGCCGTCCCTACCGCGAAGAGGGTCGTGGCGGGGATCCCGATCTGGCGGATCAGCGCCCGCTCGTTCTTCCGTAGCGCCGGCACGAGGAACGCTCCCACCTCGTGCACCACCCACGGCATCCCCAGGATGATCGTCAGCAGGATCCCGATCTCCATCTGCACCAGGATCGAGTCCCCCACCCCGATGTTCAGCAG
>Ga0335077_10014016_pt1 | contig 10023 bp, 12 predicted proteins | sample Lox_Sample_31_FD_207151 | JGI IMG/M metagenome (GOLD analysis project Ga0335077, IMG submission 207151) | Soil microbial communities from Loxahatchee National Wildlife Refuge, Florida, United States - Lox_Sample_3.1 | ecosystem: Environmental > Terrestrial > Soil > Wetlands | place: USA...
CCAGCGGGTATCCGCGACATCGCTATATATTTGCAGCGCCTTCGATTGCAGCCAGCGCTGCGCATCGTTCTTCGGCGATAGGGCCAAAACTTTCTGCTGAATGTCCCAAAAGGTGCCTGGAACCTGCCGGATCGCAGCAGTGTCGACATTATTGTTTTCATTCCAAATGCTACGAATTCGCGCGGCAATCAATTCGCGAGCCGACTTACGAATATCTTGGGTCTCCGGCCCGTAGCCGGCCAGCGTTCGATCAAACAAGACGATCTGCGCAGCGATGTGCTTGACCTCACTGTCCTTGGTATCAAATGAACTCTTTGCCGAAGAAATCAGCAACCCGACCACCAACGCCGCCATCGTGCCAAGGATAGCCATCGTCAATTTGACCACATCCTTGCTATCCTGACTTAAATGATGTTTGGGCAAAATTGCGGAAAGAAGCATCCCCAAAAACGCGCCGCCAAAGACGCACACAAAGACTATTCCACCAATGGCCAAGCCACTCATTTAGTTCCCCTTCACCCCGCCGCTGTCTCAAAGGAGGGGTGTCATTAGCCCTTTATGCCGACATTGATCCACGTCAAGGGGGACAACGTTGAATGCCCGCTTGAGCAAAAGCGGACTCATCCAGCGCAGCAATATGAATCAGGGGTGGACAAAAATGCGGCTGATGGCCACGAGCACCACCAGGAGCGCGATGCCCAGCGTGAGACTCCAGATAATGAGCTTCTTCTCGATGGGCAACAACGGTTCCGCGTGCATCTTGCTCATTTCGTCTGCGATCTTGGGTTCCTGATCTTTCATGGTATCCCCCTGTCAGCCCGTAATGATCGGCGGCTTCACGCCGGCAAAGAAGAGGAGCGAAATCGCCAAACCCACCCAGATCACAAATCCAAACAGCGCCAGCACATAGACCGCGGCCAGCCGGCCGATGCCTTCTTCCCACAGCTTACGAAAATTGCTCATGACGCCAATGGTGAAGAACGTGAGCACGAAAAATATACCGCGGAACGTGTTGGCTTCGCCCATCGCCGCCTTGACCTTCGCAACAACCGGCGCGGACGCGGTGAGCGCCACCAGCAGAATGATCAGAAAGGTCACGACGTAGCCGATGATGAATTTCGGGAACCGGTCCCAGATTTCGCTGACCTTAGCCGTTTCGCCCTTGCGCACGTCGATGTGCCGGGTCCAGATCCAGGCCAGCACAAAAGCCCAGACGCCGATAAAGATGTCGATAAATACCTTCACGGTCGCAGCCGTCCCCAGGATCCAACCAGCCTGATACTTGATCCCCTGCGCGGCCGCCTTGCCTAGAATGAGCGCCTCGGTAATGCCGCCGCTTGCGACTGCCGCGCCGTCGGTCTTGACCGAAAGCGCCATCCATGCGCCCGCTGCTATCGGTTGTTGATCGAGGAATTCGCCCGCCACAAATGGCAGAATGAGCAACTCGACCACCGCAAAAATCACGACGAGAGATGAAACCATGATCGGTATCATCGGCCGCGCGCGGATGGCGCCCCCGGTGGCGATTGCGGCCGACACGCCGCAGACGGCAATACCCGACGCCAGTGGTGCTGCCCACTCGCGGCTGAATCCGAACCAGACACGCGCCACGTAATAGACAACCGCCCAGAATATCAGATAGGCAACGATGATCGATGCCAAGCCGAGAAACATGAGCGAAGTCGCCAAGCTCAGCTTTTCCGCCGAGACGATGCCGAGGAAGCCGCCTAAAATGACGATGGCGATCTTGATATACAATTCCGGCCTGGTCGCCTCCTTCATCCATTTGGCGAAGTCCGGAAGGAAATTGCCAACGATCAGCCCAACGAGGAGAGCGACGACAAAGCCGCCCTCGGCAGTGAGTTGTAGTGACCAGTTAATGCCGAATTCGCGCATCGCCGCCGGTGTGTTGACCGCGAAATGGGCGTAGCTGCCGATGATCCAGCACAGGTAACTGATCCAGAATACGGCGGTGAACGCGGCGATGAAGCGTCCAATGTCGGCCCGCAGGGCGACGGCGCCTGCCGTCATTACCACCAGCAATCCGACATAGGTGGCGATTAGGGCACCGATGCCGCCGAGGCCGGCATAGGCTTTCGATACGGGCGAGAGGGCCTTGCCCAAATCCATCCACACGTCGGTCTTAACGACCCAGCCGAGAAGGTCGATGCCTCCGACTTGGCCGAGCGCGAGGACAAAAATCAGCAAGCCGATGATCACAGATAACCAGTCTTCGCTTAGGCCCTTGCCGCTCATGTGCCATCCCCCGTTTGATTTGACGATCGGCAAGCCGCAGCCCCGCGCGGTGGCCCGCGCGCGAACCCGGCAAGTTGTTATTTTACGTCATGCGGTACAATACCCCGTTGGCCTGCGGCCGATGGTCGATCCAGGCCTCAAACGAAATAATTCTACCCTTGAAGGCGCTACGCAAGACTTCTTTATTGTGCGGTGCAATCACGGACCATCGCTATCATCGTACGTTTTCCGAGTTTACCTGATGTTGCCCTGGACCGCCCAAGCCCTGGCTGTAAATCAACGCGGCCCCCGGGGACCTCGACTGATACGCGCTTGCGACCGGCGGCCTTATTGCGGGGTTGTCGGCCTGCTGCGCGCCAACAACTTTGCGGCGCCGTCACCACCGGTGCAGCGTGTCAATGATCGCGACGATCGTGGCGATGATCGCCGCCGTCTGCGAAACGATTGACAGCGCCTTCAACAGCACACTGCGCGGATATCTTTGATTTTTTCTGTGTTGACGGCGCATTGGCTTTGTTTCTCGCGCCATATTTTTCCACAATGCGGCTCTTGACAATATTCCTATAGGATAATATCCCTATAGTTGTCCGCTCCCATGAGGGACGCGAACCGGTTGCGCCGGCTCGTGTGGAGCGGACCGGCGCCCGCGGGCGTGGCGAGCAGGCCACGCACCCGGGCGGCGTCGGAGCTCCGCCCGGCGGCCAATACGAGCTGCCCGCCAGGAGCATGGCTGACGGCGGCCGTCTGGCCCGCCCAGGGCTTCGACGGTGCTGCCACCCACAAGGGACAGCCCGCGAAGACGGAGGTGGACACCGGGCGACCCTCGCAAAGCGCGGCCGACGCCGAAGGAGAACGCCGGACGGCGCGCCGGAGGGCGCCACGCCTTCGCAAGGAGGCGTGCACATCGGATAGTCGCGCCACCTGGCGCGCCGTCCCCTCTCTTCCTCCTCGGGGGAGAGGCCACATCGCAAAACTCGGGCGCATCCGCGTCGCGAGAACAATGGCGCTTGCCTGAAAAGGGAAAATCGAATGATCGGAGGCAAAATTCATGAACCCCACACACCCGCCGCCGCAGACCGCGTGCACTTCGTGTTGCAACGTTTGCGGATAGCACTGCTCGGCTTCCCGCACTTTTGTGTCAAAACCGCTTGCCGCCGCGCGCGCCGATGCTCGTCCGATCCGAATATCTGCATGGGCAGCCTCGGGCCGCTTGTATCCAAGGATGTCCGCGACGGGGTGGATGCGCTGGTGTGGGGCCACCTTGATGGCCTGTCCTACGACCAGGTGCGCGCCCGTGACCCATGGGCAGTCGCGGCCTATGAGCAATGGAACGCGAAGATCTGTGAATCGATACGGGAGACGGCGGCTCTCGCGCGCCGGGAACAAACAAGAGCGACCCGCGCGCCCTCGCCCACCTGAGGCCGTTCGGTGAACTACCTCACTTTATTTCGGGCTATGCATGGCGCTACCATGCTTTGCCGAACGGGGGCCCCGACACGATACGAGGAGCATGACCATGAGAACGACCGCCGTCGTGGCGATTTTGCTTGCCGCACTGCCTGCCGCCGCGTTGGCGATGGACGACCACATCGCCATTCAACCCAACGCATTGAAATGGGGTCCGCCACCGCCAGGCCTGCCGCCCGGGGCGCACGTCGCTGTGGTGGCCGGCGACCCCAGCAAAGACGGGCCTTATGTCGTGCGCGCCAAGCTGCCGTCGGGCTACAAGATCCTGCCGCACACGCACCCGACCGATGAGAATGTCACCGTCCTGTCGGGAACGTTCCACATCGCGATGGGCGACAAGTTCGACATCAAAAAAGGAGAGACAGTGCGCGCCGGCGGTTTCTTCACCGCCCAAAAGGGCATGCAGCATTATGGCTGGTCGACCGGCCCGACTCTCATCCAGATCCATGGCATGGGGCCGTTCGCCATCACTTACGTCAATCCGGCCGACGACCCGCGCAACAACACAAAGACCTCGGCCGAGAAGTAACATTTGGAGCGCCGGCAATCGCCCCATCTTGAGAGGCCGCCACAGGCGGCGTCTCGAAGGATGGGGGCGGCTGCATGGTTCGAGACCACGAACGGGCGCAAAGACGCAAGGGAGAAACGAATGCCAGGCAAGACCATCCAGATCCGCGGCCGCGCGGGCAGCGATTTCGATTGCTATCTCGCGATGCCGCCAGCAGACGGCCCCGTGCCGGCGGTGGTGCTCGCAAGTGCCATCCACGGCGTCGACAAGGATCTGCGCGATCTCGCCGATGAATTCGCCTCACACGGGTTCATCGCCGCGGCGCCCGACCTGTTCTGGCGCACGATCCCGGGCCCCCTCACCCGCGCCGATGGCCAGCGGACAACGCAACGCGGCCAGCCGCGCGCCGAAAAAATAAAGACCGGCGAAGCCGACATGGCCGACACGCTCGCGGGGTTGCAAAATCTGCCGCAATTCAACGGCCGCGCCGCCGTCATGGGCTTCTGCTACGGCGGCCCCTACGCCATTCTCGGGCCGAAACGGCTCGGTTATGCCGCCGGCATTTCATGCCACGGCACGCGGCTCCAGGATTACATCGGCGAGCTCGATGGCGTAACCGCGCCCGTCTGCATCATCTGGGGCGACGAAGATAATCAGGCGCCGCCCGAGGTGCTCGATGCATTCCGCGCCGTGCCGCCGCGCATGAGCAATGTCGAACTGCACATTTTTCCCGGGATCAAGCACGCCTACATGATGCCGGACGCCGGCGCCGCATTCAGCAGGACGACGCGCGAATTCTCCATGGCGCGCGCGCTTGCCATTCTCAACGACCTGCACGGCGGCGGCGAGCGCTTACGCAAGGCATCATGAGACCTGTGTCCCGGATGCGATGCAGCGTTCCGACTTGCGGTGTAGCGCGTTGCGCCGCGGACACGCACCTTCAGCTTTTCCGCTCATCCCCGCGAAAGCGGGGATCCAGCACTTACTTGCAATTCCAATTTGCTGATGAAGCTTGAGTCTGAGATGACGACAACCCTTTCGCCAACGGCTAACCTTCGCCGCGATGGATTCGTGCCCGCATTTCAAACTCAGCCGCCTGTTCTGGATCGGGCTGGCGCTGCTTGTTCTTGGCACCGGCCCTTTGCTCGCCATCATCGCTGCCGCCTCGCTCGGGCTGCTGAGCGACCCCAACCCCAATCCGATCGGCCCCGGCCTGCTGACCTTCTTCACGTTCTGGCCGGCCGTCATCCTGATCGTCTGGGGATTGGTCGCATCGCTCGTCCGCTACCGGAGGGCGCGGGCACAACTCTGACATTTCTTTCCGACGTCATCGCGGCATTTCTCTCCGGTCATCCCCGCGAAGGCGGGGATCCAGCACTTGCTGTCAGAAAACAATTGCTGGATCGCCCGGCCAAGCCGCGCGATGACGCCGGAAACTCGCAACAAGCGATGAAATCACTAGGCTGCCTTCGCGCCCAGCTCCTTGTCCTTCGCCTCGGCGCGTTGCGCCGCCGGCCGTGCCACGATGCGCGCGACATAGTCGGTAAATTCCTTCCGCTCGGGGATCAGCTTGAACATCATTCCATAGCGCAGCCCCGAACCGATGACGACGTCGGCTGCCGTGAATTGCTCGCCCATCAGATACGGGCCTTTCGCCAATGCCTTGCTCACAATGTCGAGCACCGTATCGAAGTCACGCCAGCCAAGCGTGGCGGCGCGCGGATCTTCCTTGCGCGGAAAGGCGCGGTCCGTCATCGCCGGCTCGATCACGCTCGGCCCGAAGAACAGCCATTTGAGATATTCGCCGCGCCGCGGGGTGCCCACCGGCACATTCAGTTTTTTGGCGGGAAATTCGTCGGCGAGATAAGTGCAGATCGCGGCCGCTTCGGTGATGACGGTGTCGCCGTGCTTGAGCGCGGGGACCTTGCCCATTGGATTGATAGCGAGATAGTCAGGCTTGAGGTTATCGCCCGCGCTCAGCTTGATGAGCTTTATGTCGTAGGGTTGGCCGATTTCCTCCAGCATCCAGAGAATGATCGAAGAACGCGACGGCGACGCGTGATAGAGCGTGAGATTGGGCATTCAGGCACCTTGTAAAATTGTTGGCGGGAACCGATTTACGATTACATCATGATTGTGCAGAGACCGTGACATGGCCAGTAACGTTCGCGACGATACCGCGCGCCAGCGCTTCGAACTCGACGCCGATGCTCACATCGCCTTCTCGAATTATAAACGCGCCGGCAACGTCCTCACCATCCTGCACACCGAGGTGCCAAAGGAACTTGAAGGACGTGGCATCGGCTCGGCGCTGATCCGCGGCATGCTCGACATCGCCCGCGCCCAAGGCCTCAAGGTTATCCCGGTCTGCCCGTTTGCAAAGACCTACATCGAGCGGCATCCGGAATATGCGGATTTGCGGCAGTAGGACTCGCCATTTGACCCCACGCCACGCCACGCCCCGGCGTCATGCATTCTTTGGCAATTTCGGGACTGCCTCATGGATTGCCGGGCCGAGCCCGGCAATGACATTTGTCTGGCCTGGGAGATTCCCGTTACCGGCCTAACTCAATCTTTACCCTTCAGTAAGACATTGGACCCTGTCACGACAGGAGATCGTTTTGGATTTCTCGGCCGGTATCACGTTTATCTTCAGTCAGCTCGGCAGGCTGCTGTTTTCGCTCGGCTCGCATTTTTCGCTGACATCGCTCGCCGCCGCGTTGCTGATCGCCACGCTGTTCTTCGTGTGGCAGCGCGTGAAACGCGGCCGCCGCGTGCGCGCAAAAACAATCCTGCGCGCGTTGTTTCCCAGGCGAATTCTGCGCAGCCGCTCGAACGAGGCCGACATTGGCTATTTGATCTTCAATGTCTTTGTATACAGCGTGATGTTTGGCTGGGCCGTGCTGTCCTACCAGTTCATCTCCAACGGCATTATTTCGGGACTGGTCGCGTTGTTCGGCCCGGTGTCGCCGTCGACATTGCCGGCATACGTCACGCGCTCCGTCATTACCGTGATGCTGTTTCTCGCCTACGAGCTCGGCTACTGGTTCAATCACTGGCTCAGCCACAAGGTTCCGCTGCTGTGGGAATTCCACAAGGTGCACCACAACGCGGAAGTGCTAACCCCGCTCACGAACTTCCGCGTGCATCCGGTCTACACCTGGGTCTTCACGAACATTCTCGCGTTCTCGGCGGCGGTCGCCAACGGCTTCGCCAACTACATGTTCGGCGAAACCGCCTATCAATACGTACTGTCGGATACCAACATCATCCTGGTGCTGTTCATTCATGCCTATGTGCATCTCCAGCACTCGCATATGTGGATTTCGTTCCGCGGCCTGCTCGGGCGCATCTTCGTAAGCCCGGCGCACCATCAGGTGCATCACTCGTCCAATCCGAAGCACTTCAACAAGAACTTCGGCTCATGCCTGGCCCTGTGGGACTGGATGTTTGGCACACTCTACGTGCCTCAGAAGGAGCGCGAGCCCCTCACCTTCGGATTTGGCGACCATCCGAACGCGCATTCGGTGAAGGGCGAACTGGTCGACCCGCTGATCAACGCCGCCGGGCATCTCAAGCCGCTCTGGCAAAAACGTCCTGCGGATATCACCACGGTGCCGGTTGCGGAGCGCAAGCAGGCCTAGTTAATTGCGCTGGTGCGCAAACGGACCGTTACCGTCAACGACAAGATGCAGAAGAGCTATCGCTACGTGCTGAGCGTGGCGGCCGGCCGCGGGTTCGACCCCGAGTTCAAGCCGCAATTGACGCCGGCGCAAATGCTCAAGCTTGGCGTATTCGGCGGCAAATACATGACCGATTGCCGGCGCGAATTTCCCAGAAGCTGGTTTGTTGGCGCGAAGCTGTCGCCGCGCGGGCGCAATCGCGCATGCAATTTCTTCGGCGTCGATGCCAGCCAGCCGCTCTCGGAGTGGAAACGCAAAGGCTGGATCCACCCCGACGATCCGCGCGGCTGGTTCCAGTGGTACTGCCGCTATTACATGGGCCGGCGCATGCCGGACGAAGACCGCAGGCAGATCAAGCGCTGGAAGGCGATCCGGCGCCACGTCCGGCAGGTCCAGAAACATTGCGAGCCCGGCGATCTGCTTTGCCGGCGCCGTCAGCGACAGGCGCTGCTGCATTGGGCCTACGACAGCCGAAAGATCTGACCGGCAATTTACTACCCAGCCTGTCCCGCGTTACGCTTTTTGCCGATCAACGCGGCAAAAATTCATTGGGGGGGACGTCCATGACGCGCGTGCTTCATTACATTGCGATTCTATCTATTGGCGCGATCTTCATTGCCGGTTCCGCGCGTGCGCAGAGCATGCAGGAGCTCTACGAGAAGGCGAAGGCTGAAAAAGAACTCATCATTTATGGCGGCGGCCCGACCTCGCTTTACGACGTGCCGGCGCGTGCTTTCGAAGCAAAATATCCGGGCATCAAGGTCACGGTGCATTCCGGCTTCAGCAATGTGCACGACGAGAAGATCAACCAGCAACTCAAGAGCAAGTCGCTCGACGCCGATCTCGCTATCCTTCAGACCGTGCAGGACTTCATCCGCTGGAAAAAAGAGGGCGTGCTCGCACGTTTCAAACCGCCGGCGTGGAATGCGATCGATAAATCATTCAAAGACAAGGACGGCGACTATGTCGGCGTGTTCGTGACATCGGTGTCCTATGCCTACAACAAGGACATGGTGAAGCCGGCCGACGCGCCAAAATCCGCCAAAGATTTCCTGAAAGCCGAATTCAAGGGCAAAATGGTGTCCTGCTATCCGCATGACGACGACATCACCCTCTATCTTTTTTATACGCTTATCGATCAATACGGATGGGGTTGGATGAACAAATACATCGCCAATGGCGCCCAGTTCATTCAGGGCCATCTCGGCGTTTCGCGCGGGCTTGCATCGGGCGAATACACGGTCTCTGTCGATTCAAACCCGAACCTGTCGCTGCGGGAGCAGCGCGCCGGCAAGCCGGTCGAAATTTCGTTCTCGAAAACCGATCCGACGCCGGTTTGGGCGCAGACGGCCGCCACGTTCAAGGACTCGCCGCATCCGAATGCGGCGCGCCTTTTCCTGAGCTGGTTCCTGGAAAAAGAGCAGCAAAGCAAACTCGACACCTGGTCACCGCGCAGAGATGTCCCGCCGCCGGCCGGTTTGCCGCCATTGTTCTCGCTCAGGCTAGCCAACAACTATCCAGCCTTTATGAGTGACACGAAGAAGGTCGCCGACCTGCGCAAGCGCTTCGAAGCGCTGACCGGGCCGGTACAAAAGAAAGGCGGCGTGCGCTAGTGACGGCCTTATCCGGCGGTGACCGCGCGGGTTCGCATGGCGCGGTCTTTCCATCGTGCCATAACCGCATCGACCACAACAACGGCGAGGCCCGCCGCAAGAACCTGCCAGCCCGGCCTGATGCCGGCATCGAAATCAAATATCGTACCGAGTACGAGAAGCGGCGAGACATGAAATGCAATCGCTATTCCGACGGCCTCGCCGATGAATGTTGCAATGCATACGATGACAGCCAGCGCAAGCAGGCTCAACTTCGACAGGTCGCCGCTGCCCTGCCACCAGGCAAGCAAGCGATAGGCAATCAGCCAGAGAAACAGGCTGGCGGCGAAAGTCGGCACCGTCACATCGGCCTTGGTTTGCTGGAAGTAGTGGATGAGCGCGAGCAGTGCGATGACGTAAATGATTTGATGCAGGCGCCGCCAGCGCATTCCGCCGAGGCGCCGCACCATGGCGTCGGTCGAGGTGGCCGCGAGCGCGGCAAGGCCGAGCCACGCTG
>Ga0335077_10014017_pt1 | contig 10023 bp, 11 predicted proteins | sample Lox_Sample_31_FD_207151 | JGI IMG/M metagenome (GOLD analysis project Ga0335077, IMG submission 207151) | Soil microbial communities from Loxahatchee National Wildlife Refuge, Florida, United States - Lox_Sample_3.1 | ecosystem: Environmental > Terrestrial > Soil > Wetlands | place: USA...
CCGTCGTCGCCAGTGGACCAGTCGAACCAGGTGATCTCGTTGTCCTGGCAGTAGGCGTTGTTGTTGCCCTGCTGGGTGCGGCCGCGCTCGTCCCCGCCGAGCAGCATCGGCACGCCGAACGACAGCAGCAGGGTGGTCAGCATGGCCCGGGACTGCCGCCCGCGCAGCGCCACGATGGCCGGGTCGGTGGTGGGGCCCTCCGCGCCGCAGTTCCAGGAGCGGTTGTCGTCGGTCCCGTCGCGGTTGTTCTCGCCGTTGGCCTCATTGTGCTTGTCGTTGTAGGAGACCAGGTCGGCGAGGGTGAACCCGTCGTGCACGGTGAACAGATTCACCGAGGCGGTCGGCCGCCGGCGCCCGGCCCCGGCATACAGGTCCGACGAGCCGGCGAACCGGGTGGCGAACTCGCCGATCCCGATCTGGTGGCTGCGCCAGAAGTCGCGCATGGCATCGCGGTACTTGCCGTTCCACTCCCGCCACAGCGGCGGGAACCGCCCGACGTCGTAGGAGTCCATCTGGCCCACGTCCCACGGCTCGGCGACGAGCTTCACCGGCGACACCACCGGGTCCTGCGCGACGAGGTCGAAGAAGGCCGACATCTGGTCGAACCCGCCCTCCTGGCGGGCGAGCGACGGCGCGAGGTCGAAGCGGAAGCCATCGACGTGCATCTCGGTGACCCAGTACCGCAGCGAATCCATGATCAGCTGCAGGGTCAGGGTGTCCCCCGCGTTGAGCGAGTTGCCGCAGCCGGTGGTGTCGATGTAGCGGCTGGGGTCGCCGGGGTCGAGCCGGTAGTACGCGGGGTTGTCCAGCCCGCGGAAACAGAGCGTCGGGCCCTCGGCGCCCGCCTCGGCGCTGTGGTTGAAGACGACATCGAGGATCACCTCGATGCCGGCCGCGTGCAGGGCGTCCACCATCGCCTTGAACTCGGTGACCTGGCCGCCGGGCCGCCCGGCCCGCACCGCCGCGGAGTAGCCGTTGTGCGGCGCGAAGTACCCGATCGTGTTGTAGCCCCAGTAGTTCGTCAGCCCGCGCTGGGGCAGGAAGCTCTCCGGGACGTTCTGGTGCACGGGCAGCAGCTCGACGGCGGTCACGCCGAGGTCGGCCAGGTAGCCGACGGCGGCCTCGTGCCCGAGCCCGGCATAGGTGCCGCGCAGCGGTTCGGGCACGCCGGGGTGACGCATGGTGAACCCCTTGACGTGGATCTCGTAGATGATCGTGTCGGAGTACAGGCGCTGGTGCGGCCGGCTGTCGGCCCACCGGTACGTGCCGTCCACGACGAGGCTGCGCGGCATGTGCCCGGCGGAGTCGAGCGTGCTCGGCGCGTCCGGGTTGCCGGCCGCGTAGCCGAGCACCTCCGGCCCGAACGTGACCTCGCCGCTGACCGCCCGGGCGTAGGGGTCGAGCAGCAGCTTCGCCGGGTTGCAGCGCAGGCCCCGGGCGGGATCGTAGGAACCCGTCACCCGGTACCCGTAGGCCTGCCCGGGCCCCACCCCCGGCACGAAGCCGTGCCAGACGCCCGCGTCGTAGTCCCGCAGCGGTATCTGGGTTTCCGTGCCGGCGTCGTCGAACAGGCACAGCGTCACCGCGTCGGCCACGCTGGATGCCACCGCGAAGTTTGTCCCGCCGTCACGGGGGGTGGCGCCGAGCGGGAACTGGCTGCCCGGGAGCTCCTGCGCCGTCCTGGCGTCCTGGACGGCTGTCATGACCCCGCCTGCCCGGCCAGGATCCTGATCACGTCGCCCACCGACGGCACCTCCCCGTGGCGGCGGCGGATCAGGTCGGCGACCACGCCCGTCCAGCCGGTCTGGTGGGCGGCGCCGAGGGCGGCCGCGTTGTCGCCGTGGAAGTACTCGCTGAAGACGATGTTGTCCTTCCACGCCGGGTCGGTCTGCAGCCGCTCGACCCCGCCGAAGCAGGGCCGCCGGCCGTCCGGGCCGACCGTGAAGATCGAGATCAGCCGTTCCTCCAGGTCCAGCGCGATGGCGTCGAGCGGCAGCCGGCGCCCCGAGCCGGACGGGTACTCGAGCTTGAGATCGTCTTCGAAGAACCGGTGGTAGCGCTCGAGGCTGGTGACCAGCAGGTAGTTGAGGGGGAACCAGAGCGGTCCCCGCCAGTTCGAGTTACCGCCGAACATGTTCGTGGTCGACTCGGCGGGCTCGTAGTCGATCGTGGCGGCGTAGCCGTCGATATTGAGCGTGTACGGGTGGTCGCGATGGTAGGCGGACAGGGCGCGCAACCCGTACGGGGACAGGAACTCGTTCTCGTCGAACAGCCGGGCGAACAGCTTCTCGAGCCGGTCCATGCCAACGATGCTGAGCAGCAGCCGCTGCTGCCCGGGATCGCCGCGCAGCACGCCGAGCTGCCGCATCTTGTCCCGGTCGCTGAGGCCCTGGCGCTCGAGGAAGTCCGCGAAGTGCTTGCCGAGAACGACCGACCGGTCGAGCATGTCCTCGTCGATGACCGCGACCGCGAGCATGGGGATCATGGCCACCATCGACCGGACCTTGACCGGCACGGCGGTCCCGTCCGGCAGGAGCAGCCGGTCGTAGTAGAGGCCATCGGCGTCGTCCCAGAGGCCCTGGCCGTCGATGGCGTCGGTGATGGCGGCGAAGTGCTCAAGGAACTTCATCACCAGGTCGGTGGCTGGCCGGCGGCCGCTGCGGTTCAGCGCCGCCGCGATACCCCCCATGGCGATCGCGTAGAACGCCATCCAGCCGGTGGCGTCCGACTGCTCCAGCGTGTCGCCCGCGGGCAGGTGGGAGCGGTCGATCGGGCCGATGTTGTCGAGCCCGAGGAACCCGCCCTCGAACAGGTTGTTGCCCTCGGCGTCCTCGCGGTTGATCCACCAGGTGATGTTGACCAGCAGCTTGTCGAAGATCCTGCTCAGGAAGTCCAGGTCCCGGCCGCCGTCGATGGCGAACACCTCCAGCGCCGCCCACGCCTGCACCGGCGGGTTGACGTCGCCAAAGTCCCACTCGTACGCGGGCAGCGCCCCGTTCGGGTGCTGGAACCATTCCCGGCACAGCAGGATCAGCTGGTATTTGGCGAATGCGGGGTCGAGATGGGCCAGGGCCACGCAATGGAACGCCAGGTCCCAGGCGGCGAACCAGGGGTATTCCCACTTGTCCGGCATGGACAGGATGTCGGACGAGTTGAAGTTGCGCCACCGGGCGTTGCGCCCGGCGTGGCGGGATGCTGGCGGGGGCGGCTGGGTCGGGTCCCCGTCCAGCCAGCGGGCCACGTCGTAGTTGTAGAACTGCTTGCTCCACAGCATGCCTGAGAAGGCCTGCCGCATCACGAGCGCCTCATCGGCGCTCGCCTTACGGGGCGTCAGCTCGGCGTAGAACTCGTCGGCCTCGGCACGCCGGGCGGACATGACACGCTCGAACTGCTGGCCAAGGGCCGCTGAACCCTTGGACGACGCCTTCCGCGGGCGCAGCCGCAGCCGCAACTGCACCGTGGCGCCCGGCGGCACCTCCAGCTTGTACCAGACGGCGCACTTGGTGCCCCGGCCATCCGGGTTGACGGTGGCCGCGCCGTGGATCACGTGGTCGTTGATGCCGTCTTTCGGGTACGGCGTGAGCGGGTCCGCGCCGTACAGGCGGCTGATGTTGGTCTCGTTCTCGCAGAACAGCAGGTCCGGCCCCGTGCAGTTCACCCCTGGGCCGTCCGGCGCGGTGCCCGCGAGCAGCTCCAGCGTGCCGAGGAACGGGTGCTCGATCCGGGCCGACGTCTCCCCCGTCGCCTGCATGACCGGCTTGGGGGCGCCATAGTCCCAGGACCAGGTGTTGCGGAACCACGCGGTCGGCAGCACGTGCAGGCTGTCGGCCTCCGGGCCGGCGTTGGTCACGGTGACGAGCATCAGCAGATCGGTGGGGTCGGCCTTCGCGTAGTGGACCTCGGTGATCCAGTAGCGGTCGTTGTCGAATACCCCGGTGTCCAGGAGCTCATATTCCGGATCATGCTTGCCCCGCCGGCCGTTCTCCGCCCGGAGATCTTCATACGGAAAGGCCAATTGCGGGTAATGGTAGCGCCAGCGATTCCAGGCGTGGCTGGGCACGGCGTCGAGATACCACCAATACTCCTTCACGTCCTCCCCGTGGTTGCCCTCCGCGCCGGTCAGCCCGAAGGCGCGCTCCTTCAGGATGGGGTCGCGCCCGTTCCACAGCGCCAGCCCCAGGCACAGGCGCTGCTCGACGTCGCAGAACCCGGCCAGGCCGTCCTCGCCCCACCGGTAGGCGCGGGAACGGGCGTGGTCATGCGGCAGGTAGCCCCAGGCCTCGCCGTCTGCGCTGTAGTCCTCGCGGACCGTGCCCCACTGGCGCTCGCTGACGTAGGGCCCCCACAGGTACCAGTCGCTGGCCTGGCGCAGCCCGTCCTCGAGCCGCCCGAACCCGGCGACTCGTTCACTTTCTGTACTCATTGAGTTCTCCTGGTTTCCGGCGACCGTTCGACCCTCATATGCGACGCTCACTTGGCAGCCGCGCCACGCACACCAATATCCCCCGGGAGCGCCCCGCCGCGCGTCACTCAGAACGGGTGATATGGCGATTTCCGGCCCATCCCCGTGATCTATACGTGATAGGACGGCAGGCGAGGGGCACGAGTTACCCGCTCCGCCCGCACGGGTAGACCACAGGAGTCCGATGGCAGCGGCAGGCCGGCGGAAGCGGCTGGCGCGGCCAGCCAGCAGCTCCGCGGAGACAGGAGGCACGCCGGTGGCGGTCCACCCGCTCGGCCAGCCAGCCGGATCCGCCGCTGCCGTCACCCGCGGCGCCGCGGGCGGACCGATGTCACAGACCTTCTGCCCTTCCGCAGGTTCCGGGCTTGGGCCAGACTGGAACCGCGGCGAAAGGGGTGCCGCCATGAAAAGTGCCCACGGGAACCCCCGCATTGTCGTGGGTGTGGATGAGTCGCCAGCCTCGCTGGCCGCGCTGCGCTGGGCGGCGCGGGAGGCCGGGCTGCGCGCGACCCGGCTCCAGGTGGTGCAGGCCTGGGAGCGCGCACGGTGGCGGGTGGCGCCATACGCCTCGTGCGTCCGCCTGCGCGGCGCGGAGCGCGGCACGGACGAGGACCGGGCCGCGGCCGGTGCCCGCCTGGAGGGGGCGGTGCGGACGATGCTCGGCCCGGCGCCGGTGATCCCGGTCACCGTGGAGGTGGCCGAAGGGCTGGCCACGCAGGTGCTGCTCGACCGCGCGGCGGGCGCCGAGCTGCTGGTGCTCGGCGGCGTCGCCTCCACCGGGCGGGACGCGATCGGCCCGGTGGCACGTGACTGCCTCCGGCACCCGCCCTGCCCGATCGTGGTCGTCAGCTGGGAGAAGGCTGACGTCCCCGTGCCCGTGTGACCCGCCGGGCCCGGGCTCAGTCCTCCGGCCCGCTGGCCACGAAGATGCAGAAGGGGTGGCCGGCCGGGTCGGCGTAGACGCGCAGCCGCTCCTCGGGATCGCCGGAGCGGTCCAGGAGCAGCCGGGCGCCCAGCGCCAGCGCCCGCTCGTGCTGGGTGTCGAGGTCGGCCGGCGTGCGTACCGTCAGATCCAGGTGCAGCTGCTGCGGGACCGGGCCCACCGGCCAGGTCACCCCGGGCAGCTCCGCCACCTGCTGGAAGGCGACCCGGGCCGAGCCGGTGGCGTCCCGGAGCACCAGCCAGTCCTGGCCCAGCGGGTCCGGCTCGCCGGCGGGCGGCGGCTCATCGCCCGGCCGGTAGGCCAGGCCCAGCAGCTGGCGGTAGAACTCCGCCAGCGCACGCGCGTCGGTGCTGTCCAGGACCACTTGCCGGAACTCGGGGAACCCTGGCTCCGCTGCCACCGGCACCTCCCGTCACGGTCAGGGCTTGCGGGCCACCCCGCCGTACACCGACACGGCGGCGTCGCTCGGCGGGCTGCCGACGTCGCTAGGGTCAGGGCGCCACCGGGGCAGCGATACCACGCCGGGGTCGATGGGATCCAGCCCGGCGAAGAACCGCTCGACGTCCGCCTTGCGGCGGACCTGCATGGTCACCCCGCTGCGCCGGTACACCGCGACCACCCCCGCCCACGCCGCCGGGTCGAAGTCGCCGGTGAGATGCGACAGGGCCAGGTAGCTGCCGGAGGGCAGCGCCGCGAGCAGCCGGGCGGCCAGGGCCCAGGGATCGTCCTCGTCGGGGATGAAGTGCATGACCGCAAGCAGTAACAACCCGACCGGCTGCCTCAGGTCCAGCGTCCGCTGCAGATCGGCGGAGCCGAGGATGGCGTCGATGTCCCGCAGATCGGCGTCGATGTAGGCGGTCCTGCCCTGCGGGCCGGTGGTGAGCAGGGCGCGGGCCTGGGCGAGCACGACGGGGTCGTTGTCCACGTACACGATCCGCGACCGCGGCTCGATCGCCTGCGCGACCTCGTGCACGTTCGGCGAGGTCGGGATGCCGGTGCCGATGTCCAGGAACTGGCTGATGCCGGCCTCACCGGCCAGGTAGCGCACCACCCGGCCCAGGAAGGCCCGGTTCTCGCGCGGCGGGATCCGTGAGTTGGGATTGGCCCGCAAGCCTGCCTCGGCCGCCGCCCGGTCGGCCGCGAAGTTGTCCTTGCCGCCGAGCAGGTAGTCGTAGACCCGCGCGGGATGCGGCCGGTCGGTCTGGAGGTCAACCGTCTGGTGGCCCGGCTCATCCGGGTCAGGGCTGGCCCAGTCCATCTCCGCCATGCTGGCTCCCGGCCTCGTGTCACCGCAGCGCTGTGTCACCGCAGCGCTGTGCCGCGGTCCTGGCGGCATGATACGGCCGCCAGGCCCCGCCTTTCCGGCGCGCTGTGCTACCGGCTGGACCGCCGCATGAGGCCGCCGAGCCGGAACACCCCGACCACAACCAGGGCGATCAGCGCCACCCAGAACAGGAAGTGCAGCGCGGAGATCACCATCGAGATGACCAGGAAGAGGGCGAGCACCGCGAGCAGGATCAGGATCAGACGTCCCATAGCCCCACAATAGGTCACCGCGGCCATGCCGCGGCCACCCGCTTGGGCACCACCATGCGCCAGGCGTCGAGTACCAGCTCGGTCATCTCCGCGCGCCCGATGGCGTCCAGCCGCACCAGCACCCAGTTGTAGCGGAGGTCCGACCGGCCCGGCAGCAGGAACTTGCCGGGCTCCGAGGCGATCAGCGCGTCGCGTTCCTCCTTGGGGAAGGCGAACCCCATGACCGTCTCGTCCGCCGAGAACGCCAGGTAGACGATCCGCCCGACCCGGAACTTCACCCGGTCCCTGACCAGGACCTCGTAGGAACGGGGCAGCGGGGAGGCGACGGCCCGCACGTCGTCGACGGTCACCACGACGCGGGCTCATCCCGGGCTGCGGCCGCTCGCACCAGGCAATGATAGTTAGGGCGCGTCCCCTGGATCCGGCGTGGCGGCGGCGAAGCGGCCGGGCCGGTCCTGCTCCAGCAGCGTCACCCCGGCGCCGGCCTCGGCCAGCCGCGCCGCCACGCACACGCCGAGCACCCCGGCCCCGATCACCGCGCACCGGCCCGGCCCGCGCGTCATGTGCCGCCGCTCACCGTCACCGGCGGGGTCGGCGCCGGGCGCGCGGGCGGTCAGCCGTCATCGCGGTGGACCGTGCCGGGGGCGAAGGCCGGCAGGCAGACCGAGATGTACTCCGCGCCGCCGCCCGGGGTGCTGTAGCGCACCCATTCCCCCGGCCTGGCGTGCACGCCCTGGCCCGCCTCCACGGTCAGCTGGCCGCCCTCGAACTCCACCACCAGGGCCCCGTGCAGCACGATCGTGAACTCGCCGAACTCCGGCCGCTGTCCCGGCTCGGCCCAGCCCGACGGGCTGCGCATGTGGGCGATGCTCACCGCGGTCTCGCCGGTGCTGGCCCGGCCCACGTACTCGTCGATCAGCTTCGGCGGCTCGCCCGAGGCCGCCACCCTGCTCGGTGCACCGATCAGCTCAGGCATGCTCGCCAGTATCCCCCGCCAGCGCAACGCGGCGGCGTCACAGCACGCGCAGGGCCTGCACCGGGTCGCGTTCCCGCCGGGCCAGCGCCCGCAGGACCGCGATGTCCCCGTGCCGGATCCTGGCCACCCCGACCAGCACGTCGATCGCGATCGTGCACGTGGCCGGGCGCGGCGGCACCAGCTCCACGCCCAGGCTCGCGGCGAGATCGTCGGCGTGCACGACCAGTTCCACCACGCGGGTGCGCAGGTACTCGTCCAGCGTCATGACCAGGCCGCCCGCCACGCGGACACGCCGCCCCTCGCCCACCCCGGCGAGCCGGGACGAGAGCCTCCCCAGCGCCGCCCGCGCCTCGCTGGCCAGCGCCGCCGGGCCGCCCGCGGCCGCCTCGGCACCGCGGCTCCTGATCGCCTGGTGCGCGGGATCGTTGATATCGGCCGAACGGATGACGGTGTGGAAGTAGCGGGCCGCGCTGATGCCCTCCCCCTCCGGCTCCGGCCCGTCCAGGTACAGCTCGACGGTGGTCATCCCGCGCAGCAGGTGACCGGCCAGGGCGGCCACCGGGTACTGCTCCAGGACGCTGTCCTGCGGCCAGCGCTCGGCCAGCTCCGGGCGCTCCAGCAGCCGCACCGCGGTGGCGGCGGCGTCGAGGAACGCCGCTGGCGCGTCAGCCATGAGCCCGGCGGCGGATGAACATCTGCTCGTCCAGGCGCCACGTGCGGCGGCCGTCCCCGGACACCTCGCCGGTCCAGCGGAAGGAGTCCCCCGCGATGTCGCGGAAGCCCCAGCGCTCCGGCGGGTCGTCGTCGAGCCCTTCCAGCACGATATCGGCGCCCTCCGGGCGGCCGATGAAGCGGCGGACGCGCCCGTTGAGCGGGTCGATCCAGGTCGATCGCCACCCGGCGATCGCCGGGTCGTAGAAGCGCAGCGTGGTGCCGCAGAAGGGCCTCAGGCCGGCGGGCGGCGGCCCGGAGGCGGGCACCTTCCACACATCCTGGACCGCGCGGCCGCCGAGGACCCACCCGAAGTGCAGCTCGCCGGCCATGGTGGCCGGGCGCCCGTCGCGGTCGGTCCCGCGCCAGTCGACGTCCCACGCACCCACGAAGCGCCCGAACAGGTTGAGCTGCTCGGCCTGCCCGGGATGCGGGCCGGCGCTGTGCAGCACGGCAGCGAGATCATCGGGCCAGCCGGGGGGATTGTTCATGCCGCACAACCTACGCAACGGGGCGGCCGGCCGGTGCGGGCGGGCCATGAGGGCGGCCCGGAGAGCGCCCGCGGGCCAGCGCGCTTTCCTGACAACGCGCTTGGCTAACAGGCATTGGCAAACAGACAGCGGGCGTCCAGCTTCCACTCATGCTCGGTCGGCACGATTTGGTCTGCTTCCGATGATCTGCTGTCACATCGATCTGCATCCACATCGTGCATGGAGCGGGGCACATGGTACGGGTCCGTGGGCCAGGGCCTGGTAAGGAGATGTTCCATGCTTCGCGGGATAACGCGCCGCTCAGCGGCGCCACGCTCGTGCCTTAACCGTCCCCGCCGCGCGCTGATCCCGGCCGCCGCGGGCTGCGCGGCACTGCTGCTCATCGCCGGATGCGGCCAGGCCAAGTCCGCGGCCGCCACCGCCCCCAGCTCGTCCAGCCCGGCGAACTCGTCGATCACCGCCTATCTCACCTGCCTCCGCCAGCATGGCGTCAACGTCCCGACCACCCGGCCGACCGCGCGCCCGACCACCCGGCCCACCGCCCGGCCGACCGGCGGCTTCGGCGCCGGCAGCGCCGCGATGCAGAAGGCCCGGCAGGCGTGCGCGTCGCTGCGCCCGGCCGGCGGGTTCGGTTTCGGCGGCCGGTTCGCCGCCGCGTTCCAGGCGTTCCGCACGTGCATGGCCGCGCACGGCGTGCCGATCCCGACCGCCCGGCCGACCGCGCCGCCGTCCGCGCCCGCCAGCCCGCCCGCCAGCGGGGCGCCCCGGGCCGGCCGTTTCCTGAACGGGCTGAACCCGGACGATCCCAAGGTGGCTGCCGCGGTGAAGGCCTGCCAGTCCAAGCTCCCCACGTTCCCGCGGCCGTCGGCCAGCCCCAGCGCCGCCTAAGCTCCCCGGCTCGCAG
>Ga0335077_10014019_pt1 | contig 10023 bp, 9 predicted proteins | sample Lox_Sample_31_FD_207151 | JGI IMG/M metagenome (GOLD analysis project Ga0335077, IMG submission 207151) | Soil microbial communities from Loxahatchee National Wildlife Refuge, Florida, United States - Lox_Sample_3.1 | ecosystem: Environmental > Terrestrial > Soil > Wetlands | place: USA: Florida...
GTCAGTTCTTGCATTTCGCGCTCCATGTCACGCAAACCGGAAAACACAGCCATGCACTCGGCGAAAACCGTCTGCCCGGAAAGCGTGAGTCCTTCCTGCGGCAGATATCCCGCGGTGACGCCCTTTCCCGTGCTGATTGAGCCATAGTCGAGGGTCTCCAGGCCGCCCAGAATTTTAAGCAGCGTGGATTTTCCGGTGCCGTTCGCGCCGACCAGGCCAACGCGGTCGCGATTGGTGATCAGCCAGTCCACTCCTTCGAATAGGAGCTTCTGGCCATAGCCTTTCCCAGCAGAGGACAACTGAATCATGACTGCTTTAATGGTCTCATGAGGAAGGCGGTTTGCAGAAGGACAGAGCGATTGCGGCTTCGCCCGGAAAACTATGTCAGCCGCTGGCTCAGGCTGCCGCCGGTTTGGACTTTGCCGCTTGGCGTTCTGTGATCAGGAACAACCTATCGCCTTCGCGCAACCGGCCCAGCCTGGCGTCGGAGGGATTGACAAACATTTCAGAATCCCGGCAAACGGCGATCGGAATGCTTCCAGCTCCAGGCCCGCGTCGCTGAGCGAAATAAAAAAGGGCTTCGCCAAAGGACTTGCCAATCAGATCGTCGGGCAGAGTGGTGTAATGCACGGCCGCGTCATCGATGTTCCCGCTCCCGGAAATAGTCGCAAGACGCGAATACAACGTGGCAATTCCCGGTGTGAACACCGCCTGTACCAGAACGTCGTTGTTGAGCGTGTCCAGGCAAATGATCTCGGCCGCAATCTCATTGCCCGCAGCCAATTCCGCTTCCCTGCGGCTCCGGTTGGAGCGCAGCTCTGCCGTCACCGTTAAACGAGATTCCGGTGCGTGCCGGATACAGAGTTCCCGGATGGCCCGCAAGGTCTGAATGGTTTTTGTATCCGCGACGTCCTGGTCGACCGCCTGTCTGCGATCATTGGGATCATGGGGTTTCCACGACGAGAGAATCACGACCGAGCGTGCGAACGGGACGCGAGCTTTCTCCAGGCACTGCGCGTGAGTGGCGTCGCCGGTCACGCCGAGAGTTTCTTCCAGGCAACTCTCTTCAGCGAAATCGACCCTTGCCGGGGTCACGACTACAACCATTCCCTTTGCAATTGGCTGAGCGGTGCTCAAGTGACGAATGATTTCCCGCCCGCGGTGGTCCCAATTGATGATGACCACGTGTCCAGTGATGTCCTTTTGCATGATCGGTCTCCCTTGCAGCCAGTCGACAATGGGCTCCCAAACATCGGCTGCCAACAATCTGCGGATAACGGGGGACAGAAATCCGCCTACCAGGATCAACCCCACGTACTTGAGCAATTGAATCGTCTGCTGGCCGCCCGGTGTGAGGGCCGTTCTCTCGAACAACGGGATGAAGTACAACAACATCGTGAGAAAAGACTTCGGCAACCGGCTGAAGTCCTCGTTAACCAGACCTTCGTAGTGATAAAGACAATACGAGCCGAACACCCAAATCAGAATGGTGGCAATGGCCGCCAGCACAACATCAGGTTTGCGCACGAGAATGCGATGCAATTTCCTTCGCATCCACATAAAGAGCCCCACCAGCAGCAGCACACAGGTTCCGACCACGAAAGACAATTGCCGGATCCAGGCTGCGCTGCGCGGATGGTTGAAGTATTCTCGCACCTTGTTATCTGCAGAATAAAAATCAGGGGCGAGTACATCCGGCGTGGGCAGATTGAGCAGCGGCAGCCGGGCTACTGAATCATAAGTCTCCTCACTCGCCATATAGCTCTGCAGAGCGTCCTGTGCCTCCGATGAAAGATGCACGCTTTCGGCTCCAGCTTGTATTGCAGCCTGGGTTTGCTTGAGGATCTCTGACTTGTGCCTGAAGTCACGCCAGTGGTTAAGGCGATCGAGCATGACGGCTGGATGTCCAGTAAGATAGCCGATCTCAGCGTTGTGTTCGGTTGTCCTGCTGGTTTCCAGAAGTTCGCGCAAATTGGAGCGCAGTGCATCGCTGTGCTGGTGAATGGAAGACGCCAAGGCATTGACCACTTTCCGGTCTTCACCTTCGTACGCCATGAGAAGCGCCTCGACGCCGACCGTCAACGTTGCACCGGTTTTCCCGTAAGGTTTGCCGTGAATCAGGGCCTCGATATAACTTCCATCTTGAGTAAGTCTCTGAACCAGGTCATAGGCCAACGCAAAGAAGTGGATCTCGGGAAATTCGTCCATCGCGTCTTGCAGTTGGTGCGTGGGCGCCGGCCCCGTGAAGAATACGGCGTCGATCTGCATGAGACCCAACTGCTGGAGAGCGCTTAGTTCGGATAGATCCTCGCCTACGAACTGAATGCTGCCGCAATAGGGCACGCCGGCTGCGGAGAGAATGCGCTCAGCGGAGAAACGCTCGCCACTGCCGCGACCGCCCGCCCAGACTTTCCGGCCTTGTAATTCGCTGAGACTTGAGAGATTAAGGTGCGGCCGCACCAGGATATGCACGGCTTCGACATAGAGTGGCGTGATCACAGCGGGCCGGGAGCAGCCGGGTTCAGTCATATCGCAGACCAGCGGTTGTGGGGCTGAGGAGGTTGCAACCGTGCTTTGAGCGGGACACATTTCAAGTCGGGGATGGCCATACCAGGCGGCATGCGCCACGTCGCTCTGCACAATGGCGAATGCGGTTTCTCTGCTCGCAAGCCTCTGAACATTTTCGGTTGAGCCTGCACCGCACGTGGCCAGGAGCTTAGGGATCTGCCTGGGTTTCTTACTGTTAAAAGTTTCTTCGATCGCACGGCCTACCAGATTGTAGTAAAGCCCGGCTTTGGCAGTCCTCAGCTCAAGGGCATCGTTTTCAGGCTTGGGACATTCGCGATCAATAGCAGGAGCCTGGGCCAGAGCTGCCGGAGCCAGCCAGAGTGCAACTGCGAGCGCGGAGAGACGAGGTCCGCAAGTCAACATAGAAGCGCCCCGAATGTTGGGGCGGAAGCATACATCAAATCGGGGACAAAGTATCCTGAAATCTGCGCTTGTTACGATTTCCGGACACAACGTAAGGCTCGGGAAATTTCCAAGAGATTCTCTGCCAGAAGTTAAATTGTGATGCGATCTTTGCGGGCCTGGAGATGATGCATCGCCCGCTCAATCACCGCCTGCATCTCCCGCGCATACTTCACTTCGCGGCCTTTGGCCAGGGTCTTCTTGGCTTCTTCCGGCGGGAACCAGGTAGGATTGCGCTCCGGCTCGTGGCCCGCCTCCATCTGCTCGACTTCCATCAGGAAGGCTTTGATGACAAACTCGCGCACGCCGGGTGGCTTCCAGAACACGCCTTTCGAGTGCAGATAAAGATGAAAGTGCCGAGGCTCGATGTGTCCGCGCACACCGGCTTCTTCCCAGGCCTCACGTTCCGCCGCCTGGCTATGCGAAATGCCGTGCTCGGGCGTGCCCTTGGGAAAGGTCCACTTGTTACCGCCATTGGTGTTGACCAGCAGGAACTCGACGACCTGCCCACGCCGGCGATAGCACACCGCTGCCACCTGCAAGGGCAGAGCAAATCGAAGAGACTTCGGCGCGGCCAACTGCCACTCCTCGACGGGAAATCCCGACTTCCCCATGATAAGTGCAGAATATTTCAGGAGTGTTAAATTGCAACTAAAAAGGGGCATCCCGTGCGTTACGAAAGGGAGTATCGGGAACGTTAGGTGCCAGATTTACAGCCCGCCTCCGTACACCGGAATGACCGCTCCATTCACGTCTTTTCCGGCTTCACCTGCCAGCCAGAGAATCAAGGAGGCGATTGATGATGGTTGCACCCAAGTGCGGATATCTGCGCCCGGCATTGCCTTTCGATTGGCGGCAGTATCGATTGTTCCGGGCAGAATCGCGTTCGCGGTGATGCCACGGTCCTTGTTCTCAAGGGCAACTGTCCGAATCAGCGAGACCAGGGCAGCCTTGGACGCGCTGTAAGCACCTACGCCAGGGCCCGGTTCTTCGGCGGCGCGGCTGCCGATGGCGATGATCCTGCCCGTTCCCGCTCCGCGCATGTGCGGAACCACAGATCGAAGCACATAAAACGCGCTCTTCACATTCACGTCCAGCATAGTCTCGAACGTTGCGTCATCCATTTCGGCGATGGTCTTGCCTCCTGCAAACCCACCAATCAGATGAGCCAATACATCAATCCTCCCGAACTTCGTCACCACCTGATCCACCAATTTGCTTGCCGCATCGCCACTCGAGAGTTCCACTGCAGTGGCGTGGAAGGATGGATGGCTGAAATCGGCTGGCTCGATCTTTCGCGACACGCCGACGACCGTTGCTCCCGAGTCCAGCAGGCTCTGAGTAACCGACACACCGAGTCCGCCGTTGGCGCCCGTCACCAGCGCGACCTTATTCTGCAGAGAGCTGTTCACCGGAGTGTGTCGGAGGCTGCACGTGGATTGGGCCGTGCTCAAACGTGTTCATGGTGTTCAGAATGATGGAAATCACGTTCTCGTTTCCGATCGCGGTGTTGATCATCATGTGATAGAGCGAACGTGTCGGCCAGTCAGCATTGAAATAGCGCTTCACAAACTCGATGCGCTCGCGGTCGATGTCTTCCAATAACTGTTCCGCCTCTGGCTCGCTTTTTCCCAATAATTTCAGCCGGCGGACCTTTTCCGGAAAGGGTGCATACAAGAATACGTGAAACGCATCGCCTCGCTCCCGCAGAAAATATGGCGCCCCTCGGCCCACAACCACACCATTTCCAGTTCTGGCGACATTCTCCATTACCTTTTGTCCCACCGCGACAAAACGATCGGTGTTGAATGGTTCACGACCTGGAGCGTCCATCGCGCCCTCGTAGCTGCCCCGCAAAAACGTGTTCACCAGCCGACGGAATGTGGTATCCGCGCGTTCTTCGCAGCGCTGCACGGCGGCGCACTCAACATTGGCGAGTTTGGCGATCTCCTCTGTCAGTGCATGGTCCCAGAGTTTCCAGCCTAAACGCTCCGCCAGCTCCGCGGCGATCTGGCCAGCACCGCATCCATACTCCCGCTCCACGGTGATGATTCGATACCCGTGCCCTCGATGGTATAAGTTCATCGTAGCCACACCTTTGGTTCCACCGACATCCCGGGACGCAGCACGTGCTCTCTTGTTTCTCCGGGATCAAATGTAATCTTGACGGGGATGCGCTGCACAACTTTCACGTAATTGCCCGTGGCATTCTCTGGAGGCAATAGACTGGTGATGGCGCCGCTTGCTCCCGCAATGCTCTGCACGTGTCCTTTGTAGTCCTTGCCGTTGGTATCTACGTGAATTGTAACCGCCTGCCCTACACGCATGTATTTGAGCTGGGTCTCTTTGAAATTCGCGGTCACCCAGATGTCGTCCAGGTTGATGACTCGCATCATCTCCTGCCCAATGGAAACGTTTTGTCCAACTTCGACAGTTCGATTTGTCACCGCGCCGTCGACCGGAGCCACAATCAGCGTATAGGAAAGATTCAGTTGGGCCTGGTCCAGCGCCGATTTCTTGAGATCGACTTGCGCCAAAGCAGATTGCGCCCGCGACTTGATTGCCGCAACCTGCTGCGGTCGCGTGTTTGCCGCACGGACTTGCGCTTCGGCCTGCAAACGTTTGGCCTGCGCCTGGTGCACCTGTTGCTCGGCAGCCAATGCTGAAGCTTGCGCGGCAGTTACCGCTGCCGCGCCGGCTTTTGCCGCCGCCAGCGCCTGATCATACTGCTGTTGCGAAACCTCCTGTTTTTCTACCAATTGCCGGTAGCGCACCAGATCATCCTGTGCTTTGACATTATTAGCTTCCGCCTGCACCAGCTGTGCCTTAGCAGCCTCGTATTGCTGACGCGCCGCGGCAATTCCTGCATGCGCGTTTTCCAGATCGGCCTGGGCCGATGAAACCTGGCTGCCCGTACTCACGGAAGTGATCGGAACATTCACCTTAGCCGCTGCCGCCAGCGCAACGGCATCATCATAATCCGCTTTGGCCCGATCCAGCGCGATCTGATAATCCTTGGGATCAATCTGCACCAAGGGTGTTCCCGCCTGCACATATTGATTATCCTGCACCAGAAGCCGCGAGACGTGACCGGTAATTCTGGCGCTGATGGAATTGAGGTGTCCATCGATCTGGGCGTCGTCGGTGTCCTCGTAGCTGGTGAAGTAGCGCCAGAGGAAGAATCCGGCCACCAGCAGCACTAACACACCAATGATCAGGAACATCCGAAATCGCGGGTTCCGCACCTTAAATCTGCGCCAGCGCAGGTCTCGTTCCGATGCTGGCAGAGGCCCGGGCTGGGACCGCCCTGCAGGCCGGGATTCAGGCTGGGTTTCGCGCACTGCCGTGTCTGCCTCTTGTGCCATCTTTACTTGCCTTGCAAATACTGCTTCACGCCTTCTTCCGCAAAGCCAACCGCCTTGGCCAATTCGATCTTAGCCAGATTATGCGCATAAAGGCTGGAGATATAAGTCTCGTTGGCAGCGGCCGAAGCTTCTTGCGCCTCGACCACCTCGAGATTATCCGTTACCCCCGCGGCGAAGCGGTCGCGTGCCTGGGTTAAAGTCTGATTCGCAAGATCCACAGAGCTGCGTGCCACTGCCACTTGCTCTGCCGCCGCGCTCAAATCCAGCAGCGCGGCCCGTACCTCATAATCAATCTGGCCGCGTAAATTTTCCAACTGTTGGCGCGCCTCGCGCAACCACGCCTCGGCCTCGAGAACATTTCCGTGGGTCTTTCCGCCAGCGGTAATCGGAATGTTCAAAGTTGCGCCGATCTGAAACACGCCGTGCGAATTGCCGACATTCACTCCCGCAGCTCCGTAATCTCCCGCAATATCCACGCTAGGATAATGCTCGGCCGTAGCCGCCCGCCGTCGCGCCTCCGCCGCTCGCACCTGCGTTACCGCAGCGAGATAGTCGGGACGCGACAGATACGCCCGTCGCAAATCCTCGTCAATGCCTCCTGCTGCCAGCGGTTCGTATGGCGCCTGTGTGGTCAAGGTAAACTCCTGGCCCGGAGCTAAACCAATCACCCGTCCAAGCTGTAACTTCTGCTTGGCAAAGTCATTGCGCGCCACGATCAACTGCTGTTGACGGCTCTGCAATTCCACTCGAGCCCGCAGCACGTCGATCGCCGGACTCACTCCCGCTTTCTGCTGATCGACTGCTTTGTCATAAAGCGCCTGCGCAGTTTGCAGGTCGGCTTGAGCTGTGTCCACCTGCGCCGCTCCTGACAAGGTCAGCAGGTAAGCGTTCCCTACCGCGAGTACCACCACTTCGCGTGCGTTCTTGAGCGAATGCTCAGCCGCCTCTTCGTCTGCTCTCGCGCCACGGGTGCGGAGTATGGCGTTATAGTCAAAGACCGTCTGGCTCAGATTTATACCGCTTTGAAAGATTCCGAGCGGACCGACTACTTTCGGTATGCCCGGAAAATTAAAACGGAATCCCAGAGCCGCCAGATCGATCTGCGCCGCGCTCTGGGTTGCTGTCGCGTTCAAGTGGGGTAGGAGATCACTTAGTTCCCTCCACTTCTCGCCCCGCGCCGCCAGCCGGTTATCACTCTGGAACAGTAAGCCGAGATTGTTTCTCAGTCCGCGCTCCAGAGCCTCTTTGAAAGATAGTTGCAAAACCTGTCCCGTCGCCTTGCCCTCGGGCACGCTGCCGGAATATGGACTCTGAAGTGAGAGGACCGTGGCGTTGCTGGGCGTGGTTGCCTGCCCTGCGCCCACTCCTCCGTTATATGCTGATCCGGTTTGTCCTTCCTGCGCACTGGCCATCTGTCCCGCTGCAGAGCGAGTCAGGGCAATGAAATGAGCGATCAGATAAAAAATCGCCGCGCGCTTAAGAAGTGTCCTCTTTCCCCACAATGGCCAACTCGTGCTCGCTTCTTCCATAGTGATAAGCGAAGGACATCACCGGCCTAACAACCTGATGTTGATTCCAGTTGCCGCCCTATAGATGCAAACCATTGTAGCTGCGCCGCATAGGCCGATGAAGTCTGCTTCTGCGGAACCCTCGCCGTGCTTCAATATTCTGGTACATAGTCGCAATCTGGTGCATACTGACCTCGTAACCTGTAGGGTGGTTCTGCCTCTCATCAAGAAGTTGTCAGGCCATGTTTGCGCAATTCAAATTCGGCCTTCCCCGGCGCCAGGTTGCGCTCCTTTGTTCTTCCCTGGTCGCACACTTCCTCTTTCTCGGCTGGATCCTGCATAGCCCTCCCCCGATCTTTATCGCTCCCCAGGAAATCACAAAGGGCGACGGAGGCGCTTCCTTAAGCCGCATTTATTTCGGAGGTCAAAGCGGCGTCCCCCAGGCGCATCCGGCGTCGAATCCGTTCGCGCGCCAGGCTAATATTCGACCGCTGCATCAGCTGCCACCATTGTCCGCAAAGATGCAAAAGGGGAATGCAACTGCCGCTTCGCTCGCTCCCGAAGCAGCCGCCGCAGGCTCGCCTTTCGGCTCCCTCTCATACGGCTCACTCTCGCCTTTCGAAGTACGCCCAGCTTTGCCCACCGTTTCCTTCGATCCCATAATTCGGCCCGAACTGCTGAACGCGATGGTCGGTGATGTGATCATTGAAATCACCATCGATTCTGTGGGGAACATCACAGATATGAAAGTGCTCCACAGCTTTAATCCTGCAGTGGATCAGATGGTGCTGTCGGCACTGGAAAAATGGCACTTCCTTCCTGCCACTCGCAACGGGGTTCCAATCCCCTCCAAGCAGGATGTTCACTATCATTTCCCGCGCTAAATGCTCGCAAGCCTTCCACTAATCTGCTTGCTAGCGGTTCGCGTTCAGTTCGCAACGAAACGGTTTAGAGATACTATCGTCCAAGAGAGCGGCACCGTTCATGGCCAAAGGTGGGCAAGACCAGAGCAACAGAACGATGATCTGGATGAGCTCTGCTCAATTCCAGGGCTGGATCTGCTCGGTCTGTGAATGGAATTATTCTCTTCCGACTCTTCTCAGCGACCCACAGGCGAAGACCGCCTACGATCGCCTGGCCGCCGGCAAGTTCAGCGAACATGATTGCCAAAGCTATCTATCACGTCTGAAATCAGCAGAATCGCCGAGCTTCACCGAGCGAATACGAAAACTTGTCTCTCAGGGATTCAAGCCGAAGGACGCGGTAGAGATCCTGTTGCAGGAGGTTGAACTTGAACATTACAACGAGCCGAAGGTTATCGAGCAGGCGCGCACCGAAGGACAGGATTTCCTCCGGCGCCTTCGTGAAGGATTGTTGTAGGTCGTCACGCCCAACTGGACTTCACGCCGCCGCAAGAAAAGAGATTTTGAACCCTTCACCGCTCAGTAACAGTCTATGACAACGAAGGAGACTGCCCCTCCCTGGAAGGAGACTGCCCCATGCCTCGCAAGCAGAATCTTGAGAAAACTGCCGCCCGTGTTAGTCCGCAGCCGCGCATACACCAGCGCGCCCCTGAAATTCAAGCCTACGGAACCGTGAACCCTGCCCTGCCGCTCGAACTGGAAGAGCCGGTTCGCCTGGAGATGACCGAACAGTTGAACCAACTGCTCGCCGATACCATGACGCTTCGCGACCTGTATAAGAAATCCCACTGGCAGGTTGCGGGTCCGACGTTTTATCAACTGCATCTGCTGTTCGACAAGCATTTCAACGAGCAAGTAGAACTCGTCGACTCCATTGCCGAACGCATTCAGCTGCTCGGCGGCGTCAGCCTGGCCATGGCGGCCGACATAGCCGAGACCACGCAGATCGAACGTCCGCCGCGTGGCCGCGAAGAAGTGCCAGTCCAGCTTTCGCGCCTCTTGGACGCGCACCAGATCATTATTCGAGACAGCCGAACCTTGGCCGAGCGGTCGTCGAAGATCGGCGATCAAGGTACCAATGACCTGGTTGTCAGCGAGGTGCTGCGCACCAACGAACTTCAAGTCTGGTTTTTGAGCGAACACCTTGTAGACGTGCCGCTGGTCGAGGCCAAACCGCCCGCCAGCGCCGACGCAGCGTAACCCGGATTTGATGATTAAGGAGCTGCGGCCGGGCTCAATCCACAACCTTGGCGGCTA
>Ga0335077_10014021_pt1 | contig 10022 bp, 9 predicted proteins | sample Lox_Sample_31_FD_207151 | JGI IMG/M metagenome (GOLD analysis project Ga0335077, IMG submission 207151) | Soil microbial communities from Loxahatchee National Wildlife Refuge, Florida, United States - Lox_Sample_3.1 | ecosystem: Environmental > Terrestrial > Soil > Wetlands | place: USA: Florida...
CAGCGCCCAGATTAACTTGGACAGGAACCACCGCGCAAGAAGTGTCGCTACGCGTGGCCAAAAAGTCAGTGCATGGAACGCAGGACGCGCAAAACCGGCGTTCAAATCCCGAACGAAGCTGCTGTGGGCGGGGCAAGAGGGGATAAACCAGCGATGTTGCTTGACGCGCTTTGCTATAAAAAGCCCTTCTGCAATTTCGAACTGTAATTCGCTTGTTTTGGGCCTAGAAGAAAAGATGCGATATGCCCAGGGGTGATGCCGTATCCGTGCGCAAGCAATATGAGCGCTCGGTTGCGTGCCTTTGAGCACTGACTCGAAAATCGAGTCTCGCGGCGGCTGATTTTTGCTCGGTTGGTGATGGAGTTGGGTCGAAGGCCATTGGTTTTCCTGAAAGCTCCCTGATAGCAGGAACCCTCGCGGAGAACTTGCCCCGCGAGGGTTTTTTCTCTCCGATTAATGGTGTCTAAACATTACGGAGAAAGCTGGTGCCACGAGCATCTGGCGGATCAAGGGCTAATCCAACTGCTCGAAAAAGTCGATACGGATCTGGTCGAGGAAGCCCGGTTCAAAGGCTGCCTGTTGTGCGGCGGCAAACTGCACCGCAGCGACTATGAACGCAAGCCGCGGGGCGGGCCGCAGTGGGACGTGCGCTTTAGCCTGTGTTGCGCCCGGGAAGGCTGTCGGCGACGCCATACGCCGGCCTCGGTTCGATTCATGGGCCGGCGGGTTTACGCCGGACTAGTCGTGGTGTTGGTGTCGGCCGTGCTCCACGGCCTGAAGCCTGAACGGGTCCGGTGTCTGCGCGAGGCTCTGGGCATTGATCGGCGCACGCTGGAGCGGTGGCGGCAATGGTGGCTGGGTATTTTCCTGGAGAGTTCCTTTTGGCGCGAAGCTCGCGCCCGTTTCATGCCACCGTTGTGCCACAAGACCATGCCCCTGTCGCTGTGTGTGAGCTTCGAAGTCGAACGGCGCGACCGGTTGCTGGACTTGCTCAAATTCCTGGCCCCGATCACCACGCCAACGGCCTGGAAAGAGTTGGTTATGTGAGGCTCCTTCCAAGTCACGCAGAGGATGCCGAACGACACCGGCGAGCCGGCTGGTGTAAACCAAAGCCGCACCACCGAAGTGGTGGAAAAAATAAAAATCATGGCATCCTAATGAAAGAGACCTCACCCAACTCACGGTCCCATGAGCGCTGGGCGCATTTTCGCTTCAGCGTCATCGGTCCGCTTTTGGCTGCACCTCCCTCCCGAGGGCAGCTCCAAGCCCAACTCCAGGAACTGGCCGCCAAAAAGTGGCGGCACCCCGTTTCAGGAGCATGGGTCCTCTTCGGCCTCTCGACTGTCGAGCGCTGGTATTACAAAGCCCTCCGCGCCAAAGCCGGCCCGGTGGAAGCGCTCAAACGCAAAATCCGCTCCGACCACGGACAACATCCCTCGGTTAACTCCAAGCTCATCGAGTTGCTGGTGGAACAGCATCGGCAGCACCCCAGTTGGAGTTACCAACTGCATTTTGACAACCTCACGGTGGTGGCGGAACAGCAGCCGCAAGTGGGGCCGATGCCCTCCTATGTTTCGCTGTTGCGCTGGATGAAAAGCCACGGCCTGTTCAAACGGGCGCGGCGGGGGCCAGTTCACAGTCCGGGTGCCCAGGCGGCTGAACACCGTTACCAGGCTCGCGAAGTGCGCAGCTACGAGAGCGAGTATGTCAACGGGCTGTGGCACCTGGATTTTCATCACGGCTCCTTGCGGGTGCTGCTGAGCAACGGCCGCTGGGTTTATCCGATCCTGCTGGGCATCCTCGATGATCACTCCCGGCTCTGTTGCCATCTGCAATGGTATCTGGCCGAAGGAGCGCGCGAGCTCTGCCACGGTCTGTGCCAGGCCTTTCAGAAGCGTGATTTGCCCAGGGCGCTGCTGTTCGACAATGGCTCGGCCATGATCGCGTCCGAGACCGAACAGGGACTGACCCGGCTGGGCGTGCTCTTTGAGAACACGCTTCCGTTCAGCCCGTTCCAAAACGGAAAGCAAGAGTCCTTTTGGGGCCAGGTCGAGGGGCGTCTCTTGCCGATGCTCGAAGGGGTGGCTGATTTGACCCTGGACCAACTCAACGAGGTGAGCCAGCCCTGGGTCGAACTGGAATACAACCGCAAGGTTCATTCCGAGATCGGCCAGACGCCATTGCAACGCTTTCTCAATGACAAAAATGTGGCCCAGCCTTGTCCGGTCACCGAGAAGCTGCAAGTAGCCTTTACCGCTGAGGTTCGGCGGCTCCAACGTCGCAGCGATGGCACGCTCACGTTGGAGGGCATTCGCTTTGAAGTGCCTTCGCGCTTCGGCCATCTGCCCGAACTGTGGCTGCGCTACGCTTCCTGGGATTTGAGCACGGTCTACCTGGCCGACCCCAAGACCGGCGCCATTCTCTGCCGCATTTATCCCGTGGATAAAACCAAAAATGCCGAAGGCCGCCGTGCGCCCAGAGCTTCAGTGGCTGGTTCAGCTCTACCGGCCCCGGCCCCGGGGATGGCGCCGCTGTTGCAAAAAATCATTCACCAATACGCCACCACCGGATTGCCTCCGGCCTATCTGCCTCAAGCGCAACCTCCCCAAAATCCCTCATGAACAAACGACTACTTAACCTCTATAGCCTGAAGTTTAATCCCTTTTCCTCCCAGGCCCCCGTCACCGCCCTGTGGACGACGCCCCAACTCCAAAGCTTCTGCTGGCGCATCGAGCAGCAGATCGGCGAAGGCGGCTTCGCTCTGGTGGCGGGCGATCCGGGCGTGGGCAAAAGTGCCGCGCTACGGCTCCTAACTGAGCACTTGAACGGCTTGCGCGATCTGTGCGTCGGCATTCTGACCCGACCCCAAGCCAAGATGGCCGACTTTTATCGCGAACTGGGCCATCTCTTTGGGGTCACCCTCTCGCCCAGCAATCGGTGGCATAGCTCCAAAAGCCTGCGTGAGAAGTGGCTCACTCACATCGAGGCCGCCGTCTATCGGCCCGTGCTGATCATCGACGAAGCGCAGGAGATGAACCCTCTGGTCTTGTCGGAGTTGCGCCTTTTGGCCAGTGCCGACCTGGACTCCCGCTCGATCCTGACCATTATCCTGGCTGGCGACCAACGCCTGGCCGCTCGCCTGGAAGACCCCGACCTGTTGCCCATCGCCAGCCGGATGCGCAGCCGTTTGCGCCTGGAAGCCCTGCCGCCCAAGCAACTGCAGGAATGCATGAACCATCTGCTCAAAGCCGCCGGCAACTCTAAACTGCTCAGCCCCTCGCTCGTCCAGACGCTCTGCGAACACGCCTCCGGCAACCTGCGCCTGCTCATGAACATGGCCAATGACCTACTGGTGGCCGCCTCGCAGCAAGAACGGGACGTCATTGACGAAAAACTCTACTTCGAAGTCTTTTCGCTGGATCCCAAGCCCGTCAAAAAGGCATGAACCCGCTACCCGTCCAACGCGCCAGTCAATTGGAGTGCACCGGCCCCCAAACTCAGTGGCTGGTGGAGGAACTCTGGACCGACCAGGCCGTTGGCATCCTGGGCGGCGAGCCCAAATGCTGCAAAAGCTTCCTGGCCCTGGACGTGGCCGTCAGCGTCGCTTCCGGCGCCGCCTGTCTGCGTCAGTTCGCCGTGCGGCGCAACGGGCCGGTGTTGCTCTTCCCGGCAGAAGACTCGTTGGCGGTGGTACGCCAGCGCTTGGAAGGCATCGCGGCTGCCGCTCAGGTCCCTTTTGACTCGTTGCCGGTTCAAGTCATTACCGCCCCCTCCCTGCGATTGGATACGGCCACCGACCGTCAGCGCCTTTCCCATACCGTCCAACAACAACGTCCCGTCCTGTTGATCTTGGATCCACTCATCCGGTTACACCGCGTGGACGAAAACGACGCCAGCCAAATCGCCGCGCTGCTCTCTTATCTGCGGGAACTCCAACGCCAGTTTCAACTCGCCGTCATGCTGGTTCATCACGCCCGCAAAGACTCCCAATCCAGCCGACCGGGCCAGGCGTTGCGTGGCTCCAGTGAACTCCACGGCTGGGGCGACTCCAATCTCTACATGCGCCGCAAGGGCTCCCAGTTGACCTTGTCCACCGAACATCGCGCCGCGCCTTCCCGGGATCACATCCCGCTCCAACTCGCCGAATCAGGCTCGGTGGCCTTGCAGGTGGTGGATCGCCCCGCGGTTCAACCGGACACGCCTCCCACTCCGACGGAACGAGTGCGCCAAGCCCTGGCCCACCTTCAAGAACCGGTCCCGGTTCAACAGTTGCAAAAACTCTGCGGCATTCGCACCGCCAAGATATGCTCAGCCCTGGCCGAACTCTCCACCAGCGGCGAAGTCGTTCATGACACTCGCGGCTACCAACTCAAACCCCCATTGCCTGTTTCCCGCCCTATAGACCCTATAGGAAACGGAAACGGGAAACGCTCGATTTTGTCCAGTGAAACAGAAGCAGGCTCTGCTGAGGAGCAACCTGCCGAGGGATAACTGGATGAGGGCGACGAAACGTCGTCTGCCAACGCCGGGGAGGCCAAATGCCTCCCCGGCAAATCGGCCAGACCATGTTTCAGAGCCCTCCCATGCCTTAAAAAACCTTCTGATCGATCCGCCAGAATAAGCCTTGAACTCCAATCACCCTTCCGCCGACTCGTTTTCCGGATCGGGTTCGCGCACCTCCAGCGCCGGCCGCCGGTGTAACTGGTCGTCCGGAACAAACTCAATCCGCATGCCCCAACCGGCGTAAGTTGTCAACATCCGCCCAAACTCCTCCAGGCTGAGCTCGTGATCATCAATCCCCACCACCAACTGACCATTTTCATCATCCTCGACCAGGCAACGCAGAACAGCGCCCCGGGGACACCATTGGCGGCCGCGGGCAAAGTATTTAATCTGCGGCGAGCCCAGCGGCACCTCCACCGCCACGTGTTTATATCCGGCCGCCAGTTGCGCCTGGGCTCGCAGCGTATCGTTGAAGAGCTCAAGGATCGCCTCATCGCTCATGTTCGCGATCTCAGGGCCAATCTTCAGGTGCGTCGTCATGATCCCTTCCTCCTTGTAGCGGATCACAGCCGAATCCCCCTCGCGGGTGATCGTGACCTCATCCAGACGCGCGATATATTGTTCCTTTCGCTTCATAGGCCGCCCAGCAAAGGAAACCGCGCTCCCGAAGTCAATCTCCGCCAGCGTCGGACGACCAATATTCCCTCATTTATCGCTCAGACAACTCCCTCGATTATCGTGCGCACGCTCACCTGTGAGCGTGGTCACGATAGTTGATGGCGCGGCATGCAACGTAAGTGAGGGAATCGGGTCGGGCATGTCTGAGTGGCAGCGTGATTCGGCTTAAAGGGGCGTTTCCTGCGCATCGGTTGGAAGGTTTTTGGAGGCATGGGAGGGCTCTGAAACAGGGTCTGGCCGATTTGCCGGGGAGGCTTTTAACCTCCCCGGCGCTGGCCGACGACGTTTCGTCGCCCTCATCCAGTTATCCCTCGGCAGGTTGCTCCTCAGCAGAGCCTGCGTCTGTTTCACTGGACAAAATCGGAGCGTTTCCCGTTTCCGTTTCCTTTAGGGTCTATAGGGCGGGAAAGGGGCAATGGGAGTTTGAGTTGGTAGCCGCGGGCGTCCCGGACGACTTCGCCCTGGGTGGCCAGTTCGGCCAGAGCGGAGCAGATCTTGGCGGTGCGAATGCCACAGAGTTTTTGCAACTGCTGAACCGGGATGGGTTCGCGGACTTGGGCCAGCGCCTGGCGCACCCGTTGTGTCGGGGTGAGCGGAGTCTCCGGCTCAACCGAGGAGCGGTCCATCACCTGCAAAGCCACGACCGAGCCGGATTCGGTGAGTTGAAGCGGGATGTGATCCCGGGAAGGTGCGGCGCGGTGTTCAGTGGACAAGGTCAGTTGGGAGCCTTTGCGGCGCATATACAGATTGGAGTCGCCCCAGCCGTGCAGTTCGCTCGAACCGCGCAGGGCCTGGCCTGGCCGACTGGACTGGGAGTCTTTGCGGGCGTGATGCACGAGCATGACGGCCAGTTGGAACTGACGTTGGAGTTGCCGCAGGTAAGAGAGCAGCGCGGCGATTTGGGAGGCGTCGTTTTCATCCACCCGATGTAGCCGGATGAGCGGATCCAGGATCAACAGCACGGGCCGTTGCTCTTGGACCGTGCGGGAAAGGCGCTGGCGATCCGACTCGGTATCCAACCGGAGCGAGGGCGCGGTAATGACCTGCACCGGCAAGGAGCCAAAGGGAACCTGTGCGGCAGCGGCAATGCCCTCCAAGCGCTGGCGCACCACCGCCAGCGAGTCCTCGGCTGGGAAGAGCAACACCGGTCCGCTTTGTCGCACGGGGAACTGGCGCAAGCAAGCGGCGCCGGAAGCGACGCTCACCGCCACATCCAGGGCCAGGAAGCTCTTGCAGCACTTGGGCTCGCCGCCCAGGATGCCGACGGCCTGGTCGGTCCAGAGTTCTTCGACCAGCCACTGGGTTTGAGGACCGTTGCACTCCAGTTGGCTGGCGCGTTGGACAGGCAGCGCGTTCACGGTTTTTTGGCGGGCTTGGGGTCCAGACTGAAGACTTCGAAGAAGAGTTTTTCGTCGATGACTTCCCGCTCCTGCTGGGAAGCGGCGACCAGCAGGTCGTTGGCCATATTCATGAGCAGGCGCAGGTTGCCGGTGGCGTGCTCGCAGAGCGTCTGAACGAGCGAGGGACTCAGCAGCTTGGGGTTGCCGGCGGCTTTGAGCAGATGGTTGAGGCATTCCTGGAGGGCTTTGGGTGGCAGGGCCTCCAGACGCAGGCGGCTGCGCACGCGGCTGGCAATGGGCAAGAGGTCCGGCTCCTCCAGACGAGCGGCCAGGCGCTGGTCGCCGGCCAGGATGATGGTCAGGATGGAGCGGGAGTCCAGATCGGCGCTGGCCAGCAGACGCAGTTCGGATAAGACCAGGGAGTTGGTCTCCTGGGCTTCGTCGATGATGAGCACGGGCCGATAGAGGGCGGCCTCGATGTGCGCGAGCCACTTTTCGCGCAGGCTCTTGGAGCTATGCCACCGGTTGTTGGGCGAGAGAGCCACGCCAAAGAGATGGCCTAGTTCGCGGTAGAAGTCGGCCATCTTGGCTTGGGGCCGGGTCAGGACGCCGACGCACAAGTCGCGCAGCCCGCCAAGGTGCTCGGAGAGCAGTCGCAGCGCCGCGCTTTTCCCCACACCGGGGTCGCCGGTGACCAGGGCGAAGCCGCCCTCGCCGATCTGCTGCTCGATGCGCCAGCAGAAGCTTTGGATTTGGGGTGTTTGCCACAGCGCCGTGGCCGGCGCCTGGAAGGAGAAGGGATTAAACTTCAGGCTGTAGAGATTAAGCAGTCGTTTGTTCATGAGGCGTTCTGGGGATTTTGGGGTTGGGGCAGATAGGCCGGAGGCAGTCCGGTCAGGGCATATTGCTGGATGACTTTTTGGAGCAGCGGCGCCATGCCCGAAGGGGCGGCCAGCGGTTGGGAACTGGCCGCGCTGGCTCTGGGTGCCCGGTGGCCCTGGGCGTTTTTGTTTTTGTCCACCGGATAGATGCGGCAGAGAATGGCGCCGGTTTTCGGATCGGCCAGATAGACGGTGCTCAGGTCCCAAGAAGCGTAACGCAACCAGAGTTCCTCCAGGTGGCCGAAGCGGGAGGGCACTTCAAAGCGAACGCCTTCCAGGGTCAGGGTGCCGTCGCTGCGGCGTTGGGTGCGGCGCACCTCGGTGGTAAAAGCCTGTTGGAGTTGCTCGGTGGCTGGACAGGGCCGGCTCACATTTTTGTGGTTGAGAAAGCGCTCCAAGGGAGTCTGGCCGAGCTCGGAGTGGACCTTGCGGTTGTATTCCAGTTCGACCCAGGGTTGGCTCACGTCATTGAGCTGGTCCAGAGTCAAATCGGCCACCCCTTCGAGCATCGGCAGGAGCCGGCCCTCGATCTGGCCCCAAAAGGACTCTTGCTTGCCGTTTTGATATGGTGAATAGGGCAAGGTGTTCTCAAAGAGCACGCCCAGCCGGGTGAGCCCCTGCTCGGTCTCGGCCGCGATCATGGCCGAACCGTTGTCGTAGAGCAGTGACCTGGGCAAGTCGCGCTTCTGGAAAGCCTGGCTCAGTCCGTGGCAGAGCTCGCGAGCGCCTTCGGCCAGATACCACTGCAAATGGCAACAGAGCCGCGAGTGATCATCGAGCATGCCCAGCAGGATCGGATAGGTCCACTGGCCATCGGCCTGGAGCACGCGCAAGGAGCCGTGGTGAAAGTCCAGGTGCCAGAGGCCGTTGACGTATTGGTTCTCGTAGCTGCGCACCTCCCGGGCTTGGAACCGGAGCTCGGCCGCCTGCGCCCCCGGACTATGGGCCGGTCCACGCCGAGCCCGCTTGAACAGGCCGTGGCTTTTCATCCAGCGCAACAGCGAAGCATAGGAAGGCATCGGGCCGGCCTGCCGCTGTTGCTCCACCAGGACCGCCAGGTTGTCGAAATGGAGTTGGTAACTCCAACTGGGGTGCTGCCGGTGCTGTTGGACCAATAACTCGATGAGCTTGGGATTAACCGAGGGATGCTGCCCGTGGTCGGAGCGGATCTTGCGCTGGAGCGCCTCCACCGGTCCGGCTTTGGTGCGGAGCGCTTTGTAATACCACCTCTCGATGGTCGAGAGGCCGAAGACAACCCATTCTCCCGAAACCGGGTGCCGCCACTTCTTGGCGGCCAGTTCCTGGAGTTGGGCCTGAAGCTCTCCTCGGGAGGGAGGAGCAGCCAAAAGCGGACCGATGACGCTGAAGCGAAAATGCGCCCAGCGCTCATGGGACCGCGCGTTTGATGAGGTCTCTTTCATTGGGATGCCGTGATTTTTACTTTTTCCACCACTTCGGTGGTGCGGCTTTGGTTTACACCAGTCCCTCCGGCGGTGTCGCCCGGCATCCTCTGCGGGAGCTGGGGGAGCCCTCACATAACCAGCTCTTTCCAGGCCGCCGGGGTGGTGATCGGAGCCAGGAACTTGAGCAAATCCAGCAACCGGTCGCGGCGTTGGACCTCAAAGCTCTCACACAGCGACAAGGGCATGGTCTTGAGGCGCAACGGCGGCAGGAACCGGGCGCGGGCTTCACGCCAAAAGGAACTCTCCGGGAATGTCACCACCCACCACTGCCGCCATCGCTCCAGCGTGCGCCGGTCAATGCCCAGAGCTTCGCGCAGACATTGAACCCGTTCCGGCTTCAGGCCATGCATCATGGCCGAGACCAGCACCACCACCAGCCCGGCGTAAACGCGCCGGCCCATAAAGCGCACCGAGGGCGGCGTTTGCCGCCGCCGACACCCCTCCTTGGCGCAGCACAAGCTAAAGCGCAGGTCCCAATGCGGCCCGCCCCGAGGCTTGCGGTCATAGTCGCTGCGGTGCAGCTTGCCGCCACACAACGGACAGCCCTTCCACCGGGCCTCCTCGACCAAATCCGCATCGACTTTTTCCAGCAGTTGAAATAGCTCTTGATCCGCCAGATGCTTCTGGCACCAGCTTTCTCCGAAACGTTTAGACACCGTTTATCGGAGAGAAAAAACCCTCGCGAGGCAAGTGCTCCGCGAGGGTTCCATTTATCCGGCCAGGCTGGTCAGGCAAACCGAGGGAGTTCCTCCCCAGTCCCTCACCAACCAAGCAAAAATCAGCAGTTGCAGGACTCGATTTTCGAGTCAGCGCTCACCTGTCCAAGTGGGCGCATAGCTTCACGCGGCTCTTCACCATTGTTCGAGCGGTGCTGTGGTCAAGAATCGACCTGTTAGATTTACTCGGGCGCTATGGGACAGCCAAAGGTAGCTTCCGTAACCTGGCACGGCCGGAACAGGCGTATTTCCCCGGATTCCTATGAGTCTATGGGACAGCAACTGGGCCCAACGGCTGCGACCGCAACGAGACTGGCGTGCACTCATGTAAAAATCCTAAATCACGTTTGGAGACGACGGGCCCAGTTCCCTCGCAAATTAAAGGGAAGGTGGCCGGTTTTGCCGCTTATGGGACGGCTGTGTAACCGTTTCATAAAACTG
>Ga0335077_10014022_pt1 | contig 10022 bp, 8 predicted proteins | sample Lox_Sample_31_FD_207151 | JGI IMG/M metagenome (GOLD analysis project Ga0335077, IMG submission 207151) | Soil microbial communities from Loxahatchee National Wildlife Refuge, Florida, United States - Lox_Sample_3.1 | ecosystem: Environmental > Terrestrial > Soil > Wetlands | place: USA: Florida...
CAGGGCGGTGACCTGGCTGCTCGCCATCAACACCGCCGTCTACCTGCTATTGGAGCTAATCGCGAGGACAATGCCCGATGTGGTGAACTGGGTGTTGGGAAATCCCTTCAGTTCAAGCCCCTCCCACCTAGGACTCCAACCTGCTCAAGTAGTCTTTCACGGCTGGATATGGCAACTCGTCACTTACAGTTTCATTCACATGGGGTTCTGGCACTGGTTCGGCAACATGATCGGGATCTGGATGTTCGGCTCGAGCTTCGAGGGCTCGTGGGGTACGCGCCGCTTTCTGGAACTCTACGGATTCGGTGTAGTCGGCGCTGCGCTGACGACCATTGCGCTTTCTTTCACGCACGCGTTGGGCAGTCCTGAGTCGGTAACGGTGGGGGCGTCAGGCGGGGTATTCGCTATTTTGATCGCGTTTGGGATGGTTTTCGGGGAAAACGAAATCATGATGATTCCGTTTCCCTTCCTGCTCAAAGCGAAATACTTTGTCGCGATCCTAATCGTGGTGACTTTGGCGTTTGCGATCAGTGGCGGGGGCAACATCGCTTATGTGGCGCATTTGGGCGGATTGTTCTTCGGCTACATCTATGTGAAGTTCGTTCCACGCGGCGGTTTGATGAAGATGAGCCTTTCCGAACGCTACTTCAGCCTGCGCAACAATTACTATCGCTGGAAGCGTCGCCGCGCCGCGCGCAAATTTGAAGTCTACATGCGCCAGCACAACCGCACGGTCAGTTTCGACGAGCATGGCAACTATGTTCCGCCTGACGACACCGAAAAGAAGAACGGTGGATCGAAGTCAGGCTGGGTGAATTAGCGCCGCAGCCAACCCAAGAAACCAGCCCTACCCATCTTGTCATCCTGAGCGCAGCGAAGGGCCCATGTATTTGATGTTTTCTCAGCGCAATACACAGGTTCTTCGCTTCGCTCAGAATGACAAGGGGTTGAGTGATGTTTCACACGAAGAAATTCTGAAATGCCGCAAGCACCTCTGCGGGCAACGCTTCGTTTCTGGATTTTCCTTTGAACCCCAGGTCGTGGCCGGCGCCTTCCACCGGCAACAACTTCGTTTTGGTGGGGATCATTCTGAGAGCTGCTTCCATCTCCTGAATCGTACCAAAGGCATCGCGTGTGCCATGAACGAATAGAGCCGGAGTGTGAAGTTTGGGCAGGTGCTGGGTGCGAAGTTGATCAGGCTTGCCCGGCGGATGCAATGGATAGGAGAGCAAGAGCAGGCCTTCAACCAGTTTCGGCTCGTCGGCGCAAAGCAGCGTAGCTTGACGGCCTCCGTAAGACTGTCCTCCCAAGAACACGCGGCTGGGTGCGAGACCACGCATCACGCTGACTGCGTTCTTCAAGCCGGCACGGTCGCGCGTGGCGTCGGCCGGGCGAGGCGGTCCGAAGGAGCGATTCTGGCGGAAGGGAAGATTGCAGCAGAGCACGGTGAAGCCGGCGGCTGCGAAAGCCTCAGCAAGCGCAACCAGGAACGGGGAACCGGCGTTTCCCCCTGCGCCGTGGGTAAGGATCAGGCCGTTCGTGTTCGCCGCGTCGGCGCGATGCAGGAATCCGCGGACGGGCGGATCGATCTGGAGATTGGCGAGAGTTTCTGGCATGACGAAAGTCGACCCACGGCTTACGCCTTGGGCGGCATTCTGGCGCCGCTCCGCGGCCAGGTCTGTGCCAGGCTTGGCGGCAAAGGCAAAAGCCGCCGGTTTGTTCCGGCGGCTGCACCAACTCACAAGGCATCTGCTCGCCTACCGCGGCGCTTCTTCCAGCATGCCCTGCTCCAGCTTCTCCTGGCATTCGATGCAATGCCGCGTCCAGGGCACAGCCTCCAGACGCTTGGAGTTGATCTCTTTACCGCAGGCAATGCATTCGCCGAAGCTGCCTTCGCGGATACGCAGCAGCGCGGTCTCGACCATGTGAAGCAGCTGGCGGTCGTTGTTACTCTGATGAAACAAGAATTCCTTGTTGTAGGAACTCGCAGCCTTGTCGGCGATGTCCTGGGCGGAGTCTTCGTCCACGGAGCGGCCGTCTTGCTCGGTCCGCGACACCATGCGGCGCAAGTCCTGCTGCCGGGTCTCCAACCTTTTCTTAAAGTACTCGATCTTCTTTTTGTCCATTCTGATAACTGGCGGCTTTTGGGGCCGCCCCCTGTGTTCTTCGGCTTGTGCAGCCAAACGGAAATGATAAGCGCCTAAATTAAGATGCGTCAACTGGACGCCAGGTCGCCAAAAGACCGGCTGTGCAAAACAGGACTTGATGGTTATCGAGGAAGGGGCTCGGGCATTTCGGAGAGCGCGTATCCCATCACCGCCATGGCAGCGGCGTTTTCGCGAAGGTGCTGCGGATCGATCTTGTCCAAAGTGTCTGCCGCGGTGTGGTGATAGTTGAAATAGACCCTGCCGTCCTGAAGCAGGCCAAATGCCGGCACTCCTGCTTTAGCCATGTCTGCGATGTCCGCTCCCGGGCTCTGGGCCGTTGATTTGATCAAGTTTGCTCCGAAGGGCCGAAGAATCTCCTGGATGGGCTTAAGCCAGGGCAAAGCCTGGTCATTGATTCTGGCATCGAATCCCAGCGGATGCCCGGCTCCCAAGTCGCTTTCAATGGCCGCGACGTGATTTTCCATCTCCTGCTGATGCGCCTTGGCGTATGCCTCATGCCCGCGCCCGTGGTTCTCTTCGTCCATCCAGGCGATGACTCGCAAGGTCCGTCGCGGATGCAGGTGGAGTTGCTGCATCAACTGCGCCGTTTCCATGGCAACCGCAACACCGGCCGCATCGTCCATCGCGCCTGTTCCCAGGTCCCAGGAGTCCAGATGTCCCGAAACGACGACCACCTGTTCAGGGTGCTCCGATCCGTTCAAATCAGCCACAACGTTATGGGTCACCACGTCTTCTCCGGACAGCGAGGTCAATGTCAGGTGCATGCGCACAGTTCCCTGAGCGGCGAGGTGGGCAATGAGTTCGGCATCTTCGCTGGTCACAGCCCCCGCCGGAATGTTCGCGGCTGTGCTTCCTCCGGTGTGGGGCAAGCGATAATCAGCTCCGCCAACCGAACGAACTAGCGACGCCACAGCGCCCAGTTCCGCCGCTCTAAGGGCACCGTCAGCTCGATACACCACTGCTTCCCCATAAGCCTCGCCTTCGAAACCGTTCGCTGCCTTTTCCCGGTCGAAAGCTACGTTAAACAGAACGATCTTCCCCGCCACTCGTTCGTGCCCTAAGGCTTTGAGTTCCTCAAAACTGTTGACCACTATGACTTCCGCGGTAAGGCCGGAGGGCAATGTCGGGCGATTGCCCCCCAGCGCGGTCAGAACGATCTTCTGAGCAGCTCCGCGCGCCATTCCCGGGTACTCGACCAGCTCGGCAGACTCCACTCCCCGAATCCAGCGCGGTGCTCGGACTTCTTCCAGTCGCACCTCCAAGCCGAGCCTGCGCAGCTCCTCGGCTACGTACTGGACCGCAGCCTCGGTCTGCGGCCAACCCACCGGGCGCGGCCCAATGTTATCCGCCAGATGTGCTACCTGGCGGTAGGCGTAATCGTCCACCAGAGCCGCGTCCCGAATCGCTATGAGTTCGCGGATCATCTCGGGGGAAATAGCAGGGGGTTGTTTGGGCGAGGCTGGCGGGTTCAAAGCCTCCTGTTGCGGGAAGGCGCTTTTGGCCGAAACCATAATCGAGAGAACGATACCGAGGGCGATAACACCTGCTTGAACACGTGTGTAGTGGTAGGAGCGCATCAATTCACCTTGAACCGGGCCAGCTTGAAGATAAGGAACGCGTTAGTTTATCCGAAGCGCGGGTTCTGGTAGTTGTCCTAATTTATCCATGCATTGGTTTCTCCGTGGGCTCTGCGGGAGGTTCTCTGCGGCCTTCGCGGTTAAATGCTCTTGAATTCGTCCAAGCCTCGAAAATCTTGGCCGCTAGGCTCGCATGGAAAGGCCGCAAAGGAAGCCGCGCTGTAAGGCGGAGAACTTCCGGGGACAAAAAAGCGGCCCCATTTCTGGGGCCACTAGTCAAAAGAGGCTGGATTGGAAGGTGAAGGTCAGGAAAGACGATGTGAAGCGCAGTTTCGCCAGCCAAAATGGCTAGTAACGAAATCTCGGTGGAAGAGAGTGAAGGTCATTGCTTATCTGCGGACCTCTTTTTCTTGAAGGGCCTAAGGTGCAACTGCCCCGCCAAAGCCTGCGATTTCCCATTCCCCTTTTAGGGATCAATTTAAGTATATGATAATAAACGACTTGAAACTGGGAAGTGATTCCCAAAAGAGGACGGCAACAGGTACATCGAAACGGGCATGGATGCAGAATCCTGCACATTCACTGCAGGCGGCTACTTCAGCAGGCAATCCCGCGGAGCACGCTCTACCCTAGCTGTTACCAGCGACGGTACGCAGCTTGCCGGGAAGGAAATGATATGGCGGCCAAGGACCGCTAATCGCCAATTCACAGTTCTTCAGTTGTTTGGCAGCGCTCGAATAGCGGTTCTGGTACTTTTCGACGGACTTGGAGTCGATCAGGTGAGCAATGTCAATCAGCATTCCGTCGGAATCCACCCGTTTGCAGCTGATCTCTTCCTCAAGGGGATTAAAGAGTTTGTGAACCTGGACGGAAAGGGCTCGCGCCTTGGTGCGGCGCTCACGATCCTTCGAGGCCTTCTCCCGCAGTTTAACCAAGTACTCGCCGCCAACCGTATCTGGCAGCTCGACATCCGCCAGCGCCTCGCGCAGGGAACCATCGCGGACCACCAGCTTCAGGTGCATCTCGGCTTTGCCCCGCAGCCGGGCAACGCTTTGTCCAAAGGCCCGACGGTTGGCGCGTACCGCCTGACGCAAGGCTTCTTCGGTGTCAAAAATGGTGCCGAAGCGGAAGGGCAAGACAGTCCCGCTGCGGAAACACACGCTCACGACCCGGGCGTGCTCTAAAACATTCTTTTCCTCGAGCGCGATGCCGTCCCGCTCGTACTCGCTGACGACTACGCTGAATTCTCCACTGGGATAACCAAGGACGGCGGCCGCGTTCACTCCTTGAACACCTTCCAACAGGAACGGGCGACGAGTGCGGGTGCCGTTGGCTAGCGACTGTTGCTCAGTGATGCAGTAAGCGTACCACGCCATAGAGTTCTCTCCGAACCGGGTGCGAGGCGAGACTGGTTCACCCCAAGCATTGGTGTTGGTTACTCTTTGAACCTTGGAAGAAAGGGCGGTACAGCGACGAGATTGGACGCCTTACTGTCGCGTCCAGTGTGCATATTAAACCCAGATGAATGAAAAATGCAACCATTCCGTAGCACTCAGCATCGGAAGTGGACGATTCTTATGTGCGCTGTCGTCGACGGTTGAATGGACTAACCGCTTTGGCATAGTCGCCCTGGATTTTCTGCCTCGTTTTGAGACGTGTCGGCTGTTAGGAAGAAAAAATGCCGATGACGAACCCGTGCCTATCGGGATTTACTCAGGGCAAATTGACGTAATCGCCTTCCCGCCAAACATTATTCCTTCTTCGACCGCCATAAACCCAGGACATCGTGAGTTGTTTGGGCAAACCCTGCGCCGGATCGCCTCCCAGGTTCGTGTTGTTTACCTTGAAGGAAAGACGGCCGCCACTGACCATTCCATTCACCCGGTCGGTCACGTTCCAGGTCCGGTATCCCGCTCCCCAAGTAGCGCTGAGCACCCGCAGCCCGCGGTAGTAGTCGTTGCCGACCACTCGCAGGTTCACGTAATCGCCTTCGCGGTAATGGTAGGTGTTGTTGTGTCCGCGCCAGTCTTCACACCAAAGACTAAGAGTTTTGATCTGCCCGGGCGCGGGATCACCCAGATTCGTAGTGTTCACCTTGAAGTTGAGCTGACCGCCCCGAGCCATCGACTGCACTCGCTGCGTAACATCCGCCCGGCGGTGTCCGGCGCCCCACTGCGCGCGAGCCAGTTCACAGACAGCGATGTAGGGCGGTGGCGCACCCGGGAACTGTTGCGCGCCCACGTCCTGTGCAGTGGCAAGAGTCTGGAGCAAAAACAGAAGCGCAAAGCTGCTGGTCACGCCAACCAAGGGAAGTCTCATGGCTACCTCACCGAACCGAACACCCCGAAGAGCGGCAGCATAACACAGCCGCTTTCGGGCACCGGGCGAGAATGATGCCGACATGGGCGGGGCGCGTCTTGAATTCTGGGGTGGGAGACGGGAATTGAACCCGCAACGACCGGAGCCACAGTCCGGTGCTCTGCCAGTTGAGCTACTCCCACCGTAGAACATTGATTATAACAACTTGCGGGGAGGGTGGCAGCATTGAGTCAGGCTGCTGACCTTCGTTCCTAACGCCCGTGGCGATGCGCGCACGATCCCTCGCTACGCCTGGAATACGGCTTCGCTCGGGATGACGCTGACTGGATGTCTGCTAGTCTGGCGACGGGAGGTCTTCAGCTGCGGCCCACGCCCACGTATTCAAAACCGAGCGCACGCAGACGGGTGGAATCGAGAAGGTTCTTGGTATCGACGATCACGGGATGTTTCAGCAGATGTTTGATGCGGTCAAAATCGAGGGTGCGGAACTCCGGCCAACCTGTGCCGACAACCAGGGCGTCGACGCCTTCAGCCGCGGCGTAGGGTGTTTCGCAATAGTGAATCGTGCCATTCAGTTCCAGGCGGGCATCAGGAATGGCGACGGGATCATAGGCGCGTACCCGCGCCCCCCGCGCGATCAAACCCTGCGCCAGCCGCATCGAGGAGGAACCCGCAACGGAATTCGTGTTGGGCTTGAAGGCCAGTCCAAGAATCCCCAGGTCTTTGTTTTGAACTGAGTTTACTGCCGCCGAGATTTTCTCTACCATTCTGTCGGCCAGGGCGTGGTTCACCTCGCGGGCTGCGTTTAGTACCTTGAGGGAAACGCCGTTGGTCTGGGCCAGTCCGGCTAGTGACTCCATGTCGGTCTCAGCGAATAAACCGCCCATACCCGCTCCCGGTTGCAGGCAGCGCGGCGCGATTTTTTTGTCCAAACCCAAAGCCAGCGACAAGCTGACGGCATCCGCCTTCACTTTTTCGCACAAGCTCGAGAGTTCGTTGATGAACGAGATCTTGGTGGCCACGAACGCGGTAGCCGATTCCCGGATAAGTTCCGCTGTCTCGTGGTTGGTAACGATGACCGGAACTCCCCGCATCACCAGGGGATGAAAGATCTGTTTGATGGCCAGCACGGCCTCGTTCGCCCCAGTGCCCAGGATAATGCGGTCGGGCCAGTTGAAATCTTCAACGGCGCAGCCGGGGGTAAAAAACATGGGCTGGGACACGATCGTGGCCTTTAGACCAGCCTTTTTCACTTCCCTTTCCACAATCGCGGCTGTGCCCACGGGTACCGGTGTGACCAGCACCAAGATTGGAGGCTTAACCCCCAGGCCTGCGATGCGTACCACCAAGTCGGCCAGATGATCAGGGCTGTCTTCAGCCAGGAAGATTACTCGTGCCTTGCGGGCAAACGATTCCAGGTCGGTGGAATACACGAGGCGGCCTGAGCGCACGTTACGTTTGATTACTTCGGTCAGGTTCTTCTCGTGGAAAGGAATGTTTCCCTGGGCCATCTCAACCATGCGGGAACTGTCTGGGTGGCAGCAGGTTACAGGAGTTCCAAAGTCCGCCAGACAGGCCGAAACAACCGTGCCCAGGTACCCTGATCCATAGACGCCGATTTGCATGCTTGTCGCCCCGTTCCCAGTCCCAAACCCGCATGGGACGTGGGATTTACGCAGCACACCAGCTTCTTATCTACGCTGCAGGCGTGGCCTTGGCAACACCCGATGGGGACATGTACTTCCGGAATATGGAATCGAAAACTGGCGGGAAAGAAAAGCAGTTCAGCAGCTAACTCAGCGATGATGCGGCGAAACCAGGGAGCGCCCGAGTGGGACACCGGCCAAGTCGACCCAGCATTTCTGTTCGTCCTCGCGGACAAACGTCAACTCTTCTACCGAAACGCTACGGCTGCCGGAAAACTGAGCCCAACGTTCGCAAGCCACCTCGTACGCCTGCCGGGCTTCGGCTTCGGTGGTCATTTTTACGATCGTGAGGTGCGGCATATAAGGCCACTCTTCTTCGCAAGCGAGCGTTTTAGCGTTCAACTGGTCGTGCAACTGCGTTAAGCGATGGCCATCCCCTAGCACACGGATAAAAACGGTCGGAGTATTGGGAACAAACGTCTCAACCGGGCCGAGATTGACTCGGAACGCTTCGACCCGGCTGCAGACATCCTCCAGCATGTCACGGGCCGAGAGTTCGCTGCCTTGCAGGAAGCGCGGTGGGAGCACGGTCATGTGTGCCGCGAGATGGGGCAGATTGGGATGCAACTCCCGCCGGAGACATTCGACAAATTCTCCCACAGGATTCTTCACGTAAGCCACCAGGGCATAGCGCGAAAGGGTCATGATCTGACAGCATTATAGCGTGAGGGGTCAGCTAGTGCCGGGCCACGGAAGTGCCATCGAAGGCACATTAGCGCCAGGCGCGAACTGGTTGAAGCGCCTGGCTTTGATTGGCAGAAGTCACGCTGCAAATCTCAATGGCTACGGCTTTCCTGAGGCTTTCACCGCGATGACCTCAATCTCCACCAATGCCCAGGGCGCGGCCAGAGCCGCAACCTGCATTGCGCTGCGCGCGGGCTTGTTGGGTTGCTCTTTAGTTCCGAAGAAGCGCGTGTACGCGGTCATCAGACCGGCGAAATCCAGCTTGCCGCCCGTGGCCGGATCGCCCACCAGATAAACGTGCATCATCACCACGTCACCCAGCGTAAGTCCTTCAGTCTTGAGCGTCGCCTGGATCTTAGTCAACGTGCTCATGGTTTGCGCCTCGGTGTCGCCGTAGACCGCAGCCGTTCCCTTGGCCGGATCGGCGGGAGTTACCGGCGACGCTAACTGGCCACTTAGATACAAGGTGTCCCCCACCCAGACTCCGGTCGCGATGGGTCGGTCGGCGTCCTGAATGTGGCGAACGTTGGTTTGGGCCTGGGCGCCCACGAGGAGGGAAAGGAGCAGTGTGACGATGAAGATGAGGCACATCGATATTTTTCGCATTCGTATCTCCACTCTGAGTATGGTCAGGATTGGTTAACCCGATCAACGATCATCGTAATCGCCCGCTGAGCCGCGAGCGCAGCTCCTTCCTGCCAGCCGATGATATGGCTGCAGTGGTCTCCTGCAAAGTAGATGCGATCGTCCGGAACGATGAATTCCTTATACGGCCCGTCAAAGTACGATGCGCCCTTAGGAGGAGGATAGCCCGGCCCGCGGCTCACCCACGACCCGAGGCTATAGGGCACCTTGCCCCAGCACATGTACATCGGCTTCTCCAGTTCCTTGCTCTTGCCGGGATGCAGCTTCTCGACCGCCGCCTGGGACGCCGCAATCTTCGCCTCGGTGGAAGGCAGCTTGCCGAAGTCGCCCCAATTCTCCATCGCGTAGCCGGAGATGAGCACACCGCGTTTGGACATCAGCTTCGCACTCGGATACCAGACCACAGAGATGGGGCCCGTGGTGAGCCACGATAGTCCGCCGTAGATTTCATCGCCGTCCTGCTCCCAGAAGCGGCGAGACTCCCACGCAACTTTATAAGCGGAGTCGTAAGAAACCTGCGCGATGGCCGACCTCACTCGAGGAGCGAAATCATTCGGCAGGGTCCGAAGAATGGTCAGCGGCAGAGTACAGATGCAATAGGGCGCTTCGATGGAACGAACCGGCCCGGATTCTCCCTGGCGGTATAAGACCCGAACACCGTTGGCGGTTTTTCTGATTTCGCTGATTGGGCAGTTGTAGTGGACCAGCTTGCCCAGACGGTGGGCAAACGCGTAAGCAATTCTGTCCATGCCGCCGACCGGCTGGAACATGGGGGCCTGCATGTCGAGCACTTCTTCAAAAAGCATAGGCCCGCAGAAGTCCGACTTGAGCAGATCGGAGAAGGGAAGCGGAGCCCGCGGAATTTCGACTTCATTGCCCGCGCCGGGCCACTGTTGATCTCCGGAGCGCGATGAACCTGTGTA
>Ga0335077_10014023_pt1 | contig 10022 bp, 9 predicted proteins | sample Lox_Sample_31_FD_207151 | JGI IMG/M metagenome (GOLD analysis project Ga0335077, IMG submission 207151) | Soil microbial communities from Loxahatchee National Wildlife Refuge, Florida, United States - Lox_Sample_3.1 | ecosystem: Environmental > Terrestrial > Soil > Wetlands | place: USA: Florida...
AGAGGCCGATGGCGTTCATGGGGTTGTCGGACCGGAGCGAGTTCGAGCAGACGAGCTCGGCGAGGCCGTCGAGGCGCTGCACCGGGGAGCGGCGGACGGGCTTCATCTCGAGGAGCTCGACGTCCACTCCCGCCCCGGCGAGCGCCCAGGCAGCCTCGCAGCCCGCCATCCCTCCCCCGACGACCGTCACCGGACTCGACACGCGGCCTTCCTTATCACGATCGGGACCGGGCGGGACGCCGGCCGCCCGGGGGCCTCCCCGCTCGCGCTCCGGCAGGGGGGCGGAGGGGGCCCGGGCACCCATCTTTCGCCCCGAGAGCCTTGCTCCGGTAAGCGCCCCGGCGCCATGCTTTCCCTCGAGCAGAGGAGCCGCCATGCGGACGGAGGAACTCCATAGTCTGAGGGAGCGCTTGGAGCATCGTCGGCGCACGCTCGTCGAGCGGTCGAGGAGCGCCGAGGCCGGCATCGAGGAGATCCGCAGCGAGCGCGAGATCGAGTTCGCGGACGAGGCGCAGAGCGAGGAGGCGCAGCAGCGGCTCGACTCCTTGGAGCGGACCGAGCTCGTCGAACTCGCCCGCATCGACGCGGCGCTCGAGCGCATGGAGGCGGGTCAGTACGGGGTCTGCCGCGTCTGCCGGGAGCCCATCGACCCGAAGCGGCTCGCCGCCGTCCCCCTGGCGCTCGAGTGCTCTCTCTGCGCCGGCGAGAGGGAACGCCCTACTCGTTCTTGAGCACCATGAACTTGTACTCGCCGAGCTCCGCCTGGCCGGCGGTGTAGAGCACCTCCATGAGCGTTCGGTAGGGGATGCGCCGGTCGGCGATGACGTTCACCCGGCCCATGAAGGGGGCCTTGGGGTTGTACTGGGCGACGTACTTCTGCTTGTCGACCTCGCGTTTGAGCGCGTCGTAGACCGCGCCCACGTAGAAGCCGTCGGCCCGGCCGCCCTCCTTGGCCGTCGCCGGGATGAGGCCTCCCTCGAGCTTCACCGCCATCCGGTCGGCCACGGTGACGCCGGTCATGGAGAGGGTCACGTTGATGTTGTCCTGGGGCTGGACCTGGGTGGTGGAGACCGGGAGCTTCAGGTCCTCCGACATGTTCACCGAGATCGACGACGCCTGGTAGGACTTGAGGAGGAAGATGAGGAGGATCGTCATCATGTCCATCATGGCGACGATGTTGAGCTCCCGGATGTCCCCGAGGTCGAGCTTGCGCCGCCGCCTCCGGCGCTGCTCCTGGCCGCGCGCGAACCGGGTGGACTCGGACTTCGCGGGGGCGGGCTGTGAGGGGGGGGCCATGGGTCGCCTGCGGGGCGGCTATCCGATGAGGGAGAGGGAGACGTCGTAGAAGAGGGGCTTCTTCTCGGCGGCGCCGTCGCCGGCCGGCCCCTTCACCGTGTACTCCCGGGCGGCGTCCATGGTCTTCACGAGCGTCTCGTACTGGACGTCGGGGTCCGCCGAGAGGATGACGTTCGTCTCCTGGGGATAGCGCTGCTTCACCTTCTGCAGGACCTCGGTGAGAGCGGCGTAGTCGTACTTCCCGTCCTTCAAGGGGACGGTGGGCGGCTGGGTGGCGTCCACGGTGGCCTTGTCGGCCGGCCCGCCGAGCACGCCCCCGGCCCCGGCCACGTAGAAGCCGGTCTTGGCGATGGCCACGGTGAGGAGCAGCCGGGGACCGCTCGCCTCCTGCACCTGGGCCGCGTCCCCGCCGATCTTGGGTGCGCTCACGTTCACCACCCCGAGGGTGATGAGCCCGGTGATGGAGAGGAGCATGAAGACGACGAGGTTCGTGACCACGTCCAGGTAGGGGACGATGTTGAGCTCGCCCGCGTGCTCCTCGGCGTGCACCCAGCGACGCATCGGCGCTTTCCCCCGGCTCGCCTCGCCCGCCTAGGCCCGGCGGGTCCCGGCGTCGAGGGGGTTCGACTCCCCGGCGAGCCGGCGCGAGAGCATGTTCTCGAGGCGGAGTGCGTTGAACTCGAGCTCCTCCACCATCGTCTTCGCCTTCGAGGAGAGCATGAGGTGGGCGACGATGCAGAGCACGGCGATGATGAGGCCGAAGGCGGTGTTGTTCATGGCCTCGGAGATGCCGCGGGAGAGCATCACCTGCTTCATCTCGGGCGTGGCGACGCCGAGGGAGCGGAAGGTGGTGATGAGGCCGGTGATGGTGCCGATGAGCCCCACGAGCGTGGCCACGTTGGCGAACGACCACAGGGGGGCGATGCGCCGGGTGATGGCCGGGGTCTGCTGGAGGACCTCCTCCTCGAGCGCCTTCGACACCTCCTCCACGCCGCGGTTGCCCTGGGCGAGCCCGGCCTTCACCACCTTGGCGAGGGCGGCGTTCGGGGCGGCGTCGGTGAGCTTGATGGCCTTGTCGAGGTTCCCGGCGACGACGAGCTTCTGGATCTGCTCCATGAAGGGGCGCGCGTTCAGGTTGAGCTTGAAGCCCAGGGTGATCACCCGCTCCACGATGGTGGCCACGGCCACCGCCAGGAGGACCAGGTTCACGAACATGAACGGGCCACCGACACTGAAGAAAGCTGCCAGGTACTCGATCATCTTCATCTCCGATGGGGGCGGCCGGACGCGCCGGAAACGCTTGGTTTTTCGACGAAAGAAGCCGAAGGCTGTCCTATCAGGCGCTTCCGGACGGTGTCAAGGATTGGGCCGACCCCACACGAGCGCACCCCTCCCTACCCGAAAGGTCACACCGTCTCGGGCCGCGCCGGGGCGGGCGCGTCCGGGGGTGGCGCCTCCGCGCCCACGCGCCGGTAGCCGCACTCCTTGTTCGGGCAGGCCACGAAGGCGCCGTCGCGCTTCGAGTACTTGTCGACGAGCCACGGGCTCGCGCAGAGGGGGCAGGTCTCGGCCCGCGGCTTGTCCCAGGAGACGAAGTCGCACTTCGGGTAGGTGGTGCAGCCGTAGAAGGTCTTTCCCCGCCGGGAGCGGCGCTCGGAGAGGTCGTCGCCGCACTTCGGGCAGGGGACCCCGAGGGGGATGGACTTCGTCCCTTTGCAGTCCGGGTAGCGGGTGCAGGCGAAGAACCGCCCGAAGCGCCCGCGCTTCATCGCCATGGCGGCGCCGCACTCGGGGCACTTCTCGTCGGTGAGGATCTCCTCCTCCTTCACCGGCACCACCGTCTCCCCCTCGCGGCGGAAGTTCATGGTGTTCTTGCACTCCGGATAACCGGGGCAGGCCAAGAACTCCCCGTTCCGCCCCCACTTGATGACCATCATCTTCCCGCACTTCTCGCAGGGGACGTCGGTGGGGATCTCCTGGCGCTTCACGTCCCGCATGAGTACCTCGGCCTTGTCGAGGTCCTCCTTGAAGGTGGACCAGAATTCGGCGAGGACGGACTGCCAGCCCATGTTCCCTTCCTCGATCTCGTCGAGCCGCTCCTCCATGCCGGCGGTGAAGGCCACGTCGAGCTCGCGGGGGAAGGCCTTCACGAGCTCGTCGGTGACCACGAGGCCGAGCTGGGTGGGCTTGAAGACCCGCTCCAGCTTCTCCACGTACCCCTTGTCCTGGATGGTGGAGAGGATGCTCGCGTAGGTGGAGGGCCGGCCGATGCCGCGCTCCTCCATCTCCTTGATGAGCGAGGACTCGTTGAAGCGGGGCGGCGGCTGGGTGAAGTGCTGCTCGGGCACGAGCGCGAGGAGGGTGAGCTCCTGGCCGACCTCGAGGGGGGGCAGCGTCCGGTCCTCCCGCTCCTTCCCCTCCTCGCCCTCCTTCTCCGGCTCGGCGCCGGCCTCGTCCTCCGGCCGCCTCTCCCCGTACACCGCCAGGTACCCGGCCACCTTGAGGACGGAGCCGGTGGCCCGGAAGGTGGCCCGCCCCGCCAGCACGTCCACCGTGGTCTGGTCGTAGACGGCGGGCACCATCTGGCAGGCGACGAAGCGGTTCCAGATGAGCTCGTAGAGCCGGCCCATGTCGCGCTCCCCCTGCTGCTCGAGGTGCGCAGACACCCGCTCCGGGGGGAAGTCGAGGGAGGCGGGCCGGACCGCCTCGTGCGCCTCCTGGGCCTGCTTCTGCTTCGTCTTGTAGAGGTTGGGCTCCGGCGGGAGCGCCTCCTTCCCGTACCGCTCGGCGATGTGGACCCGCGCCGCCTCCACCGCCTCCGGCGCGAGCCGCACCGAGTCGGTGCGCATGTAGGTGATGAGGCCGGTGGTGCCGTCCTCGCCGAGGTCGACCCCCTCGTAGAGGCGCTGCGCGAGCGTCATCGTCTTCTTGGCGGTGAACCCGAGCCGGTTCGCCGCCTCCTGCTGGAGCTTGGCGGTGGTGAAGGGCGGGGGCGGGTTCCGCCGGCGCTCCTTGCGCTCCACCGCGCCCACCGAGAATCGCTCCCGCCCGATCTCGGCGACGAGCGCGGCGGTGGTCTCCCCCTCCTTGAGCTCCGCCTTCTGGCCGGAGAGCTTCACGAGGCGGGCGCGAAAATCGGGGGGAAGCGCCGCCCGGAGGTCCGCGTCCACCGTCCAGTACTCCATGGGGACGAAGGCCTGGATCTCCCGCTCCCGCTCCACCACCAGGCGCACGGCCACCGACTGCACCCGCCCGGCCGAGAGCCCCCGACGCACCTTCTTCCAGAGGATGGGGCTTATCTGGTAGCCCACCAGCCGGTCCAGGATGCGGCGCGCCTGCTGGCTGTCGTACTTCTTGCGGTCGAGCGCCCCGGGCCGGCCGATGGCCGCGAGGATCCCGGTCTTCGTGATCTCGTTGAAGAGGACGCGGCGGACGCTCTCGCTCCCGCCGGGGGCCCCGAGTTCCACGGAGAGGTGCCAGGCGATGGCCTCTCCCTCCCGGTCCGGGTCGGTGGCGAGGAGGACCTGGCTCGCCTTGCGGGCCGCGTTCTTGATGTCGGAGAGCACCTTCGACTTGTCCCGGATGACCACGTACTGCGGCTCGAAGCCGTTCTCGATGTCCACCCCGAGCTTCGACTTGGGAAGGTCCATGATGTGGCCCACCGAGGCGAGCACTTCGTAGTCGCGCCCCAGGTACTTCTTGATGGTCCTCGCCTTGGCGGGAGACTCCACCACCACGAGATTCCCGGCCGAGCCGCGCCCGGCCCGTCCGCGCCCGGGGGCGGCGCCCGCCGCCTTCCCGGCCACGGCGGAGCGCGCCGACGCCTTCGCCGCCTTGGCGCGCCCCTTCGCGACCGCGCCCTTCGCGGCGCTCTTCCCCTCGGTCCCCATCTTTGCCTTCCTTTGACTCACGGCCCCCCCGGACCCTGGCGAAGGCTCCCGGGACTCGCCCCCGGGGCTCTCCTTCCGCGGCCGCGAGCCCCGGAGAGGCGCGGTGCGAGGCGGGGAAGGGACGCTCTCGCGCGGCCCACCTGCGCCCGGGCGGTGTGCCGTCGAGGGCTCACGCCCCTCTCCGCGGAGGCTGGTGCTGCGGCCCGCCATGCGGCCGGGTCATATACGCACGGGGTCGGACAAGGTCAAGCGGGCCCCCCGCTCGGCGCCGCGCGCAGCTCAGCCCCCGGGCCGCGCCGCGCCAGCGCCGGCGGGCTCGGGCCGCATCTCCACGTGGTCCCCCACCAGGAGCTCGACGCGGCTGCGCCGCACGTAGGCGGAGGAGGCCTGCTCCTGCGAGTCGAAGACCACCACGTCGCCGATGACCTCCCGCGGCAGGCCGGGCGTGTTGAGCGGGCTGTCGATGGGTTCGTAGAGCGGGTCCCCGCTGCGGACCACCGTGAAGGTGTTGCCGACGTCGACGCCGTTCGCCTTCCCCTTGTCGAGGTAGACGACGTTGTACTCGGCGGCCCCGGTCACGATGCTCGGCTGCACGCCAATGATGTACCCGTCGACGGCGGCGACGTTCGGCCGGAAGAAGACGGGGCGCACGGCGTGCTCCGTCGGCGGGCCGAGGTGGTCGCCCCGCTCGACGCCGTCGGTGACCGCGGTGATGAGGAGGGTGGTGGCCGTCTGCGGATCGCTCGCCGTCACCCGAGCCGAGCCCAAGATCACGGTCTTCCACCCGTAGGTCTCTCCCGTCACCGGGTGCTTGATGGGCCCCTCCGTTCGGTAGACGGAGTAGCGCTGTCCCACCTTGACTTCGGCCCCGTCGCGGAAGCGGCCGTAGATCTTGTCCCCGGTGGTGAGGATCATCTTCGGCTCGAAGGCCGCGACCACGGTGCCCGCCTCCTCGAGCTGCCTCGAGGTGACGAAGCTATTCCGCTGGACCATGGGCGCCTTCACCCGGGGTGGCCCCACCTTGTAGGGCCCGACCACCTTCACCGCGTCCTCCTCGTCGATGATCTCCGCCTTCTGGATGTTCCCGCGGGAGAGGTCGTCGAGCTCCTTCGGGACGCGGAAGTCTTCCTCCTCGCCACCCTGGGCGCTGGGCGCGGCCAAAAGGCCGGGCTCGACGCGAGCCGGCGCCTCTGCTCCGGACGGGTAGAAGCGGAGGACGTTCCCCGGGTAGATCCAGTGCGGGTTCTCGATCTCCGGGTTGTAGGACCAGAGCTTGGGCCAGTACCAGGGGCTGTCGAGGTAGCGGCCCGAGAGGTCCCAGAGCGTGTCGCCGGGCCGGATCGTGTAACTGTCCGGGGCCGGAGCGCCGTTCGCGGCCTGCGGGGCCGCTGCCGGCGGGGCCTGCTCGCTCCCCTCCCCCTCGAGCTGCTCGGCAGCCTTGTTGAGGTCGACCGGCTTCTGGGAGGGAGCGGGCGGGGGCGCCTCCGCGGGGGCCGACGGCTCGGCGAAGGCGGGCTCCACGAGCTTGTCTTCCCGCTCCACGCCCGCCTGCTGCGCCTGCTCGACCCCCCGCGCCCGGTCGAGCAGGTTCGCCTGGGCGAGGGCCGCGCCCGGAAGCACGGCGAGGAGGGCTGCGATCTTGAGCGGGCTCATGGGGCGGCTCCTGGGGCTGGGTCGGCGCGCGCCGGGGCGCGCCTCGAGGCGACAGAGTCGGGGTAGTCCTGGGCGAGGCGGCTCTCGAGGCGGCTGGCCTCGCCTTCGCGGCCGGCCCGCCTCTCGCAGGAGGCGAGGCCCGAGAGCGCGTCCGGCATGGAGTTGCCGGCGGGGTACTCCCGGACGGCGCGGCCGTAGTCTTCGCAGGAGCCGTCCGGGTCGCCGGCGTCGAAGCGCGTGCGGGCCGCGCCCACCAGCGCGCCCTGCGCGCCGCTGTGGCCCGGGTACCGACCCGCGAACTCCTCGAGCGCCTTCGCTCGACCGAGCCCGGAGAGGGAGCGGGCCCGAGCGAGCGCCGCCTCCGCCTCGGAGGCGAGGTCCTTCCCGCCGGCGCCGAGGGCCGTCAAGGTCGCCGCGTCCGGGTCGCGGACCGCGGTTGCGGTGGGCACGGGCGGCGGCTCTCCCCTGTCCGCGTTGGCCCGCTTCGCGCGGACGGACTTCGAGGCCTTCGGCCTCTTCGAACCCGGCTCGAGCCGCACCACCTTGAGCCCCGAAGGCACGAGCGGCTGGGCGCTCTGCGCCGGGGGGGCGGGGGTGGGGACCGGGGCGGCGGCCGGAGCCGGCGGCGGGGCCGGCGGCTTCGCCGCGAGGACCTCGACGCGGTCCGAGAGGGCGTCCACCTTCCGGGAGAGCTCCGCGTTGCCTTGCTGTAGGGCTCGAACCTCGGCGCGGAGCGAGGCGAACTCGAGCCTCTGCGCCGCGTCCTCCGACGCGCAGCCAAGGAGCGAGAGGGCCGCCGCGGCGGCTCTGAGGGACGATGTTGCCAAAACCTTCAAGATCTTCGAGTCCCTACACGTTACAGTCAAGAAAGCGGAGCCACGAACGCCACCTGCCGCCCGGTGTGGCCCGAGTCACGCCGGTGGGAGAAGAAGGAGCCGTCCTCGCAGGAGGTGCAAAGCCGCATCTGCTCGACCTTTTCGCGCCGGAGCCCCGCCCGGCGAAGCACGACCTCGTTCGCGAGCCAGAGGTCGACGCGGGCCTGCGCCGGGCTCGGGTTGGCGGTGGAGCGGCCGAGCTCGCCCGAGAAGCGCCGCGCGAGCTCGGGGTCGACCTCGAAGCAGCAGGGTCCGATGGCGGGCCCGATGGCGGCGAGGAGGTCCTCGGGCCGGGCGCCGCGCTCGGCAAGCGCCCGCACCGCCTCGCCGGCGACGCCGGCGAGGGTTCCCCGCCAGCCGGCGTGGACGGCGGCCACTGCCCCCGTCGCCGGGTCGGCGAGGAGGATCGGGACGCAGTCCGCGGTGGACACGCAGGCGGCGACTCCCGCCTGGGCGGTCGTGACCGCGTCGGCCTCGGCGGAGGGCGCGCCCCCGCACTCCGCGCTCACCACCGCCCGACCGTGGACCTGGCGGACGCGGGCGAAGTCGAGCCCGGTCGCGCTCCGGAGGCGCGCCCAGTTCTCGGCGACGCGGGCCGGGTCGTCCCCGACCGACTCGCCGAGGTTGAGGAACCGGTAGGGCCCCTCGGAGGCGCCCCCTCGGCGGGTCGTGAACCCGTGGGGAAACCCCCGGAGGAGCGCGCTCGAGAGGATCTCGGGCCAGGGGCTCACTGCGCCCTCCCCTGCCCCTCTCCGGCCGGGCCCACCTCCCCCGCGGGAGGCGTCGAGCCCGGGGCCTCCGCCGGCTGGGAGGCGGAGAGGAGGGCCTGGGCCTCCTCCTTCCGCCGCAAGAGCTCCTCCAGGCGGTGGCACTCCCTCGAGCCCGCCGCGAGCCGCTCCTCGAGCTCCCGGAGCGCCGCCTCCCGATCGAGGACGCGTGCCTGGAAGGCCTCCGCTGCGGATCGGGCGGCGGCCTCCCTCTCGTCCCGTTCCCGGAAGGCGGCGGCGAGCGCCCCCTGCGACTGCGCGAGCTCCCGGCCCAGGGCCTGGAGGTCCTCCTCGCGCCGGGAGATCTCCTTCGCCATCTCGGCCTGTCGGGCCTCGGCCTGGGCCTCGGCCTCCCGGAGCCGGTGCTCGAGTCGGCTCGACTCCTCGGCGGCGGCGTCGAGGGCGAGCTTCCGCCGCGCCAGGTCGTCGTCGCGCAGGCGGAGCTCGCGCTCGAGCTCGTGGATGCGGCGCTCGCTCGAGGCCACGACCTCGATGAGCTCCTTCTCCTGCCCGAACTTTTCGAGGAGCAGGTCCTGGATGGAGGCGCCGTGCTCCCGCTCCCGCGTGAGGAGGAGCTCGCGGGCCGCGGCGAGCTTGCGGGCGAGCTCCTCGGCCTGGAGCTTCAGGCTCTGGAGCTCCACGTCCTTCTTGTGGACCCGCTCGCCGGTGGAGGCCACCTCGCGCTCCCGCACCTCCCAGAGCTCCGAGAGCCTCGCCACCTGCGCCTCCCGCTCCTTGAGCTCTTCGCGGAGGAGCGCCACGCGCCCTTCCGGGGAGGAGAGGAGGTCGCGGCGGGGCGGGGGGCGGCGGCGGTAGGACTCGAGGATGAGCGCCTGCCGGCGGTCGGAGAGCGAGCGGAAGGTCCGGTCGAGGAAGAGCCGGTCCTCGTCGGTGAGGCTCTCCCTTCGGGCCCGCACCGGCACCGGGGGCGGGGCCGGCTCGGAGGCCGGCCTCTCGGCCGCCGGGCGGCCGACCGGGACCTCCACGGCCGGCTCGGCCCCCTCGGCGAGGACGGCGTCGTCGGCGGGCTCGGCGGTGCCCGCCTCGAGGAGGCGGCGCGCCATCTCGGCGAGCGCCTGGGTGTCGAGGGGCATGGAGAGGTACCCGTCGGCGGCGGCCGGGGAGCGGGCGTGCTCGGCGAAGGCCTCCGGGACCGCCTCGGAGGACAGGAGGATGATGGGCACCCCGGCGGCGGCCGGGGACCGGCGGATGCGCCCGGAGAGATAGAAGCCGGAGATGTCGGGGAGCTCCGCCCGAAGGAGAAGGAGGTGGGGCGGCCGCTCGGCCACGGCGCGCTCGGCCTCCGCGGCGCTTCGCGCGAGGGCGGTGGTGAAGCCGTCCCCCTGGAAGAGAGACGCGAGGGACAGGGCGAAGGGCCCGTCCGGCTCGACGATGAGCACGCGCTTGGGTTCCATGGGGGGCGGCGCTGCGCCGCGGGAGCGAGTCTAGCGTCGGGGACGCCGGGCGGTCCACCGCGCGCCGGACTTGGCGGGAGCCGGTGTGGGCGGTTGTGCTACGCGCGGCCCGGAGGCGCCCCCCTC
>Ga0335077_10014024_pt1 | contig 10022 bp, 9 predicted proteins | sample Lox_Sample_31_FD_207151 | JGI IMG/M metagenome (GOLD analysis project Ga0335077, IMG submission 207151) | Soil microbial communities from Loxahatchee National Wildlife Refuge, Florida, United States - Lox_Sample_3.1 | ecosystem: Environmental > Terrestrial > Soil > Wetlands | place: USA: Florida...
CACTTCGCCAGACTGCGCCTTCGCCGCCAAGTCACGCAGGTAGCTGAGCTTCTGCTTGGAGAGTCCCGCGCCACGCATCTGCTCTTCGGACAGCTTGAGAATGCCCTCCGGTCGGAGCGGGAGCTCCGTTAGATCAGTCAGGCGTTTGAAGATCGTTGCCGCGGCCTTGCCGTGCAGTTGTTGATAGACGATGGCTTCGGCAAGGCTGGCGAAGGCCGGCTCGTCGTAGGTCATACGAAAGGGACCGACTCGATCGATGATCGCGCACAGGATGGGATCAGATTTCTTGAGGTGCCGAACCGCATGACGCATGAAAGTAATTATCGCAAAAACCCGGTTTAGTGTTCTTCGCGGCGGAAACTTTCGATCAGATGGTCGGAGGTGCGCAGGGAGAACGCCAGAATACTGAGGGTAGTTGTTTTGTCAGTGCAATTGAGGAACACACTGGCGTCGCAAACGTAGAGATTCGGGATATCGTGGGTTTGCCCAAAGCGGTTGGTCACGAACTTTTTGGGATCGTTTCCCATGCGGCAAGTACCGGTTTCATGCAGGCTGTAGCCAGGAATCTCGGGCTGCTCGGCCGCGCCGGTCACCTCCGCGCCGGAGGCTCGGAGCAGGTCAGCGCAGGCCTGTTTCGAGTGTTCCCACATCTTCAAAACGTTTTCGTCCCACTGAAAGTGCAAGCGGGCCACGGGAATACCGTAAATATCCTTCACCTCTGGATCAAGATCTACGTAGTTCGTGTCCGACGGCAGGCTGGGGGCTTGCACCGTCAGGCTGATCGGTGTCGGGTAGCGCCGCTTGATCTCGCGTTTGAATGCGTGGCCGAAACCTTCAAGGTCGTTGGCGTACCACGGATACTCCATGCAGCCGCCTCCGGGATAGACGGAATATCCGCGAATGAAGTTTTCCTCGTGTGGATTCCTCAGATTTTGCCAGCGTGGCATCCAGGCAATGGTGGCGTCGGAGACGTTATCCGGAAAGCTGGGCTGGCCCAAAAGCTGAGGAAAATATCCGCGGGCAGATTCGCCGTACAGGTGGTCGCAGAGATTGCGGCCCAGTTGTCCGCTGGAGTTTGCAATGCCGGTCGGCCAGTGGCGGGACTTGGAGTTCAGCATGATGCGCGCCGACTCCACGCAGGAGGCGGCGACAACCACGGCGCGTCCGGACACTTCGACTTCCTGCCGGGTCTTGCGATCAATGTATGCGACGCCTTTCGCCTTTCCGTTTTCATCGACCAGGATGTCCTTCGCCAGCGCATCGGTGCGCAGTTCCAGATTCTTCGTGGCTTCCGCCTTGGGGAGCAGGAAATATGGCGTAGAGAAGAACGCCCCGACATCGCAGCCGGTCGTGCAAGCGCCACAATAATGACACTGCGGATGGCCGTCATACTCCTCCGTCAGTTGCGCGGTGCGGTCGGGAAGATAGGGAATGCCGACCTTGGCGGCTCCCGCTTCCAGAATCCGGTCGATGCAGCGGAAGTGAAATGGTGGTAGATAGGTGCCATCGGGATTGCTGGGCCGGTTCTGCACCGTGCTGGCCACGCCGATCATCTTCTCGACGCGGGTATAGTAGGGGGCGATCTCGTCATAGGTAACAGGCCAGTCGACATCGTAGCCATCGAGCGATGCGGCACGAAAGTCGACGTCAGCAAAGCGGGCGGAACTGCGTCCCCAGAAATTGGTCTTGCCGCCAACCGCGTAGCAGCGTGGCCACATCCATTGGGTGCCGGGGGCGGTAGTGAAGCCGATTTCGTGCTCCCATGCCTCCTGGGTATATTCGTTATCCATGTAGCCGTATGACTGCGCGCGGCGTTTCGGATCGCCAAAGGCGCGATACTTCATCTCCCACGGCATGCGGTGATTGCGGAAGTCCTTTTCCGGATCGAGCTTACGTCCGGCATTCAGCGCGCAGACCTTCAGCCCGGCTTCACACAGGGTCTTGATCGTCATGCCGCCGCCGGCTCCGGTTCCAATCACGATCACGTCATAGATTTCCTTAGGCATGGATTCTCAGACTCGTGGTGGTGGAAGGTGGCGGTGCTCCGGATCGTCCTGGTGCGGACACTCGGGAGAATCGGCATAGAATTTCAGCGCTGGGTTGTCCAGCGCGCGGTATCCGACTGCGCTGGTGTAGAAGCCCATTACCGTATATTCGCGAACCAACTGGAAGAAGACTCGGCCATCTTCTTCGCCGGCCCGGAATTTATCCTTGTAAGCAAGTGGCTTGAGCAGGTCCGTCTGCCCATCCGGGGTTAGTTCGAGGAACTTCTTGCCTGAAGCCCGCTCGCTGTGCGCATTCAGCCAGGTCAGGCCGGTGCGAAATGCATACTGAATCGTCGGATCACTCGCCACCATGAAATCAATGAATTCGGCAACGCCAGCGTCGCGGGCGCCGGGTGTGCCATCGTTGGGGATGATGAGATCTATCAACTGGTCCACGAGGGCGTACTCTGCGGGGCTGAAAAACAGCGGCCGGTACGATGCCGAAGTGATTTCTGCGTTGGCTGCACCTGCCTGACCACAGGCAAATGCCCATGTGTGAAAGCCCGGAAAGGCAGCGGCGGCTGCCGCCATCGACATGATACGCAAGACTTCGCGGCGCTCGATCCCTTGTCCGGCCATGGTCCCTAGGAAAGATACTTCACAGTCTGCTCGATCAACGATGCCGTGCCGGCATACACATCGCCCGGACTATCCCATTCCATCGATAAGTAGCCCTTGTAATTGTGGCGCTTCAAAATTCCGAAGGTCTTCGCCATGTCCACGTGAACCGGTTCGCCCTTGTCGTTGTTCTCGGTCTCTTTCACGTGGCAGATGCAATAGGCCTTGGCGAACATGGCGTCGATGCCACGATAGGCGTAATCCGGATCAGTATGGGCGAGTGAGTTGGCGAAATCCGGCAAAGCGTGCAACCAGGGACTGTTCACCTTTTCAATGAGCTTCACCAGAAAGAATGGATCCTCGCTGACCGGATTGTCGTTTTCCAGACTGATCACGACGTTCTTCTTGGCCGCGTAGTCCACGACCTGCGAAAGACTGCCGGCAGCGCGGTCAAGATCAGGCTTTGAATCCTTCGTCTCGGGAATATTGGTTCGAATGCCGGGTGAGCCCAGGATTGCGGCAACATCGATCCATTTCCTACTGAATGCCACCGCCTTTTCGCGCTCCGCACGATCCGGCGAATACGGGCTGTGCTCGCCGTCCACGGCCATGTTGGCAACCTGGCCGCCAGCCTTCTCCACCGCCGAATGGAATTGTTCGAGATACCTGGGATCGGTGGAAGGAAAGTGGCCAGTCCAGGGTTCGATCTTGTTGATGTGGAACTTGTCGATCACATGCGCCGCAAAGTCCTTCAAGTCCATGCGGGGCGCAGTCGCCTTTTGTTCCGGATCGGCAATGTAATCGCGAAAGGGATACGATGCGATGCAGATCCGCTCCCGCGGCTGGGCAGGAAACTTGAGACGGGGATCTGAAGGGGCCGCCAATGCCGACGCCGGCGCTAGCCATGCTCCGGCGCTCATCGCTGCACACTGCGCGAGAAACTCTCTGCGGCTGCTCCCGGACAAAGTGAGCCCAGTCTAGCAGAGCCGAAGACCCGCAGGAAACCGTCGAGTGGCCACTGGTGCGGTTCGAAGAATCGTGTTAACTCTATTTAGGAGGCCGAAAGGTCCAGCCATACTTTATCCTCCAATTCTTCCAAGGAACCCATGATCACCATTGTCTCTGGCCTGCCCCGCTCCGGAACATCCCTGATGATGCAGATGTTGACTGCGGGCGGCATGTCTGCGGTTTCCGACGGCGAGCGCGTCGCCGACACCGACAATCCGCGCGGTTACCTGGAGTGGGAGCGCATCAAGCAGCTACCCAAAGAGCCCGGCATCATTGCTGAGGGCGAAGGCAAAGTCGTGAAAGTCATCTCGCAACTCCTGCTGGCGCTGCCCGCAGACCACGAGTACAAGGTCATCTTCATGCAGCGTCCGTTGCCAGAAGTGATGGCTTCGCAGGACGAGATGCTGCGCCGCCGCGGAACGTACGATGCGGATGTCGATCAAACCGCTATTACCCGTGCCTTCCAGAGTCATCTCTACCAGGTACACACCTGGATGAGCAGCCAGAAGAATGTGTCGGTGCTTCGCCTGCCCTATCACGATGTGCTGCACGCGCCGAAAGAAACCGCGGCGAAGATTTCCGAATTTCTACAAGTTCCCCTCGACACGGAAGCAATGGCCCGGCAGGTCGACCAGAGTCTGTATCGGCAGAGGCAGAAGCAAGAGAAGTGACCACACCTGCTCGTGTGGAGGACGGGCGCCTCGCCCGTTCACCGAGCGAAGCAAGGAGTTTTCTGGGAACCGTAGCCCCAATGCGACCAGCGGACTAGGCCTTCTTTTTCCCCGAGGGCAGTTCAAAACCAATCTTGCGCCCCGAAGGCTGCTCCGGTGCCATCAATTCCTTGATTGCCTCCATCAATTCCTGAATCGCGGCATCATGGCCTTCTAAACGCTGGTCGAGTTCGTCGATTTTGACGGCGAGCTTGCGGTTTGAGGCCAACATTTCCCGCAGTTTTACGAAGGCGCGGACTACGAACACGCTCATTTCGACGGCTTGCGGGGAGTTGAGGACAGTGGCCGCCATGATCGCGCCGTGTTCGGTGAAGGCGTAGGGTAAAAAGCGGCGCCCTCCGTGGGCCGAACTTGAGGTTGCAAATTGCAACCTCAAGATTTTGTGCTCGCTGGCCGTGAGCTGGAACATGAAATCCGCCGGAAATCGCTCACGGTTCCGCTTCACCTGCTGATTCAGGCGAGCGACTGAAACTCCATAGAGTTTCGCTAATTCCGTATCGAGAATGACCCGCTCGTGTCGGATGTAGACGATGCTGGACTCTACACGAGGAACGAGGGCAGTGGAACGTTTAGCCATGAGGCTCCAAACTTGAGATCACAATTTGTGATCTCAATCATAGCGGGAGAAGGGCTGCACAAAGAATCGGAAGTGCACAGACAGCATGTTTGAGGTCGCAGACTGCGACCTCGAGACAGAATTGACACGAAATGCTGCAAGAAGCGAGAATGCGGAACCCTAGTCCCGAGAGAACCTCGCCCGGCCAAAACCATCGTATTCTCTCGCTAGCTAAATGGAGGTAACGTCGCAAATAGTTCCGCAGAGCGAACGAATGTCCGCTGGCCTTTGAGCCCAGAATGAGCTTATGGCCGCATCATCAGAAAAGTGGCACTGCATATTGGCATCCGACAAGATGCGTCTGTATCCTGCACACGACAGTGCCTCCATCTGTCGGGTGCGATGCAGGGCCACATCTTCTCGTTCGGCCACTGAATATTGCGATAGTGATCTGTCCCATTCGTGCATGTGTTCAACATCTGAGCGCATGTCGTAGGTCTCTTCCAAGACCTTCCGTGCTGCGGCATGGTTCTTCAGCGAAGTTAGCAGCAGGCAACTGCTTTCTGGTCTGTCCTTTATCGGGAAGAATCAAGGCTTCGATTGAGCGAACGAACCCGTGGAGTCTGTCGCCACCGTGGTACTTCTGGAGTGCAATGATCAGCTCGTTCAGACCACGTCGGAATCTCGTGTTAGCCGGGATCAGCTTCGTCGAAGCACGAGCCCTGTGGAGTTTGGCTGCTTCCTCAAGGTCTTCCGTTCTGATGGTCCAGGGCTGATAGCCTTTGGTTACGTGCAGGCGATCGAGGTTGCTAAATCTCTGAATGATTGCCTCGCCGTTTCGGAAATACCCTTCTATTAGGTATGCATCTTGGTATTCGATCGTTCCTCGAAGGCGCAGCATCGTGTACAAACCGCACAGGGTGTAGCCCAGATTGTTGAGGGCTTCGTCGGCGATTTCCAGATCCCCTTCATCTGTCTGGCACATCAGCGCAAGATTGCATGACTTTAGGTGACCCGCTTGAACCGAGCCAATCCACTCCTGCCAGTGTGAAGGTAGGCCCAGCGGCAAAACATCGAAGACTTGCGTTCCGTCAGCCAGTCTGAATGGCGTCGCGCCAAGGTTTGTACGCACACTGATGACGCTGAGAATCGCGAACTTGGAGTCCGAGAAAAGCACGTTCGTCTACGTGATGCTCACCTCTGTGTACGTCCCATACACCTCGCGCAGAGCCTCGCAGACTTCGCCGACCGTCGCGTAGGCGCGGACCGCATCGAGGATATACGGCATGGTGTTCGCGCTCGATACGTTTCCGTTGTTGCCGGCATCCGGCGTCTGGGACGCGGCTTTCTTCAATGCGTCGAGCGTGCGGCGCACTTCGTCGTTTGACCGTCTGGCGCGCAGCGCTTTTAGCTTGGCGGATTGCTGGCGGGCTACGGTCTCGTCGATGTAGAGAATGTTCGGTGATTCTTCTTCAATGGTGAACTCGTTCACTCCAACCGTAATTTTTTCGTTGGCTTCGGCGGCGCGCTGGTAGACGTAGGACGCTTCCGCGATTTCCTTCTGTGGATAACCGCGCTCGATCGCTTTCACCATGCCGCCCATGGCGTCGAGCTTGTCGAAGTAGTCAAAGGCGCCTTTTTCCATGTCGAGGGTAAGGCGTTCGAGAAAATACGATCCGCCGAGGGGATCGACCGTGTGTACCACGCCCGACTCAAACGCGATGATCTGCTGCGTACGCAGGGCGATGCGGGCCGCTTCCTCGGTGGGCAGAGCCAGGGCTTCGTCGTAGGAATCGCAGTGTAGAGATTGCGTGCCTCCGAGCACTGCCGCCAGCGCCTGAATCGCGACACGGGCGATGTTATTCATGGGTTGCTGTGCGGGTAGGGAAACTCCCGCTGTCTGGGTATGGAAGCGCAGCAGCCGCGTACGGTCGCTCTTCGCGCCGAAGCGGTCTTTCATCAGCCGATACCAGATCTTGCGCGCGGCGCGGTATTTCGCGATCTCTTCGAAGAAATCATTGTGGGCGTTGAAGAAGAAGCTCAGGCGCGGGCCGAACTCGTCCACATCGAGGCCGCGGCGGCGCGCCCACTCCACGTACTCCACGCCGTCGTAAACCGTGAACGCGAGTTCCTGCAGCGCAGTCGAGCCGGCTTCCCTAATGTGATAGCCACTGATCGAAATGGTGTTGAAGCGTGGCGTGAATTTCGACCCGAACTCGAAGCTGTCAATCACCAGGCGCATGCTGGGCGCGGGCGGATAGATGTATTCCTTCTGCGCGATGTATTCCTTGAGGATGTCGTTCTGGATGGTTCCGGAAATCTTTTTCCAGTCGGCGCCCTGCTTCTCCGCGACCACCAGGTACATCGCCCACAGCACCGAGGCGGGCGAATTGATGGTCATGGACGTCGTGGTTTTTTCCAGGTCGATGCCATCGAAGAGAATCTCCATGTCCTCGAGCGAATCGATGGCCACCCCACACTTGCCGACTTCGCCCTCGCTGGCAGGGTGATCGGAGTCATAACCCATCAGCGTAGGCAGATCGAAGGCTACCGAGAGACCGCCGCCCCCATGCTCGAGCAAGTACTTGTAGCGCTGGTTGGTCTCCTCCGGGGAGGCAAAGCCGGAGAACTGCCGCATGGTGAAAAGCTTGCCGCGATAGCCGCTGGCGTGAATGCCCCGGGTGTAGGGCGGTTGGCCGGGATAGCCGAGGTACTGATCGTAATTCCAGTCTTCGGGGAGGTCGGCCTCGGTGTAGAGACGGCGAATGGGGAGACCTGAAATCGTGGTGAAGCGAGCGTGCCCGTTCTCGTCGAGATTCACTCCTGAGGCAGCGCCAATAGGCTTTTCCGGAGCTTTTTCCAGGGTATGAGCCAGGGTCTTCTCGGCCCACTGCTTCTCGCTGTCGGATGGATGACGTCCTTCGAATACATCGGAAATCGGGCTTTCGGCAACCACCGGCTTCTTCAGTTCGGCCATGCTCACCCCTCTACTTATGATGATAGAGGAGGCCGGAATCACCCGCAACCTGCCGTAGAGACCTGGCTCGCCCCGTCTTTCCTGACGCTGCGCGCAAGACGCGGCGAGCCGCGTCTCTACAGGAATGTAGAATCACTGCATGCCTGCGCCCATCAAATCGGCTATCTCCATCGACGTGCTCAACCAGATCGATATTCGGGTGGGAACCATTCTGGCTGTTACCGATGTCCCCGGGTCCGACAAGCTGGTGCAGTTGCGCGTGAGCTTCGGCGATCACGAGCGGACGATCGTCGCCGGCATGAAGCAGGAACGCGCCACTCCGCGAGAAATCGAGGGCAAGCAGGCGCTGTTTGTCGTCAATCTAGAGCCAAGAAAGATGCGGGGCGTGGTATCCGAGGGGATGTTGTTCGATATCGGTTTTGCGGATGCTGTGCGGCCGGTGCTGGCTATGCCGGAAAGCTCTGTACCCGACGGAACAAGGGCAGGATGACTGCCCTCAAAACAGCACGGCGGGCTGTGATCTCCCTCACTTGCCGCCCCTCACACCCGGCCTGTAGCATAGATACTCTGCCAGGTTCCTAAGGAGGCTTTATGGCTACTGATACCCTGACTTCTCCAGCCGTGATCGGCTCGACCGCTCGCACCAAGGTCTATAAGAACTTCATCGATGGCGAGTGGGTCGAGGCTTCGACCGGAGACACTTTCGAAAACCGAAACCCGGCCGACACCCGGGATCTGGTCGGCATTTTCCAGAAATCCGGCAAGGCCGACGTGGATGCCGCCATCGACGCCGCCAAGCGCGCCTTCGCCAAGTGGCGCCTGGTGCCCGCGCCCCGCCGCGCGGAAATCGTCTATCGCGCCGGAGAAATGCTGCTCGAACGCAAGGAAGAATATTCGCGCGACATGACCCGCGAAATGGGCAAGATTCTGAAAGAAACCCGCGGCGACACCCAGGAAGCCATCGACACGGCTTACTACATGGCCGGCGAAGGCCGCCGCATGTTCGGCCCGACAACGCCGTCGGAGCTGCCCAACAAATTCGCCATGGCCGTCCGCCAGCCGCTCGGCGTCTGCGCGATGATTACGCCGTGGAATTTCCCCATGGCGATTCCGTCGTGGAAGCTTCTGCCAGCCATTGTTTGCGGCAACACCTGCGTGATCAAGCCTGCTCAGGACACTCCGCTTTCGACCTTCAATCTGGTGCGCACTTTAACCGATGCCGGTATACCGAAGGGCGTGCTGAACATCGTCAGCGGATTTGGCTCGAAGATTGGTGGCCCGCTGATGGAGCATCCCGATGTGCGCGCCATCTCGCTGACCGGTTCGACAGACGTCGGCCGCATCGTGGGCACCACCGCAGCCAAAAGCTTCAAGCACTGCTCGCTTGAACTGGGCGGGAAGAATCCGATGATCGTGCTCGACGACGCTAACCTCGATCTCGCCATTGACGGCGGCCTCTGGGGAGGCTTCGGCACCACCGGACAGCGCTGCACCGCGACCAGTCGCATCATCGTGCAGAAGGCCATCTACGCGGAGTTTGTTGAGCGCTATGTAAGCCGCGCCAAGGCCTTGAAGGTTGGCAACGGATTGGACGAATCGGTGGAAATGGGTCCGGCCGTCAACGAAGGCCAGCTGAAGACCGACCTTGACTACATTGAAATCGGCAAAGCCGAAGGCGCCAAGCTGAAGTGCGGCGGCAATCGTCTCGAAGGCGGTGAGTATCAGTACGGCTGGTTCCTCGAGCCGACGGTGTTTGCCGATGTCGATCCCAAGATGCGCATTGCACAGGAAGAAATCTTCGGGCCGGTGGTGTCGATCATCCCGTGCGACAACCTGGACCACGCCATCGCCATCGCCAACGACATCGAGTACGGATTGTCGTCTGCGCTTTACACGAAAGATGTGAACAAGGCGTTCGCCGCCATGCGCGATCTGCATGCCGGCATCACCTACATCAACGCCCCGACGATCGGCGCGGAAGTGCACCTGCCATTCGGCGGGGTGAAGGCCACAGGCAACGGCCACCGCGAAGGCGGCTTCGGCGCGATTGATTTCTACACCGAGTGGAAGTCGATCTACGTGGATTATTCGGACAAGCTGCAGAAGGCGCAGATTGATAAGATCGACTAGCTGCCAGCCGTCAGCTA
>Ga0335077_10014025_pt1 | contig 10021 bp, 4 predicted proteins | sample Lox_Sample_31_FD_207151 | JGI IMG/M metagenome (GOLD analysis project Ga0335077, IMG submission 207151) | Soil microbial communities from Loxahatchee National Wildlife Refuge, Florida, United States - Lox_Sample_3.1 | ecosystem: Environmental > Terrestrial > Soil > Wetlands | place: USA: Florida...
GTCGGTCATCCTGCTCGGGTGGTGGGTGAACATCGCCTTCATTCCCGCTGCGCTTCTCATCGGGGTGTGGTTCCTGTTGCAGCTGCTTAGCATCGGCGTCGTGGACCCGAAGAGCACGGCCGGCGCCGGCGTTGCTTACATGGCGCACGTGGGCGGGATGATCTTCGGTGCCATCACTGCTCGGCCGTTCGAAGGCGGCCGGAGGGCGGCGAACACGTAGCTCGTCCATGGGCGTCGTGAGCACCACGCTGACGCGGCGAACCCGAGGTCCATACGGTCTCCGGCGCGGTCCACCGACAGGGAGGAGTAAGGGATGCCAACCAGCGTGAGCGGCATCGATATCTGCGCGCCGGTCGGCCCGCGTCCGGGGGTGAAGCCCGCGACCCCAGATGATCTCTAAGAAACTGGCCGACAGGTCCAGGCGACCGCCCGTCGCTTGGCGCCCAGCTCGACCTGGCGGCGCTGCGCGCCGCCGCGGTTCCTTTGGAGCCGTCCGGCGCGAGGGGTCTCGCTTGAGCCGCCGTGGTCAGGGACTGGCGCCCATCGCCAGGCAGTCTCCTCCCGGGCGCACTGCAGTACGTCCGGAAATCGCGGGGATGACGCCCGATCGCGCGATTGGCAGGTCGAGAGTCGAAGTCGGGTGCCGAGACCACCGCCCGGCTTCTCCGTTCGAGGGCCCAGCGTTCAAGGGGGAGCCGCTCGGAGCGCGCGCTCGATGGCGCCGAGGAGCGCCTCATCGGTGAAGGGCTTCTCGAGGAACTCCGCCTGGCCCGTGGCCAGCGCTCGGCCGCGGACACTCGCCTCCACGTGTGCGGTCATGAAGATGATGGGGATCTTCGCGTCGAGGCGGGCGAGGTGCTCCTGGAGCTCCAGCCCCCCCATGCCGGACATCCGGACGTCGAGCAGGAGGCAATCCGTGCTGGAGAGCCGATCCGATTCCAGAAAACTCTCCGCCGAGGCGTAGGTGTCCACCGCGTACCCGGCCGACTTCAGAAGTGCCGAGAGCGCGGCGCGCACGGCCGCGTCATTGTCCACCACGACGACCATTGCACTGGTCAAGGCATCTCCGCGGCGCCTCAGAACTTGTGTGTCCGTCTCGGTTGGCCGACCGCGACCACCATCGGAGCGACCATCTCGCGTCCGCGGTCCCGAGTCGAGCCCAGGGCCCCTCTCCGTTCAGAACTTGTGCAGGATGCGGCCCCAGATGTACCGGCCCACGAAGTCGTAGCTGTAGTCCGTGATCGTCAACGGCGAGGTGTAGACGGGGGGCGGCTTCGCGTCGAACACGTTCCGTACGCCGACGGAGAAGGTGGTGTGTCCGATCGAGCTGGTGACCGAATAGCCGACGTTGAGGTCGAACGCGGCGTAGTACGGGACCCAGTGCATGGGGTACGGCTGGCCGGTGGCCGGATCCTTGTTCTGGTCCGCGCACAGGCCGCCGCCCGCCGCGGTGCTCCCTCCAGGCGGCGCGCACTCGTGGAAGCCGCTGACGAACCGCAGCCCCACCCCCGCCGTGAGGGCCCCGATCCCATAATCGAGCCCCGCGTTGACACGGAACCGTGGGGTCACACCCAGGATCACGGAATTGACGCCGAGATCATAGTTTCCCGCGCTGCGCAGCACCTTTCCGTTTGGAAGAACGAGATCCTGCTTGATGAGATAGTTGGCATCGAGCCAGGGCCGGAAGCGGCCGACCGACGTCGATGCGAGGTACCGCGCGCTCATGTCGATCCCGCTGGTCCGGAGCGATCCAGCGTCCTGGTAGGTGTCCACGAAGTTCTGGATTCTCCCTGTCGTCGGATCGCGCTTGATCTGGTTGCAGTAATCCGAGTTCGGGGACGCGCTGGACCCCGTGGACGCGGGGTAGCAGCCACCGACGAGCGTGCCCGCGCCGATGAAGGCGACAATCGTGTCTTCCAGCTGGATGAGATAGTAGTCGGCCGTCAGCGAGAGTCCCTTGAGCGGCTCGATCACCGTCCCGACGGTCGCCGTCCAGGCCCTCTCCGGCTGCAGCGCCGGGTTCCCCCCCACGATCGAGTTGAACTGGGTGCTCGTGTCGCCGTTGTTCACGGCCGCGGCGCCGCCCGGACCCGACTCACACTGAGCTCGAAGGGCAGTATTGGAGCTGGGAATGCTGGCGCAGGGGTCGGTCGTCCTCTCGACGGCCAGGCCCTGGCCCGAGTACAGCTCGTCGAGTGCCGGTGCCCTGAACACCCGCGAATAGGTTCCACGCAGGGTCACCGGTCGGATGGGCCGCCAGCGCGCGCCGAACTTGTAGGTCCAGTTCGTGCCGTACGACGAGTAGTGAGACCCGCGGAGTGCCGCCTGCGCCTCGAGGTCGTCGAGAAGAAGGACCTTGCTCACGATGGGCACCACCAGCTCGAGGTACCCCTCGTGGCTGTTGACCGTGGCGTTCGCGGCGTTGCCCACGTAGGTCAGGGATCGACGTGCGATGGCGATGGCGTCCGGCTGGTACCCGCCGTTCTCGTGCCGGAACTCATATCCAGCCGCGAGACCCGCAGGTCGATCGGCCCAGAGCGTGAAGAGCTCCTGACCGAGGTCGACGTCGGCGAGGGCCAGCTCCGACCAACCCTTGGCGATGCCGGTGTAGACGCCCATGGCTTTGACCATGTCCGGGGTGAGGCTGTTCACCCCGAAGAGGTTCGCCGGCGTGCAGCCCGAGATCGGCGCACCCTGAACTCCACAGCGCCAGACTCCATTCGAGTCCTGGAACGCAGGGCCGATCGCGTTGGTGATGAGAGCGTTGTCGGCCGACCCGAACTGAAGGGAGGTGGTCATCGTCCGGCCATAGCCGCCCGTGATGGACCAGGATGTCCTCGTGCTCTCGATCTTCCCATCGAACCCGCCGGTCACGTGGATGGTGAAAGACTCCGGCTGGAAACCGCGATTTCCGAAGGCGACCATTCGCTTGGAGACCGAGGTGAGCGGTACCCCGAAGGGGTTGTAGGGATTGCTCGACGCGACGCTCACGCCCGGGAGGGTGAACCAGACTTCCGGGGACTGCTGGGTGGTGGTCTTGTCGTAGGCCCCGAACGCCTGGAGGCGAGCTCGCGCGGATTCGCCCAGCCGGTACTCCCCACTGGCGAGAATCGTCAACCGGTCGGACGGAACGAAGAGGTCGTTCACCGGGAAGGAGTTGTAGCGGTCGTTCACCGGCCCGCTGTCGACGTACCTTCGCCACTGCTGGCCGGTGACCGGGTCCGTCACCACGGGAACCCCCAGGTTCGGATTCCCGTCGGGGATCCAGGGACTCAGCCCCGCTCCCGGATATGCGCCATTGAGGAGCTGGCAGAGCTGGGTGGGGCACTTCGCTGGGTCAACCCGGGCGACGCCGGCGGGAATCGTGGCCGACCCCGAGGGGTCGACGCGTCCGTTCCTGAAATCGTAGGTGAGTGCAGTGGTGGACCAGGATCGGTCCGCGGCCAGAACCGCGGATTGATGCAGGTACTCCACCGAGACCCAGAAGCCGCCCCGCTCGGTGGAGACCCCCGCCATCGCGTTCACCTTCGCTTGCACCCCGTCGCCGTGGGGTGACAGACCGGAGTAGCCCTCGACCTCCACGCCTTCCACTCGCCGCCGGGTGATGATGTTCACCACGCCGCCGGCGGCATCGGAGCCATAGATGGCGGAGGCTCCATCCTTGAGAACCTCGATCCGATCGATCGCAGCCGCGGGTATCGCGCTTGCGTCGGGTGCAGCGACGAACGTGCCACCTATTCCGACGCCGAGCCCGCCGTTGACCCATCGCTTGCCGTCGACGAGGACGAGGGTGCGTCGAGCACCGAGGTTCCGGAGCGACAGCTGGACAGTCCCGTCCGAGCCGGCGTTCAGCTTGCTGTTCGTGCCGCCGCCTTGCCAGGGAAGCTGCTGCAGGAACTCCCCGGCGGTTGCGAGGCCCGAGGCGGCGATCTCCTCGTGGCTGTAGATGACGAGCGGGCCCGGTCCGGTCAGGTCCTTCCGGGGCACGCGGGAACCGGTGACGATCGTCTCGTACTTGCCCTGTCCGCTCGACGGGACACCGGCATCCTGAGCCAGCTCGGAACTCGCGGCCAGGCTAGCCGCAGCTAGGGCCGGCTCGGGTGAGAAACCCCCGTCCAGCACGTCCTGGGCCAGGACTGCCGTCGAGGGGCCCAAGGAGCAAACGGCGACCAAGGTCGCGATTCGCACTCGCATCGCACCCCTCCTGAAGGAGGAAGGAATGCTGGTCGAGGTCTGCCACGATCTGCAACAGGCAACTTGAGAGTGGATTCACACAGGGCGGAAAGGAAACTCGGCGCGTACGGCGGTGCCGCGGACGCGGTCATGCTCGTCGAAATGGGATCTGCGCGCGGATGGTGGTGCCACGACCGGGCTGGCTCTCGATCTCCAGTGCACCTCCGAGCTGGCGGACACGTTCGCGCATGTTGACCAGGCCCAGACCGTCGGTCTGTCCGGCGTGCTCCGGAACGAAGCCGGTCCCGTCATCGGAGACCGTCAGGCGAGCCATGCCGTCGGCTTGCTCGAGCCGGACATTCACCTGCTTTGCCCGTGCGTGCTTGGCCGCGTTTCCCATTGCCTCCTGGGCGATCCGGTAGAGCGCGAGCGCGGACCCTCGCGAGAGGTCCTTCAATGCGGCATCGGCCTCGCACGCTGCCGCGATGCCACGGGTGTTGGCGAACTCGCTGCAGTAGCTCAAGAGCGCCTGAGCCAGCCCATGTTCCTGCAGGACCGCGGGATGCATCTCGTGTGAGAGAATCCGGATCTCTCTGCCGAGCTCGATGAGCTTCTGCTGCGCCCGGGAGATGTAGGTCCGCCCCGTCGACTCCGCGGGGATCCCATGCTTCGCCGTTCCCAGGTCGAGCGTGATGGTCGCCAATTGCTGGAGAACGCCATCGTGCAGCTCCCCGGCGATGCGGCCTCGTTCTTCCTCCTGGGCCTTCATCAGACGCTCGTTCAGTGCGGTGATCTCCACCTGGTGGCGCTCGAGGATCCGGCGACTCCGCTCGAGCGCGCTGATCCGGACGCGGTATGCGCCCCAGAGCAGTCCGGCGAGGGCCGCGACGCAGAGCGTTCGAAACCAGGCCGTCTGGAAGAACGCCGGCGGGATGGTGAACGCCAGACTTGCACCCTCCTCGTTCCAGACACCGCTGTCGTTGGCAGCCTTGACAACGAATCGATAGCTCCTCGGTGGCAGGTTCGTGTAGCTGACGTGCCGCTCGTTGAGCAGCTCGCGCCAGTCCTTGTCCTGACCTTCGAGCTTGACCCGGAACCGGACCTTCTCCGGCGCTCGCAGGCTCAGCGCGGTGTAGTCGATCTCGAGGTCGCGGACACGAGAGGGAAGGCGAAGCGGGCTGGTCCGCGACCAGGTCGGGTAGGTCGTCCCGTCCGCGACGATCGCCTCGATGTGCACGGGCGGCGGCTGATCGTTCCGCCTGATGTTCAGCGGATCGATGATCGTGACGCCCTCGGATCCCGTGAACCAGATTCTCCCGTCGGGAGTCTTGGTCACGCTTGGTCCGTAGCTATAGGCGGCTCCAATTGTGATGACCCCGTCCGAAGCATCGAAGACCGCGGTCTGCGTCTTTCGGCCGGCGTCCGAGGCCCAGGCGTCCAGCTCGGCGCGGCCGATGCGCACGAGCCCGCACGGCATGTACAGCCAGACGGATCCATGGTCATCCTCGATCGACCAGTGCACCGCATCGCAGGGAAGACCATTCTTCGCCGCGAGCGTCGCGATCTGCCCGTCATGGACCCGGCTCAGTCCACCCTCGGTGGAGACCCAGATCGCGCCCCGGTCATCGCGGCGAAGGTGGGTGACGCGCCCGCTCCCGAGGCCATTCGCCGCAGCATAAGTTGCGAGAACACGTCCATCCTCGACATAGCTCAGGCCCCCGAATAAGAACCCGAGCCAGATTCCGCCCTTCGCTGGCTCCGGAAGCACGACTGGTCCCGGGAGGCCTTTCGGTCCGAATCGGCTCCACGGGAAGTGCGAGGCGGTGCCATCTCTCCAGTGAAACAGGCCTTCGGTGGCGGGAACCCACATGCCCCCCTGACCGTCAGGAACCATGGGGAACGTTTCCGTCGCCGGCAGACCCGTGACTCGAGCGAAGCCGTCCGCCTCGAGGACGAACATCCCGTCCCGGGTCGCGGCCCACAGGCGACCCTTGTCATCCACTCCGAGCGATCTCAGCCGAGCATCGAGCACCGCCAGGCGGCCGCCGCTCGAAGCGCGAGTCCCCTGGATGCCCCTCCGCTCCGCGCGTCGACCGAAGAAGCTCGCGCGGCCACCTCGCCACCGGTTCAGACCATCGGATGCTGCCATCCAGACGCTCCCATCCGGTGTGGCCAGAACGCCCCAGACGTTGGAACTCGAAAGGCCCTGGTCCGCGGTGATGCGTGGGAACGTGTACTCACGAAAGCGGTCGAGCCCACCGCTCGTGCTCACCCAGACGCTGCCTTCGCGGTCTTCGTACATCGAAAAGACGTTCTCTCCGGAAAGACCGTGCGCCACGGTGAAGACATCGGACCTGCCTCCGTGCACGTGGACGAGACCATTGAACGTCCCAATCCAGAGGCTTCCATCACTGCTCCGGAAGAATCCTCTGGGCCTCGACACCGAGGTGAGGCCTTCCACGGGATGGCTCACGATTCTTCCATCGACGAGCCGCTTCACGCCATCCGACGCTGCCAGGAGAATCGCGCCCCGATCGTCCTCTCCCACCGCGGCGACCTGATCCGGAATCGAGTACTCCTCCCGGGCACCAGGTTTCCACCGCCGCAGTTGCGCCGCACCGGCCTGAGCGGTGATGACCCAGAGATTCCCTGAGCGATCCTCGTGAAGGGCGCCGACCCACTGCCCCGAACTGCCAGCGGTCTCGCACGCGACATTTCCGGCCGCAATACGACAAAGCGCGGCGACTCCAGGGTAGGCCCCGAACCAGATCGTCCCGTCTTGGTCTTGCAATAGAGGTAAGACACTCCGCCCGGCGACCTCCGGGTATTGGCTCAGCTTGCGATCTTTCCAGCTGGCAAGGCCCTTCAGGGTGCCGATCCAGAGGGTGCCGTCGCGGGCAACCAGTAGCGAGCGGATGTAGTTCGAGGGGAGTTCCCCCCACGCGGGGCTCCACGGAACGGTCCGGACGCCGTCGAACCGAAGCAAGCCCAAGTCCGTGCCCAACCAGAGGTACCCGTCCGGCGTCTGGGCGATCGCAAAGATCTTGCTCGAGATGAACCCGTCGCGGATCCGCCAGGCCGTGTGCGCGTACTGGCTCACGTCCAGCGACGGATCCAGCGCGAGTGCGCTACCCGACGAAAGGAGCATCAGCGTCGCCAACAGGACGCCGTGCGCGGTCGTTCGAGGCCTGCCCGTGGATGCTCGCGTTCTCCGGTGGACCACGTCCGCGCGTGCTCCTCGCGCTGCTGGGTTCGGGCCCGAGGACTCTAGCCCGGGCGCTCCTCGACGGTGCAACCACCGTGGCGCGACACCTTGGCCTTCACGGGTCGTCACCGGGGTACGGGGAGCTCGAGCCGGACCTTGAACGTGTACCTCACGTTGACGGCCCTGCCGCCCAGGGTCGCCGGAGCGTACCGGCGCTGCTCGAGCGCCGTCACCACGGCCTCCTCCATGAACGGCAAGCCCTTCACGACCTGGCAGCTGCGCACCGCGCCCTCCACGGTGACGACGCACCTCACGAGCACGAGGCCCTCGACTTCCCGTTCGAGCGCCGCCGGCGTGTACTGGATCTCGGGTCCGGAGACGAGGCGCGGAGCCGTCATCGCCGTGTCGTAGTCAGCAGCTCCCCCTCCGCCGCCCAGGCCCGGAGCGCCGGCACCAGCGCCGGTCCCGGAATGCTCGCCCGGCGGGCCTTCCTGGCCCGCCGCCGTCGCTCCCCCTCCGGTCGTGCCATGAGCGAAATCCGCGATGGGGAGCCCCGAGATTTCCGCCAAGGCGGCGATCCTGACTGGGCGGGCGGTGTCGAGGCTGACGTCCTCGGTCTCTGGCGAATGGACGGCCTCGTCCGCGACCGGCAGAGCCGCCTTCCGGGCTCGAGCGATCGAGGCGGGCCGGCCGGGGCGTGCTGGTTGCTCAGGTCGCACGTCGTCGGGCGCCCCGGCGGCAACGGGGCTCAGGTTCCCGCGCGCGGCGCCAGGGGCTCGGGAGCGTAAGGCCACGAGCGTCAGCTCGACCGGACGATGTTCGCGAACCACCCAGGGCATCGATAGGCGCTGCAGGGCGACCAGCGCGCCGATGTGCACGAGGATGGCGAAGAGCACACAGACGGCCAGCCGCTTGCGTTCCGCATTCCCCTGGCTGGAGGCAGGGCCAAACATCGCTGCTCCCTCAAGCCGCGGTCGACCGGGACGACCTGGCGCAACCGACCGCAGCCACTCTGCGCAGACGCGCCGGTCTGCGCCATGCTGCAGGACGATACCCCCGGGCCTGACCGCGGGTCACGCTCCGGTCCGGGTGTCGAAAACTGATCAACCCGCGGCGCCATGACGCACGCCGGGTGGGATGCGTGGCCCGAGCCCAAGGCCGGCTGGAGGAGTACCAGCGGACGTGCCCCGACGGGCGCGGGCACCCGGCGGAGCGTGGAGGGGTTGCGTCGCCCGTGGCCAGGGATGTCTTGGGGTGGGGAGATGGCGCGGGAGGCGCCGCGGCCCTCAGGCATGGCGCGCCTCGGGGCTCGCGCGCGACGGGCTCAAGAGGTTGCGGCGACGCGTCCGCTGCCCGCGACCGGGAGGCTGAAGTGAAATGTCGCCCCGGGCCCGTCGTTGGCCGTCGCCCAGAGGCGCCCACCGTGTGACTCGACGATGGAACGGCTGATCGCCAGGCCCATCCCGCTGCCCTGCGGCTTGGTGGTGAAGAACGCCTTGAAGATCTCGTCTCCCGCATTGGCGGGGAGTCCGACGCCGGTGTCGCTGACCGAGACCCGCAGGTGACCGTCGGCGTCCGGCTGTGCCCGGATGGTGAGCTCCCCACCCGACTCCTTCATGGCTTCGACAGCATTGAGCATGAGGTTCATCAAGACTTGTTGGAACTGTACGCGGTCGGCGCTGATTCTCTGCGGAGCCGAAGCGAGCTCCAGGCGTATCGACACCGAGCGTCGCCGGGCCTCCGGCTGCATCAGCGCCAGCAACTCGGTGATGGTCTCCTTTACGTCGACCAGATCGCGGCTGGGGGGAGATTTCAGGTACAGCGAACGCAGACGCTCGATGATTTCACCAGCCCGCTGTCCATCTCGCACGATCCTCTCTGCGGCCTCGCTCGCCTCGTCAAGGTCGGGCGCGGACCGCTTCAGCCATCGGATGCAAGCGGCGGCGTTGGACATCGTCGCGGCGATGGGCTGCCTGATCTCGTGAGAGAGCGACGCGGTGAGCTCGCCCATCATGCTCAGCCGATTCACGTGCGCGAGATCCGCCTGGAGCGTTTCGCGCTCGCGTTCCGCCCGCTTTCGATCCTCGATGTCGGTCAGCGTGCCATACCATTTGACGATCTTGCCGTGCTGGTCCCGAAAGGGCACGACCTGGACGAGGAACCACCGGAACTCGCCACTCGCGCTCCGGTGTCGTGCCTCGTTCTCGAACGGAACGCCCGACGAGAGCGACGTCTTCCATTTCTTGAGATGTTGGTCGACGTCTTCCGGGTGAATCGTGGCCGCCCAGCGCTCGCCGGCGGCCCGCGAATCCCTGGCCAAGCCGGCGTACTCGAGCCACCGCGGGTTGAGAAAGTCCACGGAGCCGTCGGCGTGGAACGAGAATGCCATCGTCGGCAAGCCCTCGATGACGGCGCGGAGCTGCCTCTCCTGACTCTTGAGCCGCCGAACGCGGAGCTGGTACAGCGCGCCGAGACCGGCCAAGCCGGCGATCAGACAGAGCGCACGGAACCAGCGCGTCTGGTAATAGGCCGGGGCGACGAAGAGCGCGAGCGCAGCGCCTGCCTCGTTCCAACGTCCGCTCTCGTTGGCCGCAACGACCCGGAAGACGTAGTCGCCGGGTTTGAGATTGGAGTACTGGACCC
>Ga0335077_10014026_pt1 | contig 10020 bp, 8 predicted proteins | sample Lox_Sample_31_FD_207151 | JGI IMG/M metagenome (GOLD analysis project Ga0335077, IMG submission 207151) | Soil microbial communities from Loxahatchee National Wildlife Refuge, Florida, United States - Lox_Sample_3.1 | ecosystem: Environmental > Terrestrial > Soil > Wetlands | place: USA: Florida...
TACGACGATATTGCCGAACGGCTGTTCTCCGGCCTCAGGCATCACCGCCTGCTGCTCGAATATGACGACGAGCGCTCCGGCAGCTTCGCGCCGATCCGCTATGCCGCGAAGGACAAGGTCGTCGTGCTCGGCCTTGTCACCACCAAGCGGTCCGAACTCGAACCGCTCGATCTGTTGCGGCGGCGGATCGAGGAGGCGACACGATATCTGCCGCTCGCACAGCTTGCGCTCAGCCCGCAATGCGGCTTCGGCGGCCTCGACCACATCGCCATCCCCGAAGACGACCAGTGGCGCAAGTTCGAGCGCATCATCGAGACCGCGCGGCTGGTTTGGGGATAAGGCGCGGCGGTTGCGCAACGCGTAGCATCGAGGAATGTGCCAAGGACGACATTGGCGCCGCCGTCGCGCCTTGCCGGTTTGCACCAACAAGACAACCGCAGTGCAATAGCGATCTATTCGATCACCTCGTCGGCGCGTCCGAGCAGCGGAAGCGGCACAGTAACGCCAAGCGCCTTTGCGGTTTTTAGATTGATGATCAATTCGATTTTGGTCACCTGTTGAACCGGCAGATTGGCGGGTTTCCCACCTTTGAGAATTTTCCCGGCATAGTTCCCAACCAGCCGATAGTATTCCGACTGATCGCTGCCGTAGCTCATCAGTCCGCCGGCCGCCGCGAATGGACCGAACTGATAGATTGCCGGCACCTTGTAACGAAGCGCCAGGGCAGCAAGCTGGGCACTGCGCGTATTGAAGAAAACATCGGGCATGATGATCAGCCCGTCAGCCCGCAATTGAACCAAGTGCGCGAAAGCGGCATCGATATCCTGTTCGGTGCTCGCACGCACAATGTTGACTTGCAGCCCAAGGGTGCGCGCCGCAGGCCCCAGGCTCTCTACGAAGACGTCGGCGAGCGTGGGGTTGCCCGGATTGACGAGTACGGCCGCGGTGGTCGCATTGGGCAGTAGGTTACGGAGCAGTTCCAGCCGCTTCGGCCCCACCGCCACGTCCAAATCGGTCACGCCAGTCAGATTGCCACCAGGCCGGGTCAAACTGGCGACGAGCCCAACTTTGACCGGGTCGACCGCGACCGCAAAAACCACTGGAGTATCTGTGGTTGCCACCGCCGCCTTGGCCGCCATTGCCGTGGGGGTTCCCCCGCCGGCCACCAGCACCGTCACCTGACGCTGAACCAATTCGGCGGCGAGCGCCGGAAGTCGATCGTATTGGCCGTTCGCCCAGCGATATTCGATCCCTACGTTCTGGCCATCAACGTAACCGGCCTCCGCCAATCCTTGCAGGAACGCGGTGAGGCGGATCGCATAACCGTCCGGCGATACGCTGCCGAGGAACCCAATCACCGGCGGCGACGCTTGCTGCGCACGCGCGGCAAGCGGCCACGTGGTTGCGGCAACGCCGAGAAGCGTCATGAATTCACGCCGCCTCACTCGATCACCTCGTCGGCAATGGCGAGCAGATTCGGCGGAATCGTCAGCCCAAGGGCCTTGGCGGTCTTGAGATTGAAGACCAGCTCGAATTTGGTCGGCTGTTCGACCGGGATATCGGCCGGCTTGGCACCGTGCAGAATCTTGTCGACGATCTCGGCGGCTCGCCGAAACAAGTCCGGGAATTTCGGTCCATAGGACATGAGAGCCCCGACCTGGGCATACTCGCCGGCACCGAAAATCGTCGGCAGTCGCGCGCCAAGCGCAAGCGTGGCGATGGGCGTGCGATTGGCGTTAATGAGGGCATTGAGCACGACGTAGAGTGCGTCGGCGCGGGCCTTGAGCGCCTCGAAGGCGGGGGCGACATCCTCTGCGCGCCGGATTTCGACTGGCGTCACATCGAGGCCGAGCTTGCCGGCCATGGCACGAACTGCGCCCACCTCGAGCGCTGCCTGGGAGTAGCCTGCATCGAACATGATCGCCACGCGGCGCAGACCAGGGACAACCTCGCGCAGGAGTTGGAGCCGCTTGCTGGCGAGATCAGTCGCCTCGATCGACAATCCGGTGATGTTGCCACCAGGCCGCGCCAGGCTGGCGACCAGGCCGCCGCCGACCGGGTCCGGCGCCAATGGAAAGACAATGGGGATCGAGGCTGTCACCGGCTTTAATGCGGCGGCGCCGGTGCCATTCGCCAAAATGACGTCGACCTTCAGACGGACGAACTCTGCGGCAATCTCGGCGTCGCGAGAGCTACGTCCTTCATCCCAGCGATACTCGATTGCGATGGTGCGGCCTTCGATCCAGCCGAGTTCACGAAGTCGGGCCACAAAAGCGGCCGTCCACGGACCCCAGCCGGCAACGTCGACGCCCAGGACGCCGATGGTCGGCAATTTGCCCGCCTGCTGCGCGTCCGCAGCGAGCGGCCAAGCAGCAGTCGACGCGGCAAAGGCCGCGATGAAATCGCGTCGTCGCATCGCCTCCCCCAAGGCAAACGCCGAACCGCATTAGAGCAGGGATTTACAACCGGCGGAATGGGGTTCGGCGGTTACGTTGCCGAGAGAGAATGGAAAAAGCCTGCCCGCGGACTTGATCCGCGGGTGGAAACCGTTTGTCCAAAAAGTTCATACTCCGTCGTGATGCCAGCGCAAAATTTGATTCAGCATCAAACGATTTTGCTCTGCTTCCGATCGCGATTAAATTGCGTCGGCCAACGGGAGCCCATCGCCGCCATGAAGTTCGGCTATTTCACACTGAGCGACAACCGCTACCCCAACAATCCGCGCTCGCCGGAGCAATTCCTCTTGGAGATACGCGATCAAGCGGTGCTCGCCGAGAAGCTTGGGCTCAATTCGGCCTGGATCGGCGAGCACCATTTCAATCGGCGCGGCTGCGTGTCGGTGCCCGCAATGGTGCTGGCCAATATCGCCGCCGCCACGACGCGGCTGCGGCTCGGACCGGCTGTGGTCGTGCTGCCGATCCACCATCCGATCCATGTCGCCGAAGAATGGGCGACGCTTGACCAACTGTCCGGCGGTCGCGTCGATTTCGCAGCAGGACGCGGCTACGACAGCCACGAGTTCAAACCATTCAATACCGATTTCCAGGCCTCCGCTGAGCAGTTCAGCGAGGGTCTCGAATTGTTGATGCGCTGTTGGAGCGAAACGAAGCCGTTCGACTTCAAGGGGCGGTTCTACGATTTCGAAGGCGTCGAGGTCTTCCCCAAGCCGCTGCAGAAGGATTTCAGGCCCTATATGGGCTCGTTCTCGCGCTTCTCGATGGAGCTCGCCGCAAAGTGGGACTGGAACCTGCTGCTGGCGCCGTTCGCCGCCACCGTCCTGTTTGGCAGCCTGGGCAATGCGGCGACCGCCTATCGTGAGATTTGCCAGAAAGCGGAAAAGCCGGCGCAGAAGATCAAGTGCAGCTACTTCATTCACATCGGCGAGGGCGAGGCCGAGCGCCAGCGGGCACTGGAGCGGATGGTCGACTACATTACCATGGCGGGCTTGCGCAAGACGATGAGTCAGGGCGGCAAAGGCGCGCTGCCGCCGACCCTGGAATACTTCAAGAAGATGGGCGAGCGGCTCAACGATGCCAAAGCTTCCGACTTTGACGACAACTCGCTGCTATATGGCTCACCTCAGCAGATCATCGACACCTTGAAGCGGGTCGAGACGATCGGCATCGACGAGGTCATCCTCTATTTCAATTTCGGCAACCGCCCCGATGCCTATGTGCGCGAACAGATGCACCGCTTCATGGACGACGTAGCCCCCGCCTTCGGCGGCGCCAGAGGCCGGAATGCCGTGGCGGCCGCGTAGCCTGCTCCCGGCGGCGACTTGCGGCGCCGCGCGGTCGTACCCGTAAAAAACAGACCTAGCGAGAAACCGGCGGACGTGCTGCGGCGGCAGGCGGCGCCGGCGCTTGTCCGGCTGCGGGCGCGGGCGCTGCGCCCGGACGCACGATGGTCCCAGGCAAGTCTTCGATCTCGGCCTCGGGCGCGGTGGCTGGCTGCATTGCGCCCTGCCGCGAGGTGATGCCATTGAGCTGCGCGCTGATCGATGACGGATTGACCGGCGTGAACGATCCGGCCTGGCCGCTCTTGCCGGCGTAGCTCATCAGTCCGTCCTTGGTCGAGACGATATCGCCGGGGCGTAGCGTCGGATCGGTTTTCACGTCGAGCGTGGCAAGGCCAAACGGATCGCGGCCGTTGCAGGTGCAATTGGCGACCAGCCGCTTGCGATAGAGGAACGCGGTGTTGAGATCGGAATAGCGCGCGCCGTCGCTGGCGACCGCGGCGGCGACCTCGGTGCCGAAATACACCTTGGTGGCGCTGGTCGGGCAGATCGCCTTGCAGGTGTCGGCCGGCGTCGCATTCGCCATCTGCTCGAGCGGGAAATGCTGACCGTCGCAGAGCCGCACGCAGAATGCGACCGCGTGCCCGGTGCTGCCGCCACCTTCGGTGACGCGCTCCTGGCCGAGCGGTGCCGGCGCCACGCGACCAATGCCGGGCGTCGGCGGCGGCGGCTCTGGCGCCGGAGGCGGCGGCGGGCGCTGCGGGCCGCCGAACAGAAAATCGAAGAAGCCTTGCGCGCGCGCCGCACCGGGCGCCGTAAGGACCGCGCCGGCCGCCAAGGCGCCGGCAATCGCGGCCGCGCGCCAATTCAAGGTCATGCTGCGTCGCCCATGCACCACGGCACACCTCACGGCCGCCAGTATCGGCGCTCTGCTACCCGTCCCGCAAGTCGGCCGCGGACGACCCGTCGCGGCGTTCGGCGGCGGCTACTGCACCGCAATTCCGGCGCGTTTGACCACATCCGCCCATTTGTCGATCTCGGCTTTGACGAAAGGCTCGATGTCGCCGAGCGGCATGTGCATCGGCTCGCCGGCGGCGGCGATGATGCGGTCCTTGACGCTCGGCTCGGCGAGCGCCTTGTTGATCTCGGCGTAGAGCTTGTCGACGATCGGCTGCGGCGTCTTCTTCGGCGCCCACAGGCCGAACCACGTATAATAAGTGTAGCCTGGCACGCCCGCCTCCTCGACGGTCGGCACGTCGGGCAACAGTGGCGAGCGCTCCTTGCTGGTGACCGCAAGCGGGCGCACCGTGCCACCCTTGATCTGACCGAGCGCGCTGGCGAGGTTGTCGAAGAACACCGGCACCTGGCCTGAGATCACGTCCGTATAGGCGGGCGCCGCGCCGCGATAGGGCACATGGGTCAAATTGATGCCGGTCATCAGCTTGAACAATTCCATCGACAGATGCTGGCCGGTGCCGTTGCCGGCCGAAGCGTAATTGATCTCGCCGGGCCTGGCCTTGGCCTGCGCGATCAATTCCTTGATCGACTGTGCCGGGAAATTCTTGCTGACAACGATGGCGAAGGGAAATTGCGCCAGCATGCCGACCGGGACGAAATCCTTGATCGGATCGTAGGGCAGATGCGCAAACAGGCTGGGATTGACCGCCATGCTGGCGTTGAGCCCGGTCTGCAAGGTGTAGCCGTCGGGAGCGGCTTTGGCCGCGACCTCGGTGCCGGTCACCGAGCCGGCACCGGGAATATTCTGCACCACGAAGGGCTGGCCGAGCTGCTTGGCAAGCTGCTCGCCGACAATGCGGGATACGATGTCGGTGCCGCCGCCCGGTGTCGACGCGACGATGATCGTCACCGGCCGCGTCGGATAGTCCTGCGCCGCGAGCGGCGCGAGCGCGGCGCCGAGCGCCAGCAGCACGAAAGCGAGCCTGCAGGCGCGAATGTAATCCTGCACCGTCTTCCTCCCCGAATTTTTCACGCACCCCGGTGTCGGGACGCGGCGGCAAGCTAACAACCTTTTGCTTTTCCAGCCACGCGCGCGGCGCATGCGGCACATGCCGCGCCCGGAATGACAGCGTTAGCGATCGGTCTTGCGCACGTTGCGCGTCAGCGCCCAGATCACGAACGACAGGCAGCCCATCGTCGCCACCGTGCCGGCAACGGGCCACGCCGAATGGCCGAGGTATTGACCGATCGCGCCGGCAGCGATCGCGGCGCTCGACTGCTGCGTAAAGCCGAGCAGCGAGGAGGCGGTGCCGGCGCGATCTGGAAACGGCGTCAGTGCGCCCGCCATGGTCTGCGGCATCGCGAAGCCCATGCCGGCGAGATAGATGGTCATCGACGCCACCAGCCATTCGACATGCGACAGGTGAAGCGCCACCACCGTGGCCATGATCAGACCGCCAGCCGCCATGATGGTGACGCCGATGCCGATGGTGCGGTCGAGACCGAGCCGCATCACGATGCGCGCCGCGATCGTGGTGCCGAGCATGTAGCCGCAGGCACCGACCGCATAAGTCGTGCCGAAGGCGACCGGCGACAGTCCATAGACGCCCTGCATCACCACGGACGCCCCCGATACCCAGGCGAGCAGGCCAACGAAGGTCGAGGTCAGAATGCCGAGATTGGCGAGAAAGCCGCGATGCACCAGCACCGAGCAATAAAGGCCGCCCATGGTCGCGAGCGAGAACGGACCGGAGGCGCGCTGGCGCAAGGTTTCCGGCAGGAAACGCGCCGCGACCAGGCATGAGACCGCGGCGAACATCACCAGAAGGACGAAGCTCGCACGCCAGCCGAATGCGGTTTGCAGCACGCCGCCGATCGCCGGCGCCGCGATCGGCGCAAAGGCGGTGATCGATCCCATCAGCGACAATTCGCGCCCGGCACGCACGCCGGTATAGAGGTCGCGCACGATGGCGCGCGCCAGCACGATCGAGCCGGCGCCGCCGAGCGCCTGCACGAAGCGCACCGCGGTCAGCGTATTGATGGTCGGCGCCAGCGCGCAGACCACGCTGGCGATGCCGTAGACCACCAGCGCGGTGAGGATGACCGGTCGCCGGCCGAAACGATCGGAAATCGGGCCGTAGAAAATTTGCCCGGCGGCAAAGCCGAACAGATAAGTCGAAATGGTGAACTGCACCTGCCCGGTCGAGGCATTGAGCGCCTCGCCGATCGCCGGCAGCGACGGCAGATACATGTCCATCGACAGCGGCGCGAGGCCGGTCAACAGACACAGCAGCAGCGTGAGCGCAAACGTGCCGGGGCGAAGCATCGATCTATCGGTGATGGGTAATGAAAATCACCGCTCCCTCAGCGGCGTCACTTTCAGCTCGGCGGCAAGCCGGTCGAGCTGCGCGAAGAGCGCCGGCGCGATCGGCACGCCGTCGCGCAGCCGTTCGGCGCGGCAGTCGCGGCGGCGGTCGCCGGGCAGCCGGATTGCGTCGAAGCCCGGCAGGCGTTTCGAGCCGCGCAGCGAGGCGAGCTGGCGATCGACTTCGGCGGTGAATGTCGCAAGCGGCATAAAGCGGGCAATGTCGACGGCACAGATGAAATGCCCGGTATTGCACTCGCTGTCGTCGTCGGCATTGAAGTCGACGACATCGCGGCCGAACGCGGCGCCGTTGAGCACGCCGCCGATCAGCCCGAGCATGATGGCAAGGCCACTGCCCTTGTAGCCGCCGACCGGAAGCAGCAAACCCTCGGCGGTGCGGTTCGGATCGGTGATCGGCTCCCCGGTCTTGGCATTGACGAACCAGCCCTCCGGCATCGTCATGTCGCGCAGCGCATATTTCTTCACCGTGCCGTAAGACACGATGGTGGTTGCCATGTCGAAGATCATCGGCCCATCGCCGGTCGGCACGCCGATCGCGAGCGGATTGGTGCCGAGCAGCAATTCCGAACCGCCCCACACCGCCATGTGATTGGCGTTGGCGACTGCGGCGTAAAGCCCGACCATATTGGCGGCCGCCGCGATCTCGGCATAAAGCCCTGCCGGACCGGCATGGTTCGAGCGCCGCACCCCGACCCACGCCACGCCGTTCTCGCGCGCGATCGCGACCGCTTCGTTCGCCGCGCGCGTCATTACCAGATGGCCCATGCCATTGTCGCCGTCGACCAGGGCGGTTGCCGGCGCGGTCTTCGTCACGGCGATGCGGGGGTGCGCATTGCAGCCCCCAGCCATGAGCCGGCGCACATATTGCGCCAGGCGGAAAATGCCGTGGCCGTCGGCGCCGGTGAGATCGGCTTCCGTCATCAGTTCTGCGCAGCGTGAAGCGTCCGCGGCGGGCAGGCCCGCAGCGGCGAAAGCGTCTTGCATCAGCGTAGTGATCGCGCGCGCCGGCACACGCACGAAAGCGGCGTCATTCATGGGGACGTGTTATTGGCCCGTTCAAGCCTGCGCAAGCGGAAATGGTTCGCACCCCCGGCCGCCACCTCAAGCAATCCAGAACCCTGACGCAGGGCTGGATTGCCCGATCGCCTGGCCTGACGGCCGCCGGTCAAGTTCGAGCAAAAATCTTCGCCGCATGGCCGCCGAGGATACTGTCTCGGGCGCCAGCGGAGATATTCGCCGCGCGCACCTGCCGCACGCATTCGAGCGTGCCCATGTCGTAGGGATAATCGCTGCCGAGAAAGACGCGATCGGCGCCGACCGAGCCGACCAGAAATTCCAGCGCCGGCTTCGAATGGGTGATCGTGTCGTAGAAAAAACGATCGAGATATTTCTGCGGCGATTCCTTCAGATGCAGCTTCGGCTCCGGCCGCACCTGCCAGCCGTGCACCCAGCGGCCGCCCTGATAGGGAATGAAGCCGCCGCCATGCACCATGACGAAATTGAGCTTCGGATAACGTTCGAGCACGCCGCCGAAGATCAGGCAGGCGCCGGCGATCGTGGTGTCGAGCGGATTGCCGATCAGATTGCCGAGATAATAGGAGCGCAGCCGGTCGGCGCCGGCGACGTTGCCGGGATGGATCATCATGAAGGCGTCGAGCGCGGCGGCGGCGGCCCAGACCGGCTCGAAGCTTGGATCGTCGAGATTCTTGCCGTTGACGTTCGAGGCGATCATCGCACCGCGCAGCCCGAGCTTGGTCATGGCGCGGCGCAATTCTTCTGCGGCCTTGTCGGGCGCCTGCATCGGCAGTGTGGCGATGCCGGCAAAGCGATCCGGATGTTCTTTGACGAGACGGGCGATCTCGTCATTCTGGATCACAGCCGAAGCGAGGCCCGCCGACGGCTCGATGCCGTAGAGCCAGGTCTGCGGTGACACCGACAGCACCTGCATGTCGACCTCGGAGGTTGCCATGTCGGCAAACCGTGCCTCGAGATCATGGCCGCCGCGCGGGAACGGCCGGTACGGCACGCCGCGCACTTCGACGACCGAATTCTCCGCGTCATAGGGCGTAAGCTTGAGGCCGAGGCTCGGCATTTCCCGCTGCAGAATTTTGATCGTGGCGTCAGCCAGGATGTGGCTGTGCGTGTCGATGGTGCGCGGCATAGGTCCTCCCCCCGGAATGACCGCGCCTGTCTTGCGCATTACGCCGCGCGGTGCAAGCCGCGACGGCCCTTCGCGACGCTGCTACTTGGCGGCACCGAAGCCATAGGAAGCAAGGACGCGCTGGCCGGCAGGCGACAGAATATAGGCGGCAAGCTGCGCAGCCGCCGGTGGCGCGCCATTGATGACCGTGAGACCATAATCGGCGGCAACCGCCAGATTGTCCGGCAGCGCCACGATCTGCTGATCGGGATTCTGCTGCTTGGCCTCGCGCGCCGCGGTGCAATAAGCAAGAAAGATGTCGGCGCGGCCTTCGGCGACGTGCCAGCCATAGACGGCACGACCCCGAGGCGGCTGCATGCTGGTCGCGCTCCCGGTGAGCTGCAGCGCCTTCTGCGCGAGTATCGCCCGCGCGCCGGGGCGCAGCTTCTCCGCCTTGCCGAACACGTCGAATGCATAGTCGCCCGACGGATCGGCCTTGGGTGTCGAGGTGCCGAGCTTGACTGTCGGGTCGAGCATGCGATCGAGCAGATTGGCGCTATCGACTGAAAGCCCGCTCCGTACCAGCGCACACAAGGCATTGCGTGCGAACCGCGTCACCGGTCCGCTCTTGCCGGCGGCCTGGAGCGCCTGCGGGTGCTCCATATTGGCTGAGGCGAAGACGCCTGCTGGCGCGCCGCCGGCAATCTCGTCCTTCAAGGTGCCGGACGGACCGAATTTCGTCTCAACCGTGGTGCCGTTCTCGGCCGCGAAGGCTTTGGCGATATCGGTCAGCGGCGCGCG
>Ga0335077_10014027_pt1 | contig 10020 bp, 13 predicted proteins | sample Lox_Sample_31_FD_207151 | JGI IMG/M metagenome (GOLD analysis project Ga0335077, IMG submission 207151) | Soil microbial communities from Loxahatchee National Wildlife Refuge, Florida, United States - Lox_Sample_3.1 | ecosystem: Environmental > Terrestrial > Soil > Wetlands | place: USA...
CGACGACGCGGTTCTTGGTCAGTAACGGAATGGCGAGTTCCGAGCATACGTTGGGAACAGCCTCGATGTAGCGCGAGTCCTCACGAACGTCATTGATGAGAACCGCTTGGCGCGATTGCGCCGCGATCCCAGTGACTCCCTCTCCTACTTTGATCCTTGTGCGCTCGGCGAACTCGGGCGGATATCCGATCTGGAAGCGGAAGCGCAGCTCCTGCGTCTTTTCGTTGAGCAAAAGAATGGCGAAGATTTCGTAATCAATGACCTTACGAACGACTTCCGCGACGCGTCGGAGCGTGGTATCCAGGTCGAGCGACGTAGCCAACACGTCGGCTACGTCGAGCAGCAATGACTCGACTGGCAGGCGATCCGGTTTAGACACAACAGAGCCCATTCGTATCTTGCAGTGCTGCTTTAAGAAAAACTTTTGGGGAGGGCTTAGCTGCAGCCCCGAGATTATTTCTTCCTAACTGTAGTCCATTCCTGAAAACAGTTCTAATGATAGCAGCCGGTAGGGGCTGTCGAGGCTCAGCAATGTGAAACAATGTCCCGCCCCGGTCTAGGTTTCGGAGTCTCGCGGGATTACGCAAATGTCCGCCAGATTGCGGTATTTCTCGGCATAGTCCAGGCCATAGCCGACCACGAATTCATCGGGAATCTTGAATCCGACATAATCCCCCTCCAATGGAAGTTTTCGCCGCGAAGGCTTGTCGAGCAGGGCTGCGATTTTCAGCGATTTCGGCTGCCGAGCCTGCATCAGGCGCTTCAGGTAGGTCATAGTTAGGCCGGTATCAAGAATGTCCTCGACCAGAATCACGTTCTTGTCTTTAAGCGTCTGGTCGACGTCCTTGGTTAATTTCACTTCGCCGGTCGAGTCCCATCCGCTCTTGAGTTCTTGCGACGGCGACGGACGGTTCCCGTAACTCGATACGCCGATGAAATCAAAAGTGGCATCGAGCGTGATCTGCCGCGCCAGGTCCGACAGGAAGATCGCCGCACCTTTCAGAACCCCCACCAGGTTCACCGACTGCCCGGCGTAGTCTTGCGTGATTTGCGCAGCGAGTTCGGTGACGCGTTTGGCAATGTCCTGCCGCGGAATCAGCACCTTCAGTCCTGACATGGCGTTTCATATTAAACTAAAACGGCCGTTAGCACTCAGGACTACGCAATCGGCAATCGCGAAATGCATCTTCCATCGGCAAATTGATAAGGCTTGATGCGAATTAGTGAGTGCGACAAGTCAGGAGCCGGCAACCATGAATTTGAGAGGCGCCAAACTCACGTGGTTGGGACATGCCACATTTCGCCTGGAAACTCCGTCGGGAAAGATCGTAATTATCGATCCGTGGGTAATGAATAATCCTGCCTGCCCGGAAGGCGAGAAAAACATTAAGAGAGTAGACGCCCTGCTCTGTACGCATGGTCACGGAGATCACATTGGCGATGCGGTAGAAATCTGCAAGAAGCACAACCCGGTGGTGGTGGGAATCCCCGAACTCGCCCGCTGGCTGGGAAAGAAAGGTGCCAAGCAGATCGCCGAAATGAATAAAGGCGGAACCCAAACAGTGGGTGACATCAAGGTGACAATGGTCCACGCCGACCATTCCTGCGGCATTCAAGACGGCGATGAACTGATCTACGGCGGGGAGGCCTGCGGCTTTGTCATCGAGTTCCCTGGTGGCCAGAAGATTTATCACGCAGGCGATACGAATGTTTTCGGCGACATGGCCATCATTCGCGACCTGTATGCACCAGAAATCGTACTGTTACCTATCGGCGACCACTACACGATGGGCCCCAGGGAAGCGGCGTATGCCTGCAGCCTGCTAAGGCCGAAGACCATTATCCCGATGCACTTCGCAACCTTCCCAGTTCTGACCGGACGGCCCGGCGAATTGCAGAAGCTTGTGCCTGGCGTAGAGGTATTTGAAATGAAGCCAGGCCAGACAATCGGCGGATAACTGCCTCGATCCAACCCACGAGAGGAAAGCACGTGACTTCAACCAAGAAAAGCTCGCGGCCGAATTGGCGCCATTACAATTTCGTCACCTCCGGACTGGTGGACGACTATCTCTACTCGATGCTGCCGAAGCGGGATGATGTTCTTACCGAGATGGAGGAGTATGCCGGCGAGCACGATATCCCAATCGTGGGCCCGGCGGTGGCGCGCGTATTGCAACAGTTGGCGCTAATGATTAATGCGCGGACGGTGTTTGAACTGGGCTCCGCGATCGGCTACTCGACCATCTGGTGGGCTCAGTCAGTCGGCGAGAACGGTCGTGTCATCTACACCGACGGCGATTCCAAGAATGCGGAACGCGCCCGTGGATACTTCGCCCGTGCCGGGGTTTCCAAGCGCATTACGTTGCACACCGGCGATGCCCTGGAATTGCTTTCGGAGCGGAAAGAGGAATTCGACATCATCTTCAACGATATCGACAAGGACGATTATCCGCGCGTGCTGCGACTTGTTGCTGCACGCCTGCGGAAGGGCGGGCTCTTCATTACCGACAACGTGCTCTGGAGTGGGCGGGTGGTCGAGAAGAATCCCAAGGAATCCAGCACCAAGGCCATTCTGGAATTCAATCGCAAGCTGGCCGACTCGCAGGAGTTCTACACGACCATTCTGCCCATCCGCGATGGGCTGGCGGTCGCGCTCAAGAAATAGACTTCAATTCCCGAGAAGGCCGTAGACATCGACTTCTGTTCGCGTGCCTACGTACACCTTGCCATTGGCGATTGTCGGCGGAACAAATTTCACGGCATTGCCTGCCTGATCGCGATTGTTCGCGGCTTGTGAGCTGTTCCAGTATTCCTGTGCCAGATTGTTGGCGTTATACGCGTGCAGAATCGCCGGGCCGGAACAGGCTGCCGGTACCGGTACCGCGAAGCAATTCACCGCGGTATTCGGGTTGGCATAGCCGTAGAGGCTCGAATCGATGGCCCACAGAATGGCGTGGCCTGCCGATTGCGATGAAATCGACGGGATCGTTCCCGGGTAACCGAAGCCAGATGAAGTTCGCGAGGCGACGCCGGTGTTAAACCGTTCGGTGGTTGGACTGAACGTAAACTGCCGAATGGAATCGAATTGCCCGCCAACGTAGAGGCTGTTGTGCCACCACGCGGGTGCACCCCAAAGGCCCTGGGCCGGTCCGCTGAAGCTTTCTACGATCTGGTTATTGTTCGACGCGTTGTACAATCCCATGTTATCGCGGTCGATCAGGTAGACCACACCTTCCTTGCCCACTTGTGCCAGAAGATGCTGCGGCCCAGCCCCGGTCTGATTTGGCAGCAGGACCACCCCGCCGGATCCAAGGTCGCCGTCGGTCCGTGCCAGCGTTAACTGATCGTAAGGCGTGAAATATCCTGAGATGCTCAGATTGGTGCCGTTCAGGGTGCTTCCCTTTACGTAATGAAGGCGAAGAATGCTGTCGCCGTAGTCATCGTTCGGAGGTGGCGGCAGTTCGTCGAAGACGCCATTCCCGGTCGAAAAGTAGACGTCACCGCCACCATCAATCGCGGGTGCCGCACCTGCAGCCCAGATTCCGCCATCCGCACCGTTGACTCCATTCGGCGTCGTGTTGAATACGGCGACCTGCTGCTGGAGATTGTTTGCTTTGTATGCGAGTAACCAGCCGTGATAGGGCGTGGCATCTTCATGCGCGGCAAAGGCGACGTAGATCCTGCCACCCGTCTCCGCCAGTCCCGAGCGGTTGTGATGCAGTTGTGAACTGAAGGAGATCATCCCGTTCACTGAGCCATCTCCGGTGCCGGGCACCGAGGCTGCGATGGTGACCGGCGCATTGTATTTCTCGCTTCCGGTGAAAACGTCCAGCGCGTGCAGACGGTGGTAGAAATTGCCGGAGGCCCCGATGCATTTCCCTGAATTTCTTGCATTGCTCTCTGACGCGCTGACCACATAAATCGTATTCGTGACGGAATCGATTACGGGCGTGCCTGTAACTCCGATCTCGGGATAGATGTCGCCGTAACAGTAACCCACGTCGTTCCACCTTACCGGTGCCTCGCCCGGAGTGCCGCCATGCAGGGTATCCAGGAGGTTGACATGCCAATAAGTTACGCACGGCTTTGCGTCGGCATCGAAGACATACATGCTGTTGTGCTGCGTGGCTACGATGACAATGTTGCGTGTTCCTCCGCCAATGCTTAGCCCGCGCATCCAGAGCGGTTGTGCATAGACGGCGCCATCTACGGAACAGGAAAAGAGCTTGCCGAAAGTGACCGTCGTGACGGTCGTGCTCGAGAGCGCAAATTCGTGCATGTTCGCGCCATCGCGTGCGTTGTCGTTGTGATAGGTGAATGCACCCTTGAAATCGGTGACAAAGACCGTCGCCGATCCCGAGGAGCCATTCGCCGTCGCCATGATCGTGTGGGTTCCAGCCTTTGCCGGCGGTGTGTAGAGCCCAGTCGTGCTGATCGTTCCTACCGTCGAATTTCCCCCAGCAATTGTGTCTACGCTCCAAGTGGCGCCGTTCACAGAAGCCGTGAACTGCTGGGTTTGTGTGCTGATCACGACAGCGGCACGTGCAGGAGAAACGGTTACCGCCGCGCGTGCACTGACTGAAGCCAAAAGGAGGGAACCTGCACTAAGGACCAAGAAAGCCCACGGCCGAATACTCGACATACTGCCTCCACAACGAGCCCCGAAGGTCGCACGTGGTCCACGGAAGGAAACGGGCGAGCCTCGGGGGATAAAGCCCCCGCGTATTATCCGGTCCCGACGGCACGGTTGAAGCCACGCCCCCTCACAAATCTATCAATGAGAACAGTCGACCAGTCCTAATCTACTTTGCCGCGTGCTGGATCAGTTCTGTGTCAATCGTGATGCTGATGTCATCGCCCACAACGCCTGGCGCACCATTAACGCCAAAGTCCTTGCGATTGACCTTGGTCGTAGCCGACGCGCCAATGCGGTTGTTACCCCAAGGATCTTTAATCGGAGCCGAGGGGCCATCCACGTCGAGCGTAACTTCCTTGGTCACTCCATGAATCGTCAGATCGCCAACGATCCGCAGTTTGCCCACTCCAACGGACTTAGCCTGCTTCGATTTGAAAGTGATGTTCGGATACTTCTCCACATCGAGAAAATTGGGACTGCGCAGATCGTTGTCTCGCATTTGCACCCGGGTGTCTACCGAACTCGCATCTATCGATACGACTACGGTATTCTTGCTTGCGTCGCTGGGGTCGTAGGTGGCAGAGCCGCTCACTTTCATGAATGCGCCGCGTACCGTCGATACGCCAAGGTGGCTCACGGAAAACTGCGCTGCGGAGTGGTTGGGATCGATCTGCCAGGTACCAGCTTGAGCTGCCGCAGCGGCGGCCATCGTCAGGACACACGTGAGCACAAACACGAAACGGGACATAGTTATAGGGTTCCTTTCAAAGAGTGCAGACATGCTAAATGGATTTGACCGGAATCGCCAAGAGGTCATCTACCAGGCCGACCTCTTTCTGGTGAAAGGGTTCGGCATACTTGACGCCGCCGAGCATGCCGTAGAATCGCGCCATGGACTCGACACGCGCGCGAATCTCTTGCTGGGCAGGGAAGATATCCTTTCCGGCGTCCTGGTCCCCGAACTGCGATTTGTAGGCCAGGATGGAGGAGAACTTCTCTTCAAACTGCTCGCTGATGTCGACGACGAACGTGGGGCGAATGTCGTAGTAGAGAGTGGCGTAAATAATCTTGAACGGCCGGTGGGGAGCGAGTCCAGAGATCTGATGGTTGCCGGTACTCGGTCCCAGTCCTTGGTCCCTGGTCCCTAGCTTCGCCAATCCTGCCAGAAAGCAAGCCTCGTACCCCAGCGTAGAAGCGGTGTAGTGGTCAGGATGACGGCCTTTCCAGTACGGAAGAACGACCACACGCGGCCGCGTCTCGCGAATGACGGATGCAACTTTGAGCCGATTCTCCCAGGTGTTCTCTACCCGACCGTCAGGAATATCAAGTGCCCGCCGCCAGGCGATGCCCAGAATCTTCGCCGCGTCGTTCGCCTCGCGCTCGCGAACTTCGGCCGTTCCGCGTGTACCCATTTCTCCACGCGTGAGATCCAGGATTCCGGTTCGCTGTCCGAGCTGAGAGGCCCTGAGCAGGGTGCCGCTGCATGTCTGCTCGACGTCGTCGCGGTGTGCGGCAATGGCGAGGACGTCGAGAGAGTCTTGCCCAAGGGAAGTCATCTTCAGTCCAGATTCCCCTGCTCGAGCACCACGTTCTCGCGCACGATCAGCCGGTGCGCCGCCATGTCCTTCAGGGTGGGTAAGACACGGTTCACGTGTTCGTCGGTGTCGACGAAGATGATGATCACCGGCAGCCTGCCCCCGGCTTCGACCAGATGCGCACTCTCGACTTGATGTCTTCCCAGAAAACCGGCCACACAGTGAATGGCCGTGGCCGCGTACACATTTTCTTTGCGCAGGAACTTGAGAATTTCTATGTGCAGGGGACGATGGTGCCACTGATCGGCCTCATTGAGATAGATTGTGACCTGAACCGCCATTGCATCTGGCATTTTACTCGCGCGTTTCCCATTCCTGCCGCAATATGCCGTACATCTCCGAATCGACGAACTTTCCCCACTTCAGAAGGTGCTCACGCTGGCAGCCCTCGTAATGCATCCCGAGCTTCTTCAGAACGCGTCCGGACGCGGGATTGCGTTTGAAATGCGTCGCAAAGATCCGATGCAGCCCCAGGTCTTCAAATCCGTAGCGCAGCATTTCGCGTGCCGCCTCGGTCGCATATCCGTGGTCCCAGTACGCCACCCCAAGCCAGTAGCCGAGTTCGGCATGTTGATGCTGCCGTTCAATGCGCAAGCCGATTCCGCCGATCTGCCTGCCGTCGGCGCGGAGCGTGACTGCCAGCCACAGCTTGTCCGGTTCCTTAGCTAGTGCGAAGAAATCGCGTGCGTCCTGTTCGGTATACGGATGTGCGATGCGAAGCGTTGTTGCTGCAACCTCTGGTGCGCCAACCAAAGGTAAGAGCTCGGGAATGTCCGCATCACTGTAGGGACGGATCCGCAGCCTTGCGGTTTCGAGTGTGGGAGGCGAATTCATGTTCAGATTGCCCGCGCCAGTGCCATCCCGGCCAGGGCTCCCGCGAGGCACAGCAGGTTATTCCCAAGGACATTCGCCAGCATCAATCCCCACTGGCCTTGCTCGAAGAACGACATGGTCTCGAACGCATAGCTTGAGAAAGTGGTGAACGATCCGCAGAAGCCCACCGCGACCAGCAAGCGCCAGCGCGGGTTCACCAGCACGCGCTCCGTCGTCCAGATGACAAACAGGCCAACGATGAAGCTGCCGACAATGTTGATGATGAGCGTGCCGAACGGGAAGATGGGACCGAATTCCCGGGCGGCAACCCGGCTCAGCAAGTATCTGAGATTTGCGCCCAGGATGGCGGCGATGGAGATGGCGAGGAAATCTTTCAAATGAAGTCTCCTACAAAAATTATTTCGATTCTGTAGGAGTTATTAGCCTGCATCCCGGCAGGCGGTTTGTGGCGAACTCCATCGCCATCAGAAAAATCTATTGTACCTGAGCGGGCGCTTGCCGCCGGCGAGCGCTCACCTCGCCGGCTGATACAGTTGGATCAGGTTGCCGCAGGTGTCAGAAAGGACCGCGATCGTCACAGGACCTGCCTGCATCGGTTTTGTGGTGAAAACCACCCCGAGCGCTGCGAGCCTCTCATACTCCTTCTCGATGTTGCTCACCTCGAAGGCAGCCAGGGGAATCTTCTGGTCGAACATTGCTTTCTGAAACGTCTTGGCGGCCGGATTTGCGTTCGGCTCAAGAGAGAGCTCAATATCTGCAGGTCCTTCCGGCGAGACGACCGTTAGCCATTTGTACGCACCCATCGGGATTTCGTGTTTCTTTCGGAATCCCAGCATATCGGTGTAGAACTTCACGGCCTTGTCCTGATCATCGACCATCAGACTGGTCAGCTTGATGCGCATGTATTCCCTCCATAGCCCCGCATCTTAACGAAGCGACAAAGGCGATGCTTCTTGAAAATTGCGAAAAGCCGCGGCGGGGAGACATCCCATCAGGCTGAGACAACCGGGGAACAACTCTTGCGGATAGTTGCCCGGCACTTGCACCATGGCGCGCGCGCGGCGCTTGTAAAGGGAAGGCGGTGAGCCGAATCTGCGTGCACAAAGATCGCTGAAGGTCCCGAGACTCGAGAATCCAATCTGCATGCAGACCTCTGTCACCGAGAGATCGCCCTTTGCCAACAGAAGTTTAGCCTGATCCAGACGGGATTGAATGCGGAATTGATGCGGAGTGATCCCGAACACTGCTTCGAACTGCCGGATAAAGTGGTAAGGAGAGATTGCGACCTGATGGGCAATGTGCTTCACCGAAAGGCATTGTTCTGGCGAAGCGCCCAACAGCTCGCGGGCTCGACAGAGATTGCGGAATGTGTCGCTACTCAACAACATATTGCAGAGCGATACGCCTCCCCTATTTCTGTCGCTCAATCAGAAACCGCGCAAGTTCCTTGAGGGTCTCCGAACGGGCGCCGAATGTCTCGAGCTCCGAAAAAGCATTGCTGACCAGTTCGTCTGCTCTCCGCTGGGACTTCTCAATCCCAAACAAGGCGGGATAGGTTGCCTTCTCAGATGCGGTGTCCTTGCCCGCGGTTTTGCCCAACTGTTCCGAGGTTTGCGTGACGTCGAGGATATCGTCAACTATCTGAAATGCCAGGCCAATGCCTAAGCCAAAACCACGAAGGTTGGTAACTTCGTTGTCTTTGGCCCCTGCGTATACTCCGCCGCTGACCAAGCTAGCCGTGATCAGCGCCGCCGTCTTCGAGCGATGGATGTACTCCAGCATCTCGGGCGTGGGCTTGGTATGCTCGGCCTCCAAATCCACTACCTGCCCGCCGATCATGCCGTTGATGGTTCCCGTGCCGCGAGCGATCTCTTCAATAATTCGAACCCGTGTCGCTGCAGGACATTTCAGCCGCGACAGGACTTCATACGCCTGCGTTTGCAGCGCGTCGCCTGCCAGGATTGCGATCGCTTCCCCAAAGGCTTTGTGGCACGTGGGTCGCCCGCGACGCAGATCGTCGTTATCGAGAGCCGGCAAGTCATCGTGGATCAGAGAATAGGTGTGCAACATTTCCAGCGCCGCACCTAGGGCATCGATTCCCTCGGGCAGCGATCCGGCAATCATCCGCCCGGCTTCCATGCACAGAATTGGGCGCAGCCGCTTGCCACCCGCGAACACGCTGTGACGCATGGCCTTGTGGATGGAAACGGGGTGCTGTGTTTCCAGCGGGATAAGCCGGTCGAGCGCAGCGTCTGCCAGTTGCTGCCCATCCCGCAGGGTGTCGTTCAACATGACGTGGAAGTATAACAAGTGGGTGCGGCGAGCGCCGAGGCGCGAAATGACAGTCCCAAAAGAAAAAGGACGCCCTTAGGCGCCCTTCTGCAATGTTAGAAATTTATGCCGCGGCAGTGCGCGACATAGCGGTACTCCGCAGCACGGAGGTGAGCACGTTCCCCACATCGTCGGATGGACAAACATCGGCGGCTCCCGCTTCCAGGGCAGCCATCCACATTTCTTCGTCAGGAATACGATGCGTACACACAATGGGCAGTTCGGGAAAGTCGCGATGCAGACTCTCCACGTCGGTTAACCGCCAGTACTCGATATTGAGCACCACGGCTTCGGGATGATTCCGTTCGACTTTGTCCCGTAATTCCTCGCGGGAGCCGGTTACGTCCACGGAAAAATGAGGATGAAGGCCGCCGACCAGTGACCGGGCCACACGCGGATCCTTCTCCAGAACAACTATGCTTAGCGCCATACATCCCCCGATCTTCACCGTCGTCAACGGCACGCGTTAACGCTCGACTAAGCTGCGGGGTGGCTGGGACAACCACAACTCCACAGACAGCTATAGGGTTCCCGAGTCGCGGCAGCTTACCGGCGAGCGGACGCCTTTTCTGCCGGCGGCTCGAAGGGTTCGGCCTGGAGCTTCCCATTCTTCTTCAGCAGAAT
>Ga0335077_10014028_pt1 | contig 10020 bp, 9 predicted proteins | sample Lox_Sample_31_FD_207151 | JGI IMG/M metagenome (GOLD analysis project Ga0335077, IMG submission 207151) | Soil microbial communities from Loxahatchee National Wildlife Refuge, Florida, United States - Lox_Sample_3.1 | ecosystem: Environmental > Terrestrial > Soil > Wetlands | place: USA: Florida...
CCTTGCGCTCGATCCCGGCGACGACCATGCACTCGGCCAGATCGAGCAGGAAGCCGAGCTCGAGGGCCTGGGTGAGGTCGTTGTTGAAGACGTCGCCCTTGTCCTCCACGACGACCCTCTCGTAGCGCTGGCGCAGCGCCGAGACGATCTCGCCCTGCTTGCGCATCTGGTCCTCGCGGCGGAAGACGCCGAAGTTCTCGTGCATCGTCTCGGCGAGCTCGTTGCGGATCGACCACGGCCGCTCCCCGTCGTCGCGGTCGAGCAGCTCCTTGAGCTCGCGCTTTGTGTCGGCCTGCACGGACTCGGGCACCTCAACGGTCGTGTTGGTGAGGGCCCACTCGGCCGCGTGCGCGCCGGCCCGCTTGCCGAAGGTGATCGTCTCCATCAGCGCGTTGCCGCCCAGCCGGTTGGCGCCGTGGACGGAGACGCAGGCGCACTCGCCGGCCGCGTAGAGCCCTTCGAGCGAGGTGCGCCCCCAGACGTCGGTGTCGACGCCGCCCATGTGGTAGTGCGCGCCGGGCCGGACCGGGATCGGCTCGTAGATCGGGTCGACGCCCGCGAACACCATCGACAGCTCGCGCGTCCCGTGGAGCCGCTCGAGGATCTTCTCCGCGCCGAGGTGGCGCAGGTCGAGCAGCACGTTGCCGTCGACGCCGCGCCCCTCGTCGATCTCTGTCTGCTCGGCGCGCGAGATGACGTCGCGCGAGGCGAGCTCCATCGCGTTCGGCGCGTAGCGCTCGAGGAAGCGCTTGCCCTCGGAGTTGAGCAGGTAGGCGCCCTCACCGCGGCAGCCCTCGGTGATCAGGACGCCGGTGGGCGCAAGGGTCGTCGGGTGGAACTGCATCATCTCCATGTCCTCGAGCGCGACCCCGACGCGGAGCGCCTGCGCCATCCCGTCGCCGGTGCAGGCGTAGGCGTTGGTCGTGCCCGTGTAGAGCCTCCCCGCGCCGCCGGTGGTGAGGATGACGGTCTTCGCGGCGATCGTCGCCAGGCCGCCGTCGATCAGGTTCCAGGCGATCACGCCCTGGCAGCGGTCCTGGTGCTCGACCAGCTTCCACACGAAGAACTCCTCGTAGACCTTCAGGTCGCGCTTCATGACCTGCTCGTAGAGGACGTGCACGAGCACGTGGCCGGTGATGTCGGCCGCGTAGGCCGTGCGCGGCTCCCCGGCGGCGCCGAAGGGCCGCTGGGCGATCCGCCCGTCCTCGGTGCGCGAGAAGACCGCGCCCCAGTGCTCGAGCTGGTAGACGTCGCCGGGCGCCTCGTCGCAGAGGATCTGGATGGCGTCCTGGTCGCCGAGGTAGTCGGAGCCCTTGACCGTGTCGAAGGCGTGCTTCTCGGGGTCGTCCTCCGAGGCGTTGCCAAGCGCGGCGTTGATACCGCCCTCCGCCGCGCCGGAATGGCTGCGCACCGGGTGGATCTTGGAGACCAGCGCGACGTCGGCGCCCGCGTCGTGCGCCTCGATCGCCGCGCGCATCCCCGCGCAGCCTGCACCGACGACGAGCACGTCGTGCGTTGCGTCCACGCCCAGGAACCTATCGAATGGGCCTGGGCGCCGGGCGTGTGACGATTGCGACGTGGACGACGTCAACCGTACGGAGGCGGCGCTACCCTGCCGACGAGAGAGCTGTGCTTCGCATCGACCGCCATCGCCTTGGCCCCAGGGTGTACCTGCTGGGCGCGCGCATCCACGAGTGGCATCTCGGCGCCACGCTGCTGCTCGGCCTCGGCCTGGCCGCGGCCTTCCGCGACCTCGACCCGAGCCTCGCGACCGGCGCCGCGATCTTCGTCGGCGTCTGGCTGGTCGCCAAGGACTGGCACGACCTCGTCCCCTCCCGGCGCGACACGGCGCACTGGCGTCTGGGCCTGCACATCCGGACGGCGCCGCTGCGCGCCGTGCACCGGGCTGCACCGCTACCGAAGCTGGCGGCGGTTGCGGCGCTCGCGGCCGGCCTGGTCAACCTCGCCTCCGCGGTCACGCCGAACATCGCCTGGCGCGACCACCTCCTGCTTCAGATCGCGCCGCTCGAGGCGATGCGGCTCTCCCACGCCGCAGCGATCCCGGCCTCGCTGCTCCTGCTCGTGACCGCGCCGTACCTCTGGCGCCGCCGGCAGAGCGCCTTCCGGCTGGCCTTCGTCCTGCTGCTCGGCCTCGGCGTGCTCAACCTGCTCAAGGGCCTCGACGTCGAGGAGGCCGCCGGGAGCTTCGCGATCGCCGGAATGCTCTGGCTCGGCCGCGGCTCCTTCTGCGTCCAGCCCGACCCCGTCAGCCTGCGGGCCGCGCTACGGCGAATCCCGCTCGTCGCCGCAACCGGTTTCCTGCTCTGCTGCGTGGCCGTCTGGCTCGCCGCTCCCGACCATGCCTCGGCCGGATCGGTCGTGCGCGAGGTCGTCGACTCCCTGCTCTGGCAGAACGGGCCGCTCGACTTCCACGACGTGCTCGGCGGCCTCGACGAGGCGGTCGGCGTCGCCGGCCTGCTGACGCTGCTCTGGTGCGCCTACCTCGTCTTCCGCCCACTGGCCGCACCGCACGCGTTGCCGACCGGCGAGATGCGCCTGGCCGCCCGCGAGCTCGTCCGCCGCCACGGCGCCGACACGCTCGCCTATTTCAAGCTCCGGCACGACCAGCACTACCTCTTCAGCAGCGACCGGCGGGCGTTCCTCGGCTACTGCGTCGAGACAGGCGTGCTGCTCGTCTCGGGCGACCCCGTCGGCCCCGACGACGCGATTCCCGGCCTGCTCCGCGAGCTGAGCCTGTTCGCGGAGGCCCGCGGCTTGCGAATCGCCGTGCTCGGCGCAGGCGAGCGGCTGCGACCCCTGTGGCGCCAGCTCGGACTCCGCTCCCTCTACCTCGGCGACGAGGCCGTCGTCGAGACGCGCTCGTTCTCGCTCGAGGGCCGCGCGATCCGCAAGGTGCGCCAGTCGGTCAGCCGGCTCGAGAAGCAGGGGTTCTCCGCCCGCCTGCAGGAGCTCGGCGAGCTCTCCGTCGCCGAGATCGCCGAGCTGGACGCGGTCAGCAGCCGCTGGCGGGAGGGCGCCGGCGAGCGAGGCTTCGCGATGTCGCTCGACGCCCTCAGGCGCGAGGAGCACGCCGACAGCCTGGTCGTCGTCGGGCGAGATGCCGACGGCCGGATCCGCGGCTTCCTCCACTTCGTGCCGAGCTACGGCCGCGCTGCCGTCTCGCTGTCGATGATGCGGCGCGACCACGACATGCCGAACGGCCTGATGGAGTTCCTCGTCGCCCGCGGCCTCGAGCTGCTTCGCGACCGCGGCATCGACGAGGTCTCGCTCAACTTCGCGGCCTTCTCACGCTTCATCCACGGCCCGCACGGCATCGTCGAGCGCCTGATCGGCCGGGTGCTGCTGGCGGCGGATTCCTTCTTCCAGATCGAGCGCCTTCACCGCTTCAACGCGAAATTCTTCCCGCGCTGGGAGCCTCGGTACCTGCTATTCGAGCGGGTTCTCGGCCTTGGCCGGGTCGGTCTGGCGGCGATGTGGGCCGAGGGCCAGTTGCCAAAGCCGGCTCCGTTGCGGCGCTGACGAGCGTGCCCGTCGCGTCGTATGCGAGCCAGTAGCAGAGCGCTGCCAGCGGCAGCTCGGCGAAGACCGCTTCGATCAGGGCCACGGTGAGGTCCCAGCCGACGTTCGCGGTGACGATGTCGAACCAGGCGTCGGTGAGGAGCGCCGTGCCGGCGACCGCGGCAAGAAGGGGCAGCAGCGGAGAGCCGCGCAGGAGCGCGACGAGGGTCCCGATGAGCGCCGCCGCCTCGAAGAGATCGAACCCCGCCCAGGCCGCGTCCCAGTGGTGCACGACGTGCTCCGCCGGCAGCGACGCGCCCAGGTACCCCGACCAGGGCAGAAGCGCGAGCGCCACGCCGCCGAGCAGGACGACGAGCCATCGCCGCGCGCGGCGGAGCCGGTAGACGACGGCGATCCTGTGCTCCGGGGATGGCGGCGCTTCCATTCCTGCATTCTGCAGAACCGCTTAGGTCCGGCGGGGCCGGGGTAAGATCCGGCCCGTGGCCAAGATGCTCTTCCGGCTGCCCCACGCGGCGGCCGTCATCCAGAACCCGTCCCCCGGGGAGCTGAAAGAGCTCGCCGGCCGGATGCCGAACGCCCGTCCGACGCGCTACGGGAACCTCAACGTCCAGACGGAGGTCGTGAACCGCTCCAAGCGCTCGACCTTCATCGTCACCGACGAGCCCGACGGCCAGAACCAGGCGATCTCCCGCGAGGAGGGCGAGCGCTGGGCCCGGCTCCAGGACGAGTACATCGCGCAGCAGGAGATGGTGGTCGTCGACGGGACGATCGGGAACAACCCCGACTTCGGCACGCCCGCGCGGCTGTACATCGAGGCGGCCAACGCCAACATCGCCGGCATGCAGCAGCAGCTCTACTTCGCGCCCGGCGAGCAGGCCGAGCCGGAGCTCACGGTCATCTACACGCCGAACCTGAAGGCCGAGGGCTTCCCCGACGACCGGCTGATCGCCGTCGACCTCGAGCAGGGCGTCACGCGGGTCTTCAACTCGGACTACTTCGGCGAGTCGAAGAAGGGCGGCCTGCGGATGTGGAACAAGCTCGTCTACGACCGCGGCGGGATCCCGCTGCACGCGGGCTGCAAGATCATCCCGACCGAGCACGGCAAGCGGGTCGGCCTGATCGTCGGGCTGTCGGGAACAGGCAAGACGACGACCACCTTCACCCGGCAGAACGGCTCGCTGCCGGTCCAGGACGACTTCGTCGCCTGGATGCCCGACGGCCGCGTCTACGCGACCGAGAACGGCTGCTTCGCCAAGACCTTCGGGCTCAACCCCGAGGACGAGCCGACGATCCACGGCGCGGTCACCCAGCCGGACTCCTACCTGGAGAACGTCTCGCAGCACGGCGACGAGGTCGACTTCTATGACACCAACTACACCTCGAACGGCCGCGCGACGTTCCCGTTCTCGGTGATCGAGGCCGCCTCTGCCGACGAGATCGAGGAGGCGCACTTCCTGCTGATCCTGAACAAGAACGAGAACATCGTCCCGGCCGTCGCAAAGCTCGGAGGGCCGCAGGCGGCGGCCTTCTTCATGCTCGGCGAGACGACCGGCACGAGCGCCGGCGGCGCCGACGAGGCCGGCAAGTTCCTGCGCGTGCCGGGGACGAACCCGTTCTTCCCGATGCTGCACGACCTGCAGGGCAACCGCTTCCTCGAGCTGCTCGCCGAGCACCCCCTCGAGGTCTACGTGATGAACACCGGCCGCGTCGGCGGGCACGAGGACGACGAGCGCTCGCGCAAGGTGCGGATCAAGCACTCGTCGGCGATCGTCAAGGGCATCGCCGAGGGCACCATCGAGTGGGAGCGCGATCCCGACTTCGGCTACCTCGTCGCGTCATCGGTGCCGGGGATCGACGAGCCCGAGATCCTGCAGCCGAGGCGGCTCTACGAGGAGCAGGGCCGCGGGGACGAGTACCGCACCCTCGTCGAGCGCTTCAAGGCCGAGCGAGCCGAGTTTCTGCGCGGCTTCCCGAGCCTCTCCGAAGAGATCGTCTCGGCCGTCGGCTGAGGGGAGTTTCCTCCCGCGCGCCGAAGTGATCGCCGTGCAGGCGGAGATCGAGCGCTTCCTCGAGAGCCCGGCGCTGGCTCCCGCGACGCGGCGGGCCTACGGCGTGGACGTGCGCGAGTTTGCGAGCTGGCTCGAGCGGCGCGGGACGCACCTCGCGGATGTGGACGTGCGGACGCTCGCCGACTACGCGGCCGAGCTGGGACGAGCCCGCCCGCAGAAGCTCGCGCCCGCGACGATCGGGCGCAAGCTGGCGGCCGTGCGCGCCTTCCTGCGCCACGCGCTCGGGCCGGAGAACGTGCCCGATGCGTCGTTCGCACCCCGCCGCGGGCGGCGGCTGCCCGACGCGCCGCGGCCCGAGGAGGTGGACGGCGCGCTCGAAGGGCTGGGAGGCTCGGGGCCCCTAGCAACACGCAACCGGGCGCTCGTCGAGCTCGTCTACTCGGCGGGCCTGCGGTCGCAGGAGGCGGTCGACCTGGATCTCGCCGACGTCGATTTCGAGCAGGAGCTCGTCCACGTGCGCGGCAAGGGCGGCAAGGAGCGGGTCGTGCCGCTCGGCGAGGAGGCAGCGCTGCGGCTGGGCGGGTACTTGCGAGACGCGCGCCCCGAGCTGGCGCGCGGCGCCGAGAACGCGCTCTTCCTCTCTGCGCGCGGCCGGCGGCTCGACACGAGCACGCTCAGGCGGCTGCTTCCTCACCCGCACCGGCTCCGGCATGCGTTCGCGACGCATCTGCTCGAGGGCGGCGCCGACCTGCGCACGATCCAGGAGCTGCTCGGGCACAGCTCGCTTTCGACCACACAGATGTACAGCCACGTCGACGCGGCCCGGCTCAGGCGCGTCTACGACAAGTCGCACCCGCGCTCCTGACGCGGCTTCAGTTCGCGATCAGGGGTTCGAATTGCCGGCGTGAATCCGGGCCTGATGCTCGAGCTGCTCCTGCGCGTTCAGCACGTGCCCGAGCGCAGCCCAGGCGTGAGCGGCGCCGCGCGGAACCTCCCGCTCACGAAAATGACTCGCCGCCGTGCGGCAATGCTGCGCAGCCAGCTCGAGCTCGTCGGCCGCCCCGTCGAAGAGGTCAGCGGATGTCTCCAGATCGCTGCTCTCGTTCACGCCGCAGCAACTCTACGGCAGGCGTCCGGGACTCCGAAGCGAAGGAAGAGGGTCCGATGGCCACGCCGCGGCCCGATTCGGCTGCACGGAGCTCCGACCCGGAGGTCGAGGGCTTCCTCGCCCTGCTTGCCGCGCGGCGCGCGCCCAAGACCGTCGAGGCCTATCGACGGGACCTCCGCGCGCTCGGCGACTGGCTCGGCGGGCCGCCCTCCAAGGCGACGAGCGACGACCTCGAGCGCTGGCTGGCGGAGCTTCGAGCCGCCGGGCTCTCGCCCGCGACGATTGCTCGAAGGGTCGCGGCAGTTCGGTCGTTCTTCCGTCACCTGATCTTGCTCGGCGTCCGCTCGGACAGCCCTGCGGCGGCGCTCGAGCTGCCGCGGCGACGGCGCCGGCTGCCGAGAACGCTGTCGGCCGCCGAGGCGCAGCGCCTGATCGAGGCCGCGCCCGGGACGACGCCTCGCTCGCTCCGCGACCGCGCGCTGGTCGAGCTCCTCTACGGGGCCGGGCTCCGCGTCAGCGAGGCGGTCGGGCTCGGGAAGACGGACGTGGATCTCGAGCGGCGCCTCGTCAGCTGCACGGGAAAGGGCGACAAGCAGCGAGTGGTCCCGGTCGGCCGCCACGCGGTCGAGGCCCTCCGCCGGTACCTCGCCCACGGCCGGCCGTACCTCGACCGGCGGCACCGGCCTGATCTGTTCCTGAACGCCCAGGGCGGCGCACTGACGCGGGCCGGCGCCTTTCTGATCCTCCGGCGGCTGGCCGAGCGCGCCGGCCTCGAGCCCGAGCGCGTCCACCCGCACCTCCTCCGCCATTCGTTCGCGACGCACCTGCTCGAGGGCGGCGCGGACCTCCGCAGCGTCCAGGAGATGCTCGGCCACGCCGACCTCGGGACAACCGAGCTCTACACCCACGTCAGCGATCGCCGTCGCCGCGACGTGTACTTCCGCAGCCATCCGCACGCAAGGCGAAAGCGGGAATAATCATCCCATGCCTGACAGCGCTGCCGAGCCGATCCAGGTCGGGGCTCTCACCGTCCGCTTTCACGTCGACGCAGACGAGTCCGGAGGCAGTGTCAGCGTCTTCGAGTGCGATGCTCCCGCTCACGCGCGCATGCCCGCGCCTCACAGCCACGACGAGTTCGACGAGACCGTCTTCGGCCTGGACGGCGTCACGACGTTCACCGTGGGCGGGATGCGAACCGACCTGAGCCCTGGCGAGGCGCTGTTCATACCTCGCCGCGTGATCCACGGATTCACCAATGAGGGCGACGTCGACGCACGCTTCCTTGCGATTGTCAGCCCAGGGCTGATGGGCTCGGGCTACTTCAGAGATGTCGCCGGCGTGCTCGGCGAGGAGGGCCCGCCGGACATCGAGAGGCTCGGCGAGGTCATGCGTCGCCACGGCCTCACTCTGGCGCCACCGGCTTGACAGAGCTCCGCTAGCGCGACTTGGCGCGCTTCTCGAGCTCGGCGGCCACCTTCGCCGCCTGCTCCCGCAGTCCGCGCTCGACTCCGTCCTCCTCGGCGATCCCGTTCAGGAGCACGATCGTGTCGCGCTGCGGAGAGCCGTTCCGAAGCGAGAGGACGGCGAGCCGCCGGACCGCCGCATTGTCGTCCGCGTTCGCGAGCGTGTGCAGCAGCGGCCGGACCGCGTTGATCTCCCGAGGCGCGTCGCGAGAGAGGAGCTCCAGCGAGAGCAACGCCGAGCCGCGGCAGGCCGGGCTCTCGTCTTCGAGCCCGCGCCGCAGGAGCTCGGTCTTCTGCCGAAAGCGGAGCTGGCCGATCGCTCGGTACGCCGTAGCCCGTTCGCGGTAGTCCTGCGAGCGCGCCTCCAGCTCCAGCTCGTCGGCCCAGTCGCGGCGCAGGTCGGCGACTTCGCGCTCCTTGCCCTGTTTGGCCAGCTCGTCCGCCAGGGCGGCTGCCTCGGCGAGGGTCACACCGAGGCTAGCGATCGTTCTGCGGGGCCGATGTACTGGGCCGACGGCCTGAACAGGCGGCCGGTGCGCTTCTGCTCGAGGATGTGCGCCGACCAGCCGGCAACCCGGGAGCACGCGAACATCGCGGGCGCGAGCGGCGGCGGAATCTCGGCGACGTCGAGCACGATGGCCGAGTAGTACTCGACGTTCGTCGCCAGGACACGCTCGGGGTGCCGCTCCTGAAGCGCCTTCAGCGCGACCTGCTCGAGCTGCTCCGCCACCTCGACCTGTGGCGAGTCGAGCTCCTTCGCCGTCCGCTTGAGGATGCGCGAGCGCGGGTCCTCGGCCCGGTAGACACGGTGGCCGAAGCCCATGATCCGCTTCCCGTGCTCGAGCGCATCGCGCACCCAGCGCTCCGGGTCGCCCAGCTCCTGCACCTCCTCGAGCATCGGCTTGACGTAGGCGGGTGCTCCACCGTGCAGCGGGCCTGAGAGCGCACCCACGGCGGACGAGAGCGCGGCCCCGCAGTCGGCGCCCGTCGAGGCGACAACCCGGGCCGTGAACGTCGAGGCGTTGAGCCCGTGCTCGGCCGTGCAGATCCAGTACGTGTCGATCGCCTTGACGTGGCGCGGGTCGGCCTCGCCGCGCCAGCGCAGGAGGAAGCGCTCTGCGGCCGTCTCGCCGCGAGCAACCACGTCGTCCGGCGCCGGCTCGCGCCCGTCGGCCACCGCGGCCGAGCGGGCGACGATCTCCATCATCTGCGCCGAGAGCCGGCCGAGATCCTCGCGCGCCTGCTCGTCGGAGATCTCGTTCAGCTTGCCGAGCTTCCAGACGCCCGAGAGGCGTGCGGTCTCGGCCTGCAGGTCCGACGGCGCTTTGCCGCTCAGCGCGGCCGGCAGATACGGCTCGGGGTGCGGCATCTCGGAGTTGATGTCGTCGTCCACCAGCAGCCCCCAGACCTTCTCGTAGGGAACGTGCCCGACGAGCTCTTCGATGTCGATCCCGCGGTAGCGAAGAGCGCCGCCCTCGCGGTCCGGCTCCGCGATCTCGGTCTGGACGGCGACGACGCCTTCGAGCCCGGGCTTGAAGTCATTCATCGGCTGGAAATCTATAGGCCTCAGCTAGAGTCACGCGCCGTGGCTCATGAAGTGACGCTGATCCCCGGTGACGGCACCGGCCCCGAGCTGACCGACGCCACGCGCCGCGTCCTCGAGGCGACCGGCGTCGGGCTCGAGTGGGACGTTCAGGAGGCCGGCGCGGACGTGATGGAGCAGTTCGGCGGCAACCCGCTGCCGGAACACGTGCTCGACTCGATCAAGCGCACGGGGATCGCGCTGAAGGGCCCGATCACGACGCCGGTCGGCGGCGGCTTCCGCTCCGTGAACGTCACGCTGCGGAAGACGCTCGACCTCTACGGCCAGGTGCGGCCGTGCAAGAGCTACCCCGGCGTT
>Ga0335077_10014029_pt1 | contig 10020 bp, 4 predicted proteins | sample Lox_Sample_31_FD_207151 | JGI IMG/M metagenome (GOLD analysis project Ga0335077, IMG submission 207151) | Soil microbial communities from Loxahatchee National Wildlife Refuge, Florida, United States - Lox_Sample_3.1 | ecosystem: Environmental > Terrestrial > Soil > Wetlands | place: USA: Florida...
TCGGGACTTTCACGCTGGCGAACGGCGTGGCTGCAGTCACGATATCTTCCCTGGCGGCAGGCAATCATTCGATCACCGCCTCCTACAGCGGCGATCCAACCTACCCGGCGGGCGCGGCGCTGCTGACCCAGGCGGTCAGCCAGCCAAGCACGACAGTTCTTACATCCAGTGCCAATCCGGCCAACACAAATCAACCGGTCACTTATGCGGTGACAGTAACCGGGCTCGACGGCAGCGCGGCCACCGGCGCAGTGGCCTTCCTCGAAGGCGCGTCGGTCTGGGGAACCGCGCCTCTGGTGAACGGCCAAGCCAGTCTTTTGAACTCCTTCGACAAGGCGAACACCTATATGGTTTCGGCCGTATATCTGGGTGGCCCGAATTACCAGGCAAGCACTTCCGCCGTGATCAACCAGGTAGTGAACCTGATCCAGAACGTAAAAACTACCACCACCCTCTCGTCGTCCGGCACGCCGTCATACATCAGCCAGCCCGTCACGTTCATCGCCACGGTCAGTCCCACCTCGGGGACGGTGCCTGATGGTGAACTCGTCACTTTCTACGATGGAGCCAACACGCTCGGCTCCGCTCCGACCGCCAACGGCGCCGCCACCTTGGTTACCTCATCTCTGCCGATGGGGGTCAATTCCATTACCGCCACGTATCCCGGCGATGGAAGCTATCTGACCAGCACGTCGCGCGTTTACACCCAGGTGGTGAAACTCGGTCCGACCACCACCACCTTGAGCTCCAGTCTGGGCACGTCCACTTTTGGCCAGCAGATCACCTTCACAGTCACGGTGGCGCCGCAGGCAGGCACCGGCACACCCACCGGCAAGGTCACCATCAAGAACGGCTCGATTGTCATCGGCTCCGCCAACCTGAGCAACGGTACGGGCTCGCTGACAACCTCCTCGTTACCTGCCGGGTCATTATCTCTTAGCGCATCCTATGCCGGCGATGCAGACTTCGCCGGCAGCTCTGTCACGTTCCCGCAGACCGTCGCGGTGGCCACCACTACTACGGCGTTGACTTCCACGCCCAATCCATCGTCACTGAATCAGACAGTCACCTTCACTGCCACCGTGACCGGACAATATGGCGGAACGATAGGCGGCACCGTGACATTCACCCAGAACGGCAACAGCCTGGGAGACGCCACGCCCGTGCGCGGCAAAGCCACCGTCACGACGGCTTTCTCTACAACTGGCACATTTCCGGTGATCGCAACATACTCCGGGGATGCCAGTAACGCCGGCAGCGCATCCGCTGCGATAAACCAGGTAGTGGGAAACACGTCCACTACAACCACCCTGACCTCCTCCGGCACTCCGGCGTATGTCGGACAGACCGTCACCTTCACGGCTACCGTAACTTCATCCTCCGGGACAGTGCCGGACGGCGAAGCGGTCACATTTTACGACGGGTCGGCGAACATAGGCGCCAGCTCCACCATCAACGGCATCGCCACTCTGGCCACCTCCACGCTGGCAACAGGCACTCACTCTGTCAAAGCGACCTATGCGGGCGATTCGACCTTCAAGACCAGCACCTCGAAAGTGCTGCAGGAGGTGGTGAACCTGAACACCAGCAACACCACGCTAGCTTCGAGTGCCAATCCGAGCGCCTATGGCCAAAACGTGACGCTCACCGCAACCGTCGCTCCCACGTCCGGATCTACGCAGCCGACTGGCAACGTGATATTCAAAAACGGCACCACCGCGATCGCGTCAGTCTCGCTCGTCAACGGTACGGCAGCCTACACCACATCCGGTCTGACGGCGGGCGCCCTGTCTCTGACGGCGTCATATTCCGGTGATGCCAATTTCGCTGCCAGCTCGGCCACGATCACTCAGACCGTGAACCCGGCCACCACCACGACCACACTGACCTCCAATCCCAATCCCTCATCGTTGAACCAGACAGTCACGTTCACCGCGACCGTCGCCGCGCAATACCTGGGCGCGGTCACAGGCTCGGTGACGTTCATGGACGGTGCGAAGACCCTGGGAGGCGCGTCGCTCTCGAAGGGCACAGCCACCCTCACGTATTCCTTCGCCACCGCCGGAACGGACTCCATCACCGCCGTTTATGCGGGGGACGCCAACAACCAGACCAGCACCTCGCCGGCTGTGAGCCAGGTGGTCACCAACTCCCCCACCACCACCACGGTGACCTCTTCGGGTTCGCCTGCCTACGCCGGACAGTCAGTCACGTTCACGGCTACAGTGACTTCCACGGCGGGCCAGATACCGGACGGCGAACTCGTTACTTTCTACGATTCGTCTACCGCGATCGGCACCGGCAACACCGCGAGTGGCGTGGCGACGATGACGACCTCGTCATTGAGCAATGGGGCGCACAATATCACTGCCGCTTACGCGGGGGATTCTTCATTCCAGTCCAGCACCTCGAAAATCCTCAAGGAGACGATTAACGCCGACCCGACGACCACCGTGCTGACTACGAGCGCGAATCCCGCGCCATTCGGCCAGCCGATCATGTTCACGGCCACGGTCACGTCCGCGCAGTCGACGCCCGCCGGAACAGTCACTTTCAAGAACGGCACGACTTCTCTTGGAACCGCCTCTCTCGACCCCCAGGGCGTCGCCACCCTGACTACCCTGAGCCTGGGCGCCGGAGTCTACTCGATTACAGCCAGTTACAACGGCAACACGATATCGGCAAAGAGCACATCTGCGCCGTTGAACCAGGCAGTGATACAGGCCGTCACCACCACACAGCTGGTTTCATCGGTGAATCCCGCGGCCGTCGGCGAGTCGGTGACCTTCACCGCGATAGTCAGGTCCGCCACCGCGTTTGCCACCGGTTCAGTGACATTCACGGCGGGTTCTACGACGCTGGGCACTGTGTCGTTGACCAGCGGGTCGGCCAAGCTGACACTCAGTACGCTGCCGGCAGGCACAACCGCAGTCACGGCCACTTATCCCGGGAGCGCCAATATAGCGGGCAGCGCCGCATCCATCATTCAGATCGTGGAGTGATCGCCGGACGGCGGGACACGGCCTCCAACCAGCCTGGGGTACAATAGCCCGCATGACCCCAGAACTGGTTGCGGAAGCTTCGCCTGTCTACCCGCCGTTCACCGCTGAGCACGACCTGATCCGCCAGACCGTCAAGCGCTTTTGCCGCGAGGAGATTGCGCCCTACGCCCAGGAGTGGGACGAAGCCGGCATTTTTCCGCGCGAGATCTTCCGCAAGGCTGCCGATCTGGGCCTGTTCGGCATCCGCATTCCCACCGAACTGGGCGGCAGCGGCCTCGACTGGTGGGCCACCGCCGCCGCGCTCGAATCCATGGCGTGGGCGGACAGCCCGGGCGTCGGCATGGGCCTGATGGTGCAAGGCGAGTTGACCATTCCGATCGTCGATGAGCTGGGCACCACAGAGCAAAAGGACGTCTTCATGCGGCCCGCCATGGCCGGCGAATGGATCGGCGCGCTCGGCATCAGCGAACCGGGCGGCGGCTCCGACGTCGCTGCCCTGCGCACTCAGGCGCGCGCCGACGGCGATGAACTGGTCATCTCCGGACAGAAGCTCTGGATCACCAACGGGTCCCGCGCGGACTTCCTTGTGCTGGCCGTGCGCACCGGAGAAGCGGGGCGTCGCGGCATCTCGCTGGTCCTGTTTCCGACCCGGACTCCCGGTTTCTCGGTCGGCAAGAAGCTGAAGAAGGTGGGCAATCTCTGTTCCGACACCGCCGAACTGTTCTTCGACGATTGCCGCATCCCCGCCCGCTACATCCTGGGCGAGAAGAACCGCGGTTTCTACTACATCATGCACAACTTCCAGGGCGAGCGCCTGGCATCCGCCCTCATGATGACCGCCTGCATGGCGCGCTGTCTCGACCTGGCGATTCAATACGGCAAGGAACGCAATGCCTTCGGCAATCCCGTCGGCAGCTATCAGGTCTGGCGCCACAAATTCGCCGAGCATCGTACCAGCGTGGAAGCCGCCCGCTGGCTGGTTTATCGCGCGCTCGACCTGACCAATCGCGGCCAGAAGGCCGTCCGGGAGATCACCATGGCCAAGCTGTACGCCTCGGAGCTGGCGCAGCGGCTGAGTTACGACTGTATGCAGATCTTTGGCGGCTTCGGCTACACAACCGAATATCCGATCAGCCGGTACTGGCGCGACCTGCGCCTTTACACCATCGGGGCCGGCACTTCGGAAATCATGAAGGAAATCATCGCCAAGGAAGACGCGCTGTAGGCGGGCGCCGGCGCGTACCACCGGTGAACAAGCCAGTCCCAAAATCGGACACTCGATTTTGGTATCTCCGCTTTTCTCAACATCTTAGGCGTGGTATGGCAATTGCCGCAGAAATGCGACAATGTTGTTAACAGCTCCATGAGACTGACCGATGCGTATGTGCCGCGGATCCTGATCGCCGACGACCAGCCGGACGTGCTGGAAGCGTTACGCTTCCTGATCAAGGGAGAGGGCTATCAGGCCGAAGCCGTGAATTCGCCGGCGGGCATTCTGGACGCCGTTGAATCGCGCGACTTCGACGCGGTGGTGATGGATCTGAACTACACCCGGGACACCACTTCCGGCCAGGAAGGCCTCGATCTCCTCAACCGGCTGCAGGCCCTGGACAGCACGCTGCCGGTGATCGTGATGACGGCCTGGGGCAGCGTGGATCTGGCCGTCGAAGCGATGCGGCGCGGGGCCCGCGACTTCATCCAAAAGCCTTGGGACAACGCGCGGCTCTCCGCGATCCTAGGCACGCAGATCGAATTGGGCCGCGCACTGCGGAAGGGCCAGGTTCTGGAAGCCGAGAACCGCATGCTGCGGGCCGAGCAGTTTCCCAGCCTGATCGCGCAGTCGGCCGCCATGCAGCCGGTCCTCGACATGATCGCGCGCGTGGGGCCGTCCGACGCCAACGTCCTGATCACCGGTGAGAACGGCACCGGCAAAGGATTGGTGGCCCAATCGCTGCATTCCGTGTCCCTCCGCGCGCAAAAGCCCATGCTCACGGTCAACACCGGCGGCCTCTCCGAAGGCGTCTTCGAGAGTGAGCTGTTCGGGCACGTGAAGGGCGCGTTCACAGACGCCAAGGCCGACCGCGTGGGCCGCTTTGAAATGGCCGAAGGCGGCACGCTGTTCCTGGACGAAATCGCCAACATCTCGGCGAATCTGCAGGCCAAGCTGTTGCGTGTGCTCGAGACCGGCGAATTCGAGCGCGTGGGATCGTCCAAGACGCGCAAGGTGGACGTGCGCGTGCTCTCGGCGACCAATTCGGATTTGAGCGCCGAAGTGGCCGGCGGGCGTTTCCGCCAGGATCTTCTATTCCGGCTGAACACCATAGAAATCCGCCTGCCGCCGCTGCGCGAGCGCCGCGAAGATATCCCGCTGCTGGCGTCGCATTTCCTGCGGCAGCACGCGGAACACTACCGTAAGAACCTCAGCGGCTTCGAAGACGCCGCCATGAAGGCGCTGCTGGCGCATCCCTGGCCCGGCAACATCCGCGAGTTGGACCATGCGGTAGAACGCGCCGTGCTGATGGCCCAGGGCGCCTGCGTGAAAGCCAACGACCTGGGGCTGCGGCCGGCGCGCGACGGCTCGCCGCGCCTGGAGGACATGAGCCTGGAAGAGGTGGAAGGCTTGCTCATCAAGAAGGCCTTGCAGCGTTTCAACGGCAACGTCAGCCATGCGGCGAACGCCCTGGGCTTGAGCCGCAGCGCCCTCTACCGGCGCCTGCAACGCTATGGACTCTGAGGCATCGACGGCCTCCCCATGACACCACCCAAAAAACGACGCCGGCGCCTGAAATACGAAGGCCGGATCGTGGTCATGGCCATCATGGCGGGGCTGCCGGGGTCCATCGTGGCGCTGATCTTTCTCTGGCTGCGCGATCCCACCCCGCAGGCCAAGACGCAGTGGACGCTGACGGTCCTCATCGTAGCCCTCTGGCTGGGCTTCGCGATGGCGGTCCGCGACCGCGTGGTCTTTCCGCTGCAAACGCTCTCCAACCTGCTCTCGGCATTGAGGGAAGGCGACTTCTCGGTGCGCGGGCGCGCCGGCGCCTTCGACGACGCGCTGGGCGAGGTCATGCGGGAGGTCAACTCGCTGGGCGGCACGCTGCGCGAACAGCGTTTGGGCGCGCTCGAGGCGACTACCCTGCTCCGCACGGTGATGTCGGAGATCGACGTGGCCGTCTTCGCTTTCGATCACGAACGAAAGCTGCGCCTGGTGAATCGCGCCGGAGAGCGGCTCCTGGCGGCGCCCGCCGAGCGCGCACTGGGCGCGAGCGCTGCCGAGTTGAGTCTGCAAAGCTGCCTCGAAGGAGAACCGCAGCAGACATTCCAGATGACCTTTCCGGGCGGCGCGGGGCGCTGGGGCCTGCGGCGCACCACCGTCCGCGAGCACGGACTGCCGCTGCAGTTGCTGGTGGTGGCGGATCTGACGCTGCCTTTGCGCCAGCAGGAACTGCAGGCCTGGCAGCGGCTGGTGCGTGTGCTGGGCCACGAACTGAACAACTCGCTGACGCCCATCAAATCGATCGCCGGCAGTTTGGGCAGCCTGCTGACGCGGCGCCCCCTCCCCGAGGATTGGGAGGACGACATGCGGCGCGGGCTGAACGTCATCACCACGCGTTCCGAGGCGCTCAGCCGGTTTATCGGGGCCTACGCGCGGCTGGCCAAATTGCCGCGGCCCCAGTTGCAGTCCATGGAAATCACGGGATTGGTGCAACGGGGCGTGAGCCTGGAGACGCGGCTCAAAGTGGCAGTCCAGCCAGGCCCGGACGTAAGCATACAGGGTGATCCGGACCAACTCGAACAAGTAGTGATCAACCTGCTGCGCAATGCCGCGGATGCATCGCTGATCACAGGCGGCGGCGTTCAGGTCGGCTGGACGCGCAATGGATCGCACGTCGAGGTAGCCATCGAGGACGAAGGTCCCGGAATCTCGAACACGGCGAACTTGTTTGTACCCTTCTTCACCACCAAGCCGGGCGGCTCGGGCATCGGGCTGGTATTGAGCCGGCAGATAGCCGAAGCGCATGGCGGCTCGCTGGTGCTCGAAAACCGGACAGACCGGCCGGGTTGCGTGGCGCGGTTGCGGCTTCCGGTGTGAACATCCGCCGTAGACCGGCGGCCGGGCGTTCCACAACATCAACGGCCTGAGGCGAGGCCATTCACGAGGCGGCCAGCGACGCGCGCGTGGAGCGGCGCGCCTGGGGTTCCGGGACGTGCCCTCCGGGCCGGTGGGAACCTTGCACGTGCCGCTGAAAAGCGGGGTATGATCGAATCACATGGCCGCGCAGGAACACCTGCCGCCAGCGGCCTGCGGATGCGATGAACACTTTTCCCGTATTGATCGGCGCGCTCTGCGTCTACGCGATTGCCTACCGGTATTACAGCGCTTTCATAGCCGCGAAGGCGCTGGCGCTGGATGACCGGCGCATCACGCCCGCCCATCAGTTCCGCGACGGGCACAACTTCATCGCGTCGCCGAAGTGGGTGCTGTTCGGCCACCACTTCGCGGCTATCGCGGGCGCCGGCCCCTTAGTGGGTCCCACGCTGGCCGCGCAGTTCGGCTTCGCTCCCGGACTGCTCTGGTTGCTGGTGGGCGCCGTGCTCGGCGGATGCGTCCAGGATTTCACCGTGCTGGCTGCGTCGGTCCGCCACCGCGGCCGCTCGCTGGCAGACATCGCGCGCACCGAAATCAGTCCTTTCGCGGGACTGGCGACCATGATCGCCGTACTCTTCATCCTCCTGGTGTCGCTGGCGGGCCTGGGCATCGTCGTGGTCAACGCGCTCGCCAACAGTCCCTGGGGTGTCTTCACCATCGGCTCCACCATTCCGATCGCTCTTGTCATGGGAGTGTGGATGTTCAAGCGGCCCGGCGGCAGAATCAGCGTCACCGGCCCCAGCATCTTCGGCGTATTCTTGCTGTTGGCCGCGGTCGTCGGCGGGCAAAGGTTCGCGCAGTCGGCCGGGGCGGGCCTGCTGACTTTCACGCCGCACCAGATCACCCTGCTGATGGCGGCTTACGGCTTCATCGCCTCCGTCCTGCCGGTGTGGCTGCTGCTGGCGCCGCGCGACTATCTCTCCACTTACGTCAAGCTGGGGACAATCGCCGTGCTGGTGGCCGGTGTGTTATGGTTCCATCCTGTCATTCGTTTCCCGGCGATCACGCAGTTCGCTCAGGGCGGCGGGCCCATCATCAAGGGCAAACTCTTCCCCTTCCTGTTCGTGACCATCGCTTGCGGCGCCATCTCCGGTTTTCACTCGCTGGTCTCCTCCGGCACCACGCCCAAAATGCTCGACAAGGAGACCGACGCGCGCTTCATCGGTTACGGCGCCATGATGGCGGAATCGCTGGTCGGCGTGCTCGCGCTGATTGCCGCCACGGCCATGCATCCGGGCGATTACTTCGCGATCAACAGCACGGCGGCGGAGTTCGGAAAGCTGGGCCTGCACACGGTGAATCTGGATTGGTTTTCGCGCGAGGTCGGCGAGAAACTGGCCGGCCGCACCGGCGGGGCCGTCTCGCTGGCAATCGGCATGGCCCAGATCTTCCGCGGCTTGCCCGGCATGAGTAAACTGCTGGCGTACTGGTATCACTACGCCATCATGTTCGAGGCGCTGTTCATCCTGACCGTGATCGACGCCGGCACACGCGTGGCGCGCTACGTGATGCAGGAGCTGCTGGGCCGGGCGCACCGGAGCTTCGCCGATACCTCGTGGATGCCCGGCAACCTGGCGGCGACTTGCTTTGTTGTGCTGGGCTGGGGTTACCTCATCTATACGGGCACCATCTCGACCATCTGGCCGCTGTTCGGAATCGGCAACCAGTTGCTGGCCACCATCGCGCTGGCCGCCTCCACGACCTTCCTCGTCAACATGGGGAAAGCCGCATATGCGCCGCTGACGGGAGTCCCCATGGTCTTTGTCGGCGTGACGACCGTGACCGCCGGCGTGCTGTCCGTGAAAGACATTTTCTGGCCGCTGACCTACCAGCCCGGCCGACAATTCACGGGCTACCTGGATACCGTGCTGACGGTGATTTTCATCGCGGGAGTGCTGTTGGTCGTGTTCGAAGCCGGCCGGCGTTGGATCGCCGTGCTCCACGGCGCGCCCGCCCCCGCGGAAGCCTTCGGGCCTCCTCTCACGCCGGACGGCGAAGTGCGGATGGGCTGCTGCTAGCAGGGATGGCGCGCTAGTCGTGTCCGCCGCCGCCCGGCGCAGTCATCATGCGCGCCAGTTCTCTGCGGAACAGGGGATTCGAAGGATAATCGTGCGCCAGGCTTTCCAGCAGTTTCTCGGTTTCGCGCGGGCGTTTTTCGCGCAGGTCGATGATGCCCAGCAGAATCTTGGCAAACGGTTTGAAGTAGTGCCCCTCCCGCACCACGCGTTCCAGGTTCTTGACGCCTTGTTCCTTGCTGCCTTGCACGTTGTCGAACCGCACGAACCAGCGGATGAAGAATGGCAGGCTGCCGAGCATGTATTCCGAGATTCCGGCCGTGATATATGCGTCCACGCAGGGCGGGTTCAGCTTCAAAAGCTGCTGTGCATAACTGTTGGACCGCTTGGCGGGCGACAGGCTGGCGATCTGGTGCTTCTCCACAAACGCCATGTAATCGGTCGTGACACCCTCGACGATGGACATGGCAAACAGCGCCTGGCGGTTGCGCGGGTCAACCGCCAGTATCTTGTCCGCGCGCGTCTTCGCGTCTTCGAGCGCGCGCAGGAGCTTCTCGCGCACATCCGGATCCGGCCGCACAGCTTTCTTTTCGGCGATGTGCTTGTCGCTGATCAGGAACTGGCTCTCCAGGACGCCCAGACGGTCCAATTCATAAAACAGGTAGGCCGCGGAGCGAATCGCGTAGCCTAACGGTTCCTCAGGATGCGCCGCAATGTACCGGTCGATATCCGCGTAGGTTGCCGGAAAATTGAAGTTGTAAAGGTGATCGAATGCCTCATCGATCTCGGGAGACTCCACGCCACAGGCGTTTTCGCCCTCCGCCAGCAGGGGCGCGCACAAAAGAAACCCCAA
>Ga0335077_10014031_pt1 | contig 10020 bp, 8 predicted proteins | sample Lox_Sample_31_FD_207151 | JGI IMG/M metagenome (GOLD analysis project Ga0335077, IMG submission 207151) | Soil microbial communities from Loxahatchee National Wildlife Refuge, Florida, United States - Lox_Sample_3.1 | ecosystem: Environmental > Terrestrial > Soil > Wetlands | place: USA: Florida...
ATGTCCGGGGCCGCGCAGCCTCGTTCGCCGCGCCGGCTGCCGGTCTGTTTCTCAAAGGAGGCAGGAAAGATGAGAAGAGCCGCTCTTATGGTGTTGATGATGTGCGGCGGGAGCAGCCTGTTCGCGCTCGACAACGGTTTGGCCCGCACGCCGCCGATGGGCTGGAACAGTTGGAATAAGTTCGCCTGCAACGTCAGCGCAAGCCTGATTCACGAGGCCGCCGACGCGCTCGTCAGCTCCGGCATGAAGGACGCCGGCTACCAGTACGTGGTCATCGATGATTGCTGGCAGGTTTCGCGCGACGCCGCGGGCAACATCGTGCCCGACCCGCAGCGTTTCCCCGCGGGCATGAAAGCGCTGGCCGATTACATCCACTCCAAGGGGCTGAAGTTCGGCATCTACTCCGACGCCGGCACGGGCACCTGCCAGAAACGTCCCGGCAGCCGCGGCTACGAATTTCAGGACGCGCGCCAATACGCCGCGTGGGGCGTCGACTATCTGAAGTACGATTGGTGCAACGCGTCGACCCAGAACTCGATCGCTTCTTATTCCATCATGCGCGACGCGCTGGCCAAGTCCGGCCGCCCCATCGTCTTCAGCATCTGCGAGTGGGGATCCACGAAGCCGTGGCTGTGGGCCAAGGACGTCGGCAACCTGTGGCGCACCACCGGTGACATCCAGGACAACTGGAGCGTGAAGAAAGATTGGGGCGGCAACGGCGTGGTGCAGATTCTCGACCTGCAGGACGGCATCGAGGATGCGTCCGGCCCCGGCCACTGGAACGATCCCGACATGCTCGAAGTCGGCAACGGCGGCATGACCGCGACCGAATACCGCGCGCACTTCAGCCTGTGGTGCCTGATGGCCGCGCCGCTGATGGCGGGCAACGACATTCGGACTATGACCGACGAGATCCGCGGCATCCTCATTAACAAGGAAGTGATCGCGGTGGATCAGGACCCGCTCGGCTACCAGGGCAGGAGGGTGAAGCGCGACGGCACGAGCGAGGTCTGGTCGAAGCAGATGGCGGATGGCAGCCGCGCGGTGGCGCTGCTCAATCGCGGCGCATCGGAGGCCGACATTCGCGTGGCGTGGACCGACATCGGCTATCCCGGCTCGCTCTCGGCCGCGGTCCGCGATCTCTGGGCGCATCAGGACCTGGGTTCGCACCAGGCCGGCTTCTCGGCAAAAGTGCCGAGCCACGGCGTGGTGATGATTACCGTCCGCCCCGGCGCGCGCTGAGCCGCGTAATTTAGGCGTTCGACCCTGTTCACTCGCGGCCCGACTCCATCGAGCCGAGGGGCAGATTTATCTCGAGGCAGCCGAGCGTGAAGGCGAAGGGGAACGGTCCCGGATCGCTGGTCCGGTATAGCCCGTCGAAGAACACGAGTGCCCGATCTGGGGTCTGTTCGTCGAATTGAAATGAGGGCTTCCATGGGCCGGAGTGCCAGCCGCGGTCTTCGCCGCTCATGATCTGGACCGGCGCATTCCAATCGGAAAGCACGCTCGACGGCCGTTCCGCTCTGCACCACCACAACCCGGTCTCGGGCGGAGGCGCGCCTTCTCCGACCCAGACGCGGGCGAAGATCGCGTCAAACCCGCCTGCCCTCTGGCGAACGCAGAAATCGAACATCTTCATTTCCTGTGGCGCGAAGATCGCGTGTTTGCTCCACCCGGTGCGGCCATCGCGGCTTTCGGCATACGCCTGGATGAGATAGTTCTCCTGATTCGATCCTGCGACGTACCACATCTTCCACTTACCGTCGTGATAGATGAGGTTGGGCTCGTACACGCTCCCGTGCTCCCACTCTTCCATGGAAACGAACGCAGGTTCGGGCTGATCCAGCCACTCGCCTCCGTCCCACTCGAGATAGCCGATCGTGTACGGCCCCCAAAGGTTGTCCGCCGCGCCGGCATAGTAGATGCGCTCTACCCATCTGCCTTCGCCGGGATCCCACCCTCTTACATATGACGGACAGTGTCTTCCGCCGTTGCCGTCCCAGGTCCGGCTGCGGCTGCGTCCAGCCGCTGGCACCAGGTCTCCCCCCGGGTTGCGGGTCGGGATCCAGCCCGTCGCGGAAAGCGGCGCGCGCGGCGCCAGGGACGCGCTGTAGATTTCCGGCGGCCCGTAGCCGGCGGCCTGGCCGGCGAGAAACATCCACCACTGTTCTCCGCGCCGTACGATGCTGGCATCGAGCAGTTCCGCCCCGGCTGAGCCGGTGGAGGGATCGCGTGGATCGAAGACCTTTACCTGAGTTCCCGGCATAGCAGCCCTTGGGCCTACAGAATCTCCAGCCGCTTGCCGACCTTCTCGAAAATCGCGAGCGCCCGATCGAGATCCGCCCGAGTGTGCGTGGCGGCGACAATCGTTCGCACCCGCGCTTTGTCTTTTGGCACGGTGGGGAAGCCGATGCCGGTCGCCAGCACGCCCTCGGCGAACAACTCGCGCGAGAACCGGTGCGCCAGCGCCGCTTCGCCCACGATCACGGGAGTGATGGGCGTCTCGCTGATCCCGGTGTTGAAGCCCAGGCCCGCCAGGCCCTGCTTGAAATAACGGGCGTTGGCCCACAGCGCGTCGATGCGCTCCGGCTCCTGCTCCAGCACGTCGAACGCTGCCAGGCACGCCGCGGCGACGGCCGGCGGATGCGAGGTCGAAAACAGAAACGGCCGCGCGCGATGATACAGGAAGTCGATGAGGTCCCGGCTGCCGCAGACATAGCCGCCCAGCACGCCGATGGCTTTCGAGAGGGTGCCCACCTGGATGTCCACGCGCCCATGGAGGCCGAAGTGATCGATGGTGCCGCGGCCGTTGCGGCCGAGCACACCGGAGGAGTGCGCGTCGTCCACCATCATGATGGCGCTGTGCTTTTCCGCGGCGGCCGCGAGTCCGGGCAGCGGCGCAATGTCGCCATCCATGGAAAAAACGCCGTCCGAGATGAGCAGTTTCCGCCCGCCCGCGCCGTCGAGCGAAGCCAGAATGCTTTCGGCGGCGGCCACGTCCTTGTGCGGGAAGACGTGGATCTTGGCGCGCGAAAGCCGGCAGCCGTCGATGATGCTGGCGTGGTTCAACTCGTCGGAAACGATGTGGTCTTCCGGCCCCAGGATCGCCGACACCGTGCCCGCGTTGGCGGCGAACCCGGATTGGAAAACCACGCAGGCTTCGACCTTCTTGAACGCAGCGATGCGCTCTTCGAGCGCCATGTGCAGCGACATGGTGCCGGAAATGGTGCGCACCGCGCCCGATCCGGCGCCGTACTGCTTCGCCGCCGCAATCGCCGCCTCCACCAGTTTCGGATGCGTGGTGAGGCCGAGGTAGTTGTTGGAAGCCAGGTTGATGACGTCTTTGCCGTCGAAGCGCGATTCCGCCGCGCTGGCCGATTCGAGGACGCGCAGGTGCTGGTAGGTGCCTTCGCTTTTCCATTGTTCGAGCTGGTCATGCAGGTACGCAAGTGGGTTGCTCATCTCCAGACAAGTGTATCGCCTGGAATCGGCGGCCGGTTTGGCGCGGGCGGCGGCACCGTGTTACGATTGAACTGTCGCGCGTGACACAAGCGGGGACGTAGTTCAGTTGGTTAGAACGCCGGCCTGTCACGTCGGAGGTCGCGGGTTCGAGCCCCGTCGTCCCCGCCATACTTTTCAATCATTTGCCGACAATTTAAGCTTGGCCGTTTCGGCGTTTATTCGCCGGTGATTGATTCTGAGGACTTCGGCACGTCGGCTCAGGTCTTGCAGGAATTCTTCGTGACAGTGGTGAAGAAGGCGTCGCGCCCGCTCTCCGCGGCGCAAGCCCTGGAGTGGATTGAGCAGTGGGCGGCGTTTCCCTGCCAGGCCATTGACCACCAATTGGTGCGCATCGCTGTCGAGCAGTCCGCGCGCTACAGGATTTCCTATTGGGACGCTGCCATTCTCGCCGCCGCCGAGGCCCTCGGCGCGCAGACCGTCTACTCCGAAGATCTCAGTGACGGGCAGCAATACGGAGGGGTGAGAGTGGTGAACCTGTTCCGCTGATATCCTGCTTACGTTTGAGCACAAGCGCAGCGATGGACGTTGCACTCGCTTGCTGGCGACGCACATGGCGTGCGCCTGCGGAGCGAGAATCCGGCCACTGGCTGACCCCGATCAGCATTCATCTGAATAACACTCTTGCCGCTGCTGGAGACAAGCGCCAATTCGCGGTGAGAGCACTCGGGGCCCCGTGCACTCCGCTCCAGGCGTTGCCTGGCCCCTCCAGGCAAGTTCGCCAGGATAGAAACTCACACATCCCGGGTGGAGTTAGTGGAAAACCTCACGGATGGACGGCGCGGAGCGTGGCTCAACTTCGGGATTTCGGGCATCCATATAGTAATTCTGACCGTTCGAGCCCGGGCCACGCACGTGAGGGGACGCCCCAATTATGCCGGCCGGTGATAATTCCGACGATTCACAATCCGGCGTTTCCGCAGCCGGTGGCGGCGCACCGCCCTCGCCGAACCAACCCTGGACGCCGAAAGTAAACCCCTGGCTGATCGGAGTCGTGGTGGCGCTGGCGGCGTTCATGGAAGTGCTCGACACCAGCATTGCTAATGTGGCCTTGCCGTACATGGCCGGCAGCCTCGGTGCGAGCACCGACGAAAGCACCTGGGTGCTGACGTCTTACCTTGTCTCGAATGCGATCGTATTACCGATCAGCGGATGGTTCGCCGGCGTGTTCGGGCGCAAGCGGTTCTTCATGGCATGTCTGGTCATTTTCGCGGTCAGCTCGGTGCTGTGCGGCATGGCGCCCAGTCTCGGCGCGATCATTCTGTTTCGCATCCTGCAGGGCGCCGGAGGCGGCGGCCTGCAACCTATGTCGCAAGCCATTCTCGCCGACACGTTTCCCCCGCAGCAGCGCGGTTTGGCGTTCGCGCTCTATGGCATCACGACCATCATCGCGCCGACCATCGGTCCCACCCTGGGTGGCTGGATCACCGACAACTACAGCTGGCGGTGGATTTTTCTCATCAACCTGCCGGTGGCCGTGCTGGCTCTGTTCCTGGTGTTCCGCCTGATTGAAGACCCGCCCTGGGTGCGGCGCACGGCGGGAGCGGGAATCAAGATGGACTATGTTGGCGTCGGCCTGCTGATCCTCGGTGTCGGAGCTCTTCAGGTGATGCTCGACAAAGGGCAGGAGGACGACTGGTTCGGATCGCATTTCATCCTCACGCTGGCCATTGTCGCGGGCGCCGGCCTGGTTTCGCTGGTCGTCTGGGAATGGTTTCACAAAGACCCGATCATCGACGTCCGCCTGTTCCGCAACCTGAACTTCCTCGGCGCCAACTTCATGATGTTCATCCTGGGCATCATGCTGTTCTCCAGCCTGGTGATGATGCCCTTGTTTCTGCAAACGCTGATGGGCTACACGGCGGAATCCGCCGGGCTGGTGCTCTCCGGCGGCGGTGTTTTGCTGCTGCTCCTGATGCCCGTGGTGGGCGCTCTCTCGTCCAGGGCCCAGGCGCGCCATTTGATTGCATTCGGGTGGCTGGCGCTTTCGTTCGCCATGTACTATTCCACGCGGCGGCTCGACCTCGACATCAGCTTCCGTTCGGCCAGCCTGCTGCGGCTGGTGCAAGTGTTCGGTCTGGCCTTTTTGTTCGTTCCCATCAATCTGGCCTCCTATGTCGGCATTCCCTCGGCTAAGAACAACAGCGTCGCCGGTCTCGTCAATTTCATGCGCAATATCGGGTCGAGCATCGGAACCTCCATGGTGACCACGCTGGTGGCGCGCCGGGCGCAATTCCACCAGATAGACCTGGCGACCAACACCAGCGCGGGCCACCCGGCGTTCGGGCAGGCGGCGAAGGCCCTGGCTGCGCATCTGGCCGTTTCGGGGCTGGACGCTTCGCGGGCGGCGATTCAAGCATATGCCCGGCTGGCCCGGATCGTGATCGGCCAGGCGACGGCGCTGGCTTACATCGATACGTTTTGGGTCCTGTCGGTCGGAGCGGGAATCATGTTCCTGCTCTCTTTTGCATTGCGGCGGAATGCGCCGGGCGGGGGAGGAGAACTGGCGGCGGGATAGAAGCGCCGTGCGAATTGTCGGGCAGCCATGGCAATACGCGTCATCACCCTCGAGCGCGAATACGGCAGTGGCGGGAGTGCGATTGCCGCGAAGGTGGCATCGCACCTGGGCTGGAAACTTTGGGACCACGCGCTGAGCGAAGAAATCGCGCGGCGCCTGGATTGCGGTTGCAGCGCCGTGGAAGAACACGAAGAGCGAAAGGACCCGGCGTACTACCGTCTCTTCAGAGCTTTCCTGCGAGGGAGCTTCGAAGGCAGCCTGAACGCGCCGCGATTGAAGATGGTGGATACCGAGTGCGTCCGCGCGGTAGCGCGCAAGCTGCTGCCTGAAATTGCCGACGCCGGCAATTGCGTGATCGTAGGGCGCGGGTCGGCTTACCACCTGGGAAGCCGCGGCGATGCGTTCCACGTCTTCATTTACGCCCCTTTCGAGGACAGGGTTCGCCGGCTGCGGGAGAGCGGCGAGAGCGAACAGAATGCCATCGAGTTTGCGGAGACCGTTGACCGCGACCGCGCGGCCTTCATTCAGGAGTATTTCGGCGTCGACTGGCCGGGAAGGCACCATTTTCATCTCATGGTGAATTCGGGGATGGGTGACGAAGTGGCGAGCGAGATCATTCTCGACGCCGTGGTCAAGTGGGAAGAAAAGCGGAGCTGACCGCCGTTTCAGCCGCATGAAAGCGAGGCAACCCAGATGGCAGATTCAGTGACGGAAACAGCAGGCCGCGGCGCATTCAAATCGAGCGTAGTCGGGGTCGGGCCGGGCCGACGTCCCCGCCGCGGGAAGATCATCCGGCGGGCTTTGTGGATGGTGCTCGGTTTCGCCGTAGTCGGGACGGCTTCGGTGGTCTTGTATCGGCACCTCTCCGCCTTCGAGTCCACGGACGATGCCGAGATCGACGGTTACATCTACCCGGTCAGCTCGCGCATCGGCGGATATGTGAACCGCGTGATGGTGGATGACAATCAGTTTGTCCAGGCCGGAACCGTGCTGGTGCAGCTCGACCCGAAAGACTACGATGTTGCCGTTGCGAACGCCGATGCCGCGTTGGCGAACGACCAGGCAAACGCCGCGTCGCTCGCGACCAACGTTCCCATCACCAGCGTCAACACGTCGAGCCAGGTTTCCGCGGCTCAGGCCCAGGTTCGAAACGCTGAAGCGGCTCTGATCGCCGCCCAGCGGCAATTCGAGGCCGCGCAGGCTTCCCTGCGTCAGGCAGAGGCCAACGACCTGAAGGCGCAGGATGACGTGAACCGCTACAAGCCTCTCGCGAAAAAAGATGAGATCCCGCAGCAGCAATACACGCAGGCTCTGGATAGCCAGCGGGCGACGGCCGCCGCCGTGGAATCCGCGCGGGCCGCTGCCGCGGCCGAGGAACAGTCGATTGCGCAATCGCGCGCCAAACTGACTGAAGCCCATGCGCAATTGACATTCGCCGAGACCGGTCCGCAACAGATATCCGTGCAGCAATCCAGGGCGCGGGCGGCGCAGGCCGAAACGCAGCGCGCCGGCGCGGTCCTCGAGCAGGCAAAACTGAACCTGCAATACACCACCATCGTTGCTCCCGTGAGCGGCGTAGTCGGGCAGCGATCCGTCCAGCCAGGACAGAACATCACGCCGGGCCAACAGTTGATGACCATCGTTCCGCTGGACAGCAACAACATCTGGGTGACGGCCAATTTCAAGGAGACGCAGCTGAAGTACATGCGGGCGGGGCAACCGGTAGATATTTTCGTGGATACTTACGGCCGCAGTTACCGCGGCCATGTCCTGAATGTCGCCGGCGCCACGGGGGCACGCTACAGCCTGCTGCCGCCCGAGAATGCCACCGGCAATTACGTGAAAGTCGTACAGCGAATCCCCGTCAAAATCGCGTTCGACAAGGGGCAGGACCCGGACTACCTGCTGAGGCCGGGTATGTCCGTCGAGCCGGCGGTCCGCGTGCGATGAGGCGTCCGGTGCTCCGCCCTCCGGAGGTTACGATATCGGGAACCGTTCAAGAAGGCAATTGCATCTTATAAACTGTCCGGCGGACGAGGGGTGGGAGGTTGCATTGTGTTGCGCAGGGGGCGGCCTGCAGGCTCGCACGGAGAGATCGTAAACTCAATGGGCTCGCGGCGCGGCGCTGCTCCGGCGCTCGCGATGAAACGCGAAGCGTACACCGCGGCGAAGACCGTTTCTCCGGTGCTGCACGCCTACTTCGTGTCTCATCGCGAGGCGGCCCTGCGGTGCGGCGAGCAGCGCCTTGCGCCCGAGCCGGATGTCGAGACCATCGAGGCGATGGTCGATGCCGCCTTCTGGGCGAGTCTGCGGCGCGAAGAAGGCTACGCGACGCGGGTTTCGCTCGCGCTCCTTGCGCCGGAGGAGGCGCACGAGCCGATTCTTTTCGAACGCCGGCTGCCGCTCGATCCCGGCGCGCTCACACGCGTCGCACCGGCCGTAGAGCGGCCGGGGATCCACCTGGGTATCTGGCGCCATGACGGCGAGCTCTGCGTGTGGGGCGCCACGCGCGGCATCCCCTTCCTGTGTTTCGTGGTCGAAGTGGTGGCCCCCGGATTGCTCGTGGTCAAGCACCACAACGGCGAAAGGATGCGAAAGTTCATCAATGTCGCAGTGCTCGAAGGCGACCAGATCAAGCTCGTGGACGAGCGCGCCTCTGAGCGTCCCGATTCACCGCAGTTGCTGAGGTCGCTGCTCCACTTCGACTCGCAGGCTTCGGGCCGGCAATCGCTGATCACTTTGGTGCGATTGGCGATCTCCATGCGCGAACACGGGCGCGGCGGTACGCTGCTCATTGTCCCGGTAGACACCGATTCCTGGCGCGAATCGATCATGCAGCCGATGCCGTATGCCATCTCGCCGCCCTTTGGCCAGCTCGCCGGGCCCGACGGGGAGTCGGCTGCGGCGGCGATCGCGTCGATTGGCGGCCTCACCGCCGTGGATGGCGCCACGGTGCTGAACAGCCGCTATGAGTTGCTCGGCTTCGGGACGAAAATCGTGCGGCAGCAGGGCTCTCCGCGAGTCGAGCGAGTCCTGCTCAGTGAGCCGACCCACGGCTCGACGGCCGCACTCGTGCACCCGGACCAACTCGGCGGAACGCGCCATCTCTCGGCCGCGCAGTTCGTGCAGGACCAGCGGGACGCAGTCGCGCTCGTCGCCTCCCAAGACGGCCGTTTCACGGTCTTTGAATGGTCGCCGACGGAAGCAACGGTGCACGCGCACCGGATGGAGATGCTGCTGCTTTGATCGCGAAGGGCGTTCGAGGGGAACCTTGCCCTACTGCGTCACGGTAATATCCGCAGCCGGGCTGGCGACGCCGCCGACCGTCACGATGACCGGGTTGCTGCCTAGCGGGGCATCTTGCGGGACCACGAAGTTGATCTGCGTGACCCCGGCCAGCCCCGGTGGAATGCCGGCGAATGCAATTTGCGCGGCGGCGCCCCCGACCGTCACTGTGACGGGCAGCATCGGCTGCGGCAGCAAAGGGATCGGTGTATAGAGAAACGGCGTTGCGCCGGTGGCCAGCGCCGGCGAGACGTCGCCTTCTCCCGTGATGAAGGCCAGCAACGTGTCGCCGCGCTTTCCGCTCGAATAGGGAACCAGCGCCGGCGCGTGGTTGAGATCGATGAACGTGCCGGGAGCGGCAGCCGACACCGGGAAGACGAAGGCCGCGACCTGCCCGTTGTTGTTGACTCCGAGAACGGCCGGGCCGGCGCCGGTCTCATAAGGGATCTGCACGTTCAACTGCCCGGGCGATGCGTAGTAAAACGGCGCGGGGATTCCATTCACCGTCGCGGAGGCGCCGCCCAGCGTCGCAGGTAGCGGCAGGCTGGACGCGGCCTGCGTGCTTGCGGCCAGTTGGGAGCCGAATACGCTGAGGATCATCCCGGGCGCGAACGCCTGCTGGAACGATGCACCGTTGGTAACGCCGCCGATGGCGGTGCCGCCCGACGGGCCCACCAGCAAGACGACCGGCACTTCAA
>Ga0335077_10014033_pt1 | contig 10019 bp, 7 predicted proteins | sample Lox_Sample_31_FD_207151 | JGI IMG/M metagenome (GOLD analysis project Ga0335077, IMG submission 207151) | Soil microbial communities from Loxahatchee National Wildlife Refuge, Florida, United States - Lox_Sample_3.1 | ecosystem: Environmental > Terrestrial > Soil > Wetlands | place: USA: Florida...
CGGGAACCGCGTCCCGAACCGCCCGGTCGAGTTGCCCGAGATCCGCCACGGGGAGCCGGAACCGCGCCGCCGCGGCCTTGAGGATCTCTTCATCGCTGGCAAGCTTCCGGGCCACCACCATAAGCCATAGCGACTGCGGCTCCGCCGCTGGCTCCTGACGCAGCGTTTCCACCGCCTCAGGGGCCACGACCTTCTCAATCGTAGGGATCAGCCACTCATCCGTGAACTGCATGCAAGCGATTGCCTGAGAACCTGATAAGACGACGAAAGTGGTTGCTGTCCGAACTTTGAAACCTAGCCCCGCGCGGCGGTCGGGGCCAAGGGCATCCTGCTACAGGATTCCCCACCACTCCCGGTTCAGGTCCAGGGTGATCCCCAGCGTGCCGGTCCGGAGGGACACTCCCGCCCGAGCCCGGATCAGGTGGTGAAACCACTCGAGCCCCAGACCCGCAACCGGACGGACGGTGCCGCTTGGCACCCAGGGCACCCCGCTCAACCCGCCTCTGGTCCAGCCCGCGGCCAGGAAGGGCGCGAGGGTCATCCGCGGCCCGGTCGAAACGAATGGGCCGAGAGGAATCTCGGGAAAGGGCACGTCAAGGCGGTATTCCAGCTCACCCAGCACCATCTGCCTGCCCCCCCAGGCCCGAAACGGTTCGCCGGGCAGGGTGCCCCACCCTCCGATCGCGAAGCTTCGATAGGCGGGGAGATCGTCGGTGCCCGCACCGGCCTGTGCCCGCAGCTGGAGCCCACCAATCCCGGCCCGTGCCCTGACCTCCAGATTGAGCGTCGCCCTGAGATAGCGGTGGTCGCCCGCCCCGCCTTCCAGATTCGCCTGGGCAACCACCCCCGCCGTACGGTCGAGCGAAGCCGATTCGAAGTCGAAGCCGAGCCGCCCCATGCCGATCGTTCCCGCACCCAGGGCCGGGTTGGGAGCGTAGTGCCCACTGGCGGGCGTGGCCTCGGTCGAGACCGATCGGGAGCGGTCGACGCCACCTTCTGCCGTCACGCTGGCGCCCGAGCCCACCTGCTGCTCCACGGTCAGCCTGGCCTGATCGAGAAGGACGTAGTCCCCGTAGTCCCGCCCTCCCTCCTGCGAGAGCAGCGAGTTGGTGAGGCCCGAGATGATCGGCGTGTCGCCGAGGTCGGCGAGCCGGCGACCGGCGCCCAGGGTGACGGTGCCCTGTGGCCTCTCCCAGCTCAGGCGAAGATCGCCCAGCAGCCGCGAATCCGAGGTGCCGAATGCCGCCCGGGGTCGCAGAACGACGTGCGGCAGCACCCGGAGGGCGAGCCCCGCCCCGAGGGCGAGCCCCTGGACCCGGTTGACATGCGCGATATCGCTGATCGAGGAGAAACCGAGGCGGGCGCCCGGGAGGGCGGAGAGCCGACCCTCGGCGATGCGGTCGATTTCCTGACGAACCTCTTCGAGGTCCTCCCGCTCGACCGGACGGGCCACTCCGCGGACCGCCTCCGCCAGCGGCTCGGGCCAGCTCCCCCCCGTATCGACCGGTTGCTGGAGCCCGCCGATGGCCGGCCCCGCGATGACTTCGGGCGGAATGGCGACGTTCAGATCATAGTCATCGATCTCCCAGCGGCCACGGATGATGGAACGGGCGGGAAAATCGAGCCAGGTCACCCGGCGTCGGATCTCCACTTCCTGGCGCCAGGGCAGCCACCAGCGCTGTTCCACCCGGGCGTTGTCGACAACGATGCTGATGTCCTCCACCGAGGGGTCGAGGTAGGCAGCCGGCGTGAAGCTGAAGCGGAAGCGGACCAGGTCTCCGGTGGCACGATCGAGGGAGAGGGTACCCACGACGCGTGGAGCGTTGAGATCGCGGGGGCGGACCTCGATCTCGTCCAGCTCGAGCACGGTATCCCGGACCCGCAGGCGCACGGAGTCCCGGAGCCGGAAGTCGTACAGGGCAAGCCCCTGCGCGGCGAGGGGGTGGACGACGTCCTTCACTTCGTCTCCCTCGCCGATCCGGATCCGATCGCCGAAGTTGTTGGTGACAATACCGAGGTGGTCGCGGTGGTAGGTGATGTCGGTGGGTAGCCACCTGCCGTCGCGCCAGGCCCGGATTACCTGACGGCTCACGCCGGGCGCCTGCCAGTAGATGTCGACCTGAAGCTCATCGGCCTTGATGAGCCGGGGCGGCTGGAGGAGATCGTGACCGGCCTGACCCAGGAAGAAGACGAAGCCGTGGGCCTGGGCCCGGTAACTCCGCAAGGTGGAATCCGGCTCCGCCAGTCGGCGCACCGCGATTCCCCGGCGGATCAGGGCAACGGTAGCCGAGTCGTTCCACTGCTGCCCGGCCAGGGCTCCAGGGGGGAGCGCCGCGAGGAGGGCCAGGGTAAGTCGCGGCATCGCACTCCGCACTTCGGACTCCTTACTTTACGCGTCGTGAGAACTACCCGATCGATCCTCGCGGCGGCAACGGGGCTCCTTGTCGGCCTCGTCTCGTGCCGGCACGCCGCGCCTTCCGCGGCCCCGGCGACCGGCCCCGCGCCGGTGACGCGAGTGCTCCGGCTCGACCAGCTGTACATCCTCGAGATGGACGGGCCGGCGGCAAGCGACACGACCGTCACCTTCGCCACCGGGACGATGCGCCGGGTGATCCTGCGGCATGGCGCCCCGGACAACACGCCATTCGTGGAGCTCGCTTTCCCCGCGGCGGCCTTCGCCGCGCCGGGCGCCCCCGAGTCGGTGACGGTGTCAATTCACCCGCGGCCCGGGGTCTACGGGGTCGACCTGACGAGCAGCCTGCCCCCCGGTCCCGGGGCGACGGTGCGATTCAGCTATCCGGTACATTTCGCCGCGCCCCTGGCCGCGCTCCGTCGATATGGCGACGCCGCGGGAGTGGAGCGAGCGCTCTCCGTCGGGGTCGAGCTCGACAACGATCGGTGGGGGCTTCTGGCCTCCGATCGGCCCGCCCTGGACAATCTCCAGGCACAGCTCCGTGGCGCCGGGAGCTACCTCGTCGTGGCGCCACGCTGAGAGAGGCCACCATGTCCGACGCTTCGTTCGCCGACTTCCTCGCCCGGGCAACGCCGGGGATGGTTCCCGTCACGCGCCAGGTGGTGCTCGACGGGGAAACACCGGTGTCGGCATTCGCGAAGCTCCACCGCGGAAGATACGGGTTCCTGCTGGAATCGCTCGAGGGTGGCGAGCGGTGGGCCCGCTATACGATGCTCTCGACGGACCCGCGCGAAGTCTTCCGGTACCGGGGCCGCTCGGTGGAACGCTGGACGCCCGGCGCGGAGTGGAGCCAAGTGGCCGCCGACGTGGCCCCGCTGGACCACATGGCGGAGACGATGCGGCGGTACCCGCCGGTCCAGCTTCCCGGCCTGCCCCGGTTCACCGGCGGAGCGGTCGGTTATATCGGTTACGACGTGGTACGCACGTTGGAGCGCCTTCCCAACAGCCCCCCGGATGATCGGGAGCTTCCGGACGCGATCCTCATGGTGGCGGACACCCTCCTGGTGCTCGACAACCTGTACAACCGCGCCACGGTCATTGCGAATGTCGAGGTGGAGGCCGACCTGCCGCGGGAGGTCCTGGCGCGGAGGCACGCGGACGCACAGGCGCGAATCGAGGATTGGCTGGAACGGCTGCGGGGCCCGGCCCGCCTCCAACCCCTCGCGATAGAAGACCCCGCCCCGACCCCGGCCTATTCCTCCCCATTCGCGGAGCGCGGCTACCAGGACGCGGTTCGCCGCATCAAGGAGTACATCGCCGCGGGCGACACCTTTCAGACAGTGCTCTCCCGGCGCCTCGATCTCAAGGCCGCCGATCCCTTTCTCACCTATCGCTACTTGCGGGCCCTGAACCCGGCGCCCTACCTGTACTTTCTCCACTGCGACGACATTCGCGTAGTGGGAAGCTCACCGGAGGTGCTGATCCGGGTGGAAGACGGAGAGCTCACCCTGCGGCCGATTGCCGGTACTCGGCCGCGCGGCGACACTCCGGAACGGGACCAGGCGTTGCAGGCCGAGCTGGAGGCTGATCCCAAGGAACGCGCGGAGCACCTGATGCTGGTGGACCTGGGCCGCAACGACGTAGGCCGGGTGGCGCAGTTCGGCTCGGTGCGCCTGACGGCGTTCATGGTGGTGGAGCGATACTCGCACGTCATGCACCTGGTGAGCGAGGTGCGGGGCACGCTCCGGCCGGAGCTGGACGCGCTGGCGGCGCTGGGCGCGTGCTTCCCGGCCGGAACGGTGAGTGGCGCGCCCAAGGTGCGCGCCATGGAGATCATCGACGAGCTGGAGCCGGTAAGGCGCGGCCCCTATGCGGGGGCGGTCGGGTACATCGGGTGGGGAGCCCGGACGCTCGATACGGCCATCGCCATCCGGACGGTGGTGTTGCGCGGAGACCGGGCCTGGGTCCAGGCCGGCGCGGGCATCGTGGCGGATTCCGATCCGGACGCGGAATTCCGGGAGACCGAAGCGAAAGCCGGCGCCGTGCTCGCCGCACTGGGGCTCGCAAGCCGCGGCCTGTAACGGTTCGTCGACAGAGGCCGACGTAGCCGGCCCCGCGACAGTAGCGCGCCCTACCTCCCAGCCTATATTCCCCGTTCCATGACGCTCAAGCTCATCTCCTTCACCGGGGACCAGGATTTCGAGCTGGCCGCGGGCCACGTGTACGTGGTGGGCCGCGCCGTGACGAGCGACATCCCCATCTTCGATCCCACCATCAGCCGTCGTCACGCCGAGCTCACGGTCAACCAGAAGGGCGTGGCGCTCAAGGATCTGGGAAGCTCCAACGGAACATTCATCAACGGGGAGCGGGTCACCGAGGCCACCCTCGAGCCCGGGGACTCGGTCACGTTCGGGAAGGTCGTCTTCCAGCTCAAGTCGCCTGACATGGGCACCGGCCGCCACATCACGGGCCAGAATCTGCCGCAGCCAGGCGGGACCATCGTCAAGCAGATCGCCATGAGCGGCGGGGTGCCGGCGGTGATCGTGGGCGACGTGGCGGCGGCCGCGGTCGGGACGCCGAGCTCGGTGAAGCCGACGGATTCAACGGCCGGTGGCGCCGGCCAGCTCAAGGTCGCGGGAGCGAGCACCGCGGAACGCAACGCCAAGAAGCTGTCCCTGCTGCTCGATGTCTCACAGAAGTTGTCAGGCGAGCTGGATCTCGACAAGCTGCTCGGCCGCGTGGTTGAAACCACGTTCGACGTGATGGGCGTGGACCGGGTGTCGGTCCTGCTGGCCACCGACTCCAAGGAGCTGGTGCCGCGGGTCTCCAAGAGCCGCCTGGGCGATGCCTCGGCTCAGCACGTGCCGCGCTCCATCGCGCGGAAGGCGGTCGAAGAGCGGGTGGCGATCCTCACGGACAATGCCGTGGCCGATGACCGCTTCAAGGGCGGGCAGTCCATCCTGCTCCAGAGCGTCCGGAGCGCGATGTGCATTCCCCTCATGGCCAGCGCGGAAATGGTGCTGGGCATTCTCTATGTCGACAATCTGACGGCCACGAACTCGTTCAGCGACGAGGATCTGCAGTTCCTGATTGCGTTCGGCGGGCTGGCCGCCATCGCCATCAAGAACAGCCGGTTCGCGGAGCAGATTCAGCGCGAGGCCATGGTCCGCTCCAACTTCGAGCGGTACTTCGCCCCCAACGTGGCCGCGGAGATCGCGCAGCAGCAGGGCGCAGTGAAGCTCGGCGGCGACAAGCGGCCGGTCACGATTCTCTTCTCCGACATCCGCGGCTTCACCACGATGTCCGAGCACATGAGTCCGGACTCGATCGCGAGCCTGCTCTCGGACTATTTCACGGAGATGGTGGATATCATCTTCGCCAACGGGGGGACGCTCGACAAATTCATCGGCGACGCGATCATGGCGCTGTGGGGCGCGCCCATCCCCCACGCCGATGACCCCGACCGCGCGGTGCAGGCCGCGATCGCCATGCAGCGCGCCATCCACGCCCTCAACGAGCAGTGGGCCGCCCAGGGACGGCCCACGATCAGCGTGGGCATCGGGATCAACTACGGCGACACGTTCGCGGGCAACATCGGCAGCCACCTCCGGCTCGAATACACCGTCATCGGGGATGCGGTCAACGTCGCGAGCCGGCTCTGCTCCAACGCCAAGGGGGGAGAGATCCTGATCAGCGACCCCCTCTACCAGGTGCTCAAACAGAAGCCTCCGGTCGACACCCGCGAGCCGCTCAGCGTGAAGAACCGGGCCCAGGCCGTGCCGGTCTGGAGCGTCAAGGTCTGAGCGGGGAGGTCAGCGCCCGAACCGGTAGGGATGGCCAGCCTCCTCCAGCAATCGCAGCACCAGCCTGACCGGCAGCCCCATCACGGAGAAGAAGTCCCCTTCGATCCGCTCCACCAGGGCGGCACCGTAGCCCTGGATGCCGTAAGCCCCCGCCTTGTCCATCGGCTCCCCCGTGGCGATGTAGGCGCGCAGGAACTCCTCGTCGGCCGCTCGGAACACCACCCGCGTGAGATCGGTTGCCTCGAGCAGGCGCCCGTGCGCCTTGAGGGCCACGGAAGTGATCACCTGGTGGGCGCGACCCTGCAGGGCCAGCAGCATGCGGAGCGCGTCGGCTTCATCGACCGGCTTCTCGAGCAGGGTGTCCTCCAGGAGAACTGTCGTGTCGGCGCCGAGCACCAGGTCTCCGGCAACCTCCAGCGCCTTCTCCCGGGCCAGACGCTCGGTGTAGGCCCGCGGCGCCTCGCCCGGATTGCGCTGCTCGGCGACCTGCGAGGGACGCACCTCGAACCGGATGCCGAGCATGGCGAGCAACTCGCGCCGCCGGGGAGATGCGGAGGCGAGGATGAGGTGGGGGGGCATGGGGAGAAGTGAGAGGTGAGAAGTGAGAGGTGAGAAGTGAGAGGTGAGAAGTGAGAAGTGAGAAGTGCGGTGAGCGGTGAGCGGTGAGCGGTGCCGAACCTGCCGCTCACTCACCTCGTATGCCATGCCCGCCTCACACCCCTGTACGCTGAACGCTGTACGCTGGGTGAGCGGTGAGCGGTGAGCGGTGAGCGGTGAGCGGCGCCGAACGTACCACCTACTCACTTCGGGTGCCATGCCCGCCTCACACCCCCTGTACGCTGTACGCTCTACGCTCCACGCGGCTCCCACCTACGCCGTACCCCCACCCACCGACGGTTTCCGTTCGAGAACCAGGGTTACCGGTCCGTCGTTGTGGATCTCGACCTGCATCATCGCGCCGAACTCGCCGGTTTCCACCTGGAGTCCCTTGGCCCGCAACTGGACAACGAAGCGTTCGTACAGGGGAATCGCGGTCTCGGGCCTCGCGGCTTCGATGAACGAGGGCCGTCGCCCCTTCTCCACGTCACCATAAAGCGTGAACTGCGAGATGACGAGGAGGGAACCCCCGACTTCGGCGAGCGGCAGGTTCATCTTGTCCGCGGCATCACCGAACAACCTGAGGCCGGCGACCTTCTCGGCCATCCAGTCCACCTCAGCGGCCGTGTCGCGGTGAGTGAAGCCCACCAGCAGGCAGAAGCCGCGCCGGATGGACCCGACAGTGCGCCCGTCAATCGTGACCGCCGCGGAGCTCACCCGCTGAAGCACGACCCGCATCAGGGACGGGCGGCGCGCTGCCGGAACCGGAGATCGCCTCGAAGCGGCGCCCGGCCAGCCAGAGCGCAGGCCGGTTGGGAGGAGAGATCGCTCATTTCGGGTCCGGTGAGGGAGGCAGGAAAGCTAACCGCCGCCGGGCAAGCGGCGAGGGGGCGAGGAGTCCGGGGAGTCGGCGCAAGGAATGGGAGGGGAGAAACGACGAGGGGAGACCGCTGAGGATCTCCCCCCCGGCAACGATGACGTGAACTGCCTACTCCACCGTGACGCTCTTGGCGAGGTTCCGCGGCTGATCCACGTTGCAGCCCCGGCGCACCGCGACGTAGTAGCTGAACAGCTGCAGCGGGATGATCGTGAGAATCGGCGTCAGGAGATCGAGCGTATCCGGAATCGTGAACGTGGCCGCCGCCAGGGAGCTGATCTGATCGTCGCCGTCGTTCTTGATGGCGATGACCTGCCCGCCCCGGGCCCGTACTTCCTCGACGTTGGAGACGATCTTGCCGTGCACGGCGTCCTTGGGAGCGATGAACACCACCGGCATGTTCTCGTCGATCAGGGCGATCGGCCCGTGCTTCATCTCCGCGGCGGGGTAGCCCTCCGCGTGAATGTAGGAGATCTCCTTGAGCTTGAGCGCACCTTCGAGCGCCACGGGGAAGTTCACGCCGCGCCCCAGATAGAGCGCGTTGTTGCTCCGCCAGAACCGCTCGGCCAGCGCCTCCACTTCGTGGGCGCGGTTCAGGATGTCCTCGATCTGCTCAGGCAGGGCGCGGAGCCCCTGGATGATCTGGCGACCCTGCAGGATGCTCAGATTGCGGAGCCGCCCGAACCGGAGAGTGATGAGAGCCAGCGCGATCACCTGGCTGGTAAAGGCCTTGGTGCTCGCCACGCCCACCTCGGGACCGGCGTGCAAGTAGATGCCGCCATCCACCTCACGCGCGATCGTGGACCCGACCACGTTGACCAGGCCGATGGTGCGGGCGCCGCGGCGCTTCGCCTCCCGGATTGCCGCGAGGGTATCCGCCGTCTCGCCCGACTGAGAGATGCCGATCACCAGGGTCCGCTCGTCCACCACGGGGTTCCGGTACCGGAACTCGGAGGCGTATTCCACCTCCACCGGAATCCGGGCCAGCTCCTCCAGCATGTACTCGCCGATGAGCCCGGAGTGCCAGCTGGTGCCGCACGCGGTGATGACGATGCGGTCGATCTTCTTGATTTCATCGTCGGTGAGGTTGAGCCCGCTCATGCGGGCGGTCCCCTCTTCCTCGAGCAGGTGGCCGCGCATCGTGTTGCGGACCGTGTCCGGCTGCTCGAAGATCTCCTTCAGCATGAAGTGCGCGTATCCGCCGCGCTCGATCGTCGCCAGGTCCCACTCGATCTGATTGACCGGCTTCTCGATCCGCGTCGCGGCAAGGTCCCGCACGTGATAACCCTTGCGGCAGAGGACCACCATTTCGCCGTCGTCGAGGTAGACCACCGACCGGGTGTGCGCCAGAATGGCGGACGCGTCCGAGGCGACGAACCACTCGCCGTCTCCAACGCCGACCAGCAGGGGAGAGCCCTTGCGGGCCGCCACCAGGCAGTCGGGTTCGTCCTCGCAGATCACCGCGATCCCGTACGCTCCATCCACCTCGCGCAGCGCCTCCGCGACCGCGTCCTCCAGGTTTCCGTGGTAGCACTCGCCGATCAGGTGGGCCAGCACCTCGGTATCGGTCTCCGACTTGAACCGGTGGCCGCGCTGCTCCAGCACCTTCCGGATGGCCGAGGCGTTCTCGATGATCCCGTTGTGAATGAGCGCGATCTTGCCCGACTGGTCGGTGTGGGGGTGCGCGTTGGCGGCCGTCGGCGGCCCGTGGGTAGCCCACCGGGTGTGGCCGATCCCGACCGTGCCCTTTGGGGTGTACTCCTGCAACTGCTTCTCGAGGGCACTCAACTTCCCGGACTGCTTGAGCACCACCAGCCCCTGGCCGTTGAGCACCGCAATGCCGGAGGAGTCATACCCGCGATACTCGAGACGCTTGAGTCCGTCCACCAGCAGAGCCACCGCCTGCCGCGGTCCCACGTACCCGACGATCCCACACATACGATGGGTCCTTATCTCAAAAAGAGGTCACGACAGACCGACACCAGCGCTTCGGCGTCGGCCTGGGTGGGTGCTTCGGCGATGAACCGAACGATAGGTTCCGTTCCCGAAGGCCGGACATGTACCCAGCGGTCCTGCCATGCAAGCCTCAGTCCGTCCCGCAGGTCGAGCGTGGCATCCGCGAAGCGCCGCTTGAGCTGCTCGTAGACTGGCTCTAAGTCATTGCCCCTCGGCGCTTTAGCCTTGACGATTCGGTACTGCGGCTGCCGCCTGACCAGATCGCTCACCGTCGCCCCCGACGTGGCAAGCAAGTGCAGGATCAATGCCACACCAACCGGCGCGTCACGGCCGATATGGAGTGAGGGCAGGATCACCCCGCCGTTCCCCTCGC
>Ga0335077_10014034_pt1 | contig 10019 bp, 10 predicted proteins | sample Lox_Sample_31_FD_207151 | JGI IMG/M metagenome (GOLD analysis project Ga0335077, IMG submission 207151) | Soil microbial communities from Loxahatchee National Wildlife Refuge, Florida, United States - Lox_Sample_3.1 | ecosystem: Environmental > Terrestrial > Soil > Wetlands | place: USA...
CGCCTCCAGCATGGCCAGGGTTTCCGCCGCTACGTTGCCGCGCAGGGTGGAATCGATCTTTTTGATCAGGATCTCGCAATTGGGACGGACCAACCCGCGCACGATCGCACCCACCCGGCGCGCGGCTTCTTCCTCGGAAAGGTGACGGCTGTCCGCGTTGATCGATACGGCGTCCGCCCCGTCGAAACTTGGAGTTGTGCAGCCCTCGATGCTGGCCACCGCCCACGTGCACAGACCGCGGTCGGCCAGCGGCCCGGCCACGTCCATCGTCCCGGTGAGATCGTCCGCGACGATGATGAGCCGCGGAACGGCCGGCATCGCGTCGCGCTGCAGGCGCGTCAGGCCGCCGCCCTGTGGGGCATGCGCTCGGCCATCATGCGCGCATAAGCCACGGCGGCGCGCATGTTGATGTGGTTGGCCTTGCCCTTCCACGCGATGTCGAACGCGGTGCCGTGGTCAACCGACGTGCGCCGGATGGGCAGCCCGAGGCTGACATTCACCGTCTCATCGAAGGCGATGAGCTTGGTCGGGATATGGCCCTGGTCGTGGTACTGCGCCACCACCAGATCGAACTCGCCCTTGAGCGCGCGATAGAACACCGTGTCGCCGGAGATCGGGCCTTTGGCCTCGACGCCCTCCTGGCGCGCCAGCTCCACAGCACGATTGATGTGGTCGATCTCCTCGGTGCCGAAGATACCGCCCTCGCCACAGTGCGGATTCAGTCCGGCTACGGCGATCCGGGGGCTCGCATAGCCCAGCGCCTTAAAGTGCTCGTTTCCGGCGTGAATGGTAGCGAGCACACGGTCGGTCGTCGCACGTTGAGTAGCGGTGCGCAGGCTCACGTGAGTCGAGACGTGCACCACCGACAGCTTGCTGGAAGCGAGGAGCATGAACGAGGATTTGGCCCCGCTCAGGTGGGCCAGCAACTCGGTGTGACCGTCGAAATGATGGCCAGCGGCGTGCATCGCACCCTTGTTCAAGGGCGCCGTGACGATGACCCCGATCGCACCAGCCAGGGCCAGCTCCACCGCCTTCACCACGTACTGGTAGGCCGCCTCGCCCCCGGCGGCAGTGATCTCGCCATCGCGGATCTGGCTCGCGTCCCTGGTCAGCACGTGAACGACCGGCACGGCGCCGTTGCGCGCGTTGTCGAGCGAGTCAGCATAGGTCAGGCCTGCGCCGAGCAGCCGATCCGCGCGCTCGAGGAAGTCCAGATCACCGATCACCGCCGAGGCCGACCGGTGCTCGGGCGACATCTCCTTCAACGCCTTGACGATGATCTCCGGGCCGACCCCGGAAGGGTCGCCCATCGTGATGCCGATCTTGGGAAGCTGGGTCATGAGAATCTCGGAGTCGAGTGCATCGGTGGATTATATCTGCGCCTCACCCATCTCGACCGTGCGCAGCTCGGCACGAACCTGCGCCGCCGTCGCCAGCTCTCCCGCGCACGTTTCGATCACGCGCGCGGCCTGCTCCACGAGCTGAACGTTGCTCTTGCCACAACCCAGGGAAGCGTCCTCCAGGCCCACGCGCACATGCCCGCCCTCCGCAACCGCGCGCGGAACGAGTGGCAAGATGTCCACGCCCAAACCGGCAATCATCCAGTTCGCACCCGGTGCGACCTGGTCTAGCAGGTTCAGGTAGGCCGTGAGCCCATAATCATCGGGCGGGAAGCTGAAGGTGTAGTCGGATGAAAACATGAATCGGTAGATCGGTGCCGGGCAACCGGAGCGCCAGTGCAGTGTGGCTCCCAGTCGCGCGAACCCGGGCTCGTAGATGGCATAGGTGGGACGAAAGAGATAGCGCGCTGCCAGCGCGAGCGCGTAGCGCAAATGGCTTTCCGGGTTCAGATACACGAACCCGTTCCGGTCCGCGCGCAAGTCATCGTAAGAGGCCACGTTGACCGAGCCGGGGTCCACCGGCGCCCACTCCAGCAGGCCGCGCTTGGCCAGTTCCTCGTGCACGGCGAAGCGCTGCTCCGGCGACTCATCCGAGCCAAACGGCGCCAGTCCCGACGTCGAAACGGTGGGATAGACGATGGCGTCCACCTGGGCGCCGATCCCCTCGATGATCGCCGCGTACGTAGCGGCGCTCTCCTTCGGTTTGCCGGTCGACTCGTCGTAGGCGTGCACGTGCACGATGGCCGCGCCCGCCCTCACGCAGGCCACGCCCTGCTCGACGATCTCGCGCACCGTGACGGGAATGCCAGGCTGCCGGGCCGGCCCCCAGGGGCCGTTGAGCGAGACTTCGAGCCAGGTCTTATGCGAGTCCACGGGGCGTTTGCTCGGGTTCCCGTCTCACGCGATCGTGACGCGCAGCTCCGCTAGGCCCTCGACGTGGCCCACCAGCTTGTCTCCGCGCACCACCGCGCCCACGCCTGCGGGCGTGCCGGTGAAGATCAGGTCGCCGGCCCGCAGATGGTAGTAGTTGGACAAGAAAGCGAGGGTGTCCGGAATGTTCCAGATCATGTCTTGCAGATCGGCCTTCTGGCGCAGCTCGCCGTTGACGGTGAGCGAAATGGCGCCGGCCGAATGGTGGCCCTGGCTGGCGACCGGGTGGATGGCCGTGATGGGCGCCGATTCGTCGAAGGCCTTGCCGAAGTCCCACGGGCGCCCCATGTCGCGCGCCTGCAGCTGCAGATCCCGGCGCGTCATGTCCAGCCCGACGGCATAGCCGTATACATGGTCCAGGGCGCGCGCTGCCGGGATCTGGAATCCGCCGCGGTGCAGAGCCACGACCAGCTCGATCTCGTAGTGCAGGTTGGAGGTGCCGGGAGGATAGTGAACTTCGCCGCCCTCGGGAACGATGGCGTCGGCCGGCTTAAGAAAGAAAAACGGCGCCTCCTTCTCCGGGTCCTTTCCCATCTCGGGCGCGTGCGCCGCGTAGTTGCGCCCCAAGCAGTAAATGCGGTGCACCGGGAACCGGTCCCTTCGACCGATGACGGGAAGCGAGGGCGTCTCGCCCACTTCGATGACGAAGTCTGTCATGGATGTCCAGGGCTCGAAATCGACCGCTAACGTCGCGCAGCGCGCCGAGCGGCCGACGGTCGCGCAGAAATCAAAGGAGCTGTTCGCGCCACAACCCCATCGCGCGCTGCACCGGGCGGTCGGAAAAGCTGAACAGCACGGCGTCGCCTCCGGATTCGAGCCGATGAGTACGCCACGCCGGCACGACGAACGTGTCCCGGGCAGCGAAGGGAATGCGCTCGCCATCGACGATCAGCGTGCCCGCACCCTCGATGCAGTGAAACACCGTCCCGTCCGTGCAACGGTACGCGTCACCGTGGAAGCCATCGGGCAGCAATTGCACGAAGGCGCCTATAGTGGGCATCGGGTAGCCGCCAGTGGCGGGGTTGATGAACTGCATCTTGTAGCCGTGCGCGCTGTGCGGCTCGCCGTTGCTGCGCAGCTGTTCCAGCGTCTCGCGCGTGCGGGCGTAGGGATAAGCGAACACCGGCGACGCGAGGCCGCGGGGCTGATAGTCGATGGGAAGCAGGTTGCCGCCGTAGCGCACCAGCGCGTCGCCCTCGGGACGCGCGACCGGCTGCGAGTCCTGCGGGTAGTTCTCCGTGAACCCGCAGTCCAACAAGCGCACCAGCGGGATATCGAGGCCATCCAGCCACACGACCGGCTCGCCGCCGGGGTTGCCGTGGTCGTGCCAGGTCCAGGCGGGCGTGATGATGAAATCCCCCGGGTGCATGGTGATGCGTTCGCCCTCCACGGCGGTGAACGCGCCGCTGCCCTCGACGATCAGGCGCAGCGCCGACTGCGTGTGGCGATGGCTGGGCGCGACCTCGCCCGGCAGGATCAATTGCAGGCCCGCATACAGCGACTGAGTGATCGCCGAGGCGCCTGGCAGAGACGGGTTCTCCAGGATCAGCACGCGCCGCACCGCCTCCTTGGCGGAGATCAGCCGGCCCGATTCCATCAGCCAGGGACGCACCTGCTGATAGCGCCAGATGGCCGGCGCGCACGGCGAGCGAGGCTGCTCCGGCACCAGCGCCGACATCACCTCCCACAGCGGCGTCAGGTTGGCCTGCGCGATGCGCCGGTAATAGCCTTCCCGCTCGGTACGGGTATCGATAGCAGCTCGTGGCATGTTGCCTCCGTTCAGCAAAACCCCAACACTCCTCAAAGCCGCTGCCGCTCGCTCAGTTCAGCGCGGGAAGCCTCAGACCGAAGTCCTTGTCCACCAGCTCGGTCACGCGGGCCAGGAAATCCTGCCGCATCTCGTCGTTGGTGCGCTGCTTGAGGCCCCACTTGCGGTAGATCTCGTTGTTCTTCGAATGGCTGGCCCCGAAAAACCCCGGCGTGATGGGAAAGTAGCGGTCGATGGCGTCTTGCACTTCCGCGCCCCGGCCCTGCTGGATCAGCTCCAGACAGAAGTCCTTTCCAAACTTGGCATGGAACTTTTCCTCCGGCATCGTGATGCGCGCCAGGTTGCGCAGCGGGTGGAAGCTGCAATGAAGCAGGTCCTCCACCTGCAGGATCTCGGCGTAATCCGCGATGGCCTTGATCGTGCAAAACTCCGGCCAGGTCTTCAGCTCGAAGGCGAAGATGGACAGCGGCCGCTTGTGCTGCGGATCCATGCGCTGCGGCACAACGCCGATCTCGTCCGCCAAGGCCTTGAACCGCACGTGATGATGATACTCCTCCATCGCCACGCGGCAGGTGAGCCACTTGGCGTAGGGCGTGGGCGCGAGCTTGATGGCGGGCTCGTCGAACACCTGGGCTCCGTACAGCTCGTTGACCGCGTGGCTGATGACGATCTTCTGCACCGCGCTGCGGTACTCTTCCGGCTGCCGGCTCAGCTCCGCCGCCGTCATCACGTCGGGTATCCTAACTTCCGAGGCCGTGGTGGTGGACATGTCTCGCTCCGTCGATGGCTAAACGATGGGTTCGGTGTTGAACGACTCGAGGTCGGTGGTGAGATCGACCAGCCTGTCCCGCACCGCTGTACTGATGGCCGCATCCAGAGACTCCGCCGTCAAATCCGCGAGCGGTGCAGTCACGATGCGCACGGCGGGCCGCGGCTGGGAGAACAGAAACACCTCGCGTCCGCGCACGCCGAAGATCTGGCCTGTGATGTCGCAGCCCGGCGAGCAAAGCCAGCCCACCAGGCGCGCGACGTAGTCCGCCGGCACTTTGAGCGCGCGCCGCTGGTAGGCGCGTTGTGCTTCGTTGGCGGGCTGGATGGATTCGGTCACGCGGGTGGCCGCGAACGGCGCGACGGCATTGCAGTTGACCTTGGAGCGGGCCAAATCGAGGGCCACAGCACGCGTGAGTCCGACCAATCCTGCCTTCGCCGCGGCGTACGCGGCCTGGCCGTAATTGCCGTACAGCCCGGCGGTAGAGATGATATTGACGATCCGCCCGGGCGCGCCACCGCCCTTGACGGCCTCGCGCATCAACGGCGTCGCCGCGGCCAGAAGCGCCCAGGCGCCGGTGAGATTGGTCTGGATGACGCGCTCCCAGTCGCTGCGCTGCGCCTTGAAGATGAACCCGTCGCGCAACACGGCCGCGTTATTGACCACGATGTCCAGCGCGCCGAAGCGCTCGACGGCCAGCTCGACGGCGGCCTGCGCCGCGCCTGGCGCGGAGATATCTTCGGGCAGGGCCAGCGCTCCGACACCCAGGGCGCGGGCAGCCTCCCGCACGCTCTCCGCGTCGGGGTTCTCGCCGGCGATGGTCACTCCGGGATCGGTGATCACTACCCGCGCACCCCGCGCGATGAGCTCGTGCGCTATCGCCCACCCGATCCCGCGCGCGCCGCCGGTGATCACGGCGACCTTGCCTTCCACGCTGAACGGCCCGCTCACGCCGGCGTCCCCGCTGCTGCGGGGTCCACGGCACTGTAGAAGGCGTCCGCGTGGATATCGCGCGCCGGGACGCCGCCCGCGCAGAGCAGTTCAGTGGCCGCATCCACCATGGCCGGCGGCCCCGCGAGATAGGCCTGAAAGCCCTGGAAATCGGGAAAGTCGGCGCGGACCGCGTCGGTGACCAGGCCATAGCGCCGCAGGCGAGCGGCCGAGTGCTGGCGATCCGGGGCGCATTGCAGGCCCGGCTCGTCGGACAGAACGATGTGCACCGTCACATCGGGGTGCTGTGCCTGCCACGCGCGCAACTCGGCCTCTGCGTACACGTCGCGCTCGCTGCGCGCGCCGAAATACAGATGGAACGGCCGGCGCATGTTCTTGTCGAGCACGGTAGCAAGGATGGAGCGGATCGGCGCCAGGCCGGTGCCACCGGCGATGGCAATGATCGGGCCGGGATGCTGCTCGCGCAAATAAGACGTGCCGAACGGTCCGCACACGCGTACCAGGTCACCCCGGCTGAGGCACGACGGGATCTGCCCGCTCACGCCGCCGGCGATGCAGCGGATGTGGAACTCCAGCAAGGGATCGTCTGGCCGGTTGGCCATGGAGTAATCGCGCGGGGTGTCGGGTGCGAACGCGAACTGCAGCTTGGCGAACTGCCCGGCGGAGAACGTATAGGGACCGCCGGACTCGACCGCCAGGCGCAGCCGCAGCACGTCGTGGGTGGCGAAGCCCAGCTCCGCGACCCGGCACTGCATGACGCGCGAGGGATGCATGACGAATTCCTCGGCCGACAGCCGCCGGATCTGCACGTCGCTCCAGACCTGCGAGCGGCAGGCGAGGATGATGCCGCGGCTGCGCTCGGCAACAGACAGGGCATGCTCGGAGTATTCCAGATCGAAGATGTCGCCCGCCACGTATTCGCACTTGCAGGTGCCACAGTTGCCTGCCTGACAGCTGTAAGCAAAGCCCACCCCGTGCCGCAGCAGGGCGTCCAGGACGGTCTCGCCATCCTCGGCTGGGACGCTCTGCGGGTCGCCGGCCACCGTGATGGTCCAGGTCATGGCATTGTCGGCAGCCGAGAGAGCGGGTAGTGCAGGGGGACGATTTCCGCTACCATGACAGAAAGTATCGGCTCCCAATTGTTGGATGTCAAACAAAACCAGGACGCCCAGGACCCCGGCCCTCGCTGCCGTCGTCGCCCGGCCGCGACCGGCACCGCCGTCGCGCGCCCCTAGCAGAAGCCCAGGCGCCATCAGCAGCGCGCGCCTAGGGCTCCTGCCGGCGCTGCTCGGGTATCAATTGCGCTTGGCCCAGCGCGCGATGTTCGACGATTTCGCCGACGCGATGGGCGAGCTCGAGATCGGCCCCGGCCTGTTCGGCACGCTGGTGATCATCGAGGCGAACCCGGGGCTGAAGCAAACCGAGTTGGCGCACGCCGCTCGACTGGACCGGTCGAGCCTGGTCCCCGCACTGGACAAGCTGGAGGCGCGAGGCCTGGTTGCGCGCCGCGCCTCGGCCGAGGACCGCCGCGTCAACGGGTTGTGGCTGACGCCGGACGGAGCCGCGCTGCTGAAGAAGCTGAAGCAGCGGGTAATGCGGCATGAGCAGCATCTTGCGAGCAATCTGAGCGCCGATGAGCGAGAAACGCTGATCGCGTTACTCCAGCGCATCCTGCCGGAGCGCCGATAGGCCGGGTCCGCGATGGGCGCGCTAACCCAGGTCGAGCGCTCCCTTCGAACGCCCTAGCTTGGTCCGCGCCCGGGTTCGCTTGTCCCTCAGCCTGCGCTCCCTGGACCCGGCCGTAGGATGAGTAGGCTTGCGCAGCTTGGGCGGCTGCGCGGCCTTGCGCACCAACTCCATCAGCCGGGCGCGGGCGTCCGCCCGGTTGCGCGCCTGGCTACGGAACCGGTTTGCCTCGATCACCAACCACCCGTCAGCGGTCACGCGTCTGCCGGCAAACACGCGCAGCCGACGCCGCACGTCGTCCGGCAACGAAGTGGTGCGTTCCAGCGGGAAGCGCAGTTGCACCGCGGTAGAGACCTTATTCACGTTTTGGCCGCCGGGTCCCGGCGAGCGGACGAAGACCTCTTCGAGTTCGGCCTCATCCAGATAGAGGCTGGGGGTGACTCGGATCATTCTGGGCACCGGTGTTGTCCGCTTCGCGGTTGGCTGCAAGGCCTTAATTGTGCTATGCAAAACGCCAGCGCACCAACGCTGTGCCGGGCAGATCCCCTAAAGCCCCGGAAAATCGAGAGGTTTCGCCTGCCGTCCTCTTGCAAACGAGTCCGACTGGGACTACAGTCTGCTGCGGATTTTCCGCGGCGATTTTCCGTAGCAAACCACAACAAACAGGACTCGCTCGCGGCAAATCTCGGGTTGAAGAAAAATCAGTTTGGCAGGCTCAAGCAAGAACTTAATTCGGGAGAGACTTATGAAACGATGGAAGACTCAACTTGCGGGCGGCGCGAAGGCCATTGCGGCAGCGGCTTTCGTCGGCCTCGCGTCGCAAGCGGGCGCGGCAGAGGTGACTTACGAGCGGCTGCTGAACGCCGCCGGTGAGCCCGGCAATTGGCTGACGTACCACGGCTCGTACAAATCCTGGCACTACAGCGCGCTGCAGGAGATCAACACAGCTACCGTAGGCCGGCTGCAGGAAGCGTGGTCGTACGCGGCTTCGCGCGCCTACCGCGGTCTGCAAAGCTTCCCGCTGGCCGTCGACGGGGTGGTGTACTTCTCCAGCCCGTACAACCAAGTCTATGCGCTCGACGGCGCCACGGGACAGTTGCTGTGGGCCTACAAGCAGAAGCTCAACGAAGACCTGGTCGCGAAGCAAACCCACTCGCCGTACAACCGCGGTATCGCAGCCGCCTACGGCAATATCTACATGGGGACGCTGGACGGCAAGCTGGTGGCCATCGACGCGAAGACCGGCAAGCTCAACTGGGAAACCAAGCTGATCAACTCCGAGAAGCTGACCGTTGGCTTCACGGGCGCGCCGCTGGTCGTCAAGGACAAGGTCATCATCGGTTCGCAGGGCGGCGAGTGGCCGTACCGCGGCCCGCTCTTCGGTGTGAACGCGAAGACCGGCGAGGAAGTGTGGCATTTCTTCACGGTCGGGGGCAACGAGGACAACGGGGACGCGCGCAACACCTGGGGCGGTGACTCGTGGAAGACCGGCGGCGGCGGCGGCTGGATGGCCGGCGCCTATGATCCGGACACCAACTCGGTCTGGTGGGGAACCGGGAACCCGGCTCCGCTGTACGACTGGGCCGGCCCGGATTGGCAGAGCAACGGGCCGCGTCCCGGCGTCAACCTGTACACCACCTCGGTCCTCCTGCTCGATCCGGACACCGGCAAGCTGAAGGGCTATTGGCAGGAAGTGCCGCACGATGCCTGGGACTATGACAGCTCGATCGGGGAGTTCATGTTCGTCGAGCAGGGCGGCAAGAAGTACGTCGTGCATCCGAGCAAGGACGGGTTCGTGTACGTGTATGACCGCCAGGCGAATCCGCAGAAGGTCTGGCCGTTCATCAAGAACATCAACTTCGTTCAGACCATCAAGGACGACGGCACGCTGGTGGGACGGCGCGACCTGCGCGAGGGCAAGCACGAGAACCTGTGCCCGGCCATCGCGGGGGGGTTGAGCTGGAACTCGGGGTCCTACAACCCGAACACCAAGCTGTTCTACAGAGTCGGTTACGAGTGGTGTATCGACCTCGAGGTGGTGAAGACCACCCCGGTGCTCGAGCCGATGGCGCAGCTCAACATCGGGGCGGACTTCAAGTTCGTGCCGGCCAAGGGCGAGGATCGGATGTACGCCCACGTCGACGCGCGCGACCCGATCACCGGGAAGGTGAAGTTCAGCATCCACTATGACGTGCCTCCGCACGCCAGCCTGCTGACCACCGGCGGAAACCTCCTGTTCGTTCCCGGCGCGGATGGCATCCTGCGCGCCTACAACGCGACGGACGGCAAGCTGCTCTGGAGCCACAACGACGGCCAGGGCCACAACGGCGGCATCATCACCTACACCGCGAAGGGCAAGCAGTACATCGCCGTCATGACCGGCTGGGGCAGCTTGGTGGGTGACAGCTACGGTGAGTGGTTCGGCGAGCCATGGGCGAGCATGCCCAAGGACTCGGGCGTGCTGAAGGTGTTCGCTCTGCAGCCCTAATCGGATTCAAACGCTGCAAATGGAGGC
>Ga0335077_10014035_pt1 | contig 10018 bp, 7 predicted proteins | sample Lox_Sample_31_FD_207151 | JGI IMG/M metagenome (GOLD analysis project Ga0335077, IMG submission 207151) | Soil microbial communities from Loxahatchee National Wildlife Refuge, Florida, United States - Lox_Sample_3.1 | ecosystem: Environmental > Terrestrial > Soil > Wetlands | place: USA: Florida...
CTTCGCCTTTTACATAGTCGGCGGCCAGAGCAATTATACGATCCAGAACGGGAATGGCGCAATCGACAGCGGAATCGCCTCCACGGCCAACGGACTGACTCTGCAACTTTACCTGCTAACGGCGGACACCTACGAGTTGGTTGTCAAATCCGCAGATGGTTCCACGACCGTTGCCAGCTTTCCGAGCGCCCCTTTGGCGGGCACTGCGGGGTCGGCGATTGAAACGTTTGCCGGCTTCAACATAGGCACCGCCGCCTTTCAAAATGACTATTTTAACAGCCTGCAGATTTCTGCTGCCGGACCGGTGGTCACCATTGTTTCGCCCACCAACAATGCGATTTTCAGTGTTGGTTCCGGCATCACCATCTCGGCGAATGCCGCCGATTTGAGCGGCTTCACCATTACCAACGTCGCGTACTATGGTAATGCCACGCTGCTCGGTAATGCGACCAGTGCTCCCTACAACTTCAACTGGACGAATGCTTCCGCCGGTTCCTACGCGCTGACCGCCATGGCCAGTGATTCCCTGGGCAAGTCGGCAACCTCCGCCGTTGTGAACATCACGGTCGTGGTGCCGCCCACCGTCTATTTTTCCAGTCCCGCAACCGATGGATTGGTGATTCCCTTGGGAAGCAACACCACTTACTTAATCCTCGCCTGTTTTACTGCCACCCTGGATACAAATGATCCCAGCCTTTTTTACCTCACCATCAACGGCGTGTTGCAGCCGCAGTCATCCTACGTCTTTCGCCCGCCGGGGACTGTCGCTGCGTGCAGTGAGCTGCGCTCGTTGATCTACAATTGGACGACGAATTCGCCCGGCACCACAACCGGCAGCAATGTGATCCAGGTTGTTTATTCCAACAGCAGTGCCGGCTTGGTGTTAAGCGATACGCGGACGGTGATTGTGCCGCCGCCGCTGGTAATCTCTGGTTTAGCCAGCGACCATCAGTTGGTCGTTTGGAGCAGCACGCCCGGGGTCAGCTACACGGTTCTGGCGACGACCAACTTGAGCCAGTCGTTCAGGCCTATCAGCGGTGTCATTCCGGCAAATGGACTTTCCACCTCCTATTTGGACGTTTCCAATTCACCGCCCGCGCCACAAAAGTTCTACGAAATCGAAGTCGTGCCTTAATATAATGTATCCGGCCTGGGGGCACGCATGCGACATGGCGCAGAAGTTGAGATCAAAAAGTAAAACTGGATCGGGGGCTGACTGATTCAAGCTGCCAGAGCAGGCAGTTTCGCCTTCACTTTGGCTCATGCTGCCCGTGTTTGTTGATCATTTTCCGCTTTTGTTTCGATTTGATTGTTATAAGTTTCTGGCAACTATGAACTCAAAAACACTACTATTCGCTCTCGCGTTTGTCGGCGGACTGGTTTTCACGTCGCGGCTGTCTGCCCAAACCCCTGCGGTCAATTTCCCCGCCGCCAGCCCCGCCTGCACACTCAAACAACGCGTTGGGTTGACGGACATTGAAATTGTTTATTCCCGGCCCGGCGTGAAGAACCGGACCATTTTCGGCGGCATTGTTCCCTATGGCCAAGTGTGGCGCACCGGTGCCAATCAAGCCACCAAAATCACTTTCAGCACGCCAGTAAACTTCGAAGGTACGGACATCCCCGCGGGCACCTATGCGCTATTTACAATTCCCGGCGAAACAGAATGGACGATCATCATCAACAAGGATGCGTCGCAATGGGGAGCTTTTCAATACAACGAGAAAGATGACATCGCGCGGTTCAAGGTGACCCCCGTGACGCTGGCTGAAACCATCGAGACTTTTACGATCGAATTCAATCATATCCGCGACGAATCGGCGGTGCTCAATCTGGTTTGGGACAAGACGGTGGTTCCGATTCACCTGAAAGTTGATGTCAGCAGCAAGCTGGTGCCGCAAATCGAGGCGGCCATGGCGGCGCCGGGCAAAAAATCGGACGGCTTTTACTTTCAGGCCGCCACATTTTACTACAACCACGACCTGGACCAGAAGAAAGCCCTCGACTGGATCAACGCCGGACTCGCGGACAATCCCCGGATTGCCTATGAAATGCTGCACTTGAAGGCGCAGATGCTGGCAAAACAGGGGGACAAGGCGGGCGCGATTGCTGCCGCCAGGCAATCCACCGAACTGGCCATTAAGGCCGAAGGCCCCGGCAGTTCATTCGTAAGGATGAACGAGGATTTGATTGCGAGCCAGCAATAATGACCATTTCGTTTCCAAACAAAATTCAACATTAACCACCCGTCAATGTCATAGGTAACATGAAAAAACTCCTATCCACACTGGTAATCACCGCCATCGCCCTGGTCAGCGCGCTGCCGGTCATGGCGCAGCAGAGACGCCTCAGTCCCCACGAAACCATCAGCGCGGTCATTGATGGCAACCGGGTCACTGTGGTTTATGGCCGGCCTTACACCAAGAATCCCCGGACCGGTGAGGTCCGCAAAATCTGGGGCGGGCTGGTGCCCTACGGCGAACCCTGGCGCATGGGCGCAGACGAAGCCACGCTCCTCATCACGCAACGGCCGATCGAGGTGGATGGGAAGATCATTCCCGCGGGGGCTTACACCCTTTACATGATGCCCGAAGAAAACGGCTCGTCCCAACTGGTCATCAGCACGCGTATCGGCGGGTGGGGAATTCCGGTGGACCAGTCGCACGATTTGGCGCGGGTTGATCTGAAGAAGGAAGCCCTGGATAAACCGGTGAACCAGTTCACCATGGCCATTGCGAAAGATTCATCCGGTGGCGGTGTGTTGAAGCTGATGTGGGAAGACACACAATTCTCCGTGCCTTTTACCGTCCAGAAATAACGCGACGCAGAATCAGCCTCGACATTTGATTATAACGAACGTGCGGCATCGCGCATGAGAACAAACATCTCATCTCTCAAATCCGGCTGCCGTACTAATTGGTTCCTTGGCCTCACAACCATCAGCGCGCTTTTGCTGGCCGGTTTTCCGGGCGCCGGACAAGTTGCCGGGCCACCGTCGGCTCCCGTTATTTTGCAGGACTTACACGGTTTTCGTGAGATGGGCAGCGTGCTCTATGTCGCGGCGCATCCCGACGATGAAAACACGGAGTTGATTGCCTTTCTCTCGCGCGGCCGCAATTACCGCACTGCCTATCTCTCGCTCACGCGCGGCGATGGCGGCCAGAACGTGCTCGGGCCGGAGTTCGGCGAAGAGTTGGGTGTCATCCGCACCGAAGAACTGCTCGCCGCACGGCGCATTGACGGCGGCCGGCAGTTTTTCTCCCGTGCGGTTGATTTCGGTTTTTCCAAGGACTACCGCGAAACCCTGAGAATTTGGGACCGGCAGCAGGTGTTGTCCGACATCGTGCGTGTCATCCGCGAGTTCTGTCCCGACGTAATCATCACGCGCTTTTCCCCGGTGCCAGGTGGCACGCACGGGCATCACACGGCCTCGACCGTGCTGGCTATTGAAGCTTTTAAACTCGCCGGCGATCCCAAGGCGTTTCCTGAACAGCTCGACACATTGACGCTGTGGCAACCCAAACGCATTCTCTGGAACGTAGGGGGATTCCAGCAAAGAGACACCAACGGCAGCAGACTCATTCGCATTGATGCCGGTGGAACCGATCCCGTGTCCGGCGAATCGTTTGCGAGAATCGCCGCACGCAGCCGCTCGATGCACAAAACCCAAGGCTTCGGAAATTTCGCCGGCTTCGGCGGCGGCAGCGGCCCAAGGTTTGAGTCCTTCGAACTTCTCGCGGGCGAGCCAGCGACGAATGACATCTTTGACGGCGTGGATACGACATGGGGCAGAGTGCCCGGCGGTGCTGAAATCGGGAAACTGGCCGAAGCAGTCATCGCGAAATTCGATCCGCAAGACCCTGCTGCCAGTGTGCCGGCGTTGCTGGAAATCAAAAAGCATCTAGCCACGCTCGCCAACGACGAACCGGTGGTGGATGAAAAACGCCGGCAATTGGATCATATCATTCAAGAATGCCTCGGCCTGACCGTGGAGACGGCGATTCCGGAGGCCGAAGTCGTGCCCGGCGAACCGCTTAAAATGCATCTAACCGCGACCGTCCAATCGGACATTGTTCCGGTTCGCTGGGTGGCGGCGCGGTATCCGTCCATTAAGGCTGAGTTTGCTGTGGACGCAGACCTTCCCACCAACCAGGCCATCAGCCGCGATGTCACGGAAATGCTTCCCGCCGACACGCCGTTGAGCCAACCGTATTGGCTGCGTGAGGACCACACTACCGGCATGTTCCGCGTGGCCGACCCGAATCTTATCGGCCGGCCCGAGAATCCTCCGGTCTTTCCGATTGACCAGATTTTTAAAGTGGGCGGCCAGACTCTGATTGTTCCGGACCAGCCGGTGCAGGTCACGGCCACGCGGGCAAAAGGTGAAACCCGCCACTTGGATGTGATTTCGCCGGTCTCACTCAAACTGGCGTCGGACGTCGGGTTGTTCCCGCCTGGAGCCACCCGTCCGGTGGTGGTGGAGGTTACTGCCGCCCGGCCTGACACCGCGGGCACTCTGCGCCTGGACGCACCGGCGGGCTGGAAGGTCGCACCTGCGACAGAATCGTTCCGTCTGGGGATCGCCGGGGATCACGCAAAGTTTAAGTTCATGGTCACCGCGCCGCCGCAACCGGCAACCGCGAACATTACCGCTGAGGCGGAAGTCGGCGACAAACGTTACAACAACGAACGCGTGGTGATCAATTACCCGCACATCCCCCTGTTATTGCTCCAGCCGCCCGCCAGGTTCAAGGCCGTGTGCCTCAACCTAGCCATTCGGGGGCAACATGTGGGTTATGTGCCGGGTGCCGGAGACAACGTGGCCCAAAGTCTGGTAGAGATGGGCTATCAGGTCACCACGCTCACCGGGGCGGACCTCACGCCGGAAAAGCTGAAAGCATTCGACACCGTGGTCATCGGCATTCGCGCCTTTAACGTCCGCACGGACCTCGTTTCACAATTGCCGGCGCTGTTCGCCTACGTCGAAGGTGGTGGAAACGTCATCGAGCAATACAACCGTCCAGGCCGCGACCTGAAAACCGACCAGCTCACGCCCTACAGCTTGCACCTTTCGAACGATCGTGTGACCGACGAAACCGCGCCGGTGACGTTCCTCGCACCGGAGCATCCGGCGCTGAACACGCCGAACAAAATCACCCGCGCCGATTTCGACGGCTGGATCCAGGAGCGCGGGATTTATTATCCCGACCAGTGGGACGAGCACTTCACTCCGATTCTCGCCTGCAGCGATCCGGGAGAAGCGCCGCTCAAGGGCGGATTGCTCGTCGCCCAATATGGCAAGGGCTACTTCGTCTATACCGGGCTGGTGTTTTTCCGGCAGCTTCCCGACGGTGTGCCCGGCGCTTACCGGCTGTTTGCTAATCTGGTCTCACTCGGAAAATGAAATCTTCGGAGGGCAACATCACACCCGCGGAAGTGCCCTTGAACGGCAAGGGCGAATTGACCAGCCTGCCGGGGCTTCGCACTTGGCGCGGCGTTTACATTTTTGTCTTCGGCAGTTTTATTTTGTGGGTGGCACTGCTCCTCGTGCTGACGGTGAGCTTTTCATGAACCTCCTCGATTTCGTCGTCCTGGTCGGCAGCATGTTGGCCATTGCTGTCTATGGCACGTGGCATACACGCCGTCACCGGAATCTGAGTCACTATTTGAAGGGCGATGAAACGGTGGGGTGGTTGACGATCGGCATTTCGGTCGCCGCCACCCAAGCCAGCGCCATCACTTTCATTTCCACTCCCGGCCAGGGATACGAGAGCGGACTGGACTTTGTGCAAAATTATTTCGGGATGCCGCTGGCACTTATCGTCGTCGCTGCCGTGTTTCTTCCGATTTACCGACGATTGAATGTCTATACCGCCTACGAATTTCTGGGTCACCGTTTCGATGCCAAGACCCGGCTGCTCGGCGCGGGTTTGTTCCTGCTGTCACGTGGCCTGGCCGCCGGCATCACGATTTACGCGCCGGCCATCATCCTGTCCACCGTGCTCGGCTGGCGGCTCGACCTAACCATCATTCTCAGCGGGCTATTGGTGATTATTTACACCGTCATCGGCGGCAGCCAGGCAGTGAGCCTCACCCAGAAATACCAGATGGCCATCATCTTTGGCGGAATGGTGGCGGCCTTTATCATTCTGCTCACGAAGCTGCCAATCAGCTTCGGCGACGCATTCACCGTGGCGGGCAGCTTCAAGAAACTGGACGCGGTAAGTTTTTCGTCCGATATCCATCGGCGCTACACGTTCTGGTCCGGGCTGTTCGGCGGATTTTTTCTTTCCCTGTCCTACTTCGGCTGCGACCAGTCCCAAGTGCAGCGTTATATTTCCGGCTCGTCCTTGCGCGAGAGCCGGCTGGGGCTGATGTTCAATGCCGTGCTCAAGATTCCCATGCAGTTTTTCATCCTGCTGCTCGGTGTCATGGTTTTCGTCTTTTACCAGTTCGAACAACCGCCGGTCTTTTTCAACCAGCCCGCCTGGCACCAGGCAATCCAACATGATTCCGACGGAAAGCTTCACGCGCTCGCACAGGAATACACCGCGGCTTACGCGCAAAAGAAACAACTGATCCACCAGTGGCTCGACGCAAAACACGCTGGCAACCGCGAAGCCGAGGCTGCAGCGCGGGCGCAGGCATTGGCGGCGCTGGAACATAGTAATGCCGTGCAAGCTGAAGCAAAGACCGAGATGCAGGCAACGGATCCTGGTGTGAAAAGCAACGATGCTGATTACATCTTTGTCACGTTTATCCTCGACCACCTGCCGCACGGCTTGATTGGACTGCTGATTGCGGCGTTCTTTGCCGCCGCCCTCCAATCGAAGTCCGCCGAACTGAATGCGCTCGGCTCAACGACCACGGTTGATTTCTACCGGCACCTGCTCAAACGCGAAGCGAGCGATGCGCATTATATCGTCGCTTCCAAATGGTTCACCTTGTTTTGGGGCCTGGTCGCGCTTGCATTCGCGCTGTTTGCGAACTTGGTGGAAAACCTGATTCAAGCCGTCAACATCGTCGGGTCGGTTTTTTACGGCGTGGTGCTCGCGTTGTTTTTGGTGGCATTTTTTCTGAAGCGGGTTGGTGGAACCGCGATTTTTTGTGCGGCGCTGGTGGCCCAGGCACTGGTCTTCGTGCTCTATTTTTCGCTGAACATCAGCTACCTCTGGTATAATTTCATCGGGTGCGCGGCCTGCGTGCTGCTGGGCCTGATTATTCAGGGCGCACTGGGTTCCACCGGGAAACCCGCGCAGGCACTGCCTGCATTATGAGCACTGCGCCTGTCATTTGCTTCGGCCAGCAACCATGCGGGTTCTTCCCGCGGCGCTTCCTGTTTGCCAAGATCCAGACGGCCCGGCGGCTGCAAATGGAGCTGGGAGGGGAAATCGTTTTCTTCTACCACGACAGCGACCACGATCCGCGCGAAACCAAGACCATCTTGCATCATCGCAAGACCAATGAACCGGCCCAACTCAACTTTGCCTTCGAAAACCGGCTTCAACGGAAATTTTCACCCCAATACCTCAAACGCATCCCCGCCGACTGGCAGGGCAAGACGCTGCGCCAGTTGCCGAACTACGTGGAACGCAAATTAATCGAGATTTTCCAAAAGGCCTCCGCGTCCAACGTCGCCGATTTCTGTCTCGTCATGTATCGCGCCATGAATTTGCTCGATGGCATCCGGGTGGTGCGGTCCAGTGACCCAGCTCTCCGCCGGGCGGCCTGTGACATCCCGGAATTTTTCGTGGATGTTCCGTTTGAAGGTGAAATCGTCCGCGCCCGTTCAATGGGCGGCGTATTAAAACTGCACGAGGGCGGAGATTCCTACGTGAAGATACCCGCGGTTGTTTTCAACAAGGAGCAAATCAGTCCAGCGCGCGACACCCGGCTGCATTGGATGCAGTCGGTCGTGCATTGTACGCATTACATTGCCGGGGCCGGTGAAAGGGCCTACCTTCGCCCGGAAGAAGCACCGGAAATCACCTTTGTGAATCGTGAAACGATTGAGCGTTCTGATGAAGCGTACACCGAAATCCCGTCCTGAACCCACGCCGTTGCTGGCCTTCGGTGCGCATCCCGACGACATCGAGTTCGGGTGTGGCGGTATCATTGCAAAAGAAACCTGCGCCGGTCGCACAGTACACTTTGTCATCTGCTCGCACGGAGAAGCCGCATCTTACGGCACGCCCAAACAACGGGTCGCCGAGGCAAAAAAATCCGCCGCACTGCTGGGTGCCTCGCTTGAATTCGTCAAACTGGACGGTGATGCGCATTTTGAAGTTCACGCCGCTCACGCGATCAAACTGGCGGGCGTCATCCGCCGTGTGAGGCCGGGCATTGTGCTCGCGCCGAGCCTGGTTGAAAATCAGCATCCCGATCATCCACGGCTCGGCCGACTTGTGCGCGATGCCTGCCGGCTGGCACGTTACGGCGGCGTCAAGGAACTCCGCCAATCGTCTCCCCATGCGATTGGTCAATTGTTTTATTATGCGGTAACTCCTGAAGCCGAGCCGGCCAACATCACTCCGGTGCTCATTGATATCTCCGCGCCGGAAATTCTCAAGGCCTGGACTTCCGCGATGGCAGCGCATGCTTCGCAGACTTCCGCCCGCAATTACGTTGAATTGCAACTTACACGGGCGCGTCTGCGCGGGCTGGGCGTGGGGGCGAGCCATGCCATCGCATTGTTTCCAAACGATCCACTCCTTCTCGACTCGCTGGCGTCGGTGAGCCGCGGTGTGCGGCGCTTTTAGTTTGAACCACGGATGAACACGGATGGACACCGATGAAGACAAAAAATTTACAGGTAGGGCGCGTCACTCTGTGCGCGCCGTGCTCTGTGTTTTGACGGGCGGCGGGCAGAGGACTGCCCGCCCTACCAATCAATCCGTGTTTATCCGTGTCCATCCGCGGTTAACAAACAAATGAAAATCGGCATTGCCTGTTATCCTTCGGTGGGTGGGAGCGGCATTCTCGCCACCGGCTTGGGTGAGGAATTGGCACGGCGCGGCCATGAGGTACATTTCATCAGTTATGAACGCCCGTTCCGGCTGCCGGAAAATACGCCGCGGCTACATTTTCATCCAGTGGTCATCAACGAATATCAATTGTTCAAGTATCCAGATTACACGCTGCCACTCTCGGTCAGAATGGCCGAAGTGAGCCGTGACTGCGGACTGGACGTTCTTCATGTTCACTACGCCGTGCCGCACGCGACGGCGGCCATTCTCGCGCGTGCGATGCTTCCCTCCGGGCGGCAGCCGCGTGTAGTCACGACGTTGCACGGTACCGACACCACGCTGCTTGGCTGCGATCCGGGCTATGGACCCGCCATTCACCATGCCCTCACCTGCTCGGATGCGGTCACGGCGGTTTCGGCTTATCTGAAAGCGGAGACCCAGCGGGTACTCGGATTCAACGGACCGTTGGAGGTCATTCATAATTTTTTTGCGCCGCGACCGCCGCGCCGTTCACGCGAGGAAGTGCGCCGGGAGCTGGGCGTGGCGGACAACGAGGTGATGATCCTTCACTCCTCGAATCTTCGTCCGGTGAAACGCATTGATCTCCTGCTCGAAACTATCGCGCGCGTCCGCCTGCGCGACGCCTTCAAGCTCGTGATTCTGGCAGGCGGAAATTTCGAGCCATACACCAAAGATGTGCAGCGGCTGGGCCTGAGCGATCGTGTGGTTGTGCGCGAAAACGTGAATGAAATCGAAGATTACCTGCAGGCCGCCGATCTTGGACTGTTTACCTCCGAGACGGAGAGCTTTTGCCTGAGCATACTTGAAGCGATGTATTTTGGTTCCCCGAGCGTTGCCCGGCGCGCCGGTGGAATTCCGGAGGTGGTAGAAGACAATGTGAGCGGGCTTTTGGTGCCCTCCGACGATCCTGACGCCCTGGCCCGGGCGATTGAGGGGTTGATTCAGGAGCCGAAGCGTCGGACGACGATGGGTCAGGCGGCGCAGCGCCGGGCGCGCGAACGGTTTTCCGCCGAGGTTATCGTGCCGCTTTA
>Ga0335077_10014037_pt1 | contig 10018 bp, 8 predicted proteins | sample Lox_Sample_31_FD_207151 | JGI IMG/M metagenome (GOLD analysis project Ga0335077, IMG submission 207151) | Soil microbial communities from Loxahatchee National Wildlife Refuge, Florida, United States - Lox_Sample_3.1 | ecosystem: Environmental > Terrestrial > Soil > Wetlands | place: USA: Florida...
TATGGTTTGCTCGCCGGCGAAACTCTCGAACAGGCCGTCTGCTTGGGCTGGGCCCATGGCGCGCTGCTGACCACCTTCCCTGGCGATACCACCATGGCCACCCTCGATCAGGTTCGCGCATTCGCTAAAGGCGGCTCGTCCCGCATCCAGCGATGAACCGTAAATTGTTGAGCGGAATCGCGCTTCTCCAGCACTAACTGTCGTTAGCGTTGCGTCCGAACCCGCCTTCCCGGAACATGGAAAAGGAGAAATCTATGGGCCTGCGCAGCTTCCTCGAACAGCAGTTCATCGACGTCATCCAGTGGACCGAACCCGACACCGGCGTCCTCGCCTACAGGGTTCCCATGGCCAACATGGAAATTCAGACGGGAGCTCAGTTGACCGTGCGCGAGTCGCAAATGGCCGCATTTGTCAACGAGGGCCGCATCGCCGATGTCTTCGGCCCCGGCCTCTTCACGCTCACTACACGCACTCTGCCCCTGCTGACCGATCTCAAAAACTGGGACAAGGAATTCCACTCGCCGTTCAAGAGCGATGTATTCTTCTTCTCGACGCGCCTCCAGATCAATCAGAAATGGGGCACCGCCACTCCCATCACCATTCGCGAAAAGGAATTCGGAGCTGTCCGTGTCCGCGCCTACGGCATCTATTCGTATCGCATCGCCGATCCGCGCGCCTTCTTTACCAAGGTGAGCGGCACCCAGGAACTCTACGCCGCCCAGGATCTCGAAGGGCAGTTGCGCAACACCATTGTCGCCAAGTTGACCGAGGTCATCGCGCCCGTCGAAGTGCCGTTTCTTGACATGGCGGCAAACCAAGGCGAGTTGGCCCGGAAAGTCGCCGATCAGGTCCGCCCGGCCTTCTCCGCCTTGGGCCTCGGCCTGGATTCCTTTGTCATAGAAAATCTTTCCCTCCCCGACGAGTTGCAGAAATTTCTGGATCAGCGCATCAGCATGAACATGGTCGGCGACCTTGGCCGCTATACGCAGTTTTCCGCTGCCCAATCGCTCCCGATTGCGGCCGCGAACCCCGGCGGCGGCGCCGCTGAGGGCGTTGGCCTCGGCGCCGGTATCGCCATGGGTCAGACCCTGGTGAACGCGATGAAACCCGCCGCGGCTTCGTCCGTGGACACCAAATTCTGCCTGGAATGCGGTAAGCCTATTGCGCGCGCCGCTAAATTCTGCCCGGAATGCGGCAAACCGCAGCCGCAAAGCTGAGGGTTCGATGAATTGTCCCGGCTGCGGCGCTCCCTTGCACGTGACAGAGCACGACGATTCACTGCGCTGCGAATATTGCCGCAGCGTCTTCACGCCCCAGCAGAACGAAGACGGCGTTCGCCTCCTGGGCGAATCCTCTCCGCTCGCGTGCCCCGTTTGCGCAGTGGCGCTCCAGCAGGCCTCGCTTGCCGGCCATCGCACCCTCTGCTGCACCAGGTGCCAGGGGATGCTCATTCCCATGAACGATTTCGTGGCGCTCGTCGATCAGCTCCGCTCTGCACATCCTGGTTCGGGAGCCGTGCAGCCGCCGGTCGATTCCAAGTCGCTCGATCGGCGCCTCAATTGCCCTCAGTGCCACCGCCCCATGGATACCCATTTCTACGAAGGGCCGGGCAACATCGTGATTGACGACTGTTCGCGTTGCTTTCTCAACTGGCTGGATAAGGGCGAGCTGATGCGAGTCGTCCGCGCTCCCGATCGCGCCTATGCAGGCGACACGTACGGCCGCGATGCTTGACCTTCATCTCCCTCCGGCGCTACCCTCTCTTATTACGTACCGACTCGCGGAGGAGCGATTCCATGAACGACTGGGTATACGCGCAGAGCCATCCGTCCGAGCAACTGGCGCGCTTGCACCACTTTTCGATGCTCAAGAAGACGCAGAGCGGCGCTGAAGTCGAGTTCACCATCACGGTCAAAGAGTTCGCCACCCCAAAGGATGGCGCGCTGGTATTCTTCGCCCAGTCCGATAAGCAGACGAACCAGCGTGTGGCGCCCTACACTCCTTGTGGTTGGGGCAAGACATTACTCGGCTCGCTTGAGGAATGCGTGCGGGAAATCAATCGCTTTCCCTACCACGAAGCCGACGTGCAGGCGGCCAAAGCCTGAATCTCAGTGTGAACACGGGCACGTGGCGTTGTCCAGCTCCGCTCGAAGTTCGGCCAGCCGAGTCCGCAGCGCTGTGGAATCAGGGGCGGAAACGTCCTGCATCACGGGCAGTAGTTTCGCCGCCTCCGTATATTCGGCGTTCGCTTCCGCGTATTCATCCCGCCGGAGTGCGTTAAAGCTCCGCTCCACCAGACTTTGAACCAGAGCCGCGAGATCGCGGTTGGTTTTTGCCCGAAGCTGCGCCAATTTGTTTTGGGTGGTTGAGGTGCGGACCGCCTGCGTATTGCTCCACATAAATTCGCCTACGTTATCTAGACGTACGTAGCGGCTATTTTGTTAGTTCCCCAGTCTTCATCAGGGGTTTCCCTCGCCGAACGAGGCAAGGTCCTTGGTTTCAATCCGCGTTCATCGATGGCAATTTCAACGCGCCGGCTGTTCGCCCGATGGAGAAAATCGTTCCCGCAGCATCTCTTCCACATCGCCTAATTTGTCGCCAAGCAGATTGAGCTTGCGCGAAAGACCTTGAATCTCCGATTCCGCCCGGCGATTGATTTCGTAATCCAACTGGCCGCGTAGCCGATCCTTGGCATCCTGGCGGTTCTGGCTCATCATGATCACCGGGGCCTGAATTGCCGCCACCATCGAAAGAATCAGGTTGAGCAAGATAAAAGGATACGGGTCCCACGCCGATTTGCCCAACAACCTGTTGATTGCCGTATACACGGCAAGCAGGATCAGAAACGTAATAATGAAAGTCCACGACCCGCCGAATCGGGCCACCGTGTCGGCGACCCGATCGCCAGGCGTCGCCTCCTCTTGAATAATCTCATTCACGTTGCGGTTGGTTCGAATCCGTACAAGTTGCTGCGTCGTGTGAAACTGTTTGCCGAGAACTGTCAGCATATCCATCCCGGCCATCGGCTTCCGCTCCAGCAGCACCGCGATGTCGTGACGGTCGACTTCGATGCATTCGGTCTCCGTCACCGCTGTCGCACTGGTTTGATGCGGAGTCTCATCCAGCATCGACGCGAAGCCGAAAAACTCGCCCCGCCCGGGCTCATCCACCAGCACATCCTGCTGGTCTCGATCCACCGTCGTCACCTGGACTACTCCGGAAACTACGATGTACGCCTTGCCTCCCGTGTCTCCGGCCTTGTAGATACGCTGCCGCGCGATAAACGTTTTCAATTCCACCTGGCTCGCCAAAACGGCGGCCTCTTCATCGTCCAGTAGCGCGAACAGCGGGACACGTTTCAGCACTTCCGGCTCACACGGCATTCGGCACCTCGAAAAAATGGAGCGTGGATCGTCTCGATCCCTTCTTAAGAATTTCATAGACGCGAGCAAACCGACAACCGCGCGCTCCCGCGTGCGCCCGGCTGAGTTGAGACGATCGGTTAGACGCTCTTCCACAGGAACCTCACTTACAACTTCGGCTGTACGCACCAATGTGTCGGCCGACCTTTCGGCAGTACGAAGAAGTGACGTGGATCAGCGTTATTACGCTGTAAGAACGAGCGATAACCGAAGGCCACACGTCTCGTGTTCCTTGAGGAACGCGACGTTTGGCGATTGCCGAGCTTGGCAGTTGTCGTGCTCCCGTCCGCGTCGCAACCGCAGTCCAGTCTGTGCCCATTCTGCTTCAGGAAAGGTCGAATGATGCGTTTCGCAACGCGTTTGTTTCTGATCTGCCCACTGTCCTCCATGGCTTGGAGCGCCGCGCTCTCGCTAGGCCCCGGAGCGTCCGCACCCGGCGGAACCGTGAGCCTCTCGCTTTCGCTGGCTTCGTCGGGAAGCTCAGTTGCCGGCGCCGAGTGGAGACTCAATTATTCCACCTACGATTTTGCTTCCATAAGCATCACAGCTGGATCTTCGGTTACTTCCGCCGCGAAGCAACTTTTATGTAGCAATCCGGCGGCGGGTCAGTTTGTCTGTCTGATATCAGGTCTGAATCAGAATGTTATCCCGGATGGTGTTCTCGCTACTGCCGTTCTGAATGTCGCAAGTACTTCGACGAGCACGTCCTCCAACGTCGGTATTAGCGTGGCGTCTGCGACTGACCCCGGAGGCGCATCCATTGCCACAGCGGCCACCGGCTCTCGCGTAACCATTACCCAGCCAAGCACGACGATTTCCCGACTCTCGTGCTCGCCATCGAGTATCATTGTTCCGGCGTCGACTACGTGCACCGTCGCGCTCTCGGCCGGCGCGCCTGCGGGCGGCGCGTTGGTGTCACTAGGCTATGCCGCTTCGGGCGCGACCCTGTCGATTCCTAGCTCCGTCACCGTGGCGGCGGCTTCCACGCAGCAATCCTTCACTGCCCAAGCCGTCAGCGCGACCACCAACACGACCGCGACGTTGGCCGCGAGTTCGAGCGGAAGCAGCGCCACGTTTTCGCTTGCGATCGCTCCAGCTCCCATCAGCCAAACCGCCGCCCCACCCACGGCGCCCGCCAATTTGGCTGGAATCGCCACTTCGAGCTCGCAGATCAAGCTCTCCTGGACAGCTTCGACGAGCAGCTTGGGAATAGCCGCATATCTGGTTGAGTCTTGCCGCGGGTCGCGCTGTACCAACTTCGGTCAAATCGCACAGACCACCGCGACAACCTATTCCAATTCGGGTCTGCAGCGCAAAACGATCTACCGCTACCGGGTCAGAGCCAAAGATACCGCTGGCGCCCTAAGCGCGTATTCGAACATCGTCGCCGTCGAGACACGTTGGCGGTAACTCGAATTCGGGGACAGGCTGCGCAATTCCCAATTTCGGGTCTGTTCCCCTCACCGCATCGAGTACGATCCCAGCACCTTCATGTAGTTCGCGCGCTCGAACGCCGCCGGCTGCGGCACCGCGTTGCGGCTCATGCTGCCTTGCATCTGTTTGATCGAGTCGTATTCGTGCTCGCCCATCCAGATCAGTAGCTCGGTCGCGAGTGTATCGAGGTAATTGACGCCGCGCTTCAGCAGCGCCGACGTCATCATCGCGACCTTCGCGCCCGCCATCATCGCTTTCACCACATCGGTCGCGCTGTGGATCCCGCCCGTGAGCGCCAGGTCCGATTTCACGTGCCCGTACAATACCGCGATCCAATGCAGCCGCAGGAATAAATCGTGCGAGCTGCTCAGGATCAAGTTCGGCACCACCTCCAGCGCCTCCAGATCGTAATCGGGCTGATAAAACCGGTTGAACAGCACCAATGCCGCGGCGCCGGCGCCATCCAGCTTGCGCGCCATGTTGGCCATCGAGCTGAAATACGGCCCCAGCTTCACCGCCACCGGAATGTGCACCTCGGCCTTGATCGCCTTCACAATCTCGATGTAATTCCGCTCTACCTGCTCGCCGGTCACGTCCGGATCCACTGGTATCGAATAAATGTTCAGCTCCAGCGCGTCGGCTCCCGCTTGCTGCATTTGCCGCGCATAGCTCAGCCAACCGCCCTTGGTCGATCCGTTCAGGCTCGCAATCACCGGAATTTTGATCGCCTTCTTGCACGCCCGGATGTGCTCCAGGTACTCGTCGGGTCCGCGCACGCGCCCGCTCAATTCGGGAAAGTGCGTCACCGACTCCGGCCCCCGCTCCGAACTCTCGATCAGAAACCGGTCCAGGTCGTCGCTTTCGATTTCGATCTGCTCTTCGAAGAGCGATTGCAATACCACGGCAGCGGCGCCGGCATCCTCCATGCGGCGGATGTTCGCCAAGTCCTCGCACAACGGCGAGGCGGACGCGACCAGTGGATTCTTGAGCTTCAATCCCAAATAGTTCGTGGATAAATCAATCGTCTTCGCAAGGTCGATCATTTCTTTTCCCCTCCGTTCACGGGCATGTGCGCCCAGTAGTCGTAGAGCTTCCAACGTTCGGCGACATCTTCTTCGGCTAACCGCAGCAGCTTCTTCGCCTCCTCCGGACTGCTCTTGGCGAGCATCGTGTAGCGTGTCTCGTTATAGGCGTAGTCCTTCAACGCCACGCTCGGCGCGCGCGAATCGAGCAGGAAGGGGTTCTTTCCCTCCGCCGACAGGCGCGGGTTGTAGCGGAACAGCGGCCAGTATCCCGAGTTGACCGCCGCCTTCTGCTGGTCCATTCCGTGCTCCAGGTCGTAGCCGTGCGCGATGCAGTGGCTGTAGGCGATCAGCAGCGATGGCCCGTCGTACGCTTCCGCCTCCAGAAACGCCTTCACGGTCTGCATGTCGCTCCCGCCCATCGCGATGTGCGCCACGTAAACCGTGCCGTAGCTCATCGCCATCATGGCGAGGTCTTTCTTCCCGGTCGGCTTGCCGCCCGCCGCAAACTTGGCCACCGCGCCGCGCGGCGTCGATTTCGACGCTTGCCCGCCGGTGTTCGAGTAGACCTCGGTATCCAGCACCAGCAGGTTCACATTGCGCCCGGTCGAGAGCACGTGATCGAGCCCGCCGTACCCGATGTCGTACGCCCACCCGTCGCCGCCCACGATCCACACGCTCTTCTTCACCAGCATGTCGGCCACAGAGAGCAAATCAGTAGCGCCGGCAATCTTGGTGCCGGCGAGCTTTTGCTTTAGCACCGCCACCCGCTCCCGCTGCGCCAGAATCCCCGCTTCCGTCGATTGCTCCGCGTCGAGCAGCGCGACCGCCAATTCATCCCCGATCGCCGAACTGAGCCGCCGCACCAGCACACGCGCATAGTCTGTCTGCGCGTCCACGGCCAGCCGGAGCCCGAGCCCAAACTCCGCGTTATCCTCGAACAGCGAATTCGACCAAGTCGGCCCCCGCCCGTCCGCATTCGTGCAGTACGGCGTCGTCGGCAGATTGCCGCCGTAAATCGAAGAGCATCCGGTTGCGTTCGCGATTAGCGCGCGGTCCCCGAACAACTGTGTCATCAGCTTCACGTAGGGAGTCTCGCCGCAGCCCGAGCACGCTCCTGAAAATTCGAACAGCGGCTGCAGCAATTGCACATCCTTCACTTGGCTCAGCGAAAGCACCTGCCGCTCAGTTTCCGGAATCTTCAGGAAGAATTCCCAATTGGCCGCTTCCGGCTCGCGCAGCGGTGGCTGCGCCACCATGTTGATCGCCCGATGCTTCACCTCGCTCTTGCTCTTCACCGGGCAGAACTCCACGCACAGCGTACAGCCCGTGCAATCTTCGGGCGCCACCTGCAGCGTGTACTTCTTCTCCTTCATCTCTTTCCAGCGCGCCGGAACCGCTTTGAACGTGGGCGGTGCGCCGGCCAGATACTTCTCGTCGTAAACTTTGGCGCGAATCACGCTGTGCGGGCACACCAGCACGCACTTGCCGCACTGGATGCACAGTTCCTCATCCCAAACCGGAATCTCCAGCGCGATGTTGCGCTTCTCCCATTGCGCCGTCGCGCTCGGGAACGTTCCGTCCACGGGCATCGCGCTCACTGGTAGGTCGTCGCCTTCTCCGGCCACAATCTTCGCCGTCACCTTCTGCACGAACTCGGGCGCAGCGGCGGGGACCGGCGGGCGAATGTCGAACAGGGACGTGATCTTGCCCGGAACTTTCACCTGATGGAGATGGCTGAGGGCCGCGTCCACCGCCGCGAAGTTTTTCTGCACCACGCTTTCGCCGCGCTTCCCGTATGTCTTCTCGATCGTGTGTTTGATCGCGGCAATCGCTTCCTCACGCGGCAGTACCCCGCTGATCGCGAAGAAGCACGTTTGCATGATCGTATTGATGCGCGCGCCCATGCCCGTCTGCTTGGCCACCGCATACCCATCGATCACATAGAAGTTCAGGTTTTTCTCGATAATCTGTTTCTGCACCGTGCGCGGCAGATGCCCCCACACGTCCTCCGGCCCATAACTGCTGTTGAGCAGGAACGTGGCGCCCGGTTCTGCGGCCTTCAGCATGTCGATGCGTTCCAGGAACGAGAACTGGTGGCAGGCCACAAAATTCGCCTTCGTGATCAGGTAACTCGAGTGCAGCGGCCGCGGCCCGAAGCGCAGGTGCGACGTCGTGATCGCCCCCGATTTCTTCGAATCGTAGACGAAATACCCCTGCGCGTAATTGTCGGTCTCCTCGCCGATGATCTTGATCGAATTCTTGTTCGCCCCCACCGTTCCATCCGCGCCCAGCCCGTAGAACAGCGCGCGCACCGTCCCCGGAACCTCCGTCGAAAACTCGGGATCGTAGTCCAGGCTCGTGTGCGTCACATCGTCGCGGATTCCGATCGTGAAATGATTCTTCGGCGCAGCTTTCTTTAGCTCGTCAAAAACCCCCTTCACCATCGCCGGCGTGAACTCTTTCGACGACAGCCCATACCGTCCGCCGATCACTTTTTTCTGAATGCCCGATTCCACCAGTCCTGTGATTACGTCGCAATAGAGCGGCTCTCCGGTCGCGCCCGGCTCTTTCGTGCGGTCGAGCACCGCAATCGATTTCACCGTCGCCGGCAGCGCCTTCACAAAATCCGGAATCGAGAACGGCCGGTACAGCCGCACCTTGAGCACCCCGATCTTCTCACCGGCCAGCGCCTCCACCGTTTCTTGTGCGACTTCGGCGCCCGATCCCATCAGCACAATCACGCGTTCCGCGTCCGCCGCCCCGACGTAATCGAACAGGTGATATTGCCGCCCCGCCACCCGCGCGAACTTGTCCATCGCGTTCTGCACAATCGTCGGGGTCGCGAGATAAAACGGGTTGCACGCCTCCCGCGCCTGGAAATAGACATCCGGATTCTGCGCCGTCCCCCGGATCACCGGCCGGTCGGGCGATAGCGCCCGCGCCCGGTGTTTCCGCACCAGTTCGTCGTCGATCATCGCGCGCAAATCATCCGCGGTCAGTTGCTCGACCTTCGCCACTTCATGCGACGTCCGGAACCCGTCAAAGAAATGCAGGAAGGGCACGCGCGATTCCAGGCTCGCCGCCTGGGCGATCAGCGCAAAATCCATGACCTCTTGGATCGAATTGGACGCCATCATGGCAAAGCCCGTCGCCCGCGCCGCCATCACGTCGCTGTGATCGCCGAAAATCGAAAGCGCATGGATCGCCAGCGACCGCGCCGCGATGTGAAACACCGTGGGGCTCAGCTCGCCGGCAATCTTGTACATGTTCGGGATCATCAGCAGCAATCCCTGTGCAGCCGTGAACGTAGTCGAAAGCGAACCGGCCTGCAGCGCGCCGTGAAGTGCGCCCGCGGCGCCACCCTCGCTTTGCATCTCGACCACCGTGGGCACAGTGCCCCAGATGTTGGGCTTTTGCTCGGACGACCATTGATCCGCCCATTCCCCCATCGGCGAAGACGGTGTTATGGGATAAATAGCGATCACCTCATTGATCTGATGTGCGACGTACGCGGCTGCTTCGTTGCCGTCGATGGTAACTTTCGGCCGGGCAGAGACGGTTGGGCTGGTCACTATGCTTCTCTCCTCCTAAAGCATTATTATAGGACCTTTTTGTCGTAAAAATCCACAGAAAGCCATGGGGCAGATCTCCGACCTCCAAGTCTTTTCTTTAGAGTGCTTTCAAATGCCGGTACACCACTCCCACCGGCAGCCCCATCACATTGAAATAACAGCCTTCAATGCGCTCGACGAACTTCGAAGCCAGCCCCTGGATCGCGTACCCGCCGGCCTTGTCCATCGGCTCTCCGCTCTCGACGTAACCCGCGATTTCGTCTTCGGTCATGGCCGCAAACCACACCCGAGTCGAAGCGAAATCGCGAATCGACGCGGTCCCACGCCGCAGGCAAATGCCCGTCAGCACGTCATGGGACCGCCCCGCCAGCAGCCGGATCATGCGCTGCGCATCCGCCGCATCCTCCGGCTTGGCGAGGATCTGCCCATCGACCACCACCGTGGTATCCGCGCCCAGCACCGTCTCCCCCGGCGCAGTTTCGACCGCGCGGGCTTTTGCTTCCGCGAGACGGCGCACATAGTCTTCCGGCGTCTCCTCCGGCAGCGGCGCTTCGTCCACCGAAGC
>Ga0335077_10014041_pt1 | contig 10016 bp, 2 predicted proteins | sample Lox_Sample_31_FD_207151 | JGI IMG/M metagenome (GOLD analysis project Ga0335077, IMG submission 207151) | Soil microbial communities from Loxahatchee National Wildlife Refuge, Florida, United States - Lox_Sample_3.1 | ecosystem: Environmental > Terrestrial > Soil > Wetlands | place: USA: Florida...
GGACAGGATGTTGGCGAGCGCGCGGTTCGCCATGGGCTCCTGGGGAGATTGCGCGATCCACGCCCGTGCGTTGCGCAGGGCCTCTTCGCTGGAGGCCGCGCTTTCCCGGCGGGCTCGTGCATCCTGCTGATACCAGATCAAGCCGCCCAGCGCGTTCAAGTAGAGTTGCCGGTGTTCCGCCGAACCGCAGCACTGGTTCCGAAGCCTTTGCGGTGTCGGGAGAGCGCTTCCAATCTAAAGCTGGAATGTCTTTTTGGGCGGAGTTATGAACGCATTCTTGGGAACCGGATCAACCGAAGACGACTTAATGAGTGTCTGCCCACCGACATCTTTCGTCCTCGGCACGTCCTTTTTCAATCCCAAACTATCTCGGGAGTTATTCCATTTGTCGTTGATACCCCGCGAGCGAGACTCCTCTTTCTTGCCGACGATGAATGCATCTTTGTTCTTGCCGATGCCGCGATTGGTACGATTGTGGTCGGGGCGCAGGTTGCGCGAAGCCTTATTGACCCGGGTCAACAGCTCATCGCCGATTTCCAGCGACTCCTGGACGGGTGTATTGGGGTCCAGCATTTTCCTGGCCTTTTTCTTATATCGCTTCCTGTCTTCTTCCTCGTCGCTGGAGATCGTCTCCTCAATAGCCTCCTCGTATTTGCGCTTGTCCTTTTTGGAGAGGGTGTCCCGTTGGGAGATTGCTTCGGCCGTGGTCTCCTTCATCGTGTCGGCGGAGGTAACATGGCAGATGTCGAGACCCAGGCCGGTGAGGTCGGCCTTTCCGTTCGCATTGACATCGTCAATGTAATCGGTCATGTGCTGGGGCAGGGTGACACTGGCGTTTTCGAGGCGCTCGGCAATTTTTTGCTGGGGACCCTTTCCATTCTGGTTGGTGGGCCGCGCCTTCGCCTTGCCCTTCACTGTCCCTCCCGAGGATGTGAAATATTTGGAATCCACCGACTTCTTAGTCTTCTTACTCTTGGAGATCCCCTTTTGGGACGATGACGTTTTGGAGGATGACTTTTTAGAAGACGACTTCTTGGCGGCGGTTTTCTTGGAGTATCCGGATGGGTCGCTGTAGCGGAGCGGATTGCCGGCTACGAACGCGTACAGGTTCAGCCCATCCACCGGGCCGGCGGGATCGGGCTTCAACCAGCGTCCCAGCCAGGAAGCGTAGTATCGGGCGCCGAAATAGTAGAGGCCGGTGGAGTCGTCGCACTCCTTGCCCATGTATCGATAGTCTTTGCGCGCCACTTCCTGCCGGCTGGGGCCGGCAAGATAAGACGTTCCGCCGAACGGGAAATACTCTTCGTAGCTGATGATTTCGGCATCAGGGCTCAATTCGAGCGATACCGAGCGGAGGAGATTATCCAACTGGTAGCGCGTGCTCCGGGTTCCGGGCTGAGGAACTTCTCTCCCGTGATCGTCCTGGGCCCAATGGAAGATGGTGGCGGCGCAGATGCCATCATCGAGAATCCGAAGGCACTGCCTCTCGAGAGTGACCGGTCCGCCGGCCCTCTCCACCCGCTTCACTTCATAATTTCCCAGATAGAATGTGGTTTCGACTTCCGTCGCCGATCCGTGGTTGACCAGGCGTTCGGAGATTTTCCGGGTTCGCAGTTCATCGGAGTCGTAGGTATAGTAATCGCTGTCATCGGGCTCCGAGGGGCGGGTGATGATGCGCGCGCTGACCAGGTTGTCGCAACAGTTCCAGGTGAGGTTGACGGGGCTGTTGATATCGAGCTGCCTCTGGTTTCCCGCGTTGTCGTAACTGATCGGATAAGAATAGCCCGGGCCGTTCCTGGCGGACACGCTTTTCAGCCGGTTGGAATCGGGCATGATCTGCTGGGTGCGCGACCAGGAATTGGTTGCCTGGTGACTCACGCCGGTGAGGTTGCCGGCATCGTCGAAACCGTAGCTCTCCCGGTAATTCTCGAGCGCGTTGCCGTCGTTCGGCAGGGGAAAGAACTTGCTCTGCTTGAAGTCGCCATCCACCGAGTTGTTTCGCCAGGTGGTGGCGGTGATGCCGGAATGCTGCCTGCCGGTGGCTTCGATCACGCGGTACAGGGCGTCATAGGTATAACCCGAAAGCGGCTCGACTTTCTGGTTGTTATGAAAGACGGCCTGATACGTGGCATCGTAAACCCGGGTGACGTTTCCGACCGGATCGTAGGTGTATGAAATGTCCTGCAGCAAAGGCGCGCGGGCGGCACCATTCGGGCCGACATCGGGCCTGGTGCTGCTCAGCCGCAGAAGGCGCAGGGTGGTCGCTTCGTATTCGAATGCGGTCAGGGTGCCATTGCCGCGAAGTACCGAGACCCGGTCTCCGTTGGCGTTGTAATCGATCTTCTGGAGGATGGTCTGCGAGATCCCGTCCGGGAAGGCAACCGAAATCGCCGCGACCTGGCCGGCCTGGTTATACGACGTTCGGATCGCCGATCGATCGGGCGGCGTTTCCGACACCGGCTGTCCGAGTTCGTTGAACGCAAAATCCGATTGATAGGTTTCCTTTTGCAGAGGAACGTCGGAGGCCCAGTCGATCGGCTCTTTGTAGTGGACGGTGAACTGCCGCGTGGTTCGCAAGGGATCGCCGCGGAGTCCATACAGACTATCGGTGAGCAGTCCGGACTGGTCGCGCAGTTCGTAGAGGCGGCCGCGCAGATTGCGGTTCTCGCTGTCCGATTGGGTCTCTCCGTAGGTGTAGACTTCCGCCAGCGTGTCGGTGACAACGGTTCCGCTGTTGTCGAGGCCTTTTACCCGCACCTTCAGGCGCCGGAACAGACGATCGTATTCGACGGTCTGCTCGAAGTTCCGCGGCGTCAGATTCCACCACAGCCTGGCGAAGATGTTGTGAAGGCTCCGAGTCAGCCCCGAGTCGGCATTCTGTTCCACCAGCACATTGCCGGACATGTCGAGGAGGTTGACAGCGTTGTGGAAATCGGAGCCTAGCGTGACGTTCTCGTAAAGCAGGCGCGGGTCGGTGACACGAACTTCGTGGCCGGCGATGTCCAGTTCACGAAGCGTGGTCAGTCCGTTGGTTTTCAGGAACGCCAGCAAGGGTCCCGCGAAGGCAGGGAATTCCCGGTGAATTCGGGCCTGGAAGTCAGCACTGTAGGGCCGCACCGTTTCCGTCACCCAGGCTACGGCGGGGTCCTGGCCGTCAGTCCGCAAGTATCCATACGCGATGAGCTGATCGAACAGTTGCCGGGCAGTCTCGCCGGAGCCCGCGACAATCGGTTCCAAATCGGACACGCGCACCGCACCCAGGTTGTTTTGCAGCACGCGCACCGTACGGCCGAGCGTGTCCAGGATCTCGATCTCGGGAGTGTTGTAGAAGGCCGCGGCCTTGTCGAGCGCGTCTTTCTCGTTCTTCTCGGCGGGCGTTGTGGGATGAGTCGGGAAGTTCTTGTAGTAGGTCGAGTCCTTGACGGTATCGTCCTCGTCGAACTTCCTGGTTTCCCATGGGGAGAACTCCACCTTGGAGAAGAAGCCCTTAGGCGTGTCGGTGCGAATCAAGCGGTTGATGGCGTCGTAGAAGAGCACGGCCGGCGGCGGCACAAGGCCCGGCTGCGTGCACTGCCACAGCGTCTCGTAATCGGGGGTCGGCGAATAGAACGGGAAATACTCGCGCGCCGGCAGCGCCTTGTTGTTAAAAACCGTCCGCCCCGAGGCAATCCAGCGCTGGCCGGCGGTGAGAAGAGCCGCGCCGGACGGTTCGCGCACGACGGCTCCGTTGGCGTCGCGTGCGACGAGCGGGCCTGGATCGGCCTTGAGCTTCTGCTCGATCACACGCCCAAAGCCGTCGGCGTACGTAATATGGACATCGATGATGCTGGTCTCGCCGGGCTCCAGGTCGCGGACATAGGTTTGCCGCTGGAGTCCGACGGCCGACACCGGTTGCCAGCGATCGCACCATGCCAGCAGATCGTAGAAGAAGAATGACGAGGCGTTTTGCAGGTATTTGGGCGGGTCGGCGATTACGTTGTTGAAGTCAGGGTTTGTTACCGGTTGATACGAGCTCAACGGAAGGTCGCCAACCGCCCGGCCTTCCTCGATTCCGTAGGCGGTGGTCACGACGACCCTTCCCATGGGGTCGTACAAGGCCTCGTCCACATTGCCATTGGCGTCGGTAATTCGCCACGGACTCAGTGCCTGATAGTCGTTTTCCGCGCGGACCACCAGAGTAACCGGCACCGGGGGCGGAACGATGGGGTTCTGGACCGGCATGCCCCTGAGGTACTCAACAGCGCTTACCGGGAGCAGGCTGTAGGCGTCATACGCGACGGTGCTGGTCGGATTGAGCGGAGCTTCGAGGTCAACACCCACGAAGTCGCCCGCGGTCCGGCAGGGGAGAAAGAATTCGTCCGCGTTCTTCAGGTAATAGAGAACCAGTCCGCGGTTCCACCAGTAGTCCTGATCGAGCCAATAACCCGCGTCGCCAGCGATCTGTTTCGCTGTCAGGCGATCGCCAAATGCGGTCTGCACCAGGTCCGGCGTGAGCACTGCCTGTTCCACATGATGCTCGAGGCCGCGCGCCGAGATTCCGCCGAGTGGCAACGCCGCTGCCTGCGTGGAATCCCAGTAGTAACCTCGTTCCCAACTGAACAGGCGGGCCTGGCGCTGCCCTGGAGTGAAGGGCTGCCCGTATGCGAGAGGATTCTTCATGGCGGCGGCGATTTGCAAGGCCAGGTCCGAGAATGAAAAGTATCCTGAAGAGGCGATCCCTTCCACCTCGTATTGGCGCATCTCGCAGGGAATGCCGATCCAACGATAAGGCTCCGCGCTAGTCTCCTGGTGGTTGATGAAGCGGTCCTCGGAGACGACCACGTGCCTCTCGACTTGTTCCGGATAGATCGCCTTTCCGGTGTTCAGACGCCGCGGGTAGGCCACGGAACAGCTCCGCAGGATATTGCCGAATTCATCCACCACCAGGTTGAAGTCCTGCTGGATGCGGGGATCGGCAGGATCGCGATCGTAGTGATAGGAGATCGACTCGGCGGTGTCGGTGAAGAACACGGCGTAGGGCTGTCCATTGCGCGGTTGCACCTGACGGACCATCGAAATGGATTGGCTCACGGTGAACGGGTTGGCCGCCGCGGGGGAATCGTCGAGCCCATAGACTTCCTGCCGCAGCATGCGGCCGGACAGCATCACGTAGGCCTGGCGAACGGTCTCCGGATCCTGCCAATCGATGGCGGGGTCGAACATCGCCTCGGGCGGATTTGCGGCCAGCGGGTCGCCGCGCCAGTATTCGCGCGCGTATTGGCGCGAGATCCTGCCGTGCGCGCCGAAGTCGCCGAGGTCGTACCAGGTGCGGGCGTAAGTTGGAGCGACGAACTGATCGCGCGTGGGCACTTCCACCCGCGTGGCGGATGCTCTGGCGGCTGCGACAGACTGCTCGTATTCTTCGCTGTCCCATGTCTCGACGAAGCCGAAGCCGCGGAACTCGCGCTCCACCGGATCATAGTATCCATCGTGATATTTGTACCGGGTCACATACCGGGTGGCGGAGATGGCATCGATCTTCTCGACCTTGTCGATCACCGGCACGGGAAAGAACATACGCGCCGCCCAGGGGCGCCCGCCGGCTTTGTCTTCCAGGTACTGCTTTACCGAGGTGCTATAGGTGATGCGGGTCCTGGTCCCCATGTTGTTGTCGAAACCCGACAACAGGTAGGGCTTGACGTCCCCCGAGAAATCGTAAAAGTAGTGGGTGACCGTGGGACTGAGGCAAGTCATGACCAGGCAGGAAGTCCCATTGCCCTTGACGTCCGCGAAGCTGATCTGGCTGGCGGTGAAGTAGGGAGCGGGCAACGGGAGGACCAACGGATCGCTGAAACTGTTGCCGCTTTGATTGAAGTAGATCCGGATGTGGCCGGGACTGGCATAGACCAGGTCGGCCATTCCCGTTCCGTCTACGTCTACGGGGAACAGCCGGCGGGCATCGAAGTCCTCGCCGAACACCGGCGCGTTCCCCAGCACCACTCTCTCCCCGAAATTTCCGTATCCGAGATTCGGCCAACATTCCACCATCCCATCGCGAATGCGCACGCGGTGCGACAGGCCGTCGCCGAACATGTCCGCGAAGGTCAGCAATTCCTGTTCGCCGGGATCGTCCTCGGTGGGGAAGCCGGGTTGCGCCAGGGCCAGGTCGGGCGCGCCGAAGCCGGCCTCGCCAAGAGAGGGATAGCTACGAATCAGCGCGTTGTCGAACACGGCGAGATCGGCCTTCCCGCTGCCGTTCATATCGACCAGCGTGGCTAGCGGGGAGCTTGCCTCGACGGGCATCGAGCGGAACGGGCGGAAGGTCCCCCAAGCGCCGCCGCGGTCATGCGGGTAAAACCCGCTCCGCGAGGGCGCCGTCACCACCAGATCCAACTCTCCGTTGGCGGAGAGCGATGTAATCGAGACAGCGCCCCCGCTGAGATCACGGTCGGTGGGAAACCGTGACGGGTGGTGTGGGCCCGAATAGCGGCCTCCGCCCAGAGGGTCCCACTGCAGAGTGACCGTTCCGTCGCTGTAGAGTAGTCCGGGTATCCCTTCGCCGTCAGTGTCCATCCAAACGAACTCACCGCCATCCGGGTAACCGGAGATCATGCCGCCATCGAACTCGAGCTTCTCAAAGGGCTGCTTCAACGGCTGGAACGGGGTGTATTCGAAGAGGATCTCGGGCGTGGAAAGGGTCTGGTAGGTGCCATCGGCTTGCCTTCGCCAGCCCGTCTCCATGACCGAAGCAAGCAGCGAGAGATTCGGCGCGGCGCTGGAGTGGCCGTTGCTCTGCCGATAGGTCAGGCTGAGGCTCTTCGTAAGGAACGGCCGGCCGTCGAATTGATCGTGAAAGCAGTGATAGATGAGGATGTTGGCGCAACGACGCAGGGTGCGGATCTCGAACCCGCTGCGATAGGTCGAGAAGGGATCGGGCCGGGGTTCCCACGTTCCACCCGGGTCGTCGGGATGGGCGAGGGAAAACTCGCCGTAGTCAAAGACAATGCGGAAGGCGAAGTGTTCCTCGCCGCCAGCGAAGTAGTTGCCGTACTCGATCCGCGAGAGATAGCGATTGGCGGAATGGTCCCCTCCGGCTTCCGAACCGGACCGGGATACCTTGGCGCTGTCCTCCGGCTTATAGAAGTAAACGATGCGATTGCCCATCGGGTCCTGAGACTCGTCGAGCAGCCATTGAAAGACGCGATTGGGGCGCGCGGGGTCGAAAATGCGGGACTCGGCAGTGCGGCCGAACGTCTGGAGGATGTTGTCGCGGCCCAGGACGCGCCAGTACGCCTCGCCGTTATCTCGGCGCGTCCATCGCTCGATGCCGGCGAGTGGGGCTTGGTCGCGCACCCGGTAGACCACGACATCGTAAGTGACGAGGTCAATGTGCTCGGTGCGCCGGTCGGCGATCCATTTGCCGGCGGCCTGGTCCCAGATCAGGGCGGGAACCAATTCGCCCTGATCCGCGAGCACGAAGATGTCGCTGTCGTCATAGCGAGGGATGCCGTTGCTGGTCTGACGCGCGATACTGGCCAGTGGGACCTGGGCCCCGACGCCGAAGACGCCGTTTCCTCCGCTCGAGCTATAGGTCAGGCTGAGATCGGGCGCGACTTCGCGCGCGTACGGCGCGGGGATGGCAATCGAAAAACCCGCCGAGCCGGTGAATTCCTGTGACTCGAAGGTCTCTCCGAGTCCGCGCACCGCCCCGCCCCCTTTCGGGGGAGAGATTGGCGGCAACGAGATTCGCTGTTTGCCGGATCCTGACGGGGCGGTCGTGCGCTGAGTCACCATGAAGGGCCTTTCACAATGAGCGCGGTGCAGTCGGGCGGGCTTACGCCGCCGGCGTCTTGAAACTGACGGTCACATGCGCGGGGTCGAGCCCCGTACCGAGGATTGACACCAGATTGTGAACCGTGACTTTGTAGTCAGTGTCGGGCTTGAGCATGACTTCCAGGTGGATGACGAAGCCAGTGCTGGCATCCAGTTTCGCGCCGGTCACGGGCGCGGGGGGATCCAACGTGTAGTTGGCGGCGTCGGAACCCGTTTCGTTGTTAACAGCCAGGCTCAACGTCAACGTGACCGCTTCAGTCGATCGTGCGACGGCCCTTTCGAGCGAGATTCTCGGCAGCGGATCGCCGCCCGCGCATTCCGGCAGACCGCCGCCGGCGGTTGCCGATTCGATGGCTTTAATGCGGCAGGCGAGACCGGGGTCGTTGAGCGGGTCCTTGGGATTGCCGTGAGCGTGTTCCGGCTTGACCAGCGCGAACAGGGCCTTCCACTGCGCCATCGCTTCCAGCACATAAGTGAGGAATGGATCGCCGACCCAGTTCAGGCGCGCAGCGGCGCCGAAAGCGTAAGCGTCCGCCTGTCCGACCGCGGAGTACCCGGCCGCGTTCTTCGGCACGCCGGCGTTGAAGCAGCCGACCCCGTGCGCCATGGCGGTGAACAGGCCTTCGTAATTGAATCCTTGCATGCGCGCCAGCCCGCCGTTGACCTGCACGATCTTTTGCCCGTAGGCTTCAAAGGCATACAGATTGGGCGAGACGTCGATGGCGTCGTAGTAGAAATGAATGTCGGGGAAAAATCCGGACAACTGGGCCTTGACTGTGTTGAACAGGGTGAGCGGGATGGGGTTGGAGAGGGGAGCCTGCACGCCCTTGGTCATGATGTCGTCGGCCTGATCCCTGGTCAGAAACATCTGCGCGCCGGGGGGCGTGTCCCGGACTTTCCGATAGGTCCGGAAGACGCCGGAAGTCGTCGGCCGGATCAGGGTGCCGGGCGCTGCTTTCCCTGACGGAACGAATTCGAACACGGCATCGGCGCGGGTCATGTGCTGGGCATGGGCGGTGGCGTCGAAGTCCGCGGTGCCGATCAGGGGAAGCTGGTCATAGTTTGGCTCCTTCAACTCCGCGGGCAAATCGGAGAAGCCGCTCTGCAGGGCAAAATCTCCGGCTACCGCGCCGGCCGCCAGCAGCAGGTGCCCATTCGGGCTGCCAGTCCATGGTTCGTCGGTAGCAATGTGGTGCACGCCGCCGTCGTATTGGCCGATACTGACCAGTTGCACCGGGAGCGGTTTGCCATCGCGATCGACCAGTTGCTGGCCGGGACGCAGCTTGCCGCCGGTAGTGAACTTTCCGTCAGCCAGAAGGAACGGTTGATCGGTGTTACAGATCAGTTCCCGCCCGGCGCCCTCGCCGAAAACGATGTACACCATCATGGGCTGGAAGCCTTCGCGGCTGGTTCCCATGCTGAAGCGCACCTTCGCGGTTGACCATGTGATCCGGCTGCCGCCGGCGGATAGCGATGCAGCCAGGACTTCCTCGCCGCGCTGGATGGAGTCGATCGGAACCTCGCCGGAGGGCACCGCGATGAGGGTGTCGCTGGCCAGGCATGAGCAGCAGCAGTAACATTGAGCCGCCTGCCAGGCCGGGTCCTTCGCATGAAGATTGCCGCAGTCTGTAAAAAACGTCGCTGAAGGAAAATATACGTACTGATTGGTTTTGGTATTACGGCAAACCAGGCAGATGATCGGGAAATAAAAGATACCCGCAGTGAAGCAGGTCTGATGGTATCCGGGATCGAGTCCGGTTACATCATCGCAATGAAACGGGGTGATTAGATTCTGGCAGGCCGGGCCGAGGCCCTTGCTGTTCAGGTTCTTTAGACACTCTGCTGGATCGTAACCCATCGTTGTCACCTTTCCGGTCTGGCGCGTTGAAGCGCGGGTTCGCTGTTGCGTTCACTTCCATGGGGCAATACGCACTGCCCCGGTAATGTCTCACGGAGTCACTGCCAATGGTTCGCCCCAACGGTTGAGCCCGCCATGGTCCGGATCGGGATCGGGGCAGGTATCGCCCGGGCGGCGCGCCTTGACCGTCACCACGCAGCCACATTGGTCGCAGACGCCCGGCTGGCCGGCTTCGGCTCCTGCCATGGCGTACAAGCGCCGTTGATCTTCGGGAGGGGTGCGCAGGTGCGGGCACGCGCGGCAGGCGGACAGGCGGCGCCGGAGGACGGCGTCGGGCACGGTGGAG
>Ga0335077_10014042_pt1 | contig 10016 bp, 7 predicted proteins | sample Lox_Sample_31_FD_207151 | JGI IMG/M metagenome (GOLD analysis project Ga0335077, IMG submission 207151) | Soil microbial communities from Loxahatchee National Wildlife Refuge, Florida, United States - Lox_Sample_3.1 | ecosystem: Environmental > Terrestrial > Soil > Wetlands | place: USA: Florida...
GGCGGCCAGCGTGCGGCGCAGCTCGCCCAGACCGGCTCCGGTGGCCGCGGAGGTCACCAGCACGGGCGTCTCCAGCAGCCCTTCGGCGTCGAGCAGGCGGCGCAGGTCGGCCGCGCAGTCATCGACCTCATCCGGGGTCAGCGTGTCGCACTTGTTGAGCACCACCGCGGTCACGGACGCATGCCCGGCCAGCGGCACCAGGTACCGCCGGTGCACGGACGCGTCCGCGTACTTCAGGGGGTCAAGCACCCAGACCAGCATGTCCGCCAGCTTGACCAGGCGGTCGACCATCGCCGCCGAGCCGGTGACCACCGAGTCGTGATCGGGCAGGTCGAGCAGGAGCAGCCCGGTCAGCAGCGCCTCGCCCTCGTCGAGGGCGCTGGCGCGCGCGTACCGGTGCCGCCGCTGGACGCTGAGCCAGTCCAGCAGCGGAGCTGCTCCCTCCATCCCCCACACGCACGCGTGCAGGTGCTTGGTGGTCGGCCGCATCACCCCGGCAGGCGAGAAGGCCGCCCCGGCCAGGGCGTTGAACAGCGAGGACTTGCCGCTGCCGGTGCCGCCCGCCAGGGCGACCACGGTGTGCGAGGCGGACATCCGCATCCGCTCGCCGGACCGCCGGAGCAGCGTTTCCGCGTCGGTGAGAAGCCCCTGGCTGAACCCCTCGGATCCGGTTCTCCCGGCCGCGATCCGGGTCAGCTCCGTGAGGGAGGCCAGCCGGGCGGGCAGGCGCGAGTGCTCCAGCCCGGTCACGCCGATCGTGTTCGCTGTCACCTGACCGCCTCGAGCGAGTATTCCGCCTGGTAAAGCCGGATCGCCGCGACATCTTCGCAGGGCCCGGCCGACTCGATCACCTCGACGAACCTGACCATTTCCTCGTCAAGCAGCAGCCGGACCCGGTGAATGAGGTCCGCGCGGGCCTTGGCCAGGATCCCGGCCAGGGGCCCAGGGCCGTAAACCGAGGCCAGCAGGCGCCGTGGCTCGGTGTAGATGTTAGTGCCTTCGTCCCCGGCGACCGGCGCGCCGACGACCGGCGCCGCGCCCGGCGCGTCCTCGCCCAGCATGGCGACCAGGACGACCAGGCCGAGCGACTCGTCATCGAAGGAGGTCCGCTTGGCCCCGGGCCGGGGGTCCTGCGCCTCGACCAGCCGGGTCAGGTGCTCCTGCCAGGCGCCGACGGCCCGGGCGGTGCGCAGCGGCAGATCCGCCGAGGAGCGGCTGAAGGCGGCGGCCTGGCTGGCGCTTTCGGCCGTGGCCTCGGCCGGGTCGGCCCCTCCCATGCTTCCGGGCCGTCCCGCGCTTCCCCCGCTTCCCGCCCTTCCTGTCCCGAAGGCGGACTCGAAGATCTGCTTGGCGTACTCGCCGCGGGCCCGGTCGGCGATGGCGTCTTCCAGCAGCACGGTACCGGCGGGGTTACCGCGCCAGCTGCCATCGACGTGCTCGGCGGCGCGGTCGGCGATGGACACGAGGAAGGATTCGATCGCCGAGCGCAGCGCCTGGGTGAGCGCCGCGTTGTGGGACGGGCCCCGGCGCGCGCGCTTGCCCTTCTTCGTCGGCTTCGCGGGCTTCCCGCCGCGGCGCGGGCGCAGGTCACCGCCGACCACGCAGTCCTGCCAGCGCGCCAGCACCTCGCCGGTGAGCAGCGTGCCGTTCTTCAGGCCGGCGTTCGCTTCGGCGAAGGCCTGCTCGTAGGAGGCCTCCGCGGTACGCCGCAGTTCGCCGCGCAGCACGACCTGGGCCTCGACGTGAGCGGCCATGGCCGGAACCCGCGACTTGAACGTGTCCAGCACGCCCGACATCGTCTGGGAGAGCACCGCGACCCGGCGGTCGCTCCGCGTGGCGGTCTCGGTGAGCCAGTCGCGGACCGGCTGGTAGGCGTCGGGCGGGAGCATGCCGTCGACAAGCGGAGTCTCCAGGATCACGAAGCGGTTCTCCGCGGCGATCCCGTTCGCGTCGAGCATGGCGTTGAAGTGATCGGTGAGTTCCGTCCGGTAGGTCTGCGGGATCCGGGACAGGACCACGCCGAGCGAGGCCTTGCGGTCCCGGGCGTGCTGGAGGATCTCCCACACCGGCCTGTCGGCGTACCGGCTGGCGCTGGTCATGAACAGCCACAGGTCCGAGGCGTCGAGGAACTGGTAGGCGAACTCGTGGTGGGCCTTGACCACCGAGTCGATGTCGGGCGTGTCCAGCAGCGCGATGCCGCGCGGCATGCCTTCGCTGGCGGCCAGGACCAGCAGGCCGTCGCGGCCCGGCCGGGCCAGCCCCTCCTGGCGGACCCGGGGCAGGGTGGGCAGGAAGTTGTTCTCGGCGAACCACTCGATGTCGTCGGGATGGCAGGCGAGGACCGGGCTGTTGGTCGTCGGGCGGCGCACGCCGGTCGCGCTCACGTGGGCGCCCACGACGCTGTTCACCAGGGTCGACTTCCCGGCCCCGGTGGAGCCGACCAGGGCCACCAGCACGGGCGCCGCGGACCGGCGCACCCTGGGCAGCAGGTAATCGTCGATCTGGCTGAGGAGCTTGGCGCGTTCGGCCTTCACCTCGGCCGAACCGGCGACCTCGAACACCAGGGGAATGGCCGCGATCCGTTTGCGCAGGTTGAGCAGGGCGGCCTCCAGCAGACGCGCGTCCACCCGCGCGTGGGACCGGGAGGGCACGGCGGGTTCCTGCGACGCTGCGGGTTCCTGCGACGCTGCGGGTTCCTGCGACGCGGCGGGCACGGCGGGCGCGGCGGGCACGGCGGGCGCGGCGGGCGCGGCGGGCGCGGCGGGCGTTGCGGGCACGGCGGGCGTTGCGGGCACGGCGGGCGCGGTTGCGGGAGTCTCGTGAGCAGCGGGGATATCAGCCGGGGCTGCTGCGTTGGCGGCGGCTTGGCTTCGGGTCGCGTCATTTCCGGCAGCGTGATCCGGTTTGCCCGCTTTGTTCGGCAGGTCCGTTCGGTCGGCCGGGGACGGCTGAGACGCTGCGGACGGCTGACGTCCTTGAGGCTGGGGCGGCTGAGGCGTGCGCTGCTGGGACGATATCGCTGACCCGGACGGCGGCCCGGCGGGCCCGGCGGGCCCGGCGGGCGAACCCGGGGACCCGGAAGGCGCTCCCGCAGGGTCGGCGGGTGGCGTGTCGGAACCTGGGTCGGGCCTGGGGCCGGACGCTTCCGGTTTACCGAGGGCAGGCATCACGAGGGTGTCGTCCCCGTTCCCCCACTGGCCCTCACCACCGCCCGGAGCATCACCGGTTACATGGCTGCCGCCAGGGTAGTCAAAGTCGGCAGCCGCAAGCGCGCCCGAGCCGGCCTCGCCATGACGGCCGGCTTCAGACGCCGCGGACGCCGCTACGCCCTGACCTTCCATTGCTCCAACGGCCTCCTCAAACCCCTGGAACCCCCGCGCTCCCCCCGGGGACTGGGTTCTGCCGGATTTCCGGCAGTCGCCTAGCACGCGGAGTTTATCCCCTTCACCAGGCGGTCACATTGCCGATCAGTTCTGTTATCTCCGCCGCGACACCGACGACGTCACCGACCACGACGATCGCGGGCGGCCGGATGCCCTCTCGTGTCACCATGCCTTCCACTTGTCCCAGTGTTGAGTTAATTGTGCGCTGCGTCGGCATCGTCCCGTCTGCGATTACAGAAACGGGTGTATCGGTACTGCGTCCGTGCTGGATCAGTTCGGCTGCCACCGCACCGATCCGCTGCACGGCCATCAGCAGGACCAGGGTCCCCGGGCTGCCACCCACCAGTGCCCAGTCCACCGTAGACCGATCGTCGCCCGGCGGTACGTGAACCGATACAACATGGAACTCCTGCGCCACGCCCCGGTGGGTAACCGGCACCCAGGCCGCGGTGGGCACGCCCACCGCGCTGGTCACGCCCGGCACCACGGTGACCGGGACGCCGGCCCGAAGGCAGGCCAGCGCCTCCTCGGCGCCCCGGCCGAAGACGAACGGGTCGCCGCCCTTGAGCCTAGCGACGAACCGGCCGGACCGGGCCCGATCGATGAGCGCAGCGTTGATCTGCTCCTGGGCCATCGAACGACCGTAGGGGATCTTGCTGACGTCGATGACCTCGACGTCAGCGGGCAGTTCGTCGAGCAGCGAGCGAGGGGCCAGCCGGTCGGCCAGTACCACGTCGGCCTCGGCGAGCAGTTGCCGGCCGCGGACGGTGATCAGCCCGGGATCACCCGGGCCGCCGCCGATGATCGCCACCCCGGCGCGACGCCCGCGGCCGTGCCGGGCGCTGAGCTGGCCGGTGCGCAGCCCGGAGATGATGGCGTCCCTGATCGCCGCGCTGCGTCGCGGGTCGCCGCTCAGCACGCCGACCTGGACCGAGCGGCGCTGAGCGGGGCTGTTCCGCACGGCGCCGTCCTGGACGACGTCGGCTTGGACGTCGTCCGCCCGGCCCGTGGCCGGGGTCCAGGCGGCCGAAGCCTGCGCGTCGTCGGCGCGGACGGACCAGGTGCGCCGCTGCTCCGCTTCGGCCGCGACGGCCGCATTCACCTCAGGATCATCGGCGCAGGCGCAGACCAGCCAGGCGCCGGCGCAGTCGCCGGCGGCGTAACGGCGCCGCTCCCAGCGAATCCGGCCGATCGCGGCCAAGTCCTCCAGAGACGCGGTGACTGTCGGCGACACCAGGACGATATCCGCGCCCGCGTCGAGCAGCGCGGGGATCCGGCGGGTTGCGACCGCTCCCCCGCCGACCATGACCACGCGACGGCCCTGCAGCCGGAGTCCCAGCAGGTACGGATCCATGGCTCCTCGGTCCGCTCCGGCTTGCCCGATCCTCACTACACTGTCTAACCGCCGACCCGGAGCATCGCTCAAGTAGTACCAAAGCCCGCCCGTCAGCACGCGATGCGCCGACGTTTGGGGGTTGTGACCCGCAGCCCCCGATAGATGGGGGTGGGGCCCACGCACCCCAAAGGACAGGCGCCGGATGCAGGGGCTAGGTCAGAGTTTTTCGGCTACGCCTGCGGAGTCGAAGGTGGCGACGTCTCGCAGCGCGCGGGCCGCGCTTTGGACCAGGGGCAGGGCGAGCAGGGCGCCGGTGCCCTCGCCGAGCCGCAGGCCCAGGTCCACGAGCGGGCGCAGTCCGAGATGGGACAGGGCGATTGCGTGCCCGGGCTCGGCGCTGCGGTGGCCCGCGAAGCAGGCGGCGGTGACGTCCGGAGCCAGGGCCGCAGCCGCCAGCGCGGCGGCGCCGGAGATGACCCCGTCCAGGATCACCGGGACGCGCAGCGCGGCGGCGCCGAGAATGAACCCGGCCAGGGCGGCGTGCTCGAAGCCGCCGAACGCCGCCAGGATGCCCACCGGGTCGGCCGCCGAAGCCGGGCCGACCGGGCAGGCCGGATCGGGCACGGAGGCCGGGCCTGCCGGATCGGGCGCGATGGGCACCACGGCACGGTGGCGAGCCAGGCCCCGGCAGACGACGTCGACCTTCCGCGCGTAGGTGGCGGCGTCGATTCCGGTGCCGCGGCCGGTCGCCGCGGCCGGGTCGGCGCCGGTGAAGGCGCAGATCAGAGCGGCCGACGCGGTGGTGTTCGCGATGCCCATGTCGCCGGTGACCAGGCAGCGGTTGCCCGCGGCGACCAGGTCGCGGGCAACCTCGATGCCCACCGTCAGCGCGACGGTCGCCTGATCACGAGTCATGGCGGGTCCGGAAGTGAAGTCCGCAGTGCCGTTCGCGATCTTGCGGGGCAGCAGCCCGGGGACCGGCTCGAGCGGGGCGGCCACCCCCACGTCGACGACCGTGACCTCGGCGCCGGCCTGGGCCGCGAACGCGTTGACCACCGCCCCGCCGGCCAGGAAGTTGGCCACCATCTGGGCCGTCACCTCCTGCGGCCAGGGGCTGACGCCCTGGGCGTGGACGCCGTGGTCGGCGGCGAAGATCGCCACGCAGGCCGGCTCGGGCAGCGGCGCGGGACAGCTGCTCGCCAGGCCCGCCAGCCGCACCGACACCTCTTCGAGCACGCCGAGCGAGCCGCGCGGCTTGGTCATCCGGTCCTGGCGCTCCCGCGCGGCGGTCATCGCCGCCGCATCCGGCGGGGAGATGGCGGCGATCACCTCGGCGAGCGGGTCCACTGGTTCCTCCCCTGGCAGTCCGCGGCGGCCGAACTCCTCGGCGTGCACCGCCCACGACACCGGCCGACGGCGTGCCCAGCCGGCCGTGGCGAGCTCCGGTTCGGGCGCGAAGCCGGTCACGTAACGATTGTCCACCGGGCGTCTCCTGACCGCTGGCGATCCGGAACAGAGCGTCGAAGGCCGCGGCCGCCACCACGGGGCCGCCCTTCTCCGAGACGTTGCTCATCGACGGCAGGCCGCTGCGGCGCAGCGCGTCCTTGGCCTCGGCCGCGCCGGCGAACCCGGCCGGCACGCCGACGACCAAGGCGGGTTCGACCTCCCGGGCCAGGATCTCCAGCAGTGCGGCCGGAGCGCTGCCGACCAGCCAGACTGCGCCGGCCCTGACCTCACTGAACGCCAGCCTGACCGCGGCCGCGCTCGCGCCGATGTTGGCCGTGCGCGCCAGCCGGGCGGCCAGCGAATCGCTCGCCTTGCAGATCACCGGGTACCCGGCGATGCCTGACGCGACCGTGGGCGCGTCGACGACCACGCGAGCGCCGCGCCGCACCGCGTCGAGCCCGGCGGCCAGCGCGGGCTCGAAGCAGATCAGGTCGGTGGCGTAGGCAAGGTCGCCGGTGGCGTGGATGACGTGCTCGGTCACCGCCCGGCTGAGCGGGGGAAGCCCGCTCAGGTCGAGCCGGGACCGCAGGATGCGGTACGACGCGGCCAGGGCGGGGTCCGGGCCGCGGTCGGGACCCAAGGCGGCGGGGCCGGGACCCGAGGCAGGGCGAAGGTCTGCGGGCGTCACGTCACCATCCTGCATCGCATGGGCCGGGCGAACGGCCAGAGGCGGGTAAACTGGCGCCGGTTCATACGGGCCCGAGGGTTTGCCACCCGAGTCTCCTCCCGAGCCGCACGTTTGCCAGCCATTCACCAGCAAACTCTCAGCGGGTCCGGGTAGCGTGAGCGAACGGAACCCGGACGAGCCGAATGGCAGATCACGCCGTCTGCGGGCAGCCGGGCATCATGCCCGGGCGGCATGCATATCGGCGCGCGGCCTGGCGCGCGCGACAACATGACATTCATTTCACATGCTGAACGGAGCACGCATGGCTGATCGTTCTCGCGTCCTGGTGACCGGCGGCGCCGGCTTCATCGGCCGCAGAGTGGTTCGCGCTCTGCTCGCCGAAGGGCACGAGGTGACCGTGGCTGACCTGCGGACGTTCCCGGACCCGGCGATCCGTCCGGCGATCCGGGAGGTAACCGGGGACCTGTGCGACCCTGGCGTGCCCGAGGAGGCCGTGCGGCGGGATACCGACGTCATCATCCACCTGGCCGCCGTTACCTCGGTTCTCGCCTCGGTGGAGGATCCGGCCGGCACATACCGCACCAACGTGGACATTACCGCGCGCGTACTCGAACTGGCCCGCCAGAACGAGGTGGGAACCTTCCTGTTCGCCTCCACCAACGCGGTCACCGGCAACGTCGGCAGCGCGGTGATCTCCGAGCAGACCGTGCTGCGCCCGCTCACCCCGTACGGCGCGACCAAGGCGGCGGCGGAGATGCTGATCGGCAGCTACGCCAGCTGTCACGGCATCGCCGGCGCGTCGCTGCGGTTCTCCAACGTCTACGGCCCGGGAATGTCCCACAAGGACAGCTTCATCGCCCGGCTGATGCGCGCGGCGCGCGACGGCGCCGGCGTCCAGGTCCGCGGGGACGGCACCATGCTCCGCGACGTCGTACACGTGGACGACATCGTCCAGGGCCTGCTGCTCGCCTGGCGGGCCGGGCATACGGGCCCGCTGATCCTCGGTTCCGGCCAGACCGTCTCGGTGAACGAGATGGTGGCGACGGCCCGCCAGGTCACCGGCGCCCCGATCCCCGCCGGGCACGTACCCGTCCCCCGGGGCGAGATGCCGGCCGTGGTGGTCGACATCTCGGCGGCGAAAGCGCTCGGCTACCAGCCCGCCTATGACCTCGCATCCGGCATGGCCACGGTCTGGCCGGAATTCGACCCCGAGCACCTGCAGAGCCCGGCCGCGGCGGTCCGGGCATGATCTACGGCAACCCCCGGGACCAGGCCGTCGATGACGCGGCGGAGGCGGCGTTCACTCAAGGCTACGGCGAGCGCGCCACCAGCCTGCCTCCGGTGGCGATCGTGATCGCGGCCTACAACGAGGAGGGCGCCATCGGCCCGGTGATCGAGGCGCTGCCCGAGCAGGTGTGCGGGCTGGACGCGGCGGTCATCGTGGTCGCCGACGGCTGCGCCGACGGCACCGCCAAGGAGGCCACGACGGCCGGGGCGATGATCTGTGACGTGCCGGTCAACCGGGGCCAGGGCGCCGCGCTGCGGCTCGGCTACCGGCTGGCCCGCCGCGGCGGCGCGGCCTACATCGTGACCACCGACGCCGACGGCCAGTACCTCGCGACCGAGATCGAGCGGGTGCTGGGGCCCATCGTGGCCGGCGAGGCGGACTTCGTGACCGGGTCGCGCCGACTGGGCAGCCAGGAGACCAAAGACTTCATCCGCCGGGCCGGCGTGCTGTTCTTCGCCGGCACCCTCAGCCTGCTGACCGGGCAGAAGATCAGCGACACGACGTTCGGTCTGCGGGCCATGCGGGCCGAGGTGACCGGCGCCGTCCGGCTGGAACAGCCGCAGTACCAGGCGTCCGAGCTGCTGATCGGAGTCATCACCCACGGCTACAAGGTGGCCGAGGTGCCCGCCACCATCCACCGGCGCCGGATCGGAGAGAGCAAGAAGGGCCAGAACCCGCTCTACAGGCTGCACCTGCCCGGCGTGAACAACTTCTTCTACGGGCTGCGCTTCGCCCGCGTCATCTACGGCACCTGGTGGCGCGAGCGTCAGCGCGCCCGGCGGGGGTCCTCCGGCGGGCCGGAGAGGTCTTCGTCGTCCGGGATGGCCCGCATCGGGCCGGTGGATTCCGCAGCGACGACGAACGGCTCGGGCCCGGAGTCGGCCGAGGCGACCGCCTCCTCGACCCGGCTGGGCGGCTCGGGCGCGCGGGCGAAGAGGACGTAGTGGAAGAACACGAATCGCACCAGGAACGTGAAGAGGTTGGCCACGCCGTACACCGCGGCGAGGTACAGCGCGCGCTCCGTCCCGTGCAGGTGCCACCAGCTCGCCGGGTGGTAGCCGAGGTACTTGTCCGCCAGCTCGAGGACGATGATGACCATCGCCGAGACAATGCAGAACGGCACGGTCTCCGTCAGCAGGTTGGGGCGTCCCTTCCGCTCCCACGCCCACCGGCTGAGCATATAGCTGACCACGACACCAGAGAACCAGCCCACCAGCGTGGCATAGGTGGAGGACAAGGCGAGCGGCGCGGCGCAGGTCAGGTAGACGATCTCGCTGGTCGCGAACGCCGAGATGGCTGCGATCGCGAAGCGGCCGAAGCGGATGCCGAGGGTGGTGTGCGCCTTGCGCCATACCCTGGCCGCGGGCCGATTGGATGTCAGAGCCATGTATGTCCTAGGTTAGCTAGCCGACCAACACACAAGGAGCAGGTATACAGTACGGAAACCGCAGGCCGGGAACAGCTACCCTGGCAGGGCCGCCCGATGCAGCCGACAGGAGCGTGATTTCAGCATCCGCACTCAAAGCACGTTACCGCCCCCGTGCGGCACCCCGCACAACGGCAGGAAAAGTCAAGCGAATCTGACCGAAGGAACTTCTAGGAGCCGGAGCATGAAAATCTTGGTGTTGGGCGGGGACGGGTACCTTGGCTGGCCCACTGCGCTGCACCTGTCGGAGGCGGGCCACGAGGTGGCTGTCGCCGACAACTTCGTCCGCAGGCACTACGACAACGAGCTCGGCGTCGAATCGCTGGTACCGATCGAGCCGCTGCGCAGCCGCATCGCGGTGTGGCAGGAGCTGACGGGCAAGAGGATCGGGATGTACGTCGGCGACCTGACCGACGCGCTCTTCACGTACCACATCATCAGGGACTTCG
>Ga0335077_10014043_pt1 | contig 10015 bp, 8 predicted proteins | sample Lox_Sample_31_FD_207151 | JGI IMG/M metagenome (GOLD analysis project Ga0335077, IMG submission 207151) | Soil microbial communities from Loxahatchee National Wildlife Refuge, Florida, United States - Lox_Sample_3.1 | ecosystem: Environmental > Terrestrial > Soil > Wetlands | place: USA: Florida...
TAATGCCGGGACATCGCCCCTGACGCCGTGGGTTGTTTCTCCATTAGGCGGCAGGAGTCGGAGTTACGAAGAGAGTGTACCCCTCAAACGTGCCGAGAGCAATCGCCAGAGGTTGAAGTGCCAGGCCCGAGGATGAGCGGTAGACTGTGATAGAGTTTGGCCAAACCATGCGGATCTTCGTCTTAGGGGCCGGGGCGACCGGTTCCCTTCTCGCACAATTGCTGGAGCGGCAAGGACATACGGTCTGGTGCGGAGACCGCGACCCGGAGCGCGCACGGCGTTTCCTGGGCAAACGCAGCACGATTCCGGTGACGGAAGTGAACGCGCGGAATTTGCGCGGCATTGTGAGGGCGGCAAAGGGCTGCCACTTGATCGTGAATGCTTCCGCTTCAGTATTTAATGAAATTGTTTTGCGGGCCGCGCTGCGGCTACGGGCGCACTACCTGGATCTCAGTTCGCATCTGACCAGAAATCCCTTTAAGGCCGAGCAGTTCCGCTATGAGAAAAAATTCATTGAGAAAGACCGTGTGGCGGTGATTAACGCGGGCGCGGCACCGGGCTTGAGCAATCTCCTGGTGAAACGTGCAGCAGAAGCCCTGGACGAAGTGGAAACCGTGCACATCCGGCTTTATGAAAGCAGCGAGAGCGAGGATCCCATCTCGCAGTGGTCGCCGGAGGTTTCGTTTGACGAAGCAGTCTCGCATCCGCGGGTTTACCGGGGCGGGAAATTTTACTTGAGCAAGCGTTTCTCCGACGTCGAGAAGTTTCGATTTGCCGACCCTATTGGGACAGCTAACGTGGTTCTGGCAGCCCAGGATGAAGTGGCGACGCTGCCGTATTTCATTCCTATGCAAGATCTGGACGTGAAAATCGGCGGGAATGAGATTGACCGGCTGCGGCGCTGGCACAAGCAGGGGAAATTATCGAAGTCGCGAGGAATGGCAAAGCAACGATTCCCGCAGACGTTTTCTCCACGCAGGATCGCGAAGCTGATCCGCCAGGGGATTTTACAGAATGCGCGATTTGCGGCATCCGTCCTGGTAAAGGGAGTAAAGCGCGGCAAGAAAGAAGATCAGTATCTGCTGCGGCGCAGCGATTGTATGTTTCCAACGCTGTACCAGATCCGGCAGCAGGGACGCTTTACGACGCCCGTGGCTTACGCCACGGCGCACGTGGCGGCATTGTTCATCAAATTTTTCCCGCGCGAACTGGCTGGCGTATTCGCCCCGGAAATGCTTCCGAGAGAAATCCGTCGCGCTATCATTGCCAAGCTTCGCAGCAGCAATCTCCGAATCACGCACAAAACCAGCATCCTGAAGCACGACGGCGAGGAAGAAGAAATCTAGGCTCACGACTCCCCTGCCCCGCAGTTGCCGGCACCTCTTTCATTGGAAGTATTGCGGCGCAAGAACGGAATCAGCAGCAGCGGTTTGGGCGGGAGTAGCGGCGGTTGAGCTGATCCACGTAAAACTCTGACGGGCCAAGCGTTTTGCAGGAATTGGAGTTTCGGCCTTTCGAACGCAAGTAGCTCTCGTACGCGGCGTCGCCGCACCATTCGCGCAGGCCGCGCCAAAAACGGCGGACGAGACGTTTTGTGCGTTTGGCAGCTTTGCGCATCAGTCGTCTCCGATGGCGTCGCCAACGGCGGCGTCGTGGGTGGAGCCCGAAAAGTCCGCAGCCCAACGGGTTCGGATGTACGGCGACTCACGCAGGACAGCTTCCCGCCGCCTGCTCAGAATCCCGTACCACTGCACCAGCGCTTCAAGAAGGAGCAGCAAAATCATCAGAGCGAGGATCGATGTAACGAAAGCATCGAGCCGCAAGTTGAACATCAAACGATGGGTCTCAGCGACTTTTGCGGCCGGCACCACGCCACTCGCAATTTGTACTGCGAGGTCGTCTGCGCCCGAGAGGAATCCGATACGCGGGTTTGGGCTAAAAATCTTTTGATAGCTCGCCGTCATCGTGACAGTCACCAGCCAAGCCATCGGCACTACCGTGACCCAAATCCACCGCAGCCGTTTCATTTTCAGCAGAATCGTGGTGGCGACGACGAGCGCCACCGCCGCGAGCAACTGATTGGAAATCCCGAAAAGCGGCCACAGGGAATTAATTCCTCCCAGGGGATCGATCACGCCCTGGTAGAGGAAATAGCCCCAGGCTCCAACAATGATGGCACTGCAAAACAAAACCGCGGGCAGCCAGTTCGTGCGCGCGAGCGGCTTCCAGACGCGGCCGCTTAACTCATGGATCATGAAGCGGCCAACGCGCGTGCCGGCATCCAGCACCGTGAGCACAAAAAGCGCTTCAAACATGATGGCGAAGTGATACCAGATGGCAAGAAGCCGTCCGCCGCCAATGGTGCTCGAGAAAATCTGCGCCATGCCCACGGCGAGGGAGGGCGCCCCGCCTGTGCGATTCAACAGCGTCTGTTCGCCAACCGCGTGCGCCAGTTGCGTCATTGCTTGTGCGTCGAGGTGGTAGCCCCAGCCGCTGATTGTGACTGCGGCCGCTTCCGCCGTACGGCCCACAATGCCAGCCGGGCTGTTGATGGCGAAATAGATGCCCGGGGTCATGGCACAGGCCGCAACCATGGCCATCACTCCCACGAACGATTCCAGCATCATCGCGCCATAGCCGATAAACCGCGCATGGCTCTCGCGCACGATCATTTTCGGGGTGGTTCCCGAGGAGATCAGCGAGTGGAATCCGCTGATGGCGCCACACGCGATGGTGATGAAGCAGAATGGGAAAATTTTCCCGGCAAAGACGGGGCCGGTGCCGTCGATGAAGCGAGTGAGCGGCGGCATCAATACTTGCGGCCGAACGAATAAAATGCCAGCGGCAAGCGAGAAGATGGCTCCCGCCTTGATAAATGCAATCAGATAATCACGAGGTGCGAGCAGCAACCAGACAGGCAGCGCCGAAGCGATATAACCGTAAACAATCAGCGCCAGTGCAAGCGACACGCCGCTCAGCGTGAACACGGGCGACCAGGATGCAGATTCCGCCACCCATCGCCCGGCAACGACCACAAATAACACAAAGCCGAGGCCGATTATCGAAGCTTCCACGACCCTGCCTGGGCGCAGAAATCGGAGGTATACGCCCAGCAGCAGCGCAATCGGAAGGGTCATGGAGATCGTAAAGGTCGCCCAAGGGGAGGCTTTCAGTGCGTTCACTACGACTAGCGCTATGACACCGAGGAGAATGATGACGATGGCGAGCACGGCGAGCTGGGCGATAACACCGCCGCGTTCGCTTACTTCTTCACGCGCCATCTGACCCAGCGATTTTCCGTCGCGGCGAATCGAGCAAAAGAGAATCACAAAATCTTGGACACATCCGCCAAACGCCGCGCCGGCAATCATCCACAGCGTGCCGGGTAAGTATCCGAATTGTGCCGCTAGTGTGGGGCCGACAAGCGGACCGGGCCCCGCAATGGCGGCAAAATGGTGACCGAAGAGCACCCATTTGTTGGTGGGTACAAAGTCGCGGCCATCATCGTGACGCTCGGCGGGCGTGGCGCGTGTATCGTCGAGGGCCAGGACCTTTGCTGCGACGAAAGCGGAATAAAGCCGGAACGCAACCAGATAAGTGCAAAGGGCGGCGACGACAAACCACATGGCGTTGAGCGGTTCGCCGCGGTGAATGGCAATGGCTCCCAGGGCACCGGCACCGAGCAGCGCGAGGGCAATCCAAACAAAGATAGAGAGGATGCGCTTCATTTTCCGAGACCGGCGGCCTCGCCGAACGTACATCTCATAGAGCGAAAATCCCCCCGAAAACAGGAAGAGCCCGAACAGATGGGATGTGGGGCATGCGGCATCCTATGCGAGAGTCCGTGGCAGCGTCAATTCCTCGACCGAAGCAGTGCCGATGCTTAACCAAGCGAATCCTTTTGCATTGCGCGCTATCGCAGATAGAATGCCGCATACAGCAGGAATGTCACAGGGAAGGAGTGGTCCATGCGCCGCGATTTTGTGTTCGGGGCCGTTCGTTGGGTGCTTATTGCAATGCTCGCGATGCTCCCGCTCCGCCTCGCGGCGCAGCAAAAGCCGACAGAGCTGCCTCATCCGAAGACGCTCGAAGAACTGCAAAAGGCCATGAAGGACGTGATGGATAAAAGTCACGTGACGGGCGCGGGCGTGGCGCTGGTTTCCAACGGCGAGTTGCTCTGGTGCGGCGGAATCGGCCAAGCCGACATTTCTGCAAAACGCGACGTCTCTTGCGACACGGAATTTCGCGTTGGCTCGGTTAGCAAGACATTTGTGGCGCTGGCGCTTTTGAAGCTCCAAGAAGAAGGAAAAATCAACCTTTATGCGCGGCTGCAGGACATCGCGCCCGAAATTCCCATGAAGAACCGCTGGGAAAGTACGAACGCCGTGCGTGTCGTGAATCTGCTCGAGCACACCGCGGGATTCGACGACATGCAATTCAGCGAAGTGTACAATCGGCATGACCGACCGGATTTTCCCATGCTCGAAGTTTTCAAGCGCTTCCAGGAACCCCAGAACGTGCGCTGGCCGCCGAGCACGCGGTTTTCCTATTCGAACCCGGGATATGGAATCGCTGGCTACTTGATTGAAAAAACTTCCGGGCACCCGTTCGAGGCCTACATCCAGCAGAACATTCTGGCGCCTCTCGGCATCACCGTAGGAGATTTCCGGCTGAACGACGCGAATCGCGCCAAGCTGGCGCAAGGCTATGCTGGCAATCCTCCGCGCGCCATTGCTTACAAGGAAATTTACTTGCGCCCCGCCGGCGACATGAAAGCTTCGCCCGCCGAACTGGCAAAGCTAGTGCAGTTTTTTCTGCGTCGCGGCAAAGCCGGTGACGTGCAATTAGTGAAGCCGGAAACCATCGCGCGCATGGAGTATCCGGAAACTGTTTCCTCCGCGAAGAACGGCCTGCGGCTCGGCTACGGCTTGGCGAACTACACGGAAGATGTAGGCGGCGTCATCACCCACGGCCACGACGGCGGAATCGACGGCTTCATTTCCAGTTACCGCTACATGCCGGAGCAAAATTGGGGCTACGTAGTTCTGCTCAATAGCACGGTCTCCGGCCAAGCGCTCGAAGACATGAATCATCTGGCCATCGATTTTCTTTCCAAAGATTTCTCGAAGCCGCAGCAACAGATCGTTCCCCTACCGGCAAGTGAACTCCAAAGATTTGCGGGCTTCTACGCGCCACGCGCGCCGCGGGACCAAGTGCTCGCGTTCGCGCAGGATTTGACGGGCGGCACGTGGATTCGCGCCGCGGAAGGCAAGTTGCACCGCTCCGGCATGTTCGACAAAGGCGATGACTTGCTCCCTGTGGGCAAAAATCTTTTTCGCGGTGAAAAGGCGCCTGAAGCCACTTCGATATTCTTTCCGGATCAGAACGGAAGAATGATTTTTGTCAGTGCCGGGATTGACGGCGAACCCTACGGCGAACGGATCAGCCCGCTCTGGCCTTACGCGCGGCTGGCAATTCTGATCGCTTGCTGCGTCTTAATGGCCAGCGCACTGCTGTTTGTGCTCATCTGGGGACTGCGCTGGCTGTTTGGCAAATTAAAAGGCGTGAAGCATTTGCGTGTGCGGGTAGCGCCGCTTACCGCGATCCTGAGTCTTCTGGCAGTGATGTTCGCAGCCACGAAGGCTCTTGACGACGTAGGCGAGATGAATTTCTGGGCGGCTGTCGTTTTTCTGGGCACGATTCTGTTCGCGCTATTGTCGCTGGTGAGCCTCGCCCTTGCCGTGAGCGTGCCCAGACCGGAAATACACAAGGGCGTGCGCATCCATTCACTGCTCGTCGCGATGGCCTGCTGCGTCGTGACCCTGTTTTTCTCCGCCTGGCACCTGATCGGCCTCCGCCTCTGGGCCCCGTGAAGGCGCTCCCAGCTTCACGTGCGTTCAAGAGGGCCGGTTGAGCAGATAGCTGCGCGTGATTTTGTCCAGCGAAGTCGTGCCCGCCTGGCGCATGATGGTGCGCAGCTCGCGCCTATAAATTTCAAGAACCGCCTCAACGCCCGCCTGGCCAAACGCCGCAAGCCCCCAGGAATGCGGCCTCCCGAAGCCCACCGCCGTCGCGCCCAGCGCCAGCGCCTTGAAAATGTCCGTGCCGCGCCGCACTCCGCCATCCACAAGCACGGGAATCCTTCCGGCAACGCCTTCGAGAACTTCCGGCAGGCTTTCAATCGTTGAGCGCAAAGTCTCTTCCGCGCGCCCGCCATGATTCGAAACCACCAGCCCATCTATGCCATGCTCGACCGCGAGCTGCGCGTCCTCGCGCGTGACAATTCCCTTGATCAGCAATTTCGCAGCGACCGTGTCGCGCAACCGTTTCACAAAATCCCAGTTCCATTCGACCGGGTGCAGATGGGTCACTTTCGAAACATCAATCCCATCGAACATCGGCTTGCGCGCCACATATCCCGCGAAGCCCGCAGCAGCAGGCGCGGCGATTGCTCCGGTCCTTCCCCGTCCGAACGGAGAGTAAGCTCCCATGTGGCACATGGAACACTCTCTTTTGTCGACGCGCTGAGAACGAAACAACGTTTCCCGATTGCTGCCGTCTTGCAAATCAACCGTCAGCACAATCGCCTGCGCGCCCGCCTTTTCGGCACGCTTGACGAGCGCCTGCGTGACCTCCCAAACATTCGTAGGATAGAGTTGCTGCCACACTGGTTTGCCGCTGGCGGCAAGCGCATCTTCGATGGAAGCCGTGGCCACCGTCGACAACATCATCAAGTGGCCCTTGGCTCCCGCTGCCTTGGCGACGCCTACCTCGCCATCAGGATGAAACGCTTTTTGCGCGCTCACGGGCGAGAGCACAATCGGCGTCTTCCATTTCGTTCCAAAAATCGTTTGCGACATATCGATGTCTTCGACATTGACCAGCCGCCGCGCGCGAATTTGTATGCGCGAATAACCTTCTCGATTTGCCCTCACGGTCGCATCGTCGTCCACGCCGGTGGCGAGATAGCCCCAGTGCGCAGGAGGAACCACTTTTTTCGCCGCAGGCTCAAAATCCATTACGTTGAACGCCTGGTCGGGTGACGTAATCACGTCGTCGCTTTGCTGAAAGCTCTCGAACCAACCAAGGAACCCCCTTTCCGTCACTTCTCCAGCCGACAAAAGATTCGTCAGTGAATTTGAGAGCAAATGCGAACTCGCGAGGACCGGACTGGCCGCCAGCATTCGGAGAAATTTTCTTCGCGTTTTGCTCAAATCGGCCTGATGGTCCATCGCCTGTCTCCTTTGCTCAAATGCAATTAGTCTGGGAGTGAGGTGAAATGCAGCAGCGGGTAAAGGTCGCGGAAAACTTTTGTCACATCGCGCACAAACGAATTCCGCGTGGCTGCTGCTGGAGTCATTTTCCGCCGCACGATCCACGCCAGGATCTTTTTCCAGTCTTCAACCGCAGCAGGCCAGCCGGGATGCTTCGTCCACTCGCCTTTTTCCATGGTATACCAGTAGCTTTCATAGCGGCGGCCCAATCGCTTCTTCTGTTTGGCGACCCATTTCGGATCGCTTTGGACTCGCGCCTCACCAATGTTCGCGAGAATCGAGTCTTTGCGCTTCCCGCCGGCATAAATCCGAAAGCCTGCCGTAACCGTGTCCGTCGAAACGCCGACGTAAAGCTGCCCGGTTTCCCCGTCACCTGGAGCAGGAACGGCGAACTTCAGGTACATCTGCGTTTTGTACGGTGTCTTATCCTTCGCAAACCGAATATCGCGGTTGATGCGCGAAAAATTCGTTCCCGTGCGTCCCGAGGTATCGAAGCGCGAATCCAGCTCGAGCACGGCCTGCGTAAGTTCTTCGAGCAAGCGCCGAAACGGTTGCACGATGGCCGCTCTGTAGCGCTCGCGATTGGCATTCATCCATGGTGTTCGATTGTTGCGCCCCAGTTCCTTGAAGAATTGAAACGTTTCGCGTGTGAACACCGGTTTTGCGGAAGCCATGGAACCCTCGCCCTTGCGAACGAAACCCTGTTCTGCGCCCTCAGCCTACACGATTCTCAAGCGAGGTCAATTCATTTGGGCATCCAGATTGGCACTTGCTGCGATGTGCCCGCGCTCGCTAGTCTCACAAGATGGACAACTTCACTCCCACCGAAAGAACCAAAATTCGCCGCAAGCCGGAGCGTGGCAGTTACGACCGCGAATTTATTTATCGCATTCTCGACGAAGCCTTCGTCTGCCACGTGGCTTTCATTGCGCATGGCTTGCCGTTTGTTGTGCCGACCAATTATGTGCGCGTCGGCGACAAACTGTTCTTGCACGGTTCCGTTGCCAGCCGCCTGATGAAAACGCTCTCGAGCGGCGCACCATTTTGCCTAAGCGTGACGCTCCTGGACGGCATCGTTTGCGCTCCTTCCGCAACAGGTCATTCCGTGAACTACCGCTCTGTTGTAGTGATGGGCAAGGCGGAAATCGTCGAAGGTGACGACGCCAAGCGCGCCGCCATGCGCGATTTTGTCGAATACGTCATTCGCGGCCGCTGGGCCACCGTGCGCCCTCCAACCGAGCAGGAACTCAAAGGCACGATGGTCCTCGCGGTGCCGCTCGTCGAAGCTTCCGCCAAAGTACGCACCGGCTTCGCCGTGGACGGCGAGGAAGATTACGCCGCGCCTGCCTGGACCGGCGTCATTCCCATGAAGTGGACATCACAAACTCCGATTCCCGACCCCCGCGGCAATCCCAATAATCCTGCGCCGGAAAATATCCTTCACTATTCGCGGCCACAGTAACCGTAGCAGTCCAGCCCCAAAGAAAACGGCCTTTCGCTGTCCTCAATTCTCTTGGAGTTGATCGAGAGGTATCCGCCACAGCCATCCACGCCGGTAGTCCGTGATCCACAGCGCCCCGTGCCCAAAACGCATGGAATCGCCGCCGGGCCCGACCCACTGTTTCGTCACTTTGTTGGTAGTGGCGTCGATCATTGTCAGGGGCACATCGAAAATCGTAGCCCAAGCTGCCCCAGCTCCGAAGCAGATATCACCACCCGGTCCGGGGATGCCCGCGTGAATGGTTGCGATCACCTTGCGTGTTTTGCTGTCTACGCGGCTGATGGTTCCGTCGCCCTGATTCAGCGTCCAAATGGAGCCCGCACCATCTGCAAGGAATCGCGGCTGCGGACCAACACGGATTCCCGATACCACCGTTCCTGTGCCGGCGTCCACGGCAATCAGTGAGTTCGTCTTCGGGCTGCTAATCCACACGATTCCGTCGCTGAAAATCGGGTTGATCGCACCGGGGTTTATCTTTACGGTCTGACGCACGCGGTTGGTTAACGGATCGATCCGGCTGAGCGTGCCATTCTCGTCCGTGACCAGCCAGATGCTATCCGTGCTTGCCGCGATTCCTCCCTCGGGCCCCGCAGGGCCGACGGGTAGAGTCGCGGAGATTTTGTTAGTATGCGCATCCACGCGCACGAGAGAAGGCTTTTCCATACAAAGCGGAACCCAGACACTTCCAAATCCGAATTCCAGTCCCGAGCAGGCTTCCCCCTGCAACTCAACAACGGCTACGACCTTGTTCGTGTTGGGGTCGATACGCTGGAGAGTGAACGGCTTCGATCCGGCCACCCATACAGCATCGCTCGTGACGACTACCCAATCCGCGTTGCCGCCGATTTGAAAACTCGCCGAAGGCTTAAGCAGAGAATAAGGTCGCTGCACTTCCTTCACGCCCGGCCGGACAGTCTTTTTCTCCGCCGGCAGCTCTTGGGATAGCGCAATTTGTGTCAAGCACAGGAAAAGCAGACAAGTCGTCACCAGTCGTGGCGTCATCGAGATTCTTCGAATGCTCCTGTTCCTATTTCGATTTGGCGCCGGAAAATGCCGAAGCCAAGCCCAGCGCGATCAGCGCGCCGCCAGAAACGTTGCGCTGCACCCGGCGTAGGCGGACGCTGCGGCGAATGCGCTCGGCAACGACTCCCGCAAGCAATGCGTACGCGGAATCGCTGCACCAACCCATCAGAGCAAACAAAATCCCGAGTTGCAGGATTTGCAGCGTGACGTGCCCGCG
>Ga0335077_10014044_pt1 | contig 10015 bp, 6 predicted proteins | sample Lox_Sample_31_FD_207151 | JGI IMG/M metagenome (GOLD analysis project Ga0335077, IMG submission 207151) | Soil microbial communities from Loxahatchee National Wildlife Refuge, Florida, United States - Lox_Sample_3.1 | ecosystem: Environmental > Terrestrial > Soil > Wetlands | place: USA: Florida...
ACCTGGCGGACGCAGGAAGCGGTGAGCACGCGGCCACCGGCCTCGACGACGCAGAGGCGGCAAACGCCGACGGGCGTCTCGTTCTGCTGGTGGCAGAGGGTGGGGATGGTGATGCCGCAAACACGCGCGGCGTCGAAGACCGTGGCGCTGGCGGGTGCGGAGACTTCCTTGCCATCGATGGTGAGCTGCACCATCGGGCCGACGAAAGTGCCGAAGAGTGTGCTCATGGATTGATCCCCACGCGCTGACCGGGAGCGCGCTTGGCCGAGGCACCAGGTGCGTGGCAGATGCCCGAGGGGCAGGTGCCATTGAGGGCGTGCGCGCGCACCTCTTCATCCCAATACTTGAGGACGGAGGAGATGGGGGCGGGAACGATCTGGCCGAGGCCGCAGATGGAAGCGAGGCCCATGGCGTTCGAGAGCTCGTCAATGAGGACGCGATCGGCGTCGTATTGGCGCTGGGAGAGGCCGCCCTGGGTCCAGCGCTGGAGCAGCGAGGTCATCTTCTGGGAGCCGACGCGGCAGGGCACGCATTTGCCGCAGGATTCGTTTCTGAAAAAGGCGACGGCGTTGAGAGCCATGTCCAGCATGCAGGTGTCTTCGTCGCAGATGACCATGGCGCCGGAGCCGAGCATGGTGCCGGCGTCAGCCAGGGTTTTGAAATCGAGACGGATGTCGGCCATGGAGGCGGGGATATATCCGGAGGAGGGGCCGGAGGGAGCGAAGCCCTTCATCTTCTTACCGCCGCGAATTCCGCCGGCGAGACGGAAAATGACTTCGGAGGCGGGAGTGCCCATGGGAATTTCGTAGACGCCGGGCTTTACGACGTGACCCGAGATGCCGACGAATTTGAGGCCGCTGGTGCCGGCGAGGCCGGCGGACTTGAACCAGTCCACGCCGCGGACGAGGATTTGGGGGACATTGGCGAAGGTTTCGACGTTGTTGACAACGGTGGGCTTCTGCCACAGGCCGGCCTGTCCGGGGAAGGGCGGCTTGTTGCGGGGCTCGGAGCGATGTCCTTCGATGGCTTCAATCAAGGCGCTTTCTTCACCGCAGATGTAGCCGCCGGGGCTGACGAAGACCTCGAGGTCGAAATCAACGCCGGAGCCGAGGATATTTTTGCCGAGCAGGCCCTGATGGTAGGCGCGCTCGACCTCCTCCTTCATGATGTGTTCCTGATGGCCGTATTCGTGGCGGATGTAGAAGATGCCCTTCTTGGCGTTGGTGCAGACGCCGGCGATGGCCATGCCCTCGGCGACGAGATGGGCGAGATGCTCGATGATGAAGCGGTCCTTGATGGTGCCGGGCTCGCTCTCGTCGGCGTTGCAAACGATGTATTTTTCGGGGACGTCCATTTTGCGGACGATCTGCCACTTCAATTCCGTGGGGAACCCGGCGCCGCCCATGCCCTTGAGCGCGGAAGCTTTGAGTGAGGCCAGGACGCCGTCGATGTCTTTGGACTTGAGCAGCCAGCGCAGTGCGCCGTAGCGCTTGTCGGGAGGATAGGGGTCGGACTTGCATTCCACTTGAGTGTGGGGTGGATGCGGCTCCTGAAGCGACTCCCCGCCGAGCGCGCGAGTGATGAGCAGGTCCGCGGTGGCTTCCGTGACCCCGGGAAAAATCTGGTCGTTGACGGTGATGGCGGGAGCCTGGTCGCAACGGCCGAGGCAGGAAACCTCGCGAACGGTGACTTCCGAAGGGCCCATGCCGGAGTAGCGGCGCTCGAGGGTGTGGCGCAATTCGCATGCGCCATTGAGATTGCAGGACATGTCCATGCAGACGCGAACGTCTGCCTTCGGAGGCGGGGTGAGACGGAAGTGCGGGTAAAAACTGGCGACGCTGTGGATCTGATACAGGGGTGTGCCGGTGTGCTGCGAGAGCGCGTGCAATTCCTCGGCGGGGAGGTAGCCGTGCCTTCCCTGGATGGCGCGAAGGTCGTCCCAGATCACCGTGGCACTCTTTCGGGCCTGGAAATCAGCCCGTGTTGCGGCCACCGTTGAAGCGACCGAGCCCGGTGGCCCTGCTGGGCGAGGATACTAACCAGACAAACCGCGAAAGTCCATAGCTGTAGATGAGAATTTAGGGGCGGATGTCCCGGAGGCGGGGGGCCGGAGAATCGGCAACCTTAATGCTATCCACCATTGACACATGCGCGGGTTGGGGGGTATAAGCACAACGACCTGATGCCAGTGGTGCGAGCAGCCCGGTGGCCGGTTCCGGGCGCTTGGGCTTCAGGCAGCGGATGAAAACGCGTGCGCCCTCTGCGTCCCGCGACCATAGCAGCGATGATACTTCTAGTTCCGGCGGTCTCGCTCTGCGGGGCCGGTCCGGAGGCGACTCCTCCGAAGCCTGCTCCTGCAGCGGGGGGAGAAGTGGGCCAGTATTCCGGGCCGGGGTCGTGCAGCGCGACGAGCTGCCACGGAGCCATCCGGCCGCGCGAAGGCAGCCGGATCCTGCAAACCGAATACAGCACCTGGGTGGTGAAGGACAGACACAGCCGCGCTTACCTGGCACTCACCGGCGAGGTGGGCGAGCGGATGGCGCACCTGCTGAAATTGAACACGAAAGCGGAAGAGGCCCCGAAGTGCCTGGTGTGCCACTCGCTCTATGTGCCGCCCGATAAGAGAGCGCGGACATTCGAATTGAGCGAGGGAGTCTCCTGCGAAAATTGCCACGGGCCGGCGGGAGGCTGGCTGGGCGGACACACGACGCGGGGATGGACCCACGAACAATCGGTGAAGGCGGGGATGATTGAAACGCGCGACATCATCCATCGCACGGACCAGTGCATGACCTGCCATCTGGGAACCCCGACGCAGTATGTGGACCACGAGATGATCGGCGCGGGCCATCCGGACCTGTATTTCGAGCTGGATTCGTTTGAAGCCACGATGCCGCGGCACTGGCGGGTTCCCCGATTGAACGAGGACCTGAAACCGGCCGAAGATGCGGCATGGCTGGGAATGCGGGAATGGAGCACGGGCCAGGCGGAACAGTTGAAGGATGAACTGGAACGGGTTTCGTGGCGTGCGAAGGGCAAATACTGGCCCGAGTATTCCGAGCTGGACTGCTTCACGTGCCACCACGCGCTGGGCCCCGCGGCGCAGAGCTGGCGGCTGAAGACCGAGTACGACATCCGGCGGGAGAGCGATCCGGGCTGGCGCGCAGGGGATCCGCCGTGGCAACCGTCACGGTACATCGTGTTCCTGCACCTGGCGAAGGCCGTGGATCCGGCAGCGGGTGCAGACCTTTCGACCAAGGTGTTGAAGGTTCAGTCGGAGATGAGCAAGCTGAATCCGGACCCCAACGCGGTGGTGGGGGATGCGGCGGCGGCCATTCCCGTGGCGCAGCAGTTTGCCCAGAGGCTGGCGACGGCCACGTATGACGCGGGACTGGCGAAGCGGGTGATGATTTCCATTACCGGCGACGCGGAGAATATCTCCTATTCCGGGGAGCGGTGCGCGGAGCAGGCGGCCATGGCGCTCGATTCGCTGTACATCGCGTATAGCAAGGAAGCCAATCCTAGTGACGCGGCGGGAGTGCGCGCGGCCATCAACGGGCTGTTCCCGTTGCTGGAGAATCAGTCGTACTACGAGCCGGGAGCCTTTGCCAGCCAGATGAAGAAGGTTGGCGCGCTGATCCGTTAGCCGAGCGGAGTATTTCTTCCCACCTGATTTCATTCTTGCGGAGTGGTGTCTTGAAACGATCGGGGGCAGCACCGCGGATGCGTCCGAGGGCGGGGACGGGCCCACGGTCCGGAAAACGCTGACCGTCACTACCCGAGGCCGAATCATGCCCGGGCGAGGAAATGTTTATGACACCCGAAGAATTCCGACGCAGGGGACACGCGCTGGTGGACTGGATCGCGGAGTACCGCGAAGGGATGGAGCGGCTGCCGGTGATGAGCCCGGTCGCGCCGGGAGCGATTCGTGCGCAGATTCCGGCAGCGCCGCCGGCGCGAGGCGGCGATCTGGACGCGGCACTCCGGGAACTGGACCGCGTGATCCTGCCGGGAATCACGCACTGGAACCACCCGGGATTCTTCGCCTATTTCCCGTCGAACACGAGCCTGGCGTCCGTGCTGGCGGATTTGACCGCGGCGGGGCTGGGGGCGCAGTGCATGAGCTGGCAGACGAGCCCGGCGGCCACAGAACTGGAAGAAGTGGTGATGGACTGGTTGAGGCAGATGGTGGGGCTTTCCGCGCAGTTCACCGGAGTGATCCAGGAGTTCGCGTCCACCTCGACGCTGGTGGCGCTGCTGTGCGCGCGCGAACGGAGCACCAACTTCAGCCAGAACCGCGCGGGACTGCAGGCGGAGGAAAAACCGCTGGTGGTGTATGCCTCGGAGGAAAGCCACAGCTCGGTGTGGAAAGCGGCGATGCTGGCGGGATTCGGAAAGGAGAACTTGCGGCTGATTCCGACCGACGAGAATCACGCGCTGCTGCCGAAAAAGCTGGAAATCGCCATGCAAGAGGATGACGAGAGCGGAAAGCGGCCGTGCGCGGTGGTGGCCACGACCGGAACGACGAACAGCACGGGGCTTGATCCCGTGGCGGATATGACCGTGCTGGCGCGGCTATGGGGCGCGTGGGTGCACGTGGATGCTGCCCTGGCGGGCGACGCAATGATCCTGCCGGAGTGCCGCTGGATGTGGCAGGGGATTGAGGGAGTGGATTCGATGGTGCTGAATCCGCACAAATGGCTGGGGGTGGGACCGGACTTCAGCGCGTATTTTGTGCGCGATCCGCAGCACCTGGTGAGGACCATGTCCACGAATCCCGCGTACCTGCGAACGGAGCACGATTCGGCGGTGAAGAACTTCCGCGACTGGGGGATATCGATGGGCCGGCGCTTTCGCGCGCTGAAGCTGTGGTTCCTGCTGCGCGAGCAGGGAGTGGAGGGATTACAGGCGAGGCTGCGGCGGGATCTGGCGAATGCGCAGTGGCTGAAGGAGGCGGTGGACGCGGCGCCGGAGTGGGAACGAGTGGCGCCGGTGCATCTGCAGACGCTGTGCATCCGGCACGTGCCGGCAGGAGCCGGGCAGGTCGCCGCAGTGGATGCGCACAACCTGCGAATCGCGGAGGCGGTGAACCGGGCGGGCCGCGCCTACCTGACGCCCTCCATCCTGAAAGGGAAGCAGATCATTCGCGTGTCGATCGGTGCGGAGACAACGGAGCGGCGGCACGTGGAAGCGCTGTGGGGGGAATTGCAGGCAGCGGCGCGGGCGGCGTTGTGAGCCGGCCGGGACGGGGACGGGCGGGTTCCGGCGCGGACGGGGCGGGTCGTTTGAATTTCGCGCGCTGATGCGGCATGCTGCACGGCAGAGACTACCGCGGCGGCACCCCGCGGTGACGGGATTGCGCCCTGCGTTGCCAGCATCCTGAAAGGGTGGCTATCGCCCGGAGGTAACACAGCCGTGGACGCCCGAATTCTCCAGGAATTCCGCTCGATAACCGGCGAGCGCGGAATGATCACTTCCGCGGAACAACTGCATACCTACGAGTGCGACGGCCTGACGAACTTCCGCGTGATGCCGGAGGCGGTGCTGCTGCCGGAAACGGCGGAACAGGTGCAGGCCATCGTGCGGGTGTGCCACCGGGAGCGGATTCCGTTTGTGGCGCGCGGTTCGGGAACAGGGTTGAGCGGCGGAGCGCTGCCGGTGGAGAACGGAATCGTGATCAGCACGGCGCGGATGAACCGCATCGTGGAAGTGGACGTGCCGAACGCGCGCGTGGTGGTGGAGCCGGGAGTGATCAACCTGGATGTGACCGGACGGGTGGCGCAGCAGGGATTTTTCTACGCGCCGGACCCCTCGTCGCAATCGGTGTGCAGCATCGGGGGAAACGTGGCGGAGAATTCGGGCGGCGCGCACTGCCTGAAGTATGGATTCACGACCACGCACGTACTGGGAATCGAGGTGGTGCTGCCGGACGGATCGCTGGTGCACCTGGGCGGGAAGACGCTGGACGCGCCGGGGTACGACCTGCCGGGAGTGTTCGTGGGGTCGGAAGGAACGCTCGGCGTAACGACGAAGGTGATCCTGCGAATCGTGAAGCGGCCGGAGTGCATCCAGACGCTGCTGGCGGCGTTTGGGACGACGGGCGAGGCGGGAGCAGCGGTGAGCGGGATCATCGCGGCGGGGATGGTGCCGGCGGCCATCGAGATGATGGACAACCTCTCGATCCAGGCTGCGGAGGCGGCGGTGCACGCGCATTATCCGGACTGCGGCGGGCTGTTGCTGGTGGAACTGGACGGGCCGACGGCGGAAGTGGACGCGCTGATGGAGAAGGTCAATGAGATTTGCAACGGCTGCGGAGCCACGGAAATCCGCGTGGCCCAGAGCGAGGCGGAACGCGCGGTGTTCTGGAAGGGACGGAAGGCGGCCTTCGCGGCGGTGGGACGGATTTCGCCGAATTATATCGTGCAGGACGGGGTGATCCCGCGCACGGCGCTGGGGCGCGTGATGACGGAGATCGAGCGGTTGAGCGCTGCGGCGGGGATCAAGGTGGCCAACGTGTTCCACGCCGGCGACGGAAATCTTCACCCGCTGGTGCTCTACGACCGGCGGATTGCCGGGCAGGAGCACGCGGCGGAAGAGCTGGCCATGAGGATTCTGGAGCTGTGCATCGAGGCGGGCGGGTCGATTACCGGGGAGCACGGAGTGGGCGAAGAAAAAAAGCTGATGATGGGGAAAATGTACAGCGAGCCGGACCTGGAGACCATGCAACTGGTGCGATGCGCGTTCGATCCGCTGCAACTATCCAATCCTTCGAAGGTGTTTCCGCGGCCGCGGCTGTGCGGAGAAAAGCCGGGGAAATACGAGCCGCATCCGCTGGAGATAGCGGGAATCGCGGAACGATTCTGATGGCGAGTGCGGGATCATCATCGGGCGGAGGCGCAGAGGCGACTGTGACGGGTATCGCCTGGGACGAGCTGCGCGCGATTGTGGTCGCGGAGCACGTACGCGCAGCGGGCTCGAGAGACGCGGTGGCCGGAGTCGCGCCGCAAATGGTGGCGGAGCCGGCCGACGAGACGCAGCTCGCCGCGACGCTGCGCTGGGCCAATGACGTGGGAGCGGCCGTGGTACCGCGCGGCGGCGGGAGCAAAACCGGGTGGGGAAATCCTCCGTCGCGGGTAGACCTGATTCTGTCCACGGCGCGGCTGAATGCCATTGTGGAGCACGCCTGGGCGGACCTGACGGTGGTGGTGCAGGCGGGCGCGCGCGTGGGCGAAGTGCAGCGGGAGCTGGCCAAACACGGACAGCACATCGCCGTGGACCCGCTGTGGCCGGAGAGGGCGACGATCGGCGGAATTCTTTCGACAAACGACAGCGGGACGCTGCGCCTGCGCTTCGGTGCGCTGCGCGACCTGATTATCGGCGTGACGCTGGCACTGCCGGACGGAACGCTGGCGCGGAGCGGCGGAAAAGTGGTGAAAAATGTGGCGGGCTACGACCTGCCCAAACTGGCGACGGGAGCGCTGGGGACGCTGGGTGTGATTACGCAGGCGGCGTTCCGGCTGCATCCTCTTCCCGCAGCGGGGAACGGGAAGACGCTGACGTTCCGTGCCGGGAGCGTGGAGGAGGCGAACCGTCTGATCATGGAGTTTCAATCGTCGGCGCTGGCGCACACGGGCCTCGAGGCGCGCATGCGGCACGACGCGCAGGCGGAAGTGGATATCCGATTCGAAGGGACGGCTGCCGGCGTGGAGGCGCAGTGCTCCATGGCCAGAAAGATTGCGGCGACCGCGGTGGAGGCAGGCAATTCGGCGGAGGTGTGGCAGGCGCGGGAGGATCTGTGGACGCAGGCGGGCGCGGCGGCGCTCATGAAATTCAGCGTGTTGCCGACGCGCATCGCAGCGGCGTGCGAGGCCGTACGGCGTACGGCGGACAAAGCCGGAGCGAAGTGGAGAATCGTGGCGCAGGGGACCGGGCTCGGCTGGTTGCGGCTGGAGGGCGCGCGGCCGGAGGAGACTCGCGGGGGTGTGATGGCGCTACGCGCGGAGTTCGAACGCGAGGCGGGTTCGCTGTTTGTGGCGCAGATTCCTGCCGGAAGCGGCGCAATCGACGCCTGGGGCAGCCCGGGCGATGCGTTTCCTCTGATGCTGCGGGTGAAGCAGCAGTTTGATCCGCGCGGGACGCTGAACCCCGGGCGTTTTGTGGGGGGCATCTGATGGGCGCGGTGGGAGAGAGCGGCCGCGGCACGGCGCCGGGAACGAAGAGCGCGTTTGACGCGCACCATCCGCCGGCCCGGGAGTTGATGGACAAATGCGTGCACTGCGGATTCTGCCTGCCCGTGTGCCCCACGTACGTGCTGTGGCATGAGGAGATGGATTCGCCGCGGGGCCGCATCTACCTGATGCGCCTGGCCACGGACGGGGCCGCGGAGATGAACCAGAAATGGGTGGGCCACCTGGACGCATGCCTGGGCTGCATGGCGTGCATGACGGCGTGCCCCTCCGGCGTGGATTACGGAAAACTGATAGAAGCCACGCGGGCGCAGATCGAACGGAACTATCCGCGATCGGCGGCGGAGCGGTTGTACCGGCGGATGATATTCGCGACGTTTACGAATCCGGGGCGGCTGCGGGCGTTGCTGGCCCCGATGCGGGTGTATCAGGGAGCGGGTTTGCAGGCGTTGGCGCGCAAAATGGGAATCCTGAAACTGCTGCCCAAACGGCTGCGCTCGATGGAATCGCTGCTGCCGCGGCTCGGAAAGAGGGAAACAGTGGCGGAGGTGACTCCGGCGCAGGGGACGAAGCGGCATCGCGTGGGCATGCTGACGGGGTGCGTACAGAGCGTGATTTTTCCGCAAGTGAACGCGGCCACGGCGCGCGTGCTGGCCGCAGAGGGATGCGAGGTGGTGACGCCGGCGGGGCAGCGGTGCTGCGGAGCGCTGCTGGTGCACGCGGGGGAAGAAGAGCAGGCCCTGGAGCTGGCGCGGCAGACGATTGACGCGTTCGAGCGCGCGGGAGTGGATGCGATCATCGTGAATGCGGCGGGCTGCGGATCAACCATGAAGGAGTACGGCTATCTGCTGCGCGATGATCCGGCGTATGCAGCGAAGGCGCGCGAGTTTGCGGCGAAATGCCAGGACGTGTCGGAATTTCTGGCCGGGATCGAGCCGCGAGCGCCGCGAAATCCGCTGCCGGTGCGCGTGGCGTACCACGATTCGTGCCACCTGCAACACGCGCAGCAAATTCGGACGCAGCCGCGAATGCTGCTGGCGCGAATCCCGCAGCTCGAAATTCTGGAGATTGCGGAAGCGGCGGTGTGCTGCGGCTCGGCGGGAATCTACAATCTGGTGCAGCCGGAAGCGGCAGCGGAACTGGGCGACCGGAAGGCGGCAAATGTGGCGGCGCTCAAACCCGATGTCGTGGCGTCGGGAAATCCAGGCTGCCTGCTGCAATTGCGGACGGCGCTGGAGCGCGCGGGGAAATCGGTGCCGGTGCTGCACACGATTGAACTGCTGGATGCGTCGATTCGCGGCGCCGGCCCCGAAGTGCTGTCGTAGCCGCTGGGCTTCAATCGATGGACTTGACTCTGCTCGGACCGGGCTGGTATCGCGACCCGTCAAATCGAAAATACACCGTGATACGTTTCGCAGCGGTCGCCTGGATGCATTCGATATCCCGGTAGCCGTTGGTTTTCGATTTCAGAATTTGCAGCCCGAGAACGTCCGTCTCCAATGCCAGCTGATAGTCTCGCAAGGTGTGACGAAAAACCCAAAATGGGCCGATATTTGCACCGAAGAGGCAACTGTTGTCCAGGTTGCGATCTCGTTGGGGTCTCGCCTGTACGACGAGATCCACGCCGCCAGCATCGCTGAGATGAACTTCCGACGCGAGGAACCAGGAATCCGGAACTTGCTCCGGTGCGGCATTCCCATGCCTCAAACAAAGCGCAATCCTCTCATCGTGACTTAGGATTTTCAGGACGCTTGCGGGCAATCGGACCGGTCGCTTCACTCCTTCCTCGATTCCAAACCTGGATTGCTCACGGTCTGCAGTGCGGTTCG
>Ga0335077_10014045_pt1 | contig 10015 bp, 8 predicted proteins | sample Lox_Sample_31_FD_207151 | JGI IMG/M metagenome (GOLD analysis project Ga0335077, IMG submission 207151) | Soil microbial communities from Loxahatchee National Wildlife Refuge, Florida, United States - Lox_Sample_3.1 | ecosystem: Environmental > Terrestrial > Soil > Wetlands | place: USA: Florida...
GCCTGAACGACTTCCCGGTTTTCCGCGGCCTTATCCACCGGAATGGCAGGCGCCGGGGCCGCCGCCGATGCTACCTGCAAAGACTGGTTCAATGAGACGACGTCCATATCCGCTCCTCCTTCGGGCGGGGGACTCGATTCCACGGAGCCCGCCCTCCGCCAACTTCCTTATCGGCGGAACTTCGGAAATTGTGACCCGCTACCGGATCATCAGATAACGTGGAAAATCAGGCGCCAGGACGGGCTGCGGGTGCGCCCTCTGGCTGGTCTGGAACACGCAGGACTCGCCGGCAGAGCGAGCTTCCAGCCGTAAACCTCCGGCCTTGCGGGAGACGTGGTAAGCCGCGGCGGCGCCATGGTGCTGGCGCAGCGATTCCAATTGCCACTCCGACCCCGTGAGCATGTGGATGCTCCCGTCGCGGTGCCACAGGATGGACAGCTCGCACTCTTCCGCGCCGCCGTGCCGGGCCGCCTCGAAGATCTCTTCCGCGTGTTTCCAGAAAGCGCTCACGATAGTCTTATCGCTTCGCAGCGCGAAATCGTGAATTTCAGGGAGGGCTCACGGAAAAGCCACCCTGTCCGAAAAGAATTGCGAAGGCTGGGCAATGGCTAAGACGATTTCCATAATCGGGTTGGACCCCACCGAGATCCGGTGGATTCGGATGCTGGTCGCTCTTCTGCGTCATCCGGACGCAGGCGTAGCCGAACTGGCGCGCCAGGCGTTGCTGTACCTCACCGATGCGGCCGGAAAGCGGGTCCCGCCCGCCGAGAGCGTGAACCAGGTCCGATGAACATCCGGCTTCCCTTCACTCCGTCCAGAACCACACCACTGAACAGTAGGTCTCGAATCCGTTGTCGTTTACACTGGATGGGGGGTTAACCAACACGGTGGTGCTCACATCGGCTTCGCAGCAGTCCTCGGACGTGGATCGCTTCGAGGGGCTTACGCCCGAAGATCTGATCCGGGCCTTTCGCCTGATGCACACCTCCCGGCGGCTCGACGACCGCGAGATCGCGCTCAAGCGGCAAAACCGTATCTTCTTTCAAATCAGTGGCGCCGGGCACGAAGCCGTGCAGGTGGCAGCGGGCATGGCCCTCCGTCCGGGGCACGACTGGTTCTACCTCTATTACCGCGATCGTGCGCTCTGCCTGACGCTTGGGGTGACCCCCCGCGAGATGCTGCAACAGGCGGTGGGCGCGGCCGATGATCCGGCATCCGGCGGCCGCCAGATGCCCTCGCACTGGGGGCACCGGCAATACCACATCGTCAGCTCATCGTCGCCCACGGGGACGCAATTCCTGCAGGCGGTCGGATGCGCGGAGGCGTCTCGATTTCGGGATCCCGGGTCGAGTGAGGTTACGCTCGTGACGGGGGGCGACGGAGCCACCAGCGAGGGCGAGTTCTGGGAGGCTCTCAACGCCGCCTGCCTCAGCCGGCTGGGTTTGTTGTTCCTCATCGAGGACAACGGTTATGCCATCTCCGTACCGGTGGAATGCCAGACCGCCGGTGCGAACATCTCCCCGCTTCTGGCGGGGTTTCCGCTGTTCCGGCAGGAAATCGACGGCACCGACTTCCTGGCTTCGTATCGCGCCATGAAGGCCGCCGCGGCGTGGTGCCGGGAGGGAAATGGGCCGGCGCTGGTGCACGCCCATGTTACTCGCCCGTATTCGCATTCACTGTCCGACGACGAGCGGCTGTACAAGACGTCGGCCGAACGCAAATCCGAGGCTGACCGCGATCCGATCATCGCGTTTCCCAAGTTCCTGCTCGATCAGGGGGTGATTGACCGGCACATGCTGCAGCGCATCACCCACGAGATCGACGAAGAGGTGCATCAGGCCACCCAGCAGGCCCTCCGCGACGAACCGCCTGCCCCCGACACGGCCCTGGCCCATCTGTATTCCGACCGGGTCGATCCCACGTCGGAGGAATTTGCCTCCACGCCCCAATTCACCGGCAACCCCGTGACCATGGTGGACTTGATCAACGCCACACTCCACGAGGAGATGCGGCGCAACTCCGATCTCCTCGTGTTCGGCGAAGATGTCGCGGACTGCTCGCGTGCCGGGAACCTGGAGGAAGTGAAGGGGAAGGGAGGCGTGTTCAAAGTCACCGCCGGCCTGCAGGTGGAGTTCGGTCCGCGGAGGAGTTTCAACACGCCGCTGGCCGAGGCCTCCATCGTGGGACGCGCCATCGGCATGGCGACGCGCGGCTTGAAGCCGGTGGCGGAGATCCAGTTCTTCGATTACATCTGGCCCGCCATGATGCAACTTCGCGACGAACTAGCCACCCTGCGGTGGCGGTCCAACGGCAATTTTTCGTGCCCGGCGGTCATCCGGGTCGCGATTGGAGGGTACCTCAACGGCGGAGCCATTTATCACAGCCAGTGCGGCGAGTCGATCTTCACCCACATACCAGGGCTTCGCGTAGTGATGCCGTCGAATGCGCTGGACGCTTGCGGGCTGCTGCGAACCGCTTTGCGGGCGGACGATCCGGTAATGTTCCTGGAGCACAAGCGCCTCTACCGCGAACCGTACAACCGTTCGCCGCACCCGGGCACGGATTACACGATCCCCTTCGGGAAGGCGCGGATCGTGAAGCCCGGGAGGAGCCTGACGGTCGTGACCTATGGGGCCCTGGTCCAGAAGACGCTGCTGGCCGCAACCCAGGTGGAGCGCCGGAAACCCGAGGCGAGCATCGAAATCCTCGACCTGCGGACGCTCTCGCCCTATGACTGGGACTCCATCCGGGCGTCGGTCGAAAAGACCAGCCGCGTGATCGTGGCGCATGAAGATACCCTCTCCTGGGGCTACGGCGCGGAGATCGCGGCTCGCCTCGCGGACGAATTGTTCGATCGCCTGGATGCCCCGGTGCGACGGGTGGGAGCACTCGACACATGGGTCGGGTACCACCCGCAACTGGAGACCGCGATCCTCCCGCAGACCGAGACGCTAGCCGCGGAAATCGACCGCCTGCTGATGTACTGAGCGGCGCTTTAAGGCAGTCGTGCTACCATTGATTCTTCCCACTCTTGATTAAAGCCGTCAAAGGAACCAGAGACTTACTGCCCCCATCCACGGCCGCGTGGAACCGCGTGGAAGCTGTGGCGCGCGCGATCTTCCGGGCGTACAACTACCACGAGATCCGCACCCCGATTCTCGAGGAGACGCAGCTCTTCGCGCGCGGAGTTGGCGAAGAGACTGACATCGTCACCAAGGAGATGTACACCTTCACCGATCGCGACGAGACCTCGCTCACCTTGCGGCCCGAGAATACCGCCTCCGTGATCCGCGCCTACATCGAGCACCGCCTCGACCAGCGGCCCGGTGTGCAGAAACTCTACTACATCGGCCCGATGTTCCGCCGCGAGCGGCCGCAGAAGGGGCGCTACCGCCAGTTCTTCCAGATCGGCGCGGAGGCGATCGGGTCGGAATCGCCGATCGTGGACGCGGAGGTCATCGAACTGGTGGTGGAGATTCTCAAGGGCGTCGGCCTCACCGGATTCAAGCTGCTCATCAATTCCGTCGGCGATCACAATTGCCGGCCGCAATACGTCGAGCGTCTGCGGCAGGAACTGGAGCCCGTCGCGCCGAATATGTGCGTCGATTGCCGCCGCCGCGCCGAGACCAATCCGTTGCGCGTGCTCGATTGCAAGGTGGAAGCCGACCAGCCCATCATCGACCAACTTCCCAGCATCCTCGACCACCTCTGCGCGGAATGCCGAGCTCACTTCGATGCTGTGCAGCGGTACCTGACCGACCGCGGCATCGAATACGAAGTCCGCCCGCGCATGGTGCGCGGCCTCGACTACTACATGCGGACGACATTCGAGGTGGTGCACGGCGCGCTCGGCGCGCAGAATTCCGTGCTCGGCGGCGGCCGGTACGACGGGTTGGCCGAGTCGCTGGGGTCGAAGGTGCATTCTCCGGGCATCGGCTTTTCGATCGGGGAGGACCGGCTGGTCATGAGCGTCGAAGCCGACCAGGCGCCCGACCTGCTCGACCTGTTCATCGCGCCTCTCGGCGATGCTGCCGTTCGGCACGCCGCCGTCCTCGCGCGCGGCCTCCGCCGCTCCGGTCTTTCCGTCGAGTTGGTCGAAGCTAAATTGAAGCGGGCAATGGAGCTGGCCAATAAATTGGGCGCGCGGTTCGTGTTGATGGTGGGCGAAAACGAAATGGCCGCGGGCCGCTATACGTTGAAGAACATGTCGACGGGCGAGCAGCACCGTGTGACGCGGGAGGAGCTGCCGTCCAGGCTCGCCCGCCTGAACTGATAACATCGAATATGGAACCTGTTGTGCTGGACTTTCTCGGCGAGCTTCGCCGGACCCATACCTGCAGCCAGTTGCGCGCCGCGGATGAGGGCAGGACGGTTGTACTGATGGGCTGGGTTCACCGCCGCCGCGACCATGGCGGCGTGGTCTTCATCGACCTGCGCGATCGCGACGGCATCACGCAGGTGGTGGTGCACGAAGATGTTGACCCGGGCGTCCACAGCCGTGCCGAGGCAGTGCGGCCGGAATATGTCATCGCGGTGGAAGGCAAGGTTTCTCCGCGCGGTCCGGCAGCGGTCAATCCCAACCTGGCGACCGGGGAAATCGAAGTGGTGGCGTCCCGGATCTGGATCCTGAACGAGTCGCGCACGCCGCCGTTCCCCATGGAGGAGCACGTGGACGTCAGCGAAGACGTGCGACTCAAGTATCGCTACGTCGATCTGCGGCGTCCACACATGCAGCGGAATATCATTCTTCGTTCGAAGATCTCGCTGGCCGTGCGGCAGAGCCTCTATGACCAGGGCTTCCTGGAAATCGAGACGCCCTTCATGACGCGATCCACGCCGGAGGGCGCGCGCGATTACCTGGTGCCCAGCCGGGTGCAGCACGGCACGTTTTACGCGCTGCCGCAATCGCCGCAGATCTTCAAACAACTGCTGATGGTCAGCGGCTTCGAGAAGTATTTCCAGATTGTGCGCTGTTTCCGCGACGAGGACTTGCGAGCCGACCGCCAGCCCGAGTTCACCCAGATCGACCTGGAGATGTCGTTCCCGCAGCAGGAACAGATCTTCGAAACCATCGAGCCGCTGATGAAGCGGGTCTGCGAGGTGGCGGGGTTCCACATCGAGACGCCGTTCGCGCGCATGACGTACGCCCAGGCCATCGAGAGCTACGGCAGCGACAAACCAGACCGGCGAATTCCGCCGATGCACACTGTCACCGACATCCTGCCGGAGCTGGCGAACGCCGGGATGCCTCTGGTGGCGATCCACATTCCCGGAACCGGAGCGCCGGCCCGTAAGGAGCGCGACGACTTCAAATCTTTCGGCCAGGAGCGCGGCCTTCGCGTGTACGACGACGCGAAGCGGCTGGAGCGAGATTACCCGGAGGGCATGGCCAAAGTACGCGAACGGACCGGCACCGCGGAGAACAGCTTGCTGGTGCTGGCGACCTGGGCGGGTGAGCCGAAAGGCCATCGGCCCGAGGAGACTGTCTACCTGGCGTGCGGCCAGTTGCGCCTCCACCTCGCGCAGAAGTTCAACGACCGCCACAAACTGCTCGACCCCAAGAATTTTCAGTTCCTCTGGGTGGTGGACTTCCCGATGTTCGAGTGGGACGAAGAGGAGAACCGCTGGAACGCGGCGCACCACCCGTTCACTTCGGTCCATGACGAGGACATCGACAAACTGACGGCCGACCCGGCCCGTTGCCGAGCCAAGTCCTATGACCTGGTGTTGAACGGCACGGAGCTCGGCTCGGGCTCGATTCGTATTCACCGCCGCGACGTGCAGGCGAAGGTCTTCGCCGCGCTGGGAATGACCGACGAAGAGGCGCGCCGCCGCTTCTTTTTCCTGCTGGAAGGGCTGGAGTACGGCGCTCCGCCGCACGGCGGAATCGCGCTCGGGCTCGACCGGCTGGTGATGATTCTGGCCGGCGAGACCTCCATCCGCGACGTAATCCCGTTCCCCAAGACGGCGCGCGGAACGGACCTGATGTGCGATGCTCCGGCGCCGGTGCCGGATCGCCAGTTGCGCGACTTGGGCATCGCGTTCCGCGCACAGGCGAAATGAAGGCCACCCGAGCGGCGTTGGTTTGCGGTCTGCTCGCCTTGTGGGGGGCAGCGCCCAACCCGCGGCAAGTTTCGAAACCTGCCGCTCCCGCTGCGGAGCGCGAGGAACTCCTTTTTGTACTCAATCCGGCGCCCGCGCGGCGGCTCCAGAGAGCCGTGGACGTTTTGTGGATACCCGAGCCCGTCCAGCCATACTGCCTCGGCAGAACGCGGGAAGAGTGCGCCGCCATCGACTACTGCATCCGAACCACGGACAGAAACGTCTCCCAATGCCGTAACCTCGGGGTCGATGTGACCAGAGCCCCGCAATATCCGAGTGACCTCTATCCGAGGCGGGTTCTGGCCGTGACCTATTTCCGGACCAGCGTATCGGCCATAACCGGGCTTGGTAAACTCTTCGGCTTCATCGACGGAAGACCAAAGGCGGACTTCGACCGCCTGTCGCTGAGGGCGCGCGTCAAGGCGCGGATTCGAGTGAAGAGATCGGCGGATGACGACGACTTCGAAGTATTGGAAATCCTCGCCGCGCCGCTTCTTTGACCTGGTGTTCGTCGCCACGGCAGGCCACGAATACACACAGGTCTGGCACCGAAGGCAGCCTCGCCGTGGGACACGAAGAGTCGCTCAAACCGCTCCAATATTTCGCCTGGTAATTCGTCTACCGGTGCAGATGGCCGAATGGAAGACGACCGTCAGCCGATGATTGTGCGCGGCCATCGGCCTCGCAGCCCCTTTTCCGGTTGGGCGTTGTCAGCGCGCTGGCCTCGACTGTCCTCTTTATGTTCCTCGGGCTGGCGCTCTACCGGTTGTTGAAAGAGGTGAACCGGCGCTGGGCACTGCTTATGGGGATATTGGTTCTGTCGCAGGTTCCAATCTCATTCCTCAACGAGGTAAACTCTCTGGCCGCCCTGATGCTCGTGCGCGGTGCCGGCTTCCTGAACGTATTCCAGGAATCCCAGCGCCAGGCTCTGGCGATGGTGTTCCTCAATGTGCATGGCCAGGGGATCATCGTCACCGAAATCTTCTGGGGCCTATGGCTCTTTCCCTTCGGGCTGCTGGTCTTCCGGTCGGGCTTCCTGCCCCGTTTCCTGGGGGTCTGGCTGAACGTCAACGGCCTCGCGTATCCGGCGGTCAGCATCAGCGGCCTGTTGCTTCCGGAGATACAACGGCCGGTGTCGAACATGATGTTCCCATCCCTTCTCGGTGAGATGGCGACCATGCTGTGGCTGCTCATCCGGGGAGCGAAGCCTGTGACATAGCGTTACTCGAGGGATCGGATCAGGCGGATCTCGCTCCAAAGCCGTCGGTAGCCGAGGCGCTCGAGCACCGCTTGCATGGCGGGATTTGCCGTGGAGGTCGTGTCTGCCCGCAATCCCCGCCGTGGCGCATCGGCGACGACCATTGCCCTGAGGTGCGTGGCGATGCTCCTGCCGCGGAACTGTGGATGCACGGCTGTGCCAATACCGAAAAGACTGGAGAAAGCGACATATCGGGCTTCGTGCGTCGCGAGGAAGAAAGCCTCGGGCAATTTGACCTCCTCGAGCCATTGGGCAAGCGCATCGAAAGGCATTATGGTTGGTCCGGCCGGATCGGGGTCCGGGTCCGGCCATCCTTCCCGGGCTGCCGAATACAGCTCGCAGAAACGCGACAGGTAATCGGCATCGCGTTTCCGCACGTCGGCCAGGGATATGACCGCGATGCCCAGGTCGCTCAACCTCTGAATCGCCGGCTGCATGCGGTCCGCGTCTGACGGCACAAAATCGCGATGGTACGCGCCCATCCGGTGCGATTCGTGGAAGCGCCGCCTCAGGACAAATGCGAGAGCCTCCGGTTTGTCATCGCGAACTCGTGCCTGCAAACCCGTCGCGCGCAGCGCCCGGGCGTCATCGATGAGTTGCGTGAAGAGCCGTGTCCCGATCCCGCGGCGTCGGCACTCGGGCCGCACCGCAAGGTCGAAACGGTATCGTCCGGGCCGAAGTTCCCACAGGGTGGCGTAAGCTACCGTCCGCCCCTCCGCGGTGCCCTCCACGACATAACGCGTCGAGAAGTCGCGAGGGGCACCGAGTTGTCGCGCCGCGAACCAGGCTCTGTGGCCCGGCTCTTCACGGTACTCCGGATAGACCGACTGGCTGACCTCCCGATCAATGCCCGTATCCCGTTCAGTCCAGGGACGAAGATGATAAGGCATGCCTTACTGGTTAGCACACTCGCCGCTCCCTTCAGGTGGTGTATGCTGGAGCAACAAGGAGAAGCTCATGTTTCGGGTGCTATGCTGCCTGATTTCCTCGTTCGCCGCGTACGCCGCTACGCCTCTCTTCCAAGCGTCCTTTGAGAAGCCCAACCAGGGCTGGAGCATCGAGCGCGGGGCGGCGACTCCGGATGCCGCGGTGCTGCACAACAACAACAAGTCGCTGCGGCTGGAAGGAGTCAAGCATCAGCCCGACGTGCTGGTTCGCTTCGCACCCGTGTCGCTGACGATCGGTAAGCGTTACGAGCTGAGCGCCTGGGTCAAGACCGAGGACCTCGCGGTTCGCGATACCGACCGGTCTCCGATTACCATCGGCGCGGCGGTGAGCATGGCCTCCATGCCCTTCGACGTCCATTCGGCATCGGTGGGCGGCACCCAGCCCTGGACGCGGCTCTCCCTGAAGTTCGTGGCCAGCCGCGCGCAGGACCAAGTCCTGCTTTCGGCCGGCAGCGGCGGCGCACTCACCCGCGGCAAAGCCTGGTTCGAAGGCGTCAGCCTCGACGAAGTCTCTTCCGCCGATGAGTGGCCGACCCGCGATGCCGTGCAGACCTTCGGGCCGGCCTACCGCTATCCCTCCGCCGGGTGGATCTACCTGCACATCGAAGGCGCGCCATACGAGCGCGGATACCAGCACGGCCACCTGATGGCGCGCGAAATCCCCGAATACCTGGAACGTTGCGCGGCGGACCTCGGTTCGAAGGACCAGTGGAACCAATACCGCACCACCGCCAACGCGCTCTTCCTGCGCGGGTTTGACAAGGAGATCCTGGAGGAGATGCGCGGCATCGCCGACGGCGCCTCCGATGCCGGCGCCAAATGGCTGAACCGCCGCATCGACCTGATGGACATCGTGGTCGCAAACGTGACGGTCGAGCTGGGCGAGTTGGCCTCCGCGGTCGGGACCACGGCTACGGGACTCGAAGGAACCGATTTCGCCAAGCCCGGGTACGCCGAGAGTAAGCGCGATTCCGTGATGGATCACTGCAGCGCCTTCGCCGCCACGGGGCCCGCCACCCGCGATGGAAAGATGGTGATCGGACACGTGACGTGGTGGCCGCTCACCCTCGCCGAGCAGACCAACGTGATGCTCGACATCAAGCCCGCCTCGGGGCACCGCATGCTGATCCAAAGCTATCCGGGCGGCATCGAGAGCGGCACCGACTGGTATCAGAACGATGCCGGTGTGGTGCTGACCGAGACCACGATCCGGCAAACGCCCTTCAACATGCAAGGAACGCCGGTGGCCTTCCGCGCCCGCATGGCGATCCAGTACGGCGGCAACGTGGACGAAGTGGTGAAGCAGCTCGGAACCCGCAACAACGGGCTCTACACCAACGAGTGGCTGATCGGCGACGCCAAGAACAACGAGATCGCGATGTACGAACTCGGCACCAATAAGACGAAACTGTGGCGCAGCTCGAAAAGCGAATGGTTTGGAGGAACACCGGGCTTCTACTGGGGCAACAACAACGCGAAGGACCTCGCCGTTCGTCTGGAGAACTACCCCGACCCCAAGGGCGCGCCGGACTATATCCCCTTCGTCCCGGCCCCCCGCGACCTCGCCTGGAACGAGATGTACCAGAAGTATCGCGGACAGATCGACGAGCAGTTCGCGTTTCTGGCCTTCCGCACCGCGCCGCTGGTGAGCGCGAGCACGATGGACGCCAAGATAGCGACATCGGACATGGCGTCACGCATGATGGTG
>Ga0335077_10014046_pt1 | contig 10015 bp, 10 predicted proteins | sample Lox_Sample_31_FD_207151 | JGI IMG/M metagenome (GOLD analysis project Ga0335077, IMG submission 207151) | Soil microbial communities from Loxahatchee National Wildlife Refuge, Florida, United States - Lox_Sample_3.1 | ecosystem: Environmental > Terrestrial > Soil > Wetlands | place: USA...
TCCAATAACTTCAGCGCACATCGGAGCAGTTGCTGGACGCAGGGCGGCCAGCAAAGCGGGCCTGAATCCAATTCATTTGATCTCTGACCGAGACGCCGATCACGCTGCCTGAATCAGCTTCACCGTAAGTCTGGAACTGAACTAGATCGCCTCGTTTACACATGCGAGCGAGTGTGCCTGAGACTTTGGAAATGGGCACGGCCGGATCGGATTCGCTGGCGATCACCAGCAAGGGTCCGAATGCCCGCGTTTCACCGGGATGGTTCCGGTCGAGATATTCCTTCACCCGGCGATTGTCCTCCCAATCTGCTTTCAACATTTCGGAGGCAGATAGTCTGGTGCCAGTAATGTCACCGCACGTTTGCTCGATGCGTGCATAGAGGTGCAGGGCTTGGTCGGTCAACATGCCAGTGATATTAAAGTCTGGATAGAGTGTTTTTATCCCGTAGGCCAGAAAAAGCAATGGACTGACAGCCGGACGCTCGTAACGGTCTCGTAAATCCTCCATGCCCGAGACGACGATTGCGCCAAGATAGTTCGGATCGCGAAGCTCGCCTTCCATCTCCGCTACTGCCACGGCTGCCAGGCCCCCTTCGCCGATGCCAATGGTGATCCAGCGGGGGCCGAGTTGTGGCAAAGCCGCCCGAGCGGCTGAAACTGAGTAAATGATGTCAGCGGCGTTTGATTGCATGTCGGCAAAGGCGCTGGGGAAGTTCGTGCCCAGGCCGGTGTAGTCAGTCGCGACGATCGCATATCCGAGATTCAAGTACATGGCGAGAAACGGAGCATGAGGCAAATTCCTGGCAAGCGATGGAGCACATTGGCGAGCCACGCCGTTCAAATCGTGAGCCCACGCAATCACCGGCCAGCCTCCTGCTGGCGCATTCGAGTCGGGATAGAGAATCAGACCTGAAGTGGCCACATCCTCCCCACCTGCAGAACGCGAGTGATAAAGAAATCGAATGGCCACAACGGCGGGCGGCAGATCGTATCCTTCAAATTCCTCTTTGCGGATCAACTCGCCCGGTTCTCCCGCCGGTAGAGGGCGCGGTGTGTCATAAAACTTGGTCAGCGGAAAGGTACGGTGAATTTCAGCCTTGATGGGAGATTGCCCGGCTCTGGTTCGGCCCCCCGGCGCCAGTGCGGTGCTGCAGACAGTCAGTGCAAGCAGGCAGCTACCTGCAAAAAAGGACGTTCCGATACTCACACACCTATGGCGTTGTGCTAGAACCTGTGGCGAGTCCATCCCGTGTTTCCTGTATTCTCGCAGCTCCGACTTGTGAATAAGTTGTTCAAACTGTGCGATTCGGCACTTCTGAGTAAAGTCACAATTCCAAAACTTTCTCGCGCAATTCACAAGCGATCGACTGGGGATCAGCGCGTGGCGAGACCTGCGTCGGCGTGCCAATCTTGACCCGAATCTGTCCCGGCCAGGCGAACTTCTTTCCGGCTTGCTTCCGTTCGTAGAGGCCGTCGATGCGCATGGCAACGATCGGAACACCCAGATTGTTTGCCAGCAGTCCGATTCCAGGGCGAAAAATCCTTAACTTGCCATCGGTTGTGTGCTGACCTTCTGGAAAGACCAGCACGTTGTAGCCTCTGTCCACGCACTCCCCCGCATAAGCGAAGCTTTCGCGGAAACCTGCCTCTCGTGGTAGAGGAAAAAGGTTCAGCAGAGAGACGCCCAAATTCCACTTCACCCGGTCGTAGGCGCGGCCCAGGAGATTCCGAGTAGATGGCGGCGTGCGCAGGATCTCCAAAGCTTCCCCGCCGGTGGCAACCGCAAGTTTGTGGCGGAATCGGGCTGGCAAAGCAGTCAGAACGAAGCCAGGATCGATATCTCCAATGTGGTTGCAGATCACCACCAACGGCCCCCGAATGCCGTCCAGATTCTGCCTTCCCTCAACCCGAGGCCAGCCCAGAAGAAAAACAGCCGGACGCAGGAGCAGATAATGTATCGCGAGCCGAATCCAGCTGACCGGCCAGTGCAGAACCCAGCGCGGATAGTGATAGCGAACGCGCGGGGGAACTTGGCCTTGCAGCATGCGTTCGAGATCAGCGACCGTGTTTGCCGCGGCAAAGCGGGTCTCGGTGAGATCAATCTGATATCGGTCTTCGAGCGCGCTCAGCAATTCGACTCGATCCAGCGAGCTCAGATGCAAGTCACTGTCGAGATTGGCGCTGCTGCCGAGAGCGGAGGGACGCCGGCCAGTTATGCGGGTGATTAGGTCTGCGAGGGCAGTAGTCGAACTTGGAACAACTGTCTCATGAAGGTGATCCTGGACGGTCTGTTCGATCAAGGTTCGCCGCGGCTTCTGCGTAGAAGTTCGTGGGAAATCACTTTCCGGCCAAACGAACCAGGAATTCATCCTCTGATACTCCGCAAGGGCTTCGTTGGCCCGCCGGACGATCGGTTCAGGATTACTTTCCGGGTCGCGCAGGACCACCACCGCACAGGGTTCGGCATTTCCATTGCGCGGGAGCGGCACCACGATGGCATCCTTTATCTCTGGCTGTCGCCGCAGCACGGCCTCGAGATCTTCGGGATACACGTTCATGCCGGCTGGGGTCACAATCATTTGTTTCTTGCGGCCTTTGAAATAGAGATTGCCTGCAGAATCGAGCTCGCCGATGTCACCAGTTCTGTACCACCCCTGTTCACCTGTGACCGGCTGAAGTCCGTCGCCATTCCAATATCCGGCAGCCACTCCACCGCCGCGCACGAGAATCTCGCCATCAGGAGCCAGCTTCACTTCTCGTCCTTCGAGAACCCTCCCGATCGATCCCTTTCCAAGCCGGAAAGGATGGTTGACGCTGACGAGCGAGGTGGTCTCGGTCAATCCGTAACCCTGGATGACGGCGTAGCCGAGCCGGTCCCAGAATTGCTCGGTTGCACGGTCGAGGGCGGCCCCGCCGGAAATGAATGCCCAGAATTTCCATCCAAGACGCCGACGAATGCGGCGGAAGATCCACCAGCGATGCAGGAAGTGCTTGTCTTCTGCTTTCCCAAATCTCCGCTGAAATTGTGAAAAAGAGTCTTCGTTCTGGAGGTCGCGCTCAATCTTCTCCTTGAGGGATTGCAGCACGCGAGGCACAGTGACAAGAACTGAAACTCGCTCGCGATAAATCGTCGAGATCACTTCCGAAGGATTCAAGCTTTCCTGAAACACAACCACAGCGCCCAGCAGTTGCGGCAAATAAACTCCCAAGAACTGGCCGAAAACGTGGCTGAGCGGCAAGAGGTTCAGAAAACGAATGGGATGAACGAAGCGTTCATATTTCAGATACTTGCCGATCTCGGATTCCAGCGGTGCGATGTTGGAAAGAACATTGCCATGCGTAATTACGACGCCCTTGGGTTCGGCGGTGGTTCCTGAGGTAAACACAATTTCGAGGGTGTCATCTCGAGTGATTTCGGCCGGAACGTAAGCCGATTTCGAATGCCTCGCCAGCGTGGCGGATAAGTCTTCCAGGGCAATTGTGGGCAATGATGGCTGCGCATGCGGTTCAGAGCATACGAGCAACTTGGCATTCACTTGCGGGTAAACACGAAGTGCGAATTCCCCGGTGGCAATGTCATCGATCGGAACTACGATGACACCGTGCAGCGCACATCCTAGAAATACCGCGACCCATTCAGCCGAATTCGGGCCCCACAGCAGGACGCGGTCACCCTTCGAAATCCCACGCCCTTCAAGTTCTCTGGCGAATTGAAAAGCGGTCTCGGCAACCTGCCGGTACGACCACCGGACGCTGCGATATCCCCAGGGCTGGACATAAGCGATTTCCTGTCCTTGTGACAGGAAATTGGGCAGATATTCGAGCAGGGAGCGGCGCTCCATGGTTGAAAGGGTAACGCATTCTGACGCGCATCGGAGCGATTGTGCTGACCTACTCTCTTCCCACCCCCAGCGCGTCTGCGACGCGATTGATATAGTTAAACCAAGAGGCGATCAGGGTAATCTGCAGAATGGCTCTATCGTCGTAACCTGCCGCACGCAGCCGCTCATGATCATCTTTCCAGACCTTCGTAGCGTCTTTGGTGAGTTTCACTACGTAATCCAGCATCGCCCGTTCCTGTGCGGTAATCGGGGCGCTGGTGTAGTCCCGCTTCAATGCTTCAATGAGTTCGCGGTCTAGGGTCACGCGACGCAGAAACTCTGCGTGAGAGTCGATTCAATAAACGCAGCGATTCGTGACCGAAACCATGGTGGCGATCATCTCGTGCTGGCGACGGCCGAGGGGCAGGTCCGGGGACATCAGCACACCAAATGTCGAGAAGGCGTGGTAGAGCGCGCCGGGGATCAGGCTATGCGAGGCTACAATCTCGGATCCGCCGCCCTCAGCCGGGTGCACGGGAGTGGCATATTCGCAAGGATATAGCTTCTTCTGGGCCTCGATTGCGTCACACAACTCCTCGTCTGCACTTCCGAGTGTTACCGTATGGATCCAGGTCATAGAAAGAATTTTGCCTTCCCGAGCAGATTTTGTACAATGTGTGGTCAATAAACTACCAGTCAAAGCAGTTGCGTGCCAAACCCGGATTCCAGCTTCGGGGCTGGCCGACAGATTCATTCGCGGACTCCCCCGCGCGGAGGATCGAGTCGATGAGCATTGTAGTGTGGAAGGTTCTGCGCAGGCTGCCGAAACCGGCGGTTCTCCTGCTGACCATCTTTTTGTTGACCGCGATGGCGCGCGCCTAGCGAACTGCTATCCTGCCGCTAGATGAGCGATCGAACCAAAGCTCTAAATCCGCTCGCTCGCGAGTTTTATGATCGGGATCCACGGCCGGTCAGCCGAGACTTGCTGGGCAAAGTGTTGGTGCGGCGGGACGGCCGCCGAAGGCTCACCGCGAGAATTGTTGAGGTTGAAGCCTACCTCGGAACCGATGATCCAGCTGCCCATGCTGCGGTTGGCCGGACTGCTCGCAACGATGTGTTGTTCGGGCCACCCGGTCACGCGTACGTCTATTTCATCTACGGCAATCATTATTGCCTGAACGTGTCGTGCCTTCCTGACGGAATCGCGGGAGGAATTCTGTTTCGCGCGCTGGAACCATTGGAAGGAATCGAGACGATGGCGCGGGGGCGCAGTGTGGTTGTGAAGAGCCCGCGCGATCTGCGCTTGCTCACGAGCGGGCCGGGCAGATTGGCCGAAGCTCTTGGCGTCACCCGAGCACGCGACAACGATAAGGATTTGACGAGCCCCGATTCAGACCTGTTTATAGCCGATGATGGATTTCAAGTGCCGCGTGTGATGGTCACGCCGCGGATCGGCATCACTAAAGCCGCAGCGTTGCCGCTGCGTTATGTGATCGCCGGAAATCAGTTCGTCTCCGGGCCAGCCCGTCTTCGCTTGCACGCCATAGCTCGATGACGGTTTTGTGGTTTCACTTCCGATAGGCCCGCCACATGTCATCGATGAATGTGTACTGAGGAAACTCTCCCTGCAGCCAGTACTGGGTTTGGCCCTGGCGCTCCCAATTTGCGCTGTAATCGAAGCCGGTTTGTGCTTTGATGTCGGCGACCGCCTGGGTGTCGTCTTCGCTCATCCAGCGATCCACGTAATCAAAGAATGCCGGGTAGTTCCAGACGTCCTCTGCTTTGAGGATGTGGATAGCGAGCGCCTCGCCCACCCAAGAAACAGACGTACAGCAGCGGCGATACGCCTCCCCCAGTTGCTCGTTGCCATTGAGCAAAGGCCAGCTTGCCGGTTGCAGTTGTTCATACGGTCCGTATAAACCGGCGCTGACGGGGGTGCCGTCGGCATTCACTCCGTAGTGGCCGCCATAAATCACGGTGGCGCTTTGCCACGCCTGCTGATAGCCTCCGGGAATTTTGTCGATGTAGACAGTTTGCATGTCCTCGCCGAACTGGTTCGGATATGCCGCGGATACATTCTTCATACCGTCGTTGTTCAGCAGGATTCCGGCAAAAATGATGGGCAGCTTCCGGCCACTGCGATGTCCTCCGAATGCGGGCCAGCCATAGCCGGCTTGCACGCAGCCATAGAGATCGATGCCATATTGAACGAAGTAGTTCGTGAGATTGACTTTCTGACCGGCGGGGAAATTCAACATGAGCAGGAGAGACGTGTATGAATCCGCGAAAGCAATGTGCTGACCGTAACTGGGCATGTAGTCAGCGGGTGCGTCGAAGAGAAACGGGTTCGTATCGATCCAGGGCTGACGGTACCACGTCTCAAATTGTGAGAGCGCTGGCGTGCCAGGCGGATTCGGCGGGGTGAGGGAGGGCAGCAGATTTCGTTGCAAAGAGTTTGCGTGATAGATGGTCTGCTTTCTGTCGCAATACGAGGGCCGGAAGGCATCTGCCGATGGCGCCGCCGAGAGAACGGTGAGCACGGAAACTGACGCCACCGGACTTGCGCTCATGTCGGACGCGCGCATGACTTCCGGGACCGAGTGAATTTGCGGAAGGCTGAGGGAGGAGACCAGGGCATCGCCGGGCTTCAGGTTGATGGGTGGATAAGAACGCAGGGTCGCGTCAAACCACCACGATTCGTCAGTTCCATCGTTCAGGCGAGAATCGAAGCCGCTCTTGCTGTTGGCGGTCGGCAAATTTAAGACCGCGCCGTTCTCGTACGGCGCGGATGTGGTGGGCGCGGGGTCGATGGCCGTAATCGTGACCGGTCCGACTACGTAGTAATCGCCGTTGACAAACTGGCCGACCGTCACCGGCTGGCTGAATGTCCACGTGATGCCATCCTTCGTGATCGACGCCGCGGTTCCGCCAGCAGGTGGAAAGGCGGGATTGGATGGGGAGGGACTGCTCGATCCGCCGCAACCGGCAAGGCTCAGTGCTGCCAGGAGACCGCAGGAACGAAGCGTCATGTTTCGATTTAGCATGGCCAGGGGACGCTCTTGGGTGGACCGCTAGTAGGATGCAACGTTCCGGGACGGTAACCCAAGGTATCGAAAGGGCACGCTCAGCGGGACAATGCCATCGCAGCAGATTGGACCCGGTTCCATGGCGCGAATTCCTGAGCTTGTATATGCTACTCTGCTGCCTCTGCCTTTCACTCGGCATGCTGACTAAATGAGCGTCAATCGTTCTAAGCCCGATTACGGCATCGACGCCCCGGGAGTGATCCGTAATCTTCTGGTGATCGGTGTGGGGTTGCTGGTATTGGCCTGGTTTGTGCCCAGGCTACGAATCGGTCCCGTCATTTTTCTCCTGAGACCGCCTGCACTCTTCACCGGAGTTGCATTGGTTGTGGAAGGCATTCTGATGATTGTTTATTCGAAGTGGGGGAAGTTTCGCCACCGCGACCGGATGCTGAAGATGGTGAATTGGCAGGGTTACGAGTCAGTGTTGGACGTGGGCACTGGCCGCGGATTACTCATGATTGCTGCGGCCAAAAAACTGAAAACCGGGAAGGCGGTAGGGATCGATATTTGGAGCACAAAGGATCTTTCTGGAAACACCATGGAAGGTACAATGCGCAACGCAGCACTCGAGGGCGTGCGCGAGCGGATTGATGTGCAAAACGGCGATGCGACTACCATGAAGTTTGCCGATGGCAGCTTCGACATCATTCTTTCCAACGTTTGCATCCACAATATTCCGACGAAGCAGGCCCGCGCCCAAGCCTGTCATGAAATTGCACGGGTTCTGAAACCCGGCGGCACCGCGTTGATTTCCGACTTCATTCACACTGGCGATTACGTGAAGGCGTTCAAAGCCACTGGAGTGGAGGCGTCACGGACGGGCCTGGATTTCCTCTTTACCTTTCCCTGGTTGCGGATTGTCGAAGTACACAAGCCGGCTTGATAGGTCTCTAGGTGGCAGGGTCAAGCAAGATGTTGTCGATCAGGCGAGTGGTTCCGACGAATGCGGCCACAGCTATTAGTGCGGTGTAATTGATTTCTTTCATTGGATCAAGCGTATCCGGATCGACAATCTGCAGGTAATCCAGACGCACACCAGGTTCCTGAGCAAGGACGTTCTTACCTGCATCGATCAGACCGGCCGATTTGCGCTCACCCTGCTCGAACCTGCTTCGGATTTCCTGAAGCGCACGATGAAGAACCCGAGCCGACTGCCGCTCCTGCGGGTTGAGATAAACATTTCGGGAACTCATGGCTAGGCCATCGGGTTCGCGCACGATGGGGCAAACGATGATCTCCACAGGAAAGTCCAGGTCTCGCACCATGCGGCGGATGATGGCCGCCTGGGCCGCATCTTTTTGGCCGAAGAAGGCGAGATCGGGTTCGACTATGTGGAAGAGCTTTGAGACGACAGTCGTGACTCCCTGAAAATGGCCGGGGCGCGACCTGCCACAGAGCCTTTCGCTCATAACTTCGACTGTCACGTAAGTGACAGCCTTCTCGGGATACATCTCTTCCAGCGATGGCGCAAAAACAAAATCAACCTCTTCTTTGTTCAGCAATTCGCAATCGCGTTCAAACGTTCGGGGATATTTGGTCAGGTCCTCCAGCGGGCCAAACTGCAGCGGATTCACAAAAATAGAGACGATTACAGCATCGCACTGCTGCTTGGCCGCGCGCACCAGTGCAAGATGTCCTTCATGCAGCGCGCCCATGGTCGGCACCAGTCCAACACGCAACCCGCCGAGCCGCGCCGCGCGGGAGGCGGCACGCATGGCATCAATCGTCGAGTGGATTTCCATGTCAGCTGGATGGAAGCCAGTTAATGAGGATTTTGGAGCTCTCGAGAGTCCCGGCGAGAATGGCCCGGTTGCGGCGCAATGCGATCCTGTCTTCGTCTGACCCCACACTGCCGATTTCCCGCACCGCAACCACTCGACCGTACGGCCATGCGGAGGCAGGCAGGGCGGCGAGCGCGTCGAGCACCTGGTCGGATTTCAAGAGATGCTCCTCGTTGTTGTCGAGGTCCATCAGCCAGATCCCATCTTTCCTCACCATGAGATACGGATTGCGCCAAGTTTTCACTTCGCGAGCGTTGGAGAACCTCTGCGGATCCGCTGGTGGAATCTGCTGAATGCGAAATTCGGGGCTAGACTGACCGGGCGATCCCTTGGCAATCTGAGACGGGCGCGAACAAGCAACCAGCGAGACGGCAGCTATTCCCAGAACACTAAAAAGGCGGAATCTCATCGGAACTGATTCTACCCGCGCATCCCCCGTTTGCGCTGCATCACGTCTTCCAGGGCTTGCTGCGTCTCCTTGGAGAGGTGGTACGACTCACTGTCGGACGGGTACTGCTGCGAGAGCACGTCGGCGCGGAAGGCTTGCACGGCGTCGCTGATCAGGGCGGCTGCGTCGCCATAGCGGCGGACGAACTTTGCCGGTGGTCCAAAAGTGAGGTTCAGGATGTCATGAATGACGAGCACCTGACCATCGCACTCCGGCCCTGCGCCGATTCCAATTGTCGGAGTTGCGATTTCGGCCGTGATCATGGCTGCGACTTCGCGCGGAATACCCTCAAGATAGAGACAAGCCACGCCGGCATGATCGAGCGCTACCGCATCACGCATAAGCTGCTCAATCGCCTGCAGCGACTTTCCTTGAACTTTGTATCCGCCCATGACATTCACCGATTGCGGAGTCAGACCGATATGGCCGGCGACGGGGATTTCGGCATCGATCACCCGGCGGATGAGGTCGGCGCGTTTTTCACCACCTTCCATCTTCACTGCCTCAGCGCCGCCTTCTTTGACGAAACGGGCGGCATTGCGCAGGGCTTCATCCTCGGTCACGTGGAAAGAGCCGAAGGGCATGTCGGCGATCAAGAATGCGTGCTTGACGCCGCGTCGCACCGCACGAGTGTGATGCAGCATCTCGTCAACCGTGACGGTGAGGGTGTTCTCATAGCCCAACATGGTTTGGGCCAGCGAGTCGCCAACCAGGATGACGTCGATGGCCGCCTCGTCGACCAGGCGCCCAGTGGCGTAGTCATAAGCAGTCAGGCAAGTGATTGGGTCACGATGGGCTTTCTTTTCTCGAAGAGAAGCGACAGTAATTTTCTGGCGAGGTTCGCCAATCGGTGTGAGACTCACGATGTCCTCCAGTGCC
>Ga0335077_10014047_pt1 | contig 10014 bp, 11 predicted proteins | sample Lox_Sample_31_FD_207151 | JGI IMG/M metagenome (GOLD analysis project Ga0335077, IMG submission 207151) | Soil microbial communities from Loxahatchee National Wildlife Refuge, Florida, United States - Lox_Sample_3.1 | ecosystem: Environmental > Terrestrial > Soil > Wetlands | place: USA...
CCAGCAGATTGTCCACATCCACACCAAGTTTCTTGGCGTAGCCGGGATCGAGGGCGTGCTCGGCATCGACAAACGCAGCCATGCCTCCGGCCTTCTGCGCTTCAGCAATCACCTGCAAGGTGATGGTAGTCTTGCCGGAAGATTCCGGTCCGAAGACTTCAACTACGCGCCCGCGCGGAAAGCCGCCTACACCAAGGGCGGCGTCGAACGAAATCGCGCCGGTTGAGATCACGGCGATGGGCACGATGGCTTCTTTCGAGCCCAGGCGCATGATCGAGCCTTTGCCAAACTGCTTTTCGATCTGGGAAAGCGCCAGATCAATCGCTTTCATACGTTCGTCGGCCATATGACTGCAGCTCCTGGAAGATGAGTGTGAAATTTAGTGCGACTGCGGCGGATTATACACTTACGTCGTCAGCGAAGAAAAGGCGAATTTAGATATTTTTGTGGGAAAAGTTCCAAAACGGGAAACTGCGCACAGAAGTGCGATCCACAACTGAGAACTGAGAACTGAAATCTGGCAACTGGTTTTCGCCCAGAATCGAGTGCCGCTGACGTGGGCCGGCAGAAGGCTGGCTCTTTTGCGCAAGGCCAATGATTTCATGGTGAAAACCAGTTGCCGGTTCTCAGTTCCCCGGTTCTCAGTTGAGTAGGCGGGTATGAGTCGCGCGGGCCTTTGGCTGCCTTGACTTCGGTAGTACAATTTCTGGCGTTGGCCTGCCCTGCTGCAGGCCCGTGACGCCCAACCAGCGCCACGATGTTTCCGAAACCAGGAGGTTTTCATGGAACATCGGGCCCCTAGCAGTTCCTCTGCATCTTCGGCAGTACAACCGGCACACGAGATTCGCCACGAAGGCCGTGCCACCTGGGTTTTAACCGCTTACGGCATTTCTGGTCTCGCCCTGTTCGGCGTGCTGGTGTATTACTTCTCGACCTACGTCACTCACTAAGGGGTGGGGGATCGCATAAGCCTGACTAGTGTCGACGGAGGCTTGCCAAAGGCCCCGGCGACTTTCGTGCGCATTTTCGGGAAATCGGAAGTGCCGGTCGGCGCCGTGCCGCTGCCTTGTAACGTGCTACAATTCCCGCTTATCAAGCTTTCCGGGTAGCAGAATTTCAGCGGATTTCCTCCGACTCCACACCAGGAACTGGACTAATCGCGTGGCCCACGACCCCAACGCCGCCACCGTTACGTATGCCGACGCGGGCGTCGACATCGAACGCGGCAACCGCACCAAGCGGCGAATCAAATATCTCGCGCACAAAACATTTACCAAGGGTGTGCTCAGCGAGATTGGCGGCTTTGGCGGGCTGTTTTCCATTGATAAAGAGAAGTTTGCCGACCCGGTGCTGGTCTCGAGCGTCGATGGCGTGGGCACGAAACTGAAAGTCGCCTTTGCCATGAACCTGCACTCCACGGTCGGGGCCGACCTGGTGAACCACTGCGTAAACGACATTGCCGTGCAGGGAGCTACCCCGCTGTTTTTCATGGACTACCTCGCCACCGGCATGCTGGTTCCGGAAGTGGCGGAGAAGGTGATTGAAGGCATCTCTACCGCCTGCAAACAGAATGGATGTGCGCTGATCGGCGGCGAGACCGCCGAGATGCCCGGATTCTATGCCGAAGGCGAGTACGACCTGGCGGGCTTTATCCTGGGGGTGGTGGACCGTAGCCGCATCATCACCGGTGAGGCGGTCGCGGTGGGCGACGTGGTTTTGGGACTGCCCTCGAACGGCTTGCACACCAATGGTTACTCGCTGGCCCGCAAGCTACTCTTCGAAGTGGGCCGCTACACGCCAGACACTTACGTAAACGAACTCAAGGGCAAAGTGGGCAATGAGTTGATGAAAACCCACAAAAGCTACTGGCCGGTACTCAAAAAGCTGCTGGCTGCCGATTGCGTTTCCGCCATGGCCCACATCACCGGCGGAGGGATCACGGAAAATCTGCCGCGCGTGCTGCCTCGGGGCGTGGCCGCGCTGATTGAGGTCGGTTCCTGGCCGGTGCCGCCGATTTTCGAGCACTTGCGCGACTTGGGCAATGTTCCTCCGGACGAGATGTTCCGCACTTTCAACATGGGTTTGGGAATGCTGGTGGTTATCTCTTCGGCGAAGTTCAAGAAAGTGCAGAGCGTGCTGGAGCGGGCTGGGGAGAAGGCCTACACCGTGGGGCGGATTGTGAAGGGCGACCGGAAGGTGATGTACACGTAATTATGGTTCGCGGCAGAGGCCACGGCAGAGGGATGTACTTCCCGTCAGGTTCCCGGGATCGCAAAGCATCGCTGCCGGCCCAAGAGCTTGTTGTCCGGTCCGCCTTCTTACCCTAGCCAAGCGGCAGTAGCCGCAGCCCTTCCACCGCCTGGAAATGCTTTCGATTGCGCGTGAGCAGCGGCAGATCGTTCGCGAGCGCAATACCCGCAATCAAACTATCGGCCATGCCGATTGCCGACCCGATCGATTCCAGTCTTTGACGCACTGCTGCAGCCAGCGCAGCCGACTCGCGATCCAAGGGAAGCGCCGGAATGCTGGCGACGAAGTCACGGGTCTTGTCGCCCCGCCTGCCTTCGCGAGCGCCACACAGAAGTTCGAAACAGGTGACGGCGCTGGTTTGCAAGGCGTCGGCCTCGATGTACTTCCGCACCTGGTTTTCTGCGGGCTGAACCCCGGTTAGGTAATCAATCAGCACGTCGGTGTCGGCGAGAATCAACGCCAGTGCTCCCGCAAAGACTCGGATATTCGCCGGAGTCTCCGCCCTTCCTCGACGGAGAGCGAACCCGCGAGAGCGAGAAGTTGTTTACGCCTTTGGGCGCGCAGCCGTTCGCCGTCCAGATATTCCTCGATGGCCTCAGCCAGAACGGAGGAGAACCCTTTTTCCCCCCGCCGCGCCGCCAGCGCCAGCAATGCGCTGCGGTGCTCGGCCTTCATTTCCACGGTAGTTCTCACGCCTTCATTGTAACATGCATGTGCATGCATCAAGGCTAGGACTACCGTAGCTCTTACCGCTGCAAAAGATCTATCGGCTCGCGTACATCCTGTACCCGGAAATACTTGGCCAGGGCGGGATGCTTCTTCGCTACAGCCTCGTACATCGCGTAAGCCACGTTGCGGTAGGAGGCGTGGCCTGCCGGGGTGGTGCGCAGTTCGGAGATGTACACCGCCTCGGCGAAATCCATCTTGAAGAGGGTGCGCTTGCGGAAGCCCAGGGGAATGGCATACTGCGAACTCTCTTCCGCTTCAGGCCCTCCCGACTGCGCCATGCGCTCGACGGACTGTGCCGCCCGCTGCATCACCGTTTCGTAGCGGTCGCGGGATCCTGCGGCTTCCAGTTCCGGCGGGGTGTCGAAGCCGTGGCGGGTCGTGAAGCCCTGGCCGATCTGCACGCAGCGGCGGTGGCGGTGCATGTCGCGGAAGCCGCCGATGTCCATCAAAATGTCAAAGCGGAACTGCTGCCCGGCGGAAAAGGGACGCAGCATTTCGTCGTGCTTGCCGCGGTGGCGCAGGCCGAGGGCGATGATCTCACGCCGGATGATCTCCCCTGCCGCTTCCACCGCCTGGCGAATTTCCCGGTAGGGATAGTGGCAGTGCTCGTAAATCAGCGTTGTGGCCAGTTCGATCTCCAGCGGTTCTTCATCCAGCAAATCCACCAGGGGCGCGGGCGCAATAGGCAAATTGCCCATCAGTTCCGCAGCCACCTTATGTAACTCGCGCCGGGTCTCGAACTCATAGGGATTCGGGTTGGCGTACTTTACCAGCGTAGGCGCGACCCGCACTTCGCGCAGCAGTTCCTGCTCGGCTCGAGCGCCCAGTTCGGGGGAGACCGCGCGAATCTGCTCCACCAGGCCGCGGAACGATTCCTGGTTCACGTTGTAAGCCGGCGAGATGGCTGCGTTCTTCAGCAGCTCGCCGAGGTTGCGGACTTCCTTTGCCGGATGCGACAGCAAATGGGAAACCTGCGACTCCAGCGTCCGTGCGTTGACGATCTCTCCCAGAGACGTGTTGGTGGCCAGCGGAAGAAGATAGCGCGCAATATCAAAGGCCCGCGCCCGCAGCGTGCGCTCGTAGCTCTCCTGCTTCATTTCGCCCGGCCTGGGAGTGATCTCCACCAGGTAGCGGAACATGCGCTCGGAGAAGGAGTCGTATTCGGTGAAGAGATATTCCACCGTCTCGCGATAGAAGTCCTTCGCCGAGGCAGTGGAGTCGCCGAGTTGCACGCGGGCTTCGCCGAAATCGGGGGTATAGTAACCGCTTTTTCTGAAGTTCTGGTAGCGGGTGGAGCGCTCCTGGCCGTCCCAGCGTTGCTCATCAGCGACGGCGATGGCCGCCAGAATCGAGAGCCGCTCAATGGCCAGCGCGATGTGCGCCAGGTCGGCAATCGAGCGGTGGCCATACTGAAAATAGAAAGTGTTGAGAAATTTCTCCGCCTTCTGCTGGCTGATTTCCTTCAGCGACTCCTTCATGGAGAGCGCCGAGCGTGAGTACTTGGCCATGGCGTAAGCCTGAATCTCAGGCTCGGCGCCGTACACGGCATAGACCTCAACCGCCGGCGCGGGAGACTCAGAATCGGTGTGGGCAGGGGAAGGCATTTCGACAACTTCCGCCATAGCTTCAGACCTCGCAATTCGTGAACCAAGGAATCTTACTTGCCGCCTCTGTGAGAAGGCAACGGAACGGAGGCTGCCGCGAAAGGTTCAATTCCCAATTCGACAAGCGCACCGATCCACGCCGGCTGAATCGTCCAAAAAGAAAGAAAAAAAAGAACCCGCCAGCCGCGCGGTTTTTCCATCGACAATCAGCAATCGGAAATCGAAAATGCCCTGTGCACCCGCTCCTCAAGTCTATTGGCCACCGCCCCTGGCCGCTTCCAGCGGAGCCCTGGACCATGACCCAGACCTGGAACGATCTCCTGTTTGCGCACTGGCCAGTCGAAGCACAGGCATTACGGCCGATAGTTCCGGCCGAGTTGCCGCTGGACACCTTCGACGGCCAATGCTGGATCGGAGTGGTGCCCTTCCACATGAGCCATATCCGGCGGCGTGGCCTGCCCGGGCTTCCGGGATTGTCGCGCTTTGCGGAACTCAACGTCCGCACTTATGTGACGCTAGGCGGCAAGCCCGGAGTTTACTTCTTCAGTTTGGACGCGGCCAATCGCGCTGCAGTATGGGCTGCGCGACGCTTCTATCACTTACCTTATTTCCACGCGCAGATGTCGGTTCACCAAGAGGGCGAGTGGGTGATCTACGATTCCATCCGCAAAGATCGAACCGCGGAATTCCGCGGCCGCTATCGCCCGGTCGAACCAGTGGAGCTTCGCGTCCCGGGCAGCCTTGAGCATTGGCTTGTGGAACGTTATTGCCTCTACACCGCGTTCCAGGGCCGCATTCTTCGCGCGGAAGTCCACCATCAGCAGTGGCCTCTGCAAAACGCCGCAGCCGAAATTAGAAGCAATACAGTCGCCGCCGCCTGCGGAATTGTGCTGCCTTCCCCGCCTCCGCTCCTGCATTTCTCCCGCCGGCTGGAAGTCCTGATCTGGCCCCTGCGTCCCGCGCTCTGAACCTGGCCGCATTTTCTTGTCGCCGGATTCTCATTCCCCTATGCTGAATCCATGACGCACGACACCAGTCAGCTGCTCTGGGAACTCCTGGTGATCTTTGTGGCCGCAAAGATACTGGGGGAAATCTTCGAGCGCCTGCGCCTGCCCGGGGTGCTGGGCGAGATTCTCGCCGGCGTCATGCTGGGCCCGTTCGCCCTGGGATGGGTTCATCCCAGCGACACGCTGCATTCCATCGCAGAGATCGGCGTCATTTTCGTGCTATTCAGCGCCGGCCTGGAGACCAGCCCGCGCGAACTGATCCAGGTGGGCCGCAATGCCCTGATGGTGGCGGTGGCAGGAGTGGTCGTGCCCTTCCTGCTCGGATACCTCTACATGAAATGGCGAGGCGACGCCTCCACCGAAGCGATTTTCGTAGGCGCCGCCATGGTCGCCACCAGTGTGGGCATCACCGCCCGCGTGCTCGGCGACCTGGGCGTGATGTCCACCCGCGCCGCGAAAATCATTATGGGCGCCGCGGTCTTCGATGACATTCTCGGGATGCTTCTGCTGGCCATCGTCGCCGGCCTGGCTTCCGGAGCCAGCCTGGAGTGGATCCACCTGGGAGTGCTTGCAGCGGAGGCGACGGCCTTCGCGCTGTTCATGATCTTCGTGGCGCCGCGGATCGTCCGCCGCATTCATCCCAGCGTGGAGCGGCTGTCCACGCAGAACCCGTCGCTCATCATTGCCCTGGCCTTGTGCCTGTCTCTGTCCTGGCTTTCCACCACCATCGGGATGGCCGCGATTATCGGCGCATTTTTTGCCGGCCTGATGTTCGCCGATTACGCTCCGCACTGGAACCTGCACGCGCGGGTGAGTGGCATTACGGAATTTCTGGCACCGTATTTTTTCTTTGCGATCGGTTCCCAGCTCAACCTGCGTTTGTTCACCTCCGATGTGCTGGTCGCCGCGGCTGTCGTTTCCGGTCTGGCGATCGTGTCCAAGCTGCTGGGCTGCGGCCTGCCGCTGCTGCGCCAGGGCTGGCCGACAGCATTGCGCGTCGGCGTAGGCATGATGCCGCGCGGGGAAGTGGCGCTGATTGTGGCGTTGGTGGGCCTGCAGTCGCAGATCGTGACCGCCTCCACCTATGCCATCGTGGTCTTCATGACCGCGGTGACGACTTTCCTCGCCCCGCCGTTGCTCCGCCTACTCTTCCGCAAAGAGGCCAGCCACGCCGCTCCCAAGGCTGCCGCCTGAGCGCCGGGGATAAGGATTCCTCAGCCTCTCGGCGGATTTTCTCGGCGTTCTCGGCGTTTTAGGATTTTGCCCGCGTGCGCCTCGGTCCCGGTGGAGAGGCATTCACGGCAAAAGATAGTGGGTCACTGCGCATCCTTGCCGAGCTTTGCAGCGGATGATCAACCGCAAAGATCGCAAAGGACGCGAAGAACCCCCGCTCTTCCATGCCTGGTACGACACCGCAAAACGGGCAGACCCACCACGCGACAAAGAGATGGAAAGGTTCCGCTTCGCCGGCTCGCATATAATTCCCAGTTCCGCCAAGGAGGAAACGGGATGAGCCTTTCCGGCCGCGTCGCGCTGGTGACCGGGGCATCACAGGGAATCGGGCGCGCCTGCGCCTTGAGGCTGGCCAAGGATGGCGCTGCCCTCGCGGTTGCCGCACGTAATCAGGAGAAGCTCAACGAACTGGTGAACGAAATCACGGCCGCGGGCGGTAAAGCCGCAGCTTTCTCCGTGGATGTCGGCGACGAGGAGCAGATCAAAACCGCCGTCAAATCCGCGCTGAGCCAGTTCGGCAAGATCGACATTCTGGTAAACAACGCCGGCATCACCCGTGACCAACTGGTAATGCGCATGAAGCGTGCCGATTGGGACTCGGTCCTCAACACCAACCTGACTTCCGCTTACCTGTGCATCCAGCAGGTGATCAGTTCCATGCTCAAGCAGCGCTGGGGGCGGATCGTCAACGTGTCGAGCATTTTTGGACAGATGGGCCAGGCCGGGCAGGCGAACTACGCCGCTTCCAAGGCCGGGCTGATCGGCCTCACCATGGCCATCGCCCGCGAAGTCGGGTCGCGCAATATTACCTGCAACGCCATCGCGCCCGGCTTCATCGAAACCGCCATGACTTCGGTTCTGTCGGAGGAATTCAAGCAGAACGCGGTGAAGATGATTCCCCTGGGGCGAGTGGGAACGCCGGACGACGTGGCCAGCGCGGTAGCATTTCTGGCTTCAGACGAGGCGGCATACATCACCGGCCACGTGCTGAATGTGAACGGCGGCATGTTGATGGGGTGAATGCCGTTGTAGCCGCAGAGGACGCTGAGGGCGCAGAGAAATGACGGCACCAAGACCAGATAATTTTTCCTCTGCGCTCTCGGCGACCTCTGCGGTTAAGAGCTTTTGCTTCCAGCAAGTAGAATCCCCCGCCCAGATCGCCCAGGCCCGGGAATTATTCCTGGAATACGCGCAGTCCCTCGGATTCAGCCTGTGTTTCCAGAACTTCGACGACGAGCTTGCCGGGCTGCCGGGTGAGTACTCGCCTCCAGAAGGCCGCCTGCTGTTGGCCGAATGTGATAGCCAATTGGCAGGCTGTGTCGCCCTGCACAAGCTGGAGCATGAAATCTGCGAGATGAAGCGGCTATACTTGCGTCCGCAGTTTCGCGGCAAGGGTCTGGGCCACGCGCTGGCGGAGAGAATCATTTCCGAAGCGCGCCAGATCGGCTACCGGCGCATGCGGCTGGACACGGTTGAGCCAGTCATGGGCGACGCCGTGGCGCTATACCGCCGGCTGGGGTTCAAGGAAATCGCCCCCTATTGCGCCAACCCGATCGCGGGCGCGATGTACATGGAGCTTCGAATGTAGGCGTGGGCGCCCGTGCGGGGCGGCGCTTCATTTTTTGGGTGTCTTTGAAAAGATGGAGCGCCAGAGAGCCTGCCCCAGCGAAGCCTAGGGGACGCCGGCGCCGCATTCTTGGTCACGGAGTGGTTATGAACAAAGCTCGCTTGCTGCTGGTTCTTCTTCTCGCCGCGTCCTCCTTTGCCGCCACCGCCAAGGACGTCTCCTATAAGAGCGGCGACGATACCGTCAACGCCGTGCTTTACACCCCGAAGGGCAAAGGGCCGTTTCCGGCGCTGATTGTGGTCCACGAATGGTGGGGGCTGAACGACTGGGTCAAGGAGCAGGCCGACAAACTCGCGGAGCAGGGCTATGTCGCCCTGGCCATCGACCTTTACCGCGGCAAAGTGGCTACCACAGCGGACGTCGCCCACGAACTCATGCGCGGCGTTCCCGACGACCGCTCCGACCGCGATCTGCGCGCCGCCTTCGATTACTTGAAGTCTCTTCCCGACGTGAAAACCGACCGCATTGGCGCCATCGGATGGTGCATGGGCGGAGGCTATGCCATGGATGTCGCCCTGTTGGAGCCGACCCTGGCAGCGGACGTCATTAATTACGGCAGCTTGCCCACCGAGACCGACGATCTGAAGAAGATCAATGCGCCCATTCTCGGCCTGTTCGGCGGCCTGGACCGTGGCATCACGCCGGATGACGTGAACAAATTCGACGCGCAAATGAAGGGCTTGGGAAAGAAAGTGGAAGTGCACATCTACCCCGACGCGGGCCACGCCTTCGAAAACCCCAACAACACAGCCGGCTACAAGAAAGACGATACCGCCGATGCCTGGAAGCGCACCGTGGCATTTCTGGCGGAAACGCTGAAGAAGTAAGGGAGCTGGCAGCTATCAGCTCTCAGCATTCAAACGCCGCGTCCCATGTGAACTCCGGTGTTCCTTCGTCCCCACTAGCGTTGGAATCGTTCGCGGTCAATCTGGTTGGGGAAGAACGCAAAGTTCCAGGCCGGGTCTCACCGCTGAGAGCTGACGGCCGACAGGGGACTGCTGAAAGCTGACAGCTAGAGCTGATAGCTAACTCCTAACTGCTTGCAAATCAAACATCAACGTAGTTTGGCCGCCAGCCCGCATGATGCCAAGAATTTCCTCTTGCCAACAGGTACCAGACTGGTTACTATGCACGCATCCTCCGGGGTCTCCGGTGGGTGGCTTTTCCTGTTGAGTTTCCCCCAATGAACATTTCCCTATGAACATCGGCGAGACTATTCGGAGCTTCCGGTTGCAGAAGGGAATGTCGCAGGGCGACATCGAAAAGCGCACCGGGCTTCTGCGTTGCTACCTCTCACGGGTAGAAAATGGCCATACTGTGCCGTCGCTGGATACGCTCTCCAAGATCGCCGGAGCGATGGAGTTGCCGCTTTCTCAGTTCTTTGCCGAGTCCGGCAACAGCAATGGCTCCAAAGGCTTGCCTCAGCTCTCTGACGAAGAAGTCCGCTTCCTCAGCCAGATTCGCCGCTATTCCGTCAGCCTGAACGACAGCGACCGCAAGCTGGTGCTGGCGATGGTGAAGAAGATGGCGTCCAGCGCGAAGTAGCTTTTAGCTTTTAGCTTTT
>Ga0335077_10014049_pt1 | contig 10014 bp, 5 predicted proteins | sample Lox_Sample_31_FD_207151 | JGI IMG/M metagenome (GOLD analysis project Ga0335077, IMG submission 207151) | Soil microbial communities from Loxahatchee National Wildlife Refuge, Florida, United States - Lox_Sample_3.1 | ecosystem: Environmental > Terrestrial > Soil > Wetlands | place: USA: Florida...
GCACCGGCCCTCCGTGCGGGGCGCCCCCTGGCGGCGGAGGTTGTGGCGGTGGCTGGTCTCCCGGATTCGGATTATTTCCCGGCGGCGCGCTGCCCTGTCCCGGGCCGGGCGCTTGCGGATTGCCGCCGGGCTGCTGGTTGTTCCGCGCATTCCCGGGATTCGTCGCCGCTCCCCCGCCCGCGGGGGGCGCCGTGGTTTGCCGCGGATCGCAGGCAATCACTACTACGGTCACGCTGACGTGTACGCTCTCTCCGCCGTTGATCGGGGCCACATCGGCCTGAATCTGGTTGATTCCTACACTCTCTCCATGAATACCCAGCCAGCCGTACCCCGCGCTTCCCGTTGCGCTCGGCGGACCGCCGCCACTCGCTGGCCCGTTCTGGATGTTGGAGATGGAAGTCGGCTCGTACGAACCCGGATGTCCCGGGCTCGGCAGCAGGAACTGGTTGTAGGTCGAACCCCGGCAGACGATCGCCGTATAGCTCATCTGATTCATCTGCGGTGCCTGCGCATTTCCTCCTGGAGCAGGCTGGCCGGGTGCGCTCGCGGGGGTCTTCGGCGCAGGATTCTGGTCAGCAGGCGTCACCGGCACCGTTATTTTCGAAGGATGGTAGTCAAAGCCGACTGCCCCGAATCGGATTTGCACGGTCTCTACCGGCCCTTGTTGCCCGTTGGAACTTGATACGTTGGAAATCTGGATTCCCTGAATCTCGAATGTGTTTGTCGCCCCGCCTGTCCCGCCTGGCTGGCCCGTTGCCGTCTGTGGCCCGGTAAACGGAAGGTTGAAGATCACTGTGCCCGGGCCGGTCAGTGTCCCGGGCAGAATCAGCCCTCCAGGGATGCCGGGCGGTGTGAACAGCGCCCCCCCGGGATTGACCACGTTCCCGTTGATGTCGATTTTGATCTCCACACTCGGCGGATTCGTATTCCCCACCGGGCAGAGAATCCGGATTCCCCCGATGTCGATCACGCCGCCGCCCCCCGGCGTCGCCGCACCGCCCGCTGGTGAGGTCAGCCTGACGTCACACGAGATCTTTGGCGGTTCCTGAGCGCCCGTACCGGGGAGCGCTGCCGGCGGGTTGTCGGCAAACGGCGCTGTATACGTCACGGGGGGAGGGCCGTCGCCCCAACTCGAAGGCGGCCGATATGCGGGTCCGGTCTGGCACTTCTCGGCCGCGCATCTTGCATACGCGTCGAATGCCTCCGCAAGAGTCTGTTCGGCAAGACTCAAATCGTCTTCCGACCTCCTGAGCATTCTCCCCGCGGCCTGCAGCTGCAAGTCCGTCGCGGACGGAACATAAACCTGCTGTCCTTCCCGCCCCTCCCATTTCCCGGGATCCGACTGGTCGGCGATCGCCAGTGTCCGGTATTCCTGCTCCGTGCGCAGATATCGGTCGTACGCTGCCGCCGCCCAGGCCTGCGCCCTTTTGTACGTTTCTTGTTCCTGCGCGCACGCCGGACAGTGCAGATCCACCAGCCGCGGAGGCGGCGGCATTCTCGTCGGCACCGGCGCCGAGGCCGGCGGCGGCGGGGCCGCTGAGGTGGGTGGTTTCGGCGTCGCGGGTGCCGTCGGCGGCTGCTGCTCCGTTAGGCCAGGGGTCGTCGTGGACGGCTGCTCCGCGCACTTCTCCTTCGCGCACGCGAGATACTGGCGGTACATCTCCTGCACGATCGTAGAGTTCGCAATCTGTTCGTATGTCAGGTTTTGTGGTGCATTCTCAATCGCGTCCTGATAATTGTTCCACGTCGTCTCGCACCCGGGGCACGGGCAGGGCTGCCGGAAGCTGAACTTGGGCGTCTGGGCGCCAGGCTTTTTATTCGTGTCGCACCCGGGACCCGTACACGCTGCTGGCGGCTTTTCGCAGGTCTGCCCCGGCAAACATTCCGCCGGCTTCGGCGCGGGCTTGGGCGTGGCCGGCGCCGGCGCGGGTGCCGCTGGCGGCGGTACGGCTTGCGCTGGCGGCGTGCACGGTTGTGCCTCGCACGCCTTCAGTTTTTCTTCGGCGGCCTTCAGTTTGCCGTTCCAGTACGCGATGTCGCCGTCCAGTTTGTCGAGCTTCTTCTGGTCGTCTTGGATCCCCACTTCGTACATGGCGTTGTCGTGAGCCGTGGCCAGGATCTGTTGCTCCGCATCCGCTTGCGGATTCAGGCCTGCGCTGTATCCCAGGCTGGCGATTTTGTTTTCCCCCTGGATGATCAGCCGGTGGTTGCTGTCGATTCGTTCCTGCAACTGCACCTTCCGCCCCCACAGCGTGTCCAGCCACCGCGCGATGTCATTGAACTCCTCGGCCGCCGCCGCGCACGCCGGGCAATGCGCCTGCACCTGCCGCATGGGCGGTTTGCTGTACGTGCCGATCGGGGGAACCTGCTGGAGCTGTTCCGGCGGAATCGCCTGCAGTTCGGGGGGATCCGGCCCCAGGTCTTCCGGACGCTGGTAGGCCAGCGTCCCACCGGTGTTCATTTCCAGGCTGGCGTCGTAATCCGCACGCTGTGCCGGATCCGCCTCTCCGCAGCAGGCGCACGCCGTCATCGCATTCATCAGGTAGAACGACTGGATCGTTCCTTCGCGGAGTTCTTTCCGTGCCAGCGCTTCCTCCTGCGGCGTCCAGCGGTAGGCCATGTGCGTCCACGGTTGGCCTCCGCTCGAGGGCAGGTGCCCTGGTGCGAACTCGATCAGGATCGTGAACGAGTCGGGCGCGTACCGGATGCAGGCCACACATTTGTACTGGTCCAGCAGATTCAGCAGCCGCTCGGGATAGCCTGCGGCACGCAGTTGTGCTTTCTTGGCTTCCCGCTCCCGGTCGGCCGCAGCCGCGTCGATGCAATACAACGGGCCGCAGGGAGGACAACTCGCCCCGCTCGTCCCCCCGGCAGAGGGCGCGCCTTCCTCCGCGCATTTCGTGGCCGCGCTGCCCACCGCTGTGGCTCGCGCCTTGCTCGCCTCCGCCGGATGGCCCAGCGCCCTCGTCGCCCGGGGGCTGCCTGCCGCGGGGAGCGTCGCCAGCAGCAGGACGGCGGTGAAGCATGCCCGCAGCCGGCTCCCTCCCGCCGGCTCTCGCCCGCTCCTGTCCCCGCGCGCAGGATTCCCGCTGCTCCACATGCCCGTTCTGCCTAGACTGTCCTTCGCCGCGCGCCGGATGCAGGCGTCAGCGAACGCACGCACACGAACAAGGCGCCCCTCTCCGGCTCGCAGGAATGTACCTTTCCTTCCGTAATCCACTGGTACATGGTGAGTACAGTGACTCCGGCAATCTGTGCCGCCTGTTGCGGCGAAACCATCGACACTTCCTGTCCGCACTTCGCGCACCGCCGCCTCACCGCGCCTCGTCGTCCCGAGACGACAACGATCTCTTCCGTCTCCACCGTTATTTCGGCGCTCTTCCGGCTCTTTCGGGTAATCACCGCCAGTTCACCCTCCCTCACTGGCTCCAGATGTCCTCTTCCAGCCGTTGAACCTTCTCTTGGCCCTCGGTACAATCCCGCCAACCTTATTCCGCCTGCGGAATCGGGCGCCTTCACAGGCGCAATTTGCCCGGGAGGCTCCGGAAAGTCCTTAGGCGGTTGTGATTTTTTTCTGAAGCGCGGCTGACTACGTTTATGTCATTGCAGGGCGAGCACTTCTACGAATTCGGGCCGTACCGCCTCGAGCCCTCCGAGCGTCTGCTTCGTCGCGGCGCCCTGCCCGTCTCTCTTCCCCCCAAGTCGTTTGAGACCCTCTTGCTTCTCATTCGCAACAGTGGCCACGTCCTTAGCAAGGAAGAGCTGATGAATTCGCTCTGGCCCGACTCCTTCGTCGAGGAGAACAATCTCACCCAGCAGATTTCCCAGCTCCGCCGCGCGCTCGGAGAGGCGCCGGACGGCCAGGCCTACATCGAGACCGTTCCCCGTCTCGGATACCGGTTTGTCGTCCCCGTCCGCGAGGTGCCCTCCGAAGGGGAGCAGGAAGTCGTGTTCCGGCGCCACACTCGCACCCGCATCCTCGTCCATCAGAATGAGGAGGAGATTCTTCACGACGGCTTGGGATCGGAGATCTCTCCCGCCGATCCTGTCCCATCCCGCGCTCAAACTCCGGTGCCCCTGCGCACCTGGGCGCTCTTCGGGTCCGCGCTTGCGCTGGTCTTCGCCGCAGCCCTCTGGTTCGTCCTGCGCCCCGGGCGATTCTTCTCCCCTCCCCCCTCGCCCCGCACGCTCGCTGTTCTGCCGTTTCAGAACCTCAAGCCCGATCCCGATAACCAGTTCCTCAGCCATTCCCTCGCCGTCGCCATCATTCACCGCCTCGGCTACCTGAGCCATTTGGTCGTTCGCCCGTCGTCTTACACCGCGCGCTACGACCCCGCCGGCACGGACCCGCGCGTCGTCGCTCGCGATCTCGACGTTCAGGCCGTTCTCACCGGCAGCTTCCTCAAGGAGGGCGGCCGCCTGCGCGTCTCCGCCGAACTCGTGGACGTCGCCAGCGCCGCCGTTCTTTGGCGCGATTCCTTCGATTTGCCCTACGACCAGCTCTTCACCGTCCAGGATCGCGTCGCGGACAATGTGGCGCGCGGTCTCCAGCTCCAGATTCTCCCTCAGGAGGCGGCCCGTGTGGCCAGGAGCGTTCCCCGCGACCCTCGCGCCTACGAATACTACCTTCGCGCACGCTTCGGTATTTCCAACGATTACTCGCTCAGCATTCAGCTCCTCGAGAAGTCCGTGGCCCTCGATCCCGGCTATGCCCCGGCCTGGATGGCTCTCGGCACTGACTATGCCGCCCATGCCAACTGGCAGGGGGCCGATCCCTCCTTCCGCGAAAAAAGCCGCGCCGCCTTCGATACCGCCCTGAAGCTCGATCCGGAACTCCCCGAAATCCACGTTGCCCTTGCCATCCAGAAGATGGAGAGCGGCGAGCTCGAGCAGGGCCTCCTCGCTCTCCGCGAGGAATTGCGCCTCAACCCCAATGAGCCTTTCGCCCATTGGTGGCTCACCGAAGCCTATCTCTATGGCGGCATGCTTCCGCAATCCATCGCCGAGGGCGAGCTCGCTCTCCGGCTCGACCCTCTCGTCAACATGGGTTCCACGCTCAATGGCTACTTGTATTCCGGGGAGTATCAGAAGTTTCTGGGCTCCATGCCCGCCGGCGAAAGCGCCCGCACAAGTTTCTACCGCGGTCTCTGCTATCTCTACATGCAGGACTCCTCACGCGCCCGCCCCGAGTTCGAGCACGCTTTCTCCCTCGATCCCACCCTGCTGCACGCCAAATACGGCCGCGCGTTCCTTTACGCCATCCGTGGCGAATCCGCCCCCGGCCTCCGCTATCTCCGCGAGCTGGAGCAATCCTCGCCCACCCCCGATGGAGAAATGCTCTACAAACTCGCACAGGCCTATGCCGCGCTCGGCGACAGGACTTCCTCCCTGCGCGTCCTGCGCTCCGCCGTGGACCACAGCTTTTTTTGCTTCCCCTGCATGGTTCGCGATCCGCTCCTCCACTCCCTTCGCGGCGACCCCGTCTACAACCAGGTCTTGGATCTCGCCCGCAGTCGCCATGAGGATTTCAAGCGCAAGTACTCCTGAGCCGCTCCTCTCCGTTCCCCGCGGCCCTCTGTTCTCTCTCTCTGTGGTAGATTTTTCTCCGGCTCTCTTTCTCAGGACAGGCCCTATGGCCGACCGCCTCTACTACCGCGATAGCTTCCTCCGCGAGTTCGACGCACGCGTTCTCTCCTCCACGCCCGATGGCGCCCGCCACATCGTCCGTCTCGACCGCACCGCCTTCTACCCCGGCTCCGGCGGCCAGCCCTTCGACACCGGCCGTCTCGGCCCTGCCGCGGTCCTCGCTGTCTCCGAAGACGATTCCGGCGAAATTCTCCATTTCACCGACGCGCCTCTCCCCGAAGGCCCCGTCCACGGCGCCCTCGACTGGCCCCGCCGCTTCGACCACATGCAGCAGCACTCCGGCCAGCATCTCCTCTCCGCCATTTTCCTCGGCCTCTTCGCCTTTCCCACCGTCTCCTTCCACCTCGGCCGCGAGTCCTCCACCATCGATCTCGCCGCTCCGGCCATTTCTCCCGGGCAGCTCGCCCTCGTCGAGCAGCGCGTCAACGAAATCATCTTCGAGGATCGTTCCCTCCACATCCGCTTCGGCACACGCGACGAGCTGGCCGCCGCCGGCGTCCGCAAACAGGTGCAGCGCGACGGCATCCTCCGCGCCATCGAGATCGAAGGCATCGAGCTCCAGCCCTGCGGCGGCACCCACGTCTCCCGCACCGGGCAGATCGGCCTCACCCTGCTCCGCAAGTGCGAAAAGCAGAAGGGCAACTGGCGCCTCGAATTCGTCTGCGGCGCCCGCTCGCTCGCCGTCGCGCGCGAAGATCGCCGCCTGCTTCTCGAAGCCGCCGGCACCCTCGGCGGCGCTCCCGCGGATCTCCCCGCCCTCGTCGCCCGCGCCGCGGAAGACCGCCGCCAGGGCGACCGCCTGCGCAAAGAGCTTCAATCCCGCCTCGCCGTCTACGAAGCGCGCGCCTTCTGGGAGGCGGCGCCTCCCACCGCGGAGGGTTTTCGGCTCGTCCTCCGTATGCTCGACGCCGCAGAACCCGATTACCTCCGCCTCCTCGCTTCCGGAATCGTGGCATGCGGCCACGCCACCGCTCTCCTCGCCGCGCGCCCCGGCGGTCACCTCGTCTTCGCGCAGTCTCCCGGCCTGCCCGGCGACATGAGCGCTCTCCTCCGCTCCGCTCTCGCCTCCGCCGGAGGCAAGGGCGGCGGCACCCGCGACTTCGCCCAGGGCAGTTGCCCTGACCCTGCCGCTCCCGGCCGCCTCGAAGGCATCCTCCAGTTCGCCGCCTCGCGTCTCACCTCCAGCATTTCTTCGGAAAAGGGGACACACGCGTGACGCGGCCATTCCTGTCATCCCTTCTGCTCCTGCTTTCGCTCCCTCTGGCGGCCGCTCCGGCACGGAATCAAGCCGCTCCCTCCTCCGCCGTCCCGCCCGGCACGGCCCCTGCCGCAAGCGCCGCGCCCCCCACCGTGGACGCCGTTCTCGCCCATTATGTCCGTGCCCTCGGCGGCCAGGCCGCCCTTCAGAAACTCACTTCGCGCCTCATGAAAGGCGCCTTCGAAATTCCCGCCGCAAACGTTTCCGGTTCTGCCGAGCTCGACATGCAGGCCCCTGACCGGTTCTTCTCCTCTGTTTCCATCCCCGACGGTGGTGACCACATTCTCGTCTTCGATGGAAAAACGGGCTGGTCTCGCGAACCCGGCTCCGGCCTTCGGGAAATCACCGGACTGGAGCTGGACCAGCTCCGTCGCAGCAGCCAGTTCCTCTACGAATCCCGCCTCCGTTCCCTGTTTCGCGATGTCCGTGTGGTCAAACAGACCACCGAGCAGCATCGTCCCGTCTGGCTCCTGGAAGCCACTCCGGCCGCGGGCGCTCCTGAGCAGTTCTATTTCGATGTCGAGACCGGCCTGCTCCTCCGCCACGATTCCCTTCAAGCCACCTCGGAGGGCGAAGTGCCCGTCCAGCATCGCTACGCAAACTATGTTTCCGTCGACGGCGTCCAGGTCCCCTCTCTCCTCCTCCATCACGACCCGCACATCGATTGGCAGGTGAAGTTCACCGAAATCCGCCACAATCTCGCCATGGATCCCGCAAAGTTCGCCCGGCCCGCCGCAAGCGAAACTCCCGCCCATTGATCCGCCCCGCACCGTGTCGCCCTTCGTGCCCTCTCTGCGGGAACCATCCGCGCTCCCTGTGCGTTTCATTCCCCAAGCCGATGCGCGCACGCTCCCTTCTCCTTCTGGCCGTCCTGTTTCTGCTCGCCGCCCCTGCTGCGCGTTCCCAGGACGCCCGCAAGATCGTCGAGCAGTACGTAAAGGCCGCGGGCGGGTCCCGCTCGCTCTCCCGCCTTCGCAGCGTCTCCATCGAGGGCTCGGTCGCTCCTGAAGACGGCGGTCCCATCGGCACGTTTACCCTGGACACCCGCCGCCCCAACCGCTATTACCTCGAGCTCCTCGCCGGGAATTTCCGCCTCATCGAGGCTTACAACGGCAAATCTTCCTGGCGCGAATCCGAGCCCGGCCATCCCCTCACGCTCCAGGACTCCGAGGCTTCCGGCATGGAAGCCGTCGCGCAGATCGCCAACACCCGCCTCGCCGATCTCAAGGCCAACAAGCTCTTCGTCTCCTGGATCGCCCACACCACCGTCGCCGGCCGCCCCGCCGAACAAATAGAAGTCGTCACCGCCTCCGGCAGCAAGCGCGAGGAATTTTTCGACTCCGAGACGCACCTGCTGCTCCAGGAATCCGCGCCCCCCGGCGCCCCGCTGCGCGAGATTCGCTATTCCGGCTACCGGCTGGAACGCGGCCTTCCGTTTCCCCGCCATCTGGAGATTCGCACGGGCTCCGCCGTCTTCCGCATCGAAGTCACCCGTATCACCCTCGACGAAACCATCCCCGATCACGTCTTCGATTTTCCCCGCAGGTCCCAGGCAAAACTCCCCGATCTCCGGCAGCTCTTCGAGCAGATTGACAGGAACCAGAAGGCCATCGACAAGCTCAAGGAAAATTACGCCGGCACGCGCACCGAGGAGCAGACCGAATTCGCCGGCGACGGCAGCGTCAAGCGCCACGAATCCAGCGAATACACTTTTTTCTTTCTCCTCGGTCATGAAGTTTCCACGCAGGTCAAAAAAGACGGCAAGCCCCTCAGTCCCGCCGAGCAGGAAAAGGAGAACGAACGCGCACGCAAACGCGTCGAGGAAATTCAGGCCCGCGCCGCCAGGCGCCAGGCCCGCCAGGAAAAGGCCCGCGAGGAAGGCAAGGAGTCGAACGACGGCGACGACGATGATGTCGGCATCGAAATGTTTCTCCGCGCCTGCCAGTTCATCAACCCCCGCCGCGAGCGCTTCCGCGGCCAGGACGTTCTGGTCTTCGACTTCGAAGGCAATCCGGAATTCAAGCCTCGCAAGCTCGCCGAAAAAATCGTCCAGAAGCTCGCCGGCGTCATCTGGATTGACGAGAAGGCTCTCGGCGTCGTGCGCCTGGAGGCCTATTTCACCTCCGACGCCCGCATCGCCGGCGGCCTGCTGGTCAACCTACAGCGCGGCACCGGCTTTGTCTTCGAGCAGGCTTTTCTCAATAATGAGGTCTGGCTGCCCACCTACGAGGAGGCCCACGTGGGCGTGCGCCTGTTGCTGGTCAAGGGATATCGGGAAACCCAGGTCACCCGCTATTCGGATTACCAGCGCTTCCGCGTGGATAGTCTTTCGAAGCTCGCGCCTCCCAAACCTCGATAGCGCGCCCGGTCAGGCCGGCGCCGGTCCTTCCCAGAAGTCGCCTTCGGCCGCGATCAGCGCCACACCGTAGCTCCACCGCCCGTTCAGTTGCGCCACGCTCCGCCAGGCCACCCGGCAGCTCGCCGATTTTCCGTTCTGCCGGTTCGTGATGTTCATGCGGTCGTTCAAATCCAGCTCCGCAGCCAGCGCGATCAGCGCGCCCCCGTCGTTGATCAGCAGCGTGCTGGTCGTTTCCGTAAATGGCTTGTGCGCCCGGTCGCGGCCCTCCACCTGCACCTCGATCCGCGCCGGCACACGCGGGCTCGACCGCTGATCCGAATGCTCCTTCATCTTTCCCCGGATCCTCTCCTCAGGCTCTCGCCTGCTCTTCTTATTATCGTCATCCTAGCGGCATTCCTTTCGCCCGGCAACCGGCGGAACTGCCGCATCTATGTCATCCCGGTCTTCGGCGCCTTTTGCCGGGGTGAGGGACCCGCTGTTTCCCCGGCTCCTGCGCGGCCTGCCTCACAACAGCCGTTTCAGCGCCGCGCGCGCCTCCGCGATCTGCGGCAGCTTCGCCGTCGAATTCTCAAAATGCTCCAGGAACGCCTGGTACGCATTGATCGCGTCCGCCTTTTTCCCTTCGTGCTCGTACGCCTTGCCCAGGTAGAACTGCGCCAGCGTGCCCTGCAAAAAACTGTTCCCGTTGATGGTCAGCGGGCTCGCCCAAACTCGGGAGAATAGAATCTGCGCTTGCAGGGGCTTTTCGGCC
>Ga0335077_10014054_pt1 | contig 10013 bp, 10 predicted proteins | sample Lox_Sample_31_FD_207151 | JGI IMG/M metagenome (GOLD analysis project Ga0335077, IMG submission 207151) | Soil microbial communities from Loxahatchee National Wildlife Refuge, Florida, United States - Lox_Sample_3.1 | ecosystem: Environmental > Terrestrial > Soil > Wetlands | place: USA...
CTGACGGTGGGCTATCCGGCCAACTTGTCCGCCACATCGTACATCTCCGGACTCCAACTGGCCGCCGATTTTCTGAAGTTCTACACAGCGTACCCAAACCCCAACGACCCGCCGGAGGCAGTTCTTTCTTCTGTTCTTTCCAGCATTTTGTCGAAGTACCCGCAGATGACCGGGGGAGCCTTGGGTGCGATAGTGCCTCCCTTAGTCCTGGCGACCGGTGTGATTGTAACGGGTGGAGGGCAGATCGGAGTCGCCATGGGAACCATTCCCTCGCTGACGAGCAACTCTCGCTCGCCGATCAGCCTGCAGTATCCCTCCGTGGAACCTGCAGCCAAACCCGCAAACTGATCTACTGCAGCAGTCTCAGACCGTTCGGACCCGGGAGGGTCCGCACCCAGGAGTTCATCTCTGCTTCGTTCTGCAGCAGATCGCGCAGAGTCGCTTTACTGAGAACCTGGTCGACGGCCACCTGCACAGCGCGCCATAACGAACGCACCGAGCAGTCCACCGATCGCGTGCAGATGGCGGCCTGCCCGGAGTGGCTGTCGCAGAAATCGCTCTCGAAGAGCCGTCCGCCGAGGACATCCATGACGTCACCGATCACGATCTTTTCCGGAGGCCGCGACAGGGTGTAGCCGCCCTCTTTGCCACGCGCCGCCTTGACGAATCCGCCTTTGCGCAAGACGCGCAGGATCTTCGCGCCGTACGCCGGCGAGACCCCTTCCGCCTGGCTGATTTCAGGAATGGTCAGGCCCTGGCCTTCTGGCGCATACGCCAGCCGCACCAGGCAGCGGAGGCCGTATTCCTCGTTCGCGCTCAGCTTCATCGGCGGATCCTTGCGATAGGGATGATGTCTTCGATCCCCAGCGCCAGCTTGGCGGCTTCCGACATCCGGTCCTTCGACCAGGGCGGATCGAACGTCAACTCCAGTTTCACCCCCGAGACTCCCGGCACCGCCCGCACCGCACGTTCCACATCCGCCGGCAGCGTTCCCGCCACCGGACAGTTCGGTGCGGTTAAGGTCATCCGGATCGCCACCTCGCCCGCATCACTCACCTCGACCCCGTAAATCAGGCCGAGTTCGTAGATATTGACGGGCATCTCCGGGTCGTAGACCTTGCGCATCGCGGCGATCACCTGGTCCTTGAGAGTCAATGGGCGTGCTCCGGTCATTCGGTGGTTATGGGCTCCTCATTCGTCGCGCCATTGAGAGCCGACTTCAACGTATGCCATGCCAGCGTCGCGCACTTCACGCGCGCCGGGTAGTCGCGCACTCCGCAAAACACCACTAACTTCCCGAGATCCTTGGATACCGGCGTGTCGGTGGTAAGCAGGTCGTGGAAGCGGTCGAGCAGCTTGAGCGCCTGCTCGCGGGTCTTGCCTTTCAGGCTTTCGGTCATAAGTGACGCCGATGCGGTGGAGATGGCGCAGCCCGATCCCACGAAGCTGACATCCTGCACGATGTCGTTTTCCACCTTGAGGTACAGCTTCAGCTTGTCGCCGCAGAGAGGATTGTAGCCCTCCGCCTTGCGGTTCGCGTCCTCCATCGGATGGCAGTTCCGGGGCCGCTTGCTATGATCCAGGATGGTTTCCTGGTAAAGGTCGTCAACCATTAGGAGAAGATCTCCTTTACTTTTCGGAGACCGGCCGCCAGCGCGTCGATCTCTGCCGTGGTGTTATAGAATGCCAGCGATGCGCGGGTAGTGGCCGGGACGTGGAACCAATCCATCACGGGCTGCGCGCAGTGGTGACCGGTGCGAACCGCAATGCCCTGGCGATCGAGCACGGTGCCGATATCGTGCGGATGAATCCCCTCGATCACGAAGGAAAGCACCGCCGCCTTTTCGCGCGCCGTGCCGATCAACCGCAGCCCGGGGATCTGCGACAGCGCTTCGGTGCCGTAAACCAGCAGGTCGTGCTCGTAGGCGCTGATCCTGTCGATGCCGATGGCCGTCACGTAATCAAGCGACGCGCCCAGCCCGATGCCGCCGGCAATGTTGGGAGTGCCGGCTTCGAACTTGTACGGCAGATCGTTATAGGTGGTTTTTTCAAAGGTGACGGTGCGGATCATGTCGCCCCCGCCTTGATAGGGCGGCATGGCGTTCAGGAGGGCCGTCTTCCCATAGAGGATGCCGATGCCCGTCGGGCCGAATACCTTGTGGCCCGACAGCGTGTAAAAGTCCGCATCGAGCGCCTGTACGTCCACACTCATGTGCGGCGCCGATTGCGCCCCGTCGATCAATACTACCGCGCCGGCGTTATGCGCCATCTCGATCATCTGCCGCACGGGGTTGATGGTGCCGAGCGCGTTGGAAACATGCGCCACCGCGACGATACGGGTGCGCGGATTGAGCAGCTTCTCGTATTCTTCCAGGATCAACTCCCCGCGGTCATTCATGGGAATGACTCGCAGCCTGGCGTCCGCCTCCTCGCACAGCATCTGCCAGGGGACGATATTGGAGTGGTGCTCCATCGCCGAGATGATCACTTCGTCGCCGGCCTTCACGTTCTTGCGCCCCCACGTGCTGGCCACCAGATTGATACCCTCGGTGGTGCCGCGAACGAAGATCAGCTCGTTGGTGGTGCGGGAGTTGAGGAAGCGCCTGGCCTTCGACCGCGTCTCTTCGTAGGCGGCGGTGGAGCGCTGGCTCAACTCGTGCACGCCGCGATGGATGTTGGCGCAATCCACCTCGTGAAAATGGCGGATCGCCTCAACCACCACGGTCGGCTTCTGCGCCGTTGCCGCGCTATCCAGGTACACCAGCGGCATACCGTGGACCTTCTGCTTGAGAACGGGAAAGTCCTCGCGGAGCTTTTCTACATCGAAACCGGCCGACACGACACTAGTGAGCGTGCTCATGGAATTTCTCGAACAGCATCTGCTCGAGCGAATCCTTGAGGGACTGGATTTTCACCCGGTCCACAATATCCTGAGCAAATGCGTAGGTCAGAAGATCGCGGGCATCGGCCTTTCCGATACCGCGCGACCGCAAGTAAAACAAAGACTCCGCATCCAACTGCCCGATCGTGGCGCCGTGAGTGCAGCGCACGTCGTCCGCCAGAATCTGCAATTCCGGCTTGGTGTTGATCACCGATTCATCGGAGAGCACCAGGTTTTTGTTGGTCTGTTTGGAATCGGTCTTCTGCGCATCCTTGCGGACGATGATCCGCCCGTTGAAGACGGCGCTCGACTTGCCGTCGAGGATGCCCTTGTACAACTCGTGGCTGGTGCCGTGCGGCTTGGCGTGATCGATCACCGTGTGATTGTCGATGTGCTGCGTGCCGTTCACGATGTACAGGCCGTTCAGCGTGGCTTCCGTACCTTCGGACAGCACCACCGCGGCGTCGTTTCGGGCCAGCGCGCCGCCTAGCGAAATGGAGTGCGACGAGAAGTTCGCATTGCGCCCAAGCGCGACGGCCAGGGTGGCCACGTGATAGGCGTCACACGATTCCTGCTGCACTTTGTAGTGGTCCACGACCGCGTTTTCGCCCGCGGCGATTTCGGTTACGGAGTTGGTGAAATACCGCCCCGTCCCCTTGTACGTCTCGATGATGCTGCACTGTGCATGGGTGCCGATCAGGATCAGCGTTCGGGGATGGAAAGCGCCCTGGTCCAGCGAGGCCTCGTGGGTGATCTCGATCGGCTCCCCGATAATCGCACCCTTGGGAACCCGAATCACCGTGATCTTGTTCAGGAACGCCGTATTCAGGGCCACGAAGGCGTTTCGTGAGTCGGTGGCATAGCGCGCCAATTGCGATTCCGCGTCGCCCGGCTTCAAAACCTCGACCCCTGCAGGAATCCGAAGAATCGGATCGGCAGATGCCGCGCGGAAACCGGCGCGAGCGATCGGCGCCACGTTGGTAAAGCGCCATTCCTCGTCGTGCGTGGTCGGGAAACCCAGCTCTGCGAAGCGCTGGAACGACTGCTCACGCAAGCTTTGAATGAACGGCTCGGCAGGCGCCTGCCCGCTGAACTCGGTTACCCAGTTCCCGACCTGTTCGGTAACGGCCGTCATACCTTGCCGACCGCCTCCTCTTCGTCCTCGATCCCCAGCCCCGCGTAGCCGCTCTCTTCGAGCGCCAACGCCAGCTCTTTGCCGCCCGACTTCACAATCCGGCCTTCGGAGAGCACGTGTACGAAATCGGGAACGATGTAGTTCAAGAGGCGCTGGTAGTGGGTCACCACGATCATCGAGCGCTCCGGGGCGCGCAGGGCGTTCACGCCACCCGCCACCGTGCGGAGGGCGTCGATATCGAGGCCCGAATCCGTCTCGTCGAGAATCGCCAGACGCGGCTCGAGAACGGCCATCTGGAAAATCTCGTTGCGCTTCTTTTCGCCGCCGGAGAACCCGGTGTTCACCGGCCGGTTCAGCAGCGCCTGGTCCATTTCCATCAGCCGCATCTTTTCTTTGACCAGGTTCAGGAAGTCGAAGGCATCCAGTTCTTCGAGGCCGCGGCTCTTGCGGATGGTGTTGAGCGCCGCCTTGAGGAAGTACATGTTGCTGACGCCCGGAATCTCCACCGGATATTGGAAGGCCAGGAAGATGCCCGCGCGGGCACGGTCTTCCGGCGACATGGCGAGCAGATCCTGTCCGTCGTAGATCACTTCGCCGCCCGTAACGGCGTACAGTTCGCGGCCTGCCAGCACTTGCGCCAGCGTGCTCTTTCCAGAGCCGTTCGGCCCCATGATGGCGTGCACTTCGCCCGGGTTGATGGTGAGATCGATGCCCTTCAGAATCTCGCGCTCGCCCACAGTGGCGTGCAGATTTTTGATTTCGAGTAATGACATGAGAACGATTAACCGACGCTTCCTTCGAGGCTCACGCCCAGCAGTTTCTGCGCTTCCACCGCGAACTCCATGGGCAGTTCACGGAACACTTCCTTGCAGAATCCGTGCACGATCATCGAGACCGCGTCCTCGGTGGAGATGCCGCGCTGCCGGCAGTAGAAAATCTGGTCCTCGCCGATCTTCGAGGTGGAGGCCTCATGCTCGATCTGCGAGGACGTATTCTTCACTTCCAGGTAGGGGAACGTGTGCGCGCCGCACTGGTCGCCGAGCAGCATGGAGTCGCACTGCGAGTAATTGCGGGCGTTGGCCGCCGACTTCAGGATCTTGACGCCGCCGCGGTACGTGTTCTGCCCGCGCCCGGCCGAAATCCCCTTGGAGACGATCGTGGAAGTGGTGTTCTTCCCGATGTGAATCATCTTGGTGCCGGTGTCGGCCTGCTGGAAGTGGTTGGTGAGTGCTACCGAATAGAATTCGCCCACCGAGTTGTCGCCGATCAGCAGGCAACTCGGGTACTTCCACGTGATGGCCGAGCCGGTCTCCACCTGCGTCCACGAGATCTTCGAGTTCACACCCCGGCAGGCGCCGCGCTTGGTCACGAAATTGTAGATGCCGCCCTTGCCTTCCTTGTCGCCGGGATACCAGTTCTGCACCGTGGAATACTTGATCTGCGCGTTATCGAGAGCCACCAGTTCCACCACCGCGGCATGCAACTGATTGGTGTCGCGCATCGGGGCGGTGCAGCCTTCCAGGTAGCTGACGTAGGCGCCTTCGTCGGCCACGATCAGGGTGCGCTCGAACTGCCCGGTGTCCTTGGCATTGATGCGGAAATAGGTGGAGAGTTCCATCGGGCAGCGGACGCCCTTCGGCACGTAACAGAAGGAGCCGTCGCTAAATACCGCCGAGTTCAGTGCCGCGAAGAAGTTATCGGAGGTGGGGACGACGGAGCCGAGATACTTGCGCACCAGTTCGGGATGCTCCTGCACCGCTTCGGAGAATGAGCAGAAGATAATGCCCATGTCCTTCAACTTGGCCTTGAAGGTGGTGGCCACCGAGACGCTGTCGAACACCGCGTCCACCGCGACGCCCGCCAGGATGGCGCGCTCCTGCAGTGGAATTCCGAGCTTCTCGTAGGTCTTCAGAAGCTCCGGATCGACCTCGTCGAGGCTCTTGGGCGCGTCCGTTTTGGTTTTCGGCGCGGCGTAATAAATGATGTCCTGGTAGTCGATCTTCGGATAATGTACGTTTGCCCACGTTGGCTCGGTCATGGTCAGCCAGTGGCGATAGGCTTTCAGCCGCCATTCCAGCAGCCACTCCGGCTCGTTCTTCTTGGCAGAAATCAGCCGGATCACGTCCTCATTCAGGCCGCGGGGGATGGTATCGGCCGCGATGTCCGTGACAAATCCCCACTTATATTCCTGATTCGCAAAAGTTTCGATGGTATTGCTGGAACTGCTCACCACGCGCTCCTAAACTGTTGGGCTACAATCAAATTAGCTAATCTGCACTTTTTAGTCAAGATTACTCAGCTAATGGATGCGCGGGAGGGGCGAACGGGTGCAACGAGCGGGTGAATCGGGGGACACGCTGATGGCGCGGGCTCCGGGCTCTGCGTTCCCCCCGGAACTGTTGGTGGGCTGGTTTACTTCCGGTCTTCCCGGCCGCGATAGGCCAAGGCGAAATTGAGCTGACGGATAGCCTCGTCGGTGGCGCGAATGGCCTCCGCTTTGTGCCCGCCGAAATCGTGAGGGGCCGCTTGCATGTAGGCGCGTGCATCCTTTAACGCCGCGATGGCCGTGGCAATCCGGGGGTGCATGGCCTTTTCGTTTTGCGCGGACAGAGTCCAGGCTCCCAGGCACAAAACCGCTCCTAATACCACTCCTGACACGAACTTCATTTTTCTCGTCTCCTCGTTTGTTTGTTTGAATACAACTTTGTCCGGGCTATTTTATCAGACGCCGGCGGCGCGTTTTACATATCTTTCGCGGTATGTGCTTTTGCGCTTCAGGAGCATAATGGTGGAAGATGACCTCGAGGCGCGAGTTCGTGAAAACCACAACATTGGCGGCGGCCTTGTCTGCGGCTGCCCGGGGCCGGCAGCTCCAGACCGTTGGCGTCCAGCTCTACACCGTGCGCACGGTGTTGCCCCAGAAACCGGCGGAGGTGCTGGAAGCAATCGATGAGATCGGGTTCCAGGAGGCGGAGGCGACCTTCGACGGGTTGGATGCGATCTGGCAGGCGCTGGTGGCCACTCGCCTGAAGCCCGTCAGCATCCACCTGAGTTCGACCCTCGTCACCAAGGGAAAGGACGACGAGATCTCCCGCACCCTCGATCAGTTGCGGCATCGCGGATTCTCGTTCGCGGTTTTCCCGTATCTGCCCCCGGCGGAACGCGGCGGCCTGGACGTAATCAAGGCGTTCTCCGACAAGCTGAACCATGCCGGTGAGAAGGCCAAAGCAGCCGGGCTGAAGTTCTGTTATCACAACCATGCGTTCGAGTTCGAGCCAATGGAGGGAAGCACGCCTTTCCACGTGATGATGGATCGCACGGACCCGAAGCTGGTCGGCCTGGAGATGGACGCATTCTGGGTGAGCGTGGCGGGTCACGACCCGGCCGAACTCCTGAACCAGCTGGGCGGCCGCGTCTGGCTGCTGCACCTCAAGGACAAGGAGAAAGGCACTCCGGTAATGTACAAAGAGTCGGTCGTGCGGACCGCGTTCCAGGAGGTCGGCCACGGAGTGATCGATTGGCCCAAAGTGCTAAACGCCGCTGCCTCCGCCGGTGTCTCGCACTACTTTGTGGAACAGGATCAAACTCCTGGCGATCCGCTGGAGAGCCTTCGCCAGAGCTTCGCATACCTTTCGAAACTGAATTTCTAGGCAGACTCTTAGTTCCGATAACTGATTCCATCAGGCATAACTATCGGTTCACAAGCCGCCGGAGGGGAGTGAGTAAATCAGCATTTGTTCTTTGCTCGGAAAGTAAATCAGGATATACTTACCAACACTACGAAGGGAGACTTCGTCGGCCCCTTGTTGAGTTGAGCTCACGTATATCCAAGTTTATCCAAAGTAAGGAGGTCTGTCTTGGGCAATATGCGTCTGTTCGTTTGGGTCCTGACCGCTCTTTCGATCGCACCACTGGTTGGACAGGTAAATGTTCTCACGCAGCACAATAACCCGGCACGCACCGGAGCAAACCTGGAGGAAACGAGTCTGCCGGTCGCTGGTGTCACCCGGGGAAGCTTCGGAAAACTGGCATTCCGGATTGTAGACGGCAACATCTACGCGCAACCATTAGTCGTGTCGCAGGCCAAGCTGGCGGCTCGAGCTGCCACGAACGTCGCCATCGTCGCCACCGAGAACAACAGCGTATACGCTTTTGACGCGGAGGACACCAATCCAAACTCGACAACGGCGCAAATCTGGAAGACGAGCCTTGGCCCCGCGATCGACAGCGGTACGCTATACGGAGCGATCGGCGCGCCTTTCTGCACCGACATGACGCTGCAGGTCGGAATTACGGGCACGCCCGTCATCCAGTTGACGAACACACAGGCTCCCCGTACCGGCGTGGTCTTCGCCGCCGCCAAATCGAAGACCGGCAATACCTACGCGTACACGCTCTATGCGCTCGATCTGGCGGACGGTACGAAACTGGCGAGCGTACTGATCCAAGGCGCAGTCAGCGGACAAGGCGCCGGCTCGACAGGTACCGGGGCCAATGCGAAGATCGTCTTCAATCCGCTCTATCAGTTGAACCGGCCGGCACTGCTGCTTTCGGGCAACACTCTGTACCTCGCCTTCGGTGGGCATTGCGACACCGGGCCGTATCACGGATGGGTCTTCGCCTACGACGTCTCCAACCCAAAAGCGCCGAAAAGAGCCGCCGTGTTCTGCACCACCCCGAACGGAAAAGGGCCGCAATTCAACGGCCAGGTGGTCGAGGGGATGGGCGGGATCTGGATGTCCGGCGAAGGGCCTGCCCTGGACGACCAGGGCAACATCTATGTAGTCACAGGCAATGGCTCCTTCGATGGCAAGACTGAGTTCTCCGACAGCGTCGTGAAGCTTAAGCTCGCGGGAGGCGGCTTGCAGGCGTTGGACTGGTTTACGCCGGCGAACCAGGTTTTGTTGAAGGACTTCGACTACGACCTTGGTTCCGGTGGCGTAGCGCTTATTCCAAACAGTCAGTTGGCCGTTGCGGGCGGCAAGGAAGGGGTGATGTATCTGCTGGACCGCACCAGTCTGGGAAAGGGTGCCATGCCGCCCCTGCAGTCTTTTCAAGTTACCCACCCTCACCCGAAGCCGCCGCTGGGGTATAACATCCACGGGGCGCCGGTGATCTGGCAGAGAAGCACCGAGATGTACGTGTACGTGGAAGGAGAAGAGGATCCCGTGAAGCAGTTCAGGCTTGTGCCCGACCCGTCGTCAACCGCCGGCTGGAAGTTCGACCCCGCGGGGCCGTTTAAGACGAGCCCGGAGTCGGCGCCGTATCCGAATTTTCCCACGGGCCTGTTTACCCCGAATCGCACCGAGCCGGTCTGGATGCCGGGCGGATTTCTTTCGGTTTCAGCCGACGGCTCCAAGGACGGCACCGGCATCCTGTGGGCCACCATGCCATTCGCCATGAACGCCAATCACATGGTGGTTCGCGGCATCCTGCGGGCCTTCGATGCCTCCGACGTTTCGAAGGGCGAGATCTGGGACAGTGAGAGCACCGGCAACGATAACGACCGGCTCGGCCAATTCGCCAAATTCTGCCCCCCGACGGTAGCAAACGGCAAAGTGTATGTAGTGACCTTCCAGCAGGAAACCGTGCTGGCCAACGGCAAACATGTGAAAACGGATGGCGGAGATCAGCCCGCACTCGTCATTTACGGCAAACTGCCGGCGGCCGGCCCCGCGCCCGCGGCGCACTGAGCCCCGAGTCCTCCCGCGGCCACGAAGTTCTCAACGCCTTCATGATGACTTCGCCTGCGGGCCGGGCCACGCCTTTTCGGCGATCTCTTTGGCGACTGAGGCCGTGTTGGCGTGAATCGTGATGGTGTCTTCGACGCTTTGGGCGTAGCCTCCGGCCAGCACGATGGCCACCGGGATCCGGTGCGTCAGCGCGGTCCAGATCACCAGGCGGTCGCGCTCCATCAGGCCGTCGAACGTGAGCGACAGTCCGCCCAACTGATCTTCCAGATAAGGGTCGGCCCCGGCAACGTAAACTACCAGGTCT
>Ga0335077_10014055_pt1 | contig 10013 bp, 4 predicted proteins | sample Lox_Sample_31_FD_207151 | JGI IMG/M metagenome (GOLD analysis project Ga0335077, IMG submission 207151) | Soil microbial communities from Loxahatchee National Wildlife Refuge, Florida, United States - Lox_Sample_3.1 | ecosystem: Environmental > Terrestrial > Soil > Wetlands | place: USA: Florida...
AGACGCCTCCGCCGCGATTCAAGAAGACTTCATAGGTTTCGTTGCGCAACGCAGTCATGACTAGGTCTGGCAGACCGTCGCCGTCAATGTCACCAAAGTCTGCGCCCATGCCGGAAATGTTTCGCCCGTCACCGTTGTACGAAACGCCAGCCTCGATGCCAACCTCACGAAATCCCTTGCCAGTGGACCGAAGCAGGAGATTCCGCGCGTTATCATTCGCAACGAAGAGTCCCGGGTGATTGTCGCCTACGAAATCCGCTATCGCGATTCCCATTCCCTTCCCTAGCAATTCAGGGAAGCCATCTGTGCGGGTGATTTCCGTAAACGTTCCGTCGCCATTGTTATGAAAAAGCTGCATCGGCTCCGCGCGGTATAAATCGGGATGGCAATAAACACGGGAGGCAGCTTCCATCCCGCCGCACACCGGGTCTGTGCCCGCGTCCCAATCGCAATAGTTCGAAATGAAGAGATCCAACCAACCATCGTTGTCGTAATCGATCCAGGCGGCGGCAATGGACCACAATTTCTGCATCGCGGGGAGATTTAACCCGGCTCGTTCCGTCACCTCGGAAAACGTACCGTCGCCATTGTTCCGGTAAAGCTGATTTCCGTGTACTCCAACGACAAGAAGATCCTCGAAGCCGTCGTTGTTATAGTCGCCCACGGCGACACCCATTCCGTAACCGCGCCCAGCCGTGCCTGCTTTCGCAGTGACGTCGCTGAACGTCCCATCGCGATTGTTCTTATAGAGGCGATTCCAAAACTCCGGCCCAGTTTTCGTAAGCGAAGGCAGAGATGCGCCGTTCACGCAATAAAGGTCCGGCCAGCCGTCGCTGTCAAAATCAATGACTCCGAGTCCACCAGGTAGGGTCTCCACCTGGAACTTGCGACCTCGTGCGTCATTACGAAGCACGAAGTCGAGTCCGCAGGTTGGCGGAGCAAGCTCGAAGCTAATGGGCGCTCCCGTCGCGGCCCATGCGAGATCTCGCGACACGCACCAGGGGAATAATCCGACGAGACTTAGCAGAAAATCCCGCCTACCGGTGGTCATCAGAACTCCTCTGCCCATGCTCTTGGAAGGTGTTGGCCAGTCTGGCCGCCTCGGCAGCAGCGTTGTTCGCTTCATCTTCACGGCCGAGCTTGCGCAAAGCTCCCGCCATCATGGCGTGCAACGCCCCCTTCTCATCTGGATAACCTGCATCAAGCAGCGGTTTGAGGTAACCGACAGCTTCCTCCGGTCGGCCCGATTGCGCATAAGCTGTTCCCATCTGAGCGCGCACCCAGGCGTTCCCGGGATCCATCGCGAGCATCCTTTTCAAGGCCATCAACGCCTCAAGGTAATCTCGTTCACTCATGTTCACGACCACCAGAAGCCGCAGAGCCAACATACGGTGCTGATCGAGCGCGAGAGCATCGTCAGCCGCCTGTTTTGCACTGCCCATATCACCGCTGGCCAAGTAGGCCTGCGCCAACCTCTCACACAAATCCGGATCCTTGGAATTTCGTTTTCGCGCCTCTTGGTATTCCGCTACCGCAGCCGCAGGATCGCCTTTCATCCTCAGCAGCATGTCGCCGCGAAGTTGGTGAACGGCCTCCTCATTGCCTTGCGACTGCAAACGGGCAGCGGCTTGCTCGGATTCGACTCCATAACAAATCTCGAGCCAGAAAGCGGCTGTTAGCGCACCCTCATTAAATCCCCGCTCCAGGGCCGGAATGGCCCTGGCACAATCCCCGAACTGCGCCAAAGCCACGCCGCGTTGATACCAGAGGGTAGGCTCGTTGGCGCGAGGCGGGGATCCTTCGGCGAGTTGTTCCCAGCGTTCCTCCGCGAATAACTGATCGGAGCCTTTGCCCGATGATTTCGGATTCGTCGCTTGCACCGCTGGGCAATTCAACGAACGCTCCTGCGCACAGTGCCAGACCGAGCCCGGCGTCACTGGATCAGGCAAGAGAATCTTCGGCCATGCAGCCAGAACTTTCGTCAATGTGGCCGGTGAACGTGAGCCTAAAGCTTGTAAACGCGCTTCCGCTTCCCCCCAGTTCCCGCTGGCTGCCTCCATCAGTGCCTGCAGTTGCCAGGTGGACGAACTTGTTGGCTGCCGGTCTCGGGCGATCTTCAGACTGTTCTCCGCATCCGCCCGTAAGCCCAATTGCACTTGAGCCACGCCGAGTTCACCCCAGATTCCAGGTTGGTCCGGGTCTTTGTCTGCAGATTGCCGCAGCATGCTTTCTCTCGATCTTGTCCCGTCCTCCATGCCTTCCGCCTGAACCCGAGACACAACCGCCGTGCCTTTTGCGGAGCTTCGTAGCCAGGTCGCGATCGCCCGGAATCGCTCCAATCCGAAGTCCGCCCATGCCAACAATGCTTCCTCGGATTGCGGCGCGCGCAAAACCGCAGCCTGAAAGGATTCCGCCGCAAGGGCAAACTCTCGGAGAGCCGTGTGCGCTTCCCCTAAGTAGCCCATCGCTGTCGCGTCTTTCCGGTCTGCCTCCGCAGCAACTTGAAGCGGTTTAATCGCATCCGTCGGCCGACCGCTACGCAATAAGTCCACACCTAGCAACAAATTCACCAGATAATGTTGCGGCTGAAGCTTTCGTGCCTGCTGCAATACGGGAATTGCCTCCGCATAGCGCGCCTGCTGACTGAGAGCTGTTCCCTTCTGTACAAGGCTATCAAAATCGCTTTGCGCTCCAGACGGAGTGGCCAAGCCGACAAAAAGTGCGGCGAGCAGGCACACCCACTCGAGCGGAGAACGCATGCGCCAATCATATCTCCAGGTCCGCTCGCCCTGAAATCCAACCTAAGTTGGATTCACTCCAACTTTGGGACGATATGCTTGGCGCTGGAGACTCATTATCATATGGGCTGGCGGCGGTGAAACGACACCGAGAGGACCGTCTTTGTGAGACACAACCATCAAGTTCTGCTTTCCGCAAGTCTGCTATTGCTCTTGCCAGGCATACTGCCTTCCCAAACCCAAACGAAAGGCAAGCTCCAAGCTTTCACGATGGATCATCGTAGAGCCTTCCTCTCGCACTCGTCAGTGGACGTCTCATTTTTGCTCGACGCCCCGGCGGGAAGGCACGGATTCGTCCGCGCACAGAATGGACACCTCGTGAGAGGCGATGGAGAGCGTATTCGCTTCTGGGGAGTGAACATTACCGACTGGAGCAAAGGTTCCGTGATGGTGCCTGCCAAGCAGGATGCTTCTCTCTGGGCGGCGACCCTGGCTCGCTTCGGCGTCAATTGCGTACGGCTTCAATTTCTCGACCTGCCAGCGCCGAGAGGCCTCATCGACGGCACGCGGGACGACACCCTCGCCTTCGATATCGACCAACTCGACCGCGAGGACTTCTTCATCGCCGAGCTAAAAAAAAGAGGAATCTATATCGATTTGAATCTCCTCGTGGGCCGGCCGTTCAAAGCCGGTGACGGGGTCCACGATTACGAGAAGATCCGGGAAGGCGCCAAGGGCATCAGCCTGTTCGACGACAGGCTCATCGAGTTGCAGAAAGACTACGCGAACAAGCTTCTTACTCACTACAATCCCTACACGAAATCCCAATACCGCGGCGAGCCCGCGATTGCCATCGTGGAAATCAACAATGAGAACGCCCTGTGGATAGGCGCTCATGGTCCCACGCCCTACTACGATCGCGAACTCGCCGATCTTTATAACCGCTGGCTGCGAGAGAATCTCAGGCCTGCAGATCTGCGCAAACTGCAGGCAACTGCCGGGGTGACGGGGGATGAGCCCGTGCCCTCGCTTTTCGGGAAGGCAGAGATTGAGGCGGCGCCGAAGGACAGATTTTACGGAGAGGCCGAATTCTTTGTCGCCATCGAAAAGCATTATTTCGAGGATATGCGAAAGTATTTGACAGACACACTCGACGTGAAGTCATTGGTCCTCGCCACTGCCGACCATAGCCATTCCGGGAGCAGCTATCCCTTGCTTCTGGCAACGTCGTCATTCGATATAATTGACGGGCACACCTATTGGCAGCCTCCGTGGGCAAGCACGAGCAAGTCTCCCATGGTGAATGATCCCGAAAATTCCACGGTTGTCGAGTTGTCGCGCACCGCCGTGCAAGGTAAACCTTACATCGTCAGTGAAGTAAACCATCCGTTTCCCAGCGAATCGGAGGCGGAGGGGATCCCCATTCTCGCTGCCTATGGAGGACTTCAGGACTGGGACGGCATTTTCTGGTACACATTTGAGCCAAAAGTATCGCCTGACTGGAAACCTTACATAGGAGATCCGTTCGACCTCTCTTTGGATCCAGTAAGAATGACGGAACTTGCCGCTGGAGCCCTCTGCTTCCTGCGCTCCGATGCGAAGCCGGCACTCAAGATCATTGGCCGCTCCTATTCGCGCGATCAGGTATTTGACAGCGCTCGGCTACTGGAAACGGAGCGCCCGTATTTCACTCCGGGATTTCCCCTGCTCACTCCCCTGCAGCATGGATCGCGCATCGAGTCGCTGGAGGGGGTGCCCACACGTGGGTTCTCGCAACCGACGGTCGTGAATCCGGTCGTCTCCGACACTAGACAACTGGTCTGGTACAAGTCTGGGGAAAGGACTGCGCTAGTGACGCTAGATAGTCCGCGGTCTCAAGCCCTGGTCGGATACGTAACTGCAAGCGCCAGGAGCGTCACCAACCTTTCGGTCGACCTTGAGAACGAATTTGCCGCAATCGTTCTTACATCAATGGAGCCAAAACCCATTTCGAGTGCTTCCAGACTGCTATTGGTTGCAGCTGGCCGAGTCGAAAACCATGGTATGCAGTGGAATCTAACTCGTAGCAACCTATCGAACTGGGGCGGGTCGCCGACACTGATCGAGAACATCGCTGGCCGAGTGATCCTGAAGGGTTTGCATGGTGCCGAAGATGTTTCTGTGCAACCCCTAGACGGCTCTGGTCAACCGTTTGGCGAAGCAATTCGCGCTAGTAAAACAATGGAGGGATGGGCGTTCCGCCTGGGACCGGTACCGACAACGTGGTACGAAGTCACGGTCATCCACTAACTCCCGTTTGCAGACGCCGTAGGAGTTTAACTTCCGAGAATGGCATTTCTTGTGGGGCTGATTGCGGCAACTTTCCCCCTTTTAGAAGCGCAACGCCTTCACATATGATTGATGCAAAGGGCCGATGAAGATTCGCAAGGCAGTCATCACCGCCGCGGGGCGGCACCAGCGCACTCTGCCACTCCAGACGCTAATTGATCGCGACGGAGCTGAGAAATCAGTCCTTCGCATCCTCCTCGACGAAGTATTGGAGACAGGGATCGAAGAGATTTGCGTTGTGGTTTGCCCGGGTGACGAAGCGCTCTACACCAAAGCCGTCGGTGAACAGAACGGACACGTGCGGTTTGTTCCGCAAAACGAGCCTCTAGGGTACGGTCACGCCGTCTATTGCGCCAGGGAATTCACCCGACAGGGGCCATTCCTGCACTTGGTCAGCGATCACGTCTACGTCAGCAGCGAGGGAGGATGCGCGAAGCGCCTTGTGGCTGTAGCGGAAGCGGAGGCCTGTTCCGTCTCGGCCGTTCAGCCCACGCGGGAAGGCCTGCTGAGGCATTTCGGCGCGGTAGGTGGGCAGAACATTCACGGACGTGAGGGCCTCTGCCGAGTCGAAACGGTGATCGAAAAGCCCACGCCGACCGAAGCGGAACAGTTGCTCACTGTCTCTGGTCTTCGGGCAGGCTACTACCTGTGCTTCTTCGGGATGCATGTGTTCACCCCGACAGTCATGGAGATTCTCGGCCGTCAACTGGGCGAGATGGGTCGCCAAGCCACTCTCTCCAGTGCACTCGGGGAACTGGCCGCCCGAGAACAGTACCTGGCACTTCCGATCGCGGGCCACAGGTACGACTTGGGTGCAAAATACGGATTGCTTATCGCGCAGATGGCGTTGGCGTTGAGCGGCCGCGAGAGCAACGAAGTCCTCGCACAGCTGGTTGAGCTGCTGGCGCAACGAATGACGCAAGGGGCAGCGGGCTGAGGTCCGGCGATGACCGACCTCGTGGGCATCATCACCGCCCGAGACGCGAAAACCCGGGACCAGTCCCTTGAGGCCTTTTGTCGTTCGGCCAGCGTCTCTAACCTGCTCGCGGAGTGCGAAAAACTCGACCGCTTCCGACGGACCAGCGACAACTTCTACCAGCGCGTGCGCGCCCAGTTCTTCCTCTACGCAATCCACCGTTTCTATCTTCCCTACGCGCCGGAGATGCGCGCCTCCGGCCAGATTCCCCTTTCGGCACGTGAGAGCTTGCTGAAGCGGCGGTTTGCGGAAGCGATTGATATTCTTCTGCATTCCCAGAGAGACGCGGGACCAAGTGCCGCAGTCTCAAGCGGCCTGGCCGCAGCGTATCGCGGCCTGGGTTTCCAAACGTTGGCCAACCAGGTGCGCCACAGCGTGCGCTCCGTGCGGGGAAATCAGTGGCTCGGACGCGTCGGCCACCCGGCGGACTACCCGTTGACGGTGCGGCGTGAACTGTTAGTACCAGAGGCGGGACTATTTCCGATCTTGTGTGAAACGACACCAGTCCGCATGGACCTGAGCCATAGCGGATGGAGCGACATCTTCTTTCTAGGCATGGATTTCCCCCAGGGCGCCCGCGTGCTGAATCTATCCATCAATTTGGGCGTTCGAGGCGCGCGCAAAGGCGAGCCGAAACCCCCGGTCGAGGCACACTTTCGTGTGATTGACGAACCTGTTCTGCGCTTAGCCAGCGTGGATCTCGGTGTTACCGCAGACATCTCGAAGTTCACGGAGGTTTTCGATTTTTCGCGTGACTATCTGGGACTTTTGAAGGCCGCGGTGATCGCCTCGGGTATCGTGCCACAGGCGATGGAAAGCACACACGAACCGTTCGAGGACCTGCTGAGCCGTCTGACGGGCGCGCCTGGCCGCGGCATTGAGATCGTCAGCCGGGTGAACGATATCCCGAAAGGATCGCGGCTGGCAGTTTCGACGAGCCTGCTGGCTTGTTTGATCGCCGTATCCAAGCGGGCGACGGAGCAGGTCCGCAGCCTCTCCGGCCCGCTGACGGAAGTCAATCGGAGGACGGTAGCCGCCCGGGCAATTCTCGGGGAGTGGCTCGCAGGTTCCGGGGGTGGCTGGCAGGATTCCGGAGGATTGTGGCCGGGAATAAAACTGATTGAGGGGGTGGTAGCGTCGGAGGGTGATCCGGAGTTTGGCATCAGCCGGGGTTGCCTGCTGCCGCGTCACCATGTCCTCTCGGACGCCGACGTGTCACCGCAGGCCCGCCGGCGGTTGGAAGAAAGCCTGGTTTTGGTGCACGGCGGCATGGCCCAGGATGTCGGTCCCGTCCTCGAGATGGTCACAGAGAAATACCTGCTGCGGTCGGAGAGAGAGTGGCAGGCGCGCCTCGATGCCCTTAAGATTTTTGATGAGATTGTAATGCTGCTGAAGGAAGGCCGCGTTGGTTCCGTCGGCCAAGCCACCGAACGCAACTTCTTTGGGCCGATTCAGACCATCATCCCGTGGGCGACAAACGCGTACACGGAGGCGCTGATTCAGAGCGTACGAGCCGATTTTGGCCGGGATTTCCAGGGTTTCTGGATGCTGGGGGGAATGGCCGGTGGCGGGATGGGGTTTCTGTTCGAACCGCAGGCCAAGACGCGTGCCCAAGAGCGTCTGCAGACGCTAATGGACGAAACGAAGAAGCGATTGGAGAGCGCGGTAGCGTTCGCCATGCGCCCCGTGGTTTACGACTTCACCATCAATGAGCGCGGTAGTTGGGCGGAGATGCGTTGCGGAGTTGGCGCACTGATGCCTCCTGGGTATTACACCTTGACGGTACCTAAGCTGTGGCGCACTGGCCCGGGCAGCATTGGGCCCGCCAAGCGCGCGGAGCTCGAGCAGTTCGGCCAAGCGTGCCGCGAAACACCGGCGCTGGCGAGTGCCGTGCAGGAGCTCTTTGACTGCCTCATGCCTGGAACCGGACGGAACGGAACGGATCAGCAGCGGAGCCTGCATCGGTTGCTTGAGGAACACGGATTTGACGCCGTGCAGCACGAGCAAATCCGCACCGATCTTCGCGCAGGGCGGATCGGGCTGGCCAAGAACCGTCTTCCTGCGAGCACTCTCATCACCGACGTTGCCGCCGGTGATCTCTGCGACGCTTCAAATGGTCTGCCGGAAAGGTACCGGGCGACTGGGATGGAAGCGCTTAGGGCAGGCGCGATGGCAGTTGTGTCTCTGGCCGGCGGGGTGGGCAGCCGGTGGACCCGCGGGGCAGGAGTTGTCAAAGCTCTCCATCCGTTTGTGATGCTCGGGGGACGGTACCGCAATTTCATTGAGATTCACCTGGCCAAGAGCCGGCGCACCAGCCGCGCCGCAGGCACTGGTTTGCCCCACGTGATTACGACAAGCTACTTGACCCACGAGCCCATCGAGGCGCACTTGAAGGCCGAGAACAATTACGGCTACCTGGGCACGCTCCTGCTGTCGCCCGGCCGGGCCATTGGGCTACGCATGATTCCTACGACCCGTGATTTGCGCTTTGCCTGGGAAGAAATGCCGCAGCAGTTGCTGGATGAGCAGGCGCAGAAAGTGCGGGAAAGCCTGCACGCCGCGCTGCTTCAATGGGTTGAGAAGGAAGGCGAGGCTTGCGATTACACAGACAACCTGCCGACGCAGTGTCTGCACCCTGTCGGCCATTGGTATGAAGTGCCAAACATGCTGCGCAACGGCGTGCTGGGGCGCCTGCTGAAAGAGCGGCCTGGGCTAAAGTACTTGTTGATGCATAACATCGACACACTCGGGGCGGGTGTCGACGCCGGGTTGCTGGGATTTCACATTCACGGGCGTGCGGCTCTGACAACGGAACTGATTCCTCGGCACATCGAAGATCGCGGCGGCGGGCTGGCCTGCGTGGGTGGCCGCCTCCGGTTGGTCGAGGGGCTGGCGCTGCCAAGCGAAGAGATCGAGGCCGAACTTTCTTACTACAGTTCTATGACGATGTGGATCGATATTGACCAACTGCTTGAGGCCTTTGCGCTTTCACGGGCTGATTTGGAAAACGAGTACCGGGTTTCACAAGCTGTGGCCGCGTTTGCGGTCCGCATGCCCACCTACATAACCCTTAAAGACGTGAAGAAGCGTTGGGGCAAGGGGCAAGAGGACATTTTCCCTGTTGCTCAGTTCGAAAAACTGTGGGGAGACATGACCGCGCTTCCCGAGTTGCGCTGTCAATACGTGCTGGTTCGGCGCGAGCGCGGCCAACAGCTGAAGGAGCCAGCTCAACTCGACGGATGGCTCAGAGACGGCTCGTCAGCGTACGTGCAGTCGCTCTGCGAGTGGCAGGACTGAATTGTCATTCCGCTGAAAAGAGAGCAATGCGCGGAGGACGTCAGCGTTATTTCTGATCCGGGTCGATTTTCACGAAACTATACTTCGCGCTGAATTGAATCCGGGGCGCATTTGCCTTCAGGCCATTCTGTTCCATTGTCCAGCCGTAGAGAAACTCCGCGCCGACATTGAGCGACCCGTAAGGATTCCAGATCAAGTTGGTTCCGGTGTAGGTACCGTGATTGTAGGTGGCTGCCGCCGCCAGGTTGGTATTGTTCACGGCGGCATAAGAGTAAATTGCGCTGGACCGAAGTTTCTTGAACCAATAGTGTTGATAAGCGGCCTCGACTCCCACGGCTGGAGTCGCTTCCAAATGAGTGGTGGCACCTCTGGCTGGTTCCGCATCGATTCCCAATCCCGAGGTGTCCTGTATATAGCGCGAGATTCCGTACCCGGCGGCGACGGCAAAAATCAAATTGTCCTTGCCAAAGGTCTTCAGACCGAGCGAAGTGTTCACGCCCCAGCCAAAAACCGAATCCGTTTTCGCAGTAGGGGTTGTTTGCACGTAAGCCGCGATGGAACGGAAGACTCCGGCGACCTGGAAGTGTCCGCTTTCGAATTCCTTGCGGAGGCGAATAGCGCCATCAGGACTCGGCGCGTCTGGCTGAAGGGTGAATTGCTCTGTCTTGAAAATC